>Ga0315282_10017528_pt1 | contig 10331 bp, 8 predicted proteins | sample YL17G07_20_MG_FD_203693 | JGI IMG/M metagenome (GOLD analysis project Ga0315282, IMG submission 203693) | Sediment microbial communities from Yellowstone Lake, YNP, Wyoming, USA - YL17G07_20 | ecosystem: Environmental > Aquatic > Freshwater > Lake > Sediment | place: USA: Wyoming | collected... | reverse complement strand
AAATTTTTGAAAAAAGAGGTAAGCGACATAAAAAGAGTGCTGAAATGAAACTATTTAGCTCTTGAATCGACATCGTAAGTCGATTATTATAAAGTAATGAGAAAAACGCCGTTTGTTCCGGACGAATATTATCATATTTATAGCCGAACAATACTTAACGTTCCTGAATTTCGGGATAATAGAAATGCGGAAAGGCTTGCTCAGGCATTTCTAATTACTAATTCGACAAAATCAAGCGAGGCATTTTTATTTTTAAAAAACAATAAAAATGTAACAATCAATGACGCTCTAGAAATTGTAAGGCAAGGGGAAAAACTTGTTGATGTTTTGTGTTATTGCATAATGCCCGACCACTACCATCTTTTATTAAAAGAATTAAAAGAGGGCGGAATCTCAAATTTTATCCGCAAATCCAATATCTCTATTGCAAAATACGTGAATATTAAAAATGATAGGCGGGGTCCGCTTTTTGAAAGCCGTTTTAATTCTAAACATATTGATACCAACGAATATTTGGTTCATCTTTCTCTTTATATTCATCTTAACCCCCTTGATTTTATTAGCGGAAGAGCGTGGAGAGAAAACAAATTAAAAGGTTGGCCGGGCGAAAAGAAAAAACTTCTTGAATACCCATGGTCAAGTTTAAAATCGTATTTGGATGATAACCATAGAGACCCGATTATATCCGGCACAGAAATAATTACGGACCAATTTGATAACAACAAGGATTACGAATTATTTTTGCAGGATTGGTCCGAAGAATCAATAAACAAAATACGGGATTTTCTATTAGAATCGACATCGTAAGTCGATTATTTAACCGCTTCTTTGATTTTTTTCACTATTTCTTGGGTGGTTTTTGGATTTTCTTTAAGAAACTGGCGGGCCGCGTCGTAGCCCCGGCCCAGGCTGGTTTTTTCATAAGAATAAGACGCGCCGGATTTTTTAATAATGCCGTATTTTTCACCGAGATTAAGAATGTCGCCGGTGTAAGAAATTCCCTCGTTGTAAATAATGTCAAATTCGGCTGTTTTAAAGGGCGGGGCAACTTTGTTTTTTACAATCTTCGCCTTGACCCGGTTGCCGATGATTTCTTCGCCCTTTTTAATCTGGGCCGCCTTTCTCACTTCGATTCTGACCGAGGCGTAAAACTTCAGGGCCTTGCCGCCGGTGGTTGTTTCCGGATTGCCGAAAAAAACGCCGATTTGCATTCTTATTTGGTTTATAAAAATCACTATTGTGTTTGATTTGGAAACAATGGCGGTAAGTTTTCGAAGGGCTTGGGACATTAATCTTGCCTGAAGGCCCATATGGGAAGCGCCCATTTCTCCCTCTATTTCCGCCTTGGGAGTGAGGGCGGCCACAGAATCAATAACCACTACATCAATGCCGTTGGAACGCACCAAACTTTCGGTAATTTCCAAAGCCTGTTCGCCGGTGTCGGGCTGGGATATAAGCAAATCGTTTATTTTTACGCCGATTTTTTTCGCGTAGTCAGGGTCAAGGGCGTGCTCGGCGTCAACAAAGGCGCAAACCCCGCCCTTTTTCTGGGCCTCGGAAACAATATGGAGAGCCAGGGTTGTTTTTCCCGACGATTCCGGACCATAAATTTCAATCACTCTTCCCCGGGGCACGCCGCCGACGCCCAAAGCAATGTCCAGGCCCAGAGAGCCGGTGGGAATTGTATCAACATCAACCTTGGCTGCCTCGCCGAGTTTCATTATTGAACCCTCGCCGTATTTCGTCTTAATGTCGTGAATGGCGTTTTCCACTCCCGCGCTTTTTTTATCGTCTACTTCTTTTTTTGTCATAATAATTTATTTTAACACTAAAATTAATAATACGCTAATTTTTCTTTTGGACCCGGGGAGATTTGCACTCCCTTCATCACTTGTCAAGGGTGATATTTTACTACATGAAACTACAGGCCCGGGTCCATTATTATTTTAGCATACAAAAAAACAAAAAACCCACCAATTTGGCGGGCTTTTTGCGACAAGTGATGTTTTTTGACCTGTAGTTTATGCAGATCATCACCCTATGCCGTAATTGTATTCTTTACCAGTGAACAAGTCAAGGGGTTGTGGATAAGTCTTATTATCAAATTTTTCTTTTTATTTTAACACTAATTCTCTTAATTCTCTAATTTCTCTGTTAAATTTGTCTTTTGCCTTGACCTCTATTATATTATATCCTTTGGCCAAAAGTAAGCTTTCTTTAAAATTTCCCTCTTTATCGGTGAATATCTGCCGGCCGTTGAGATAAAAAAGAGAAATATTATTGGCCCGGCCGCTGACTTCAATGTCAGGGGCGGTAAATACCTGACCGTTGAGCGGCGCCTCAATTATAATCTTTGGGCCCAATAAAAAATTTTCCGCCTTGAATAATCCGTAAACAATAAAAACAAAAATTAAAACTAAAATAATCCACTTATTAGACATTTTCTTCTTCAGGGAAAATATCATCCCCGTTCTCGGGCTCGGAACTTTTAATAAGCACTTCCCGCGGTTTCGCTCCTTCGCCTGGCCCCACCACTCCCCGTTCCTCCAAAATATCCAGCAAACGGGCGGCCCGGGCATAGCCGATTCTGAATCTTCTCTGCAAATAAGAAGAAGAAGCCTTGCCCGTTTTTACAATAAGGTCTTTTGCCTCTTCATAAAGCTCGTCGTCTATTTCTTCTTCGTCAAGATTTAAATCAAGATCAAGTTGGGAAGCGGAGCTTCCATTTGGAAGCTCCGCTTCCAAGTTGGATGACAATTCTTCAAAATCGGCGTTTTTATATTGTTCAGCGATGTATTTTACCACTTTCTTAATTTCTTTTTCCGAAAGCATCGGACCCTGGATTCTCCTTGGTTTGGCCGTATCGCCGGCCAAATAGAGCATATCGCCGTTTCCCAAAAGTTTTTCCGCGCCACCCATATCTAAAATAGTGCGGGAATCAACTTGTGAAGCCACCTGCAGGGCCACCCGGCTGGTAATATTCGCCTTAATCAAGCCGGTAATAACTTCCACCGAGGGCCGCTGAGTGGAAACAATAAGATGGATGCCAACCGCCCGGGACATCTGGGCCAGCCGAACAATCGAAGCCTCCATTTCCCGGGGGTAAGTGGCCATCATATCAGCCAATTCATCAATAATAATAACAAGATAGGGCATAGAATTATAATTTCCGTATTTTTCATGATAAGCCCAAATATCGCGAACATCGGATTGCAAAAGTACTTCATATCTTCTTTCCATTTCTTTGCAGGCCCATTTCAAAATAATAATGGCCTTTTTGGCGTCAGTGATAACCGGCGTCAAAAGATGGGGAATTTTATTATAAACAGTCAGTTCCACGCGCTTGGGGTCAATCATTATAAAACGGAGAGATTCGGGGGGATTATGATAAAGAAGGCTTATGATTGCCGAATGAATAAATATTGATTTTCCCGTGCCGGTTGCTCCAGCCACCAAAAGATGGGGCATTTTTGCCAAATTGGCAAAAATCGCATTGCCGGCAACGTCTCTTCCCATGGGAGTTAAAAGGGGATAGGTTAATTTTTTGAACGGCTCTTCGGCCAGAAGGGTGGCCAGGCCAACGATTGTTTTAGTGCTGTTTGGTATTTCAATGCCCACTAATGATTTGCCGGGAATGGGAGCTTCAATTCTTAAGGGATAAGCAGCCAAGGCAAGAGAAAGATCGTTTTGGAGGGCGGTAATGCGGGAAAGTTTAATTCCCTCGGCCGGTTTCAGGGTGTATTGAGTAACCGACGGACCAATGTTGATTTCATCCATTTCCACTTCAATCCCGAAATTCTGAAAAGTTCTTTTGATGATATTGGCATTGGCCTTTATGTCTCCGCTTGATGGTTTGCCCTTGTCGCTCTCAAGCAATTCAAGGGGCGGGGGAGTGAATTTAACGGAAGAAGGTATTTTTTTTGCGGATATCGACGGAATTATTGCTTCTTTTATTATTTCTTTTATTGTCTTTTTTTCTTCGCTTTTTATTTCTTTTGTTTCGGCTTCCTGAATGGCTGTTTCCACTTTTTTGTTTTCTTCTGGTTTAAGGCCTGAAACTTCTTTTTTCTTGATTTTTATGCTCAAAGGGGTATCAAACATTATTAAGAAAGAAATTATAAAAATGGCGGTTAAAAAAATTAAGGTAACCCAAAAGTCAAAAAGTTTCAGAAGGGGCAGGGAAATAAAATAGCCGAGATAGCCACCGGCCTTATTTTCAAAAATAATATCAATTATGCCCAGGGAGCTGATGAGAAAAAGCAGCCCCCCGATTAAAGTGTGATTGAGAAGGTGTTTTTTGGGTTCTTCTTCAAAACGGGAGAGAGAAGAAATCAAAGATATGGTGGCGATGAAGCATACGGTGGGGACCAGAAAAAATCCCGCTCCAAAAATAATTTCCAGGATTTTATAGGAAGTGTTGCCGGCAACGCCGGCCTTGCCAAAATAGGCGAGAGAGAAAATAACGCCTAAAACAAGGGAAACAACGGCAAAAATAGATTTTCTTGTTTCGTCTTTCAAGGCCCGGTGCCATTTAATCCTGGGTTCTCTGTGTTTCTCCTTATTTTTTTTACCCACAATATTTTTATTATACAATAATAAATTCAAAAAGAAAAAGGCCCTGGGCGGAATTTTTGTGGTGAGTGTCAAACACCGAGTGTTTGACATGCAGCCTTGATAATATAAAATGTAAATACAGTCATGAGAAAAGTAAAAATTACAATCGGGGAATACTATCATATTTATAATAGGAGTAATAACAAACAGAATATTTTTCTTGATAATAGGGATTGGATCAGATTCCTTTTTCTTATTCTCTATTTTCAATCGCCCATTAGTTTTCCACAGATAGGGCGTTCGGTTACATTATATATCAAACAGTCAGTGTTTGGCGTACAGGTGAAAAAACTAATAGAAAATCGGTATATAGAATTAATAAGTTTTACTCTTATGCCTAATCATTTTCATCTTATTGTTCATGAATTTAAAGAAAATGGTATTTCTCAATATATGCAACGAGTTCTAAATGCTTATACAAAATATTTTAATACAAAATACAAAAAATCCGGGCATCTTTTTCAGGGGCCGTTTCAAGTTGTCCATATTGAAAATAACGAACAATTATTACATCTTTCTGCTTATATTCATCGCAACCAGCGAGAAATAAAACAATGGAGAAACAAGGAATACCAATACCCTTGGTCAAGTTACAAAGATTATGTTATAGGAAATCGTTGGGGGGAACTTCTTAAACAGCAAATTATTACAAAGCAATTTTCAAATATCCAGGAATATAGAAATTTTGTAGATACGAGCGGTACAAAATTAAAGTTTAACGAAAAAATATTTATAGATTAGGCATGTCAAACACTCGGTGTTTGACAGATGTTTTGATAATTTAAATTTAAAAAGAAAAGGGCCTTGGATAGAATGGTTAATTCCATCCAAGGCCTCGATGGCCGGGCCGATGGCCTACATTGGGCGAACTTCGTCAATTTTTCGGAGTTCCACTCCGGAAAAGTCGCACCGGCCGAGTCGAAGCTCGCCGTTGCTCATTCCCAGGACGACGGCTGAGACAGAGTCGTCCTTGTCAAAAACAACAACCCTTTCTCCGCCCCAAATGTTGGCAAGCGTTTTTTTGATCCGGCCTGCCGGATCTTCGATGGTGACGATGCGGGTATCCATACTCACCTCCACCCATATTATAGCAAATCAAAATAATTTGTCAAATAGTTTTACTTGCATTTATTTTTTTGTCCCTTATAATACCACTCAATGGACAACAGGGAATATGTAATGGACAGAATTAAAAAACTGACCAATGCCCTTTATCGGGTGACTGACCTTTTGTCCGATAAAGAACCATTCAAATGGACACTAAGGGACAAAGCAATAGATATATATAGCAATTTAACAAATAATAAAAAAAACACCGACTTTTCTGAGATTGTAAATATATTGGACTTATTTTCACCGGAATCGTCCATTTATAATCTAAATTATGACATCCTTAAAAAAGAATATATAAAACTGAAAAGTATTATTCCGGAACAAAAGCTTTTTATAGACATTTCTACTATCGGACAAAGTCCTATAGGATTGAAGTCCGACTTCGAGGCTCGAAGTCGGACTTCGGGGTCCAGAAAAGAGAAAATTCTTGAGTTTTTAAACCAGGGTCCAAAAACAATCAGTGAAATTACGCCCCTTTTTCAAGAAATAAGCGAAAAAAGCATTCAAAGAGACCTTATTGATTTAACGAAATTAGGCAAGGTGGCAACAGAGGGAGAGAAACGTTGGAGAAAATATAAACTGGAGTTATCCACACTTTAATTTTGCAGTCTGCTTGGCAACCCCTTATAATAAATAGTATCAATATCAATCGCTTGAAAAATTAACAGATAAGTATTATTATCAGTAAGTGTTATTATTAGTTAGTTAAAAAGCATAGTAATGAAAATTTGACTTAGTCGAGGTCGAGTTATCTATGCAACAAGGTCAATTATCAGAAAAAAAATTATGAGTAAATTAACAAAAAGTATTATAGGAATAACAACAGTAATCTGGCTTTCGGGCGCGATAGTTCTTGTTCCAATGACAGCCAGCGCCGCCACATTAACTACAGCGCAGATTAACGCGATTGTTTCATTGCTTCAATCATTCGGCGCTGACCAAACCACAATCAGTAATGTCCAGGCGTCTTTGTCGGGAACACCGACGACCCCTGTCACACCAGCAACGGGACTCACTTTTTCCACAAAACTGACATTGGGAAGCAAGGGAACTGCTGTTACGAATCTTCAAACAGCCCTGAAATCAGATGTTTCTGTTTATCCGGAAGGTCTTGTCACCGGCTACTTTGGCGCAAAAACCAAAGCCGCTGTTATAAAATTCCAGATAAAATATGGAATTTCTCCGGCCGCTGGTTATGTGGGAGCTCTTACAAACGCAAAACTTAACGCTTTGTACGGCGGCGGAGTTGTAACACCAGGAACACCAGGCGTTGTAACACCAGCAGGCACTGGATTATCCCTTACCGCGGCAGTTCAGCCGGCGGCAACGCTTGCCCCGGGTGGAGCGGCAAGAATACCTTTTACCAAGGTAACCTTTACCGCCGGAACTGACGGCGATGTTGTTGTCAGCGGAGTAAATGTTGAAAGAACAGGATTGGCTGTTGACGCGGTGTTTTCCGGAGTCGTTCTTTTGGACGAAAACGGCCAACAGCTTGGCATTGCTAAGACCTTTAATTCCGACCACAAATTGATTGTGGGAGATCCCTTCACGGTCAAGGCCGGCCAGTCAAGAACAATGACCATTGCCGGAAACATGTCAGGCGGCGCCAGTGGTAGTGCTGCTCAAACTACTTACGCCACTTACGCTGGTCAGGTTGCTTATCTTTCAGTTACCGGAGCGGTTACTTCAGCGACAGTAAGCGGCGTTTTGCCCGTTACTGGCGCTGGTAACACCATTAACGGAACGCTTTATGTCGGCAGCGTGACAGCGGCTAAAGGCGTGACTGACCCTAGTTCAAACCAGAGCAAGGAAGTGGGAGTAACTGCTTACACTTTCTCAGCCGTCCGGCTAACAGCTGGTTCAGCTGAAAAAATCAGGGTTAAGTCAATCAGATGGAATCAGGCCGGTTCAGCCGCCATGGCAGACCTGGCAAATCTCAAGACTTATGTTGATGGCGTTGCCTATGACACAGTAGTTTCATCCGACGGCAAATATTACACTTCAATGTTTGGCGAAGGTATTGTTGTTGACAAGGGAGCCAACTTTGAAGCGGCAATCAAAGGAGATGTTGTCGGAGGTTCAGGCAGAACAATCAAATTTGACGTCTACAAAAACACAGATATCTATCTTACCGGCGAAACCTATGGCTATGGCATTACGCCTCCGAATGGAGACCAGACCGATTGTTCATCTTCGGTAAGCCAAGGTGAATTCTGCTTATCTACCAATCCTTGGTATAACGCCTACATTGTGTCGGTTTCCAACGGAACATTGAATGTCGCGAAGGCGACCGCAGTGGCTGCTCAGAATGTCGCCATTAACTTGTCTAATCAGCCATTGGGCGGATTCACGGTTGAGGTAAAGGGAGAGCCGATTTCAGTGGCCAGTATGTATTTCCGTCTTGGAACCACAAATTCCGGCGGCACGGGTCAGGTAGCCGATATCACCAATATTTCACTTGTTGATGAAAACGGCACTGTGGTGGCTGGTCCGCAAGACGGCGTTGGCGCTGCATTGTACGGATATGTCCGCTTTACCGACACTGTTACCTTCCCGATTGGAAAGAAAACATATATTTTGAAGGGCAAATTAGGCACTGATTTCGGAACCAATGACACAGTTATCGCTTCAACCACGCCTTCAAGCGACTGGACATCAATGACTGGTCAGACAACCGGCAATTCCATTACAGCTACTCCGACATCATCTATCCAAGCCAATACAATGACTGTTAAATCAACAGCGTTGACAATCAGCGTTTCCGGCGACCCGGTTGCCCAAACAGTGGTTTCCGGCGGCACATTCACTTTTGCCAATTACCGGTTTGACGCTTCAGCCTCAGGCGAAGATGTCAGATTGGCAAATGTGCCCCTGGCTTACTACACAGCAACCGCGGCCAATGGAACAAATCTGACTTCTTGTCAGTTGTATGATGGAAGCACACCATTGAACACCGGTTCAAATATCGTCAATCCAGTGGCCATAACAACAACCAGCTCTTCCACAGCATTCACATTTGACGGCACAGGATTAGTTGTTCAAAAAGGAACAGTTAAGACTTTGGCTCTTAAATGCAATATTGCCGGAGGCGCGACTGGCACTTATTACTGGGGTATTTACAACAGTGGATTTACTAGTCTTGGCACTGGTTTGACATCAGGACAGTCATTCACGCCAACTGTTACCACCAATGGCGGTCAGGCAATAGCCTTGACATCAGGCGGAACTTTGACTGTAACTGATGCTGATTCTGTTCTGCCTTATGCCATTGTCAATGCCGGCACAACCAATGTGCCCTTGGAAAAACTGAAATTCCATGCTGAAAACGAGGCAATCAATCTTCAAAAAATTAGTCTGAAATTGACCACTGCCATAGCTGCTTCCGCTTCTTCATCAGCCCTTGACTTAGTCCAAGTAACTTTGTGGGATGGCGCAACCCAAGTCGGCACAGCCATATTCACCACCACAAATTACGCCACCTCAACCTTGTCAATAACACAAACGCAAAGAGATGCAGGTATCGGTGTTGTTCCCAAGGGAGGCAATAAGGAAATTATTGTGAAAGGTGATTTGGCGGCAATCGGCACATCCCAGCCAGGAACCCAAGGACACTTAATTACGGTTGATTATAACGGCACTGACTTGGCAGGTACCCAAGGCATTGGACAGAATTCCGGAACAACAATCAGCTCCACATCAAGCTCTAGCACTGCCTCAAAGGGTGTCCGACTCTTCAGAGGACAGCCAATCTTTACCAGTCTTGCCACACCGACAGTTCCTGCAAGAACAATTGGCGCTGGCGGAGAGATAGAACTTTACAGATTCAGCGTCAGGGCTGACCCGGCAACAGGCAACGGCATTGGTTTGTACCAAATAACCGTTAATCTTGCCACAACAACCGGCAGCGCGGTTTCAGGAACCACAACCGTAACAGGTTTGAAGGTTTTTGCCTACGATTCCGCTTGCGCTAATGCTGTTCCCGAGTTCACTAGCGGCGAGGTAGAAGGCACAATAGTCTATACTTCCACAGGAGCAAATACTAAGGTCCCGTTTTCTGCGGTTCTTCCGATTCCTGCGGGTGAAACTCGTTGCCTTAAGGTAAAGGGCACTGTTACTTTTACAGCCGGCTCTGGCACTCCCTCTGGCAGCGTGACCATCAATATTTCCAGCGATACAGCTTATCCTGCTTTGTCAGCAACTCTCTTGGACGCGGCTGCCACTGTCGCCGGCAGTCATTACACTGTCTGGTCGCCTAACGCAACCACGACATCTGGCACAGGACATCTTGACTGGACAAACGGTTACTATGTGAGCGGTTTAAGTGGAATGGATCCTGTGACAATCTCGAAATAAATCTAAACTTGTGATTTAGTACTAACCTCGCCCCGCTTAGCGGGGCGGGTTTGTTTTTGGACTTATCCACACCCTTTATTTAGATATCCAGAAATTAAATGGTAAAATAATAACTAATCGATACAAGTCGAGGTCGATTTAAAATTAAATTATAATTATTTATTATTAGTTAATTATTAAAATATGAAAAGTAAAAGTATAATTCCGATTGCTTTTTCCGCAGTTCTCGCATTTGTCTTTGTGGCTGTGGC
>Ga0315282_10017527_pt1 | contig 10331 bp, 11 predicted proteins | sample YL17G07_20_MG_FD_203693 | JGI IMG/M metagenome (GOLD analysis project Ga0315282, IMG submission 203693) | Sediment microbial communities from Yellowstone Lake, YNP, Wyoming, USA - YL17G07_20 | ecosystem: Environmental > Aquatic > Freshwater > Lake > Sediment | place: USA: Wyoming | collected... | reverse complement strand
GCCGAATCTCGGCCCGCTTCAGCCCATTCCGAGCTCGTCCATCTTTTCGAGCGGTGTGCCGCACATGCGGCAGATGACCGCCGCGCAATCACCGCAGACGAGAGGGTTGTCGATCTCCGCCTCGCAGTTGGGACAGTAGAGGGTTTCGTTTCCTTCGGTTTCCGTATCCGCCATTGATCACCTGTAGCGGCGGTCTATGACCGCCGGTTGCGGCGCGGCACGGGCGTCTCGCCCGTGGGGTCACGCGCCAGATGCGCGTGTCACGCCGCTCATCGAGCGCCGCTACGACACGAAGCTGGCGCCGGAACGTCAGGGCGGTTCGCGAACCGCCCTTACTGAATCTACACGATTTCAGCCAGGAACGCGCGCACGGCTTCCTGGACTTCATCGAGCCGGGCATGAAAGAAGTGGTCGGCCCCTTCGATCCAGTGGAGTTCCTTGCGGCCGGCTAGGGAAGCGAAGAGAGACTCGACCGCGTCGCGCGGGCCGAACAGATCGCGCGTTCCCTGCACAATGAGCACCGGTTTGCGCACGCCCTCGAGAAGGTTGATGTCCCAGATGCCGGCCGGCACGCCGATTCCCCCCAGCGCCACGACGCGCTCCTCCGCGGCGCCGACCTCGATCCCCACAGCCGATCCGAACGAATATCCCAGCATCACGACCGGCAGGGAAGGGAAACGCCCGGTGATGTAGTCCAGCGCGGCGCGGACGTCGTCGCGCTCGCCGAGGCCGTCGGCATGTTCGCCCTCGCTGGACCCGACACCGCGGAAATTGAAGCGCAGGGTGGGCAAGCCGGCGATGATCGCTGCCTTGGCGGCGCGATACACCACCTTGTTGTGCATTGTGCCGCCGAAGAGCGGATGGGGATGGCAGACGACGGCCGTGGCGCGCGCTTGGCGCGCCGGATCGAACTCCAGCAAGGCTTCCAGCGGCCCGGCCGGGCCGGGAATGAACAGACGCTCGGCCTTCGTACTGCCTCCTACCCGCGCGGTCCTTACGGGCGCAAGCGCGGTGTCTGACTAGGATGCACTTAGTGTAGAATGAGCGTCAAGATTCTGTTGCATGGAGTTGAATCATAGGTCGCAGACACATCTTCCTGATGATTCTCCTGGCCGCTCTCGCTGGCGGCGGGATGCTTTACTACCGCACGTGCCGCCACCGCCCGCCCGCGGCCGTGGAAACGGCCTACATTCTGCCGGAATCGGCGACGGTGAGCGACTCGCCCGCAGAGGTGCGCCTGGGTGTGGAGACGCTGCGGCAGGGGGAGCGCGTGGAAGTCCTCGATCGGACGCGCAGTTGGGCTCGGGTGCGCATCCCCGACGGCCGCACGGGCTGGATTGAGCTCACGGACATCCTCGACGGCGCCGCCTACGAAAAGGGCCAGGCGCTGGCGCGCGAGTTGGCCCGCGAGCCGGCCCAGGCTGCCGGGCACACCTCGGGCCTGGTGAACCTGCGCGCTGAGCCGGCGCGCGACGCTCCACAACTGGCGCAACTCGCGGCCAACCAGGCGGTGGAAGTCTTCGACCGGCGGCTGGTCGAACGCCCGGCGTCGCCCGGCGCCGCGCCTGCGGCCGAACCCCTGCGCGACGCCTGGTATCTTGTTCGCGCCGGCTCCCAGGTCGGATGGCTGCTGGGGCGGCTGGTAACGCTGGATATTCCCCCGGCCATCCAGCAGTACGCCCAGACCGTCAACCTCGTGGCGTGGCTGGCGCTCAACACTGTCGAGGACGATGGCCGCGCCGTGCCGCAGTATCTGGCCGCGGATCGCGCGGGCACACCGGATTGCGACTTCACCCACATTCGCGTCTTCACCTGGTGGAGTAAGCACCAGCAATATGTGACTGCCTACGTGGAAAGCAACCTGGCGGGATACTTTCCGATTCGCACTTTTCAGCACGACGGCGCCCCGCACTTCCGCCTGCGACTCGAGGACCGTGCCGGGCGGAAATTTCAGAAGGTCTATCGGATGTACGATACGATTGTGCGCCCGCTGGGCACCGTGGACGGCTGGGAGAGTGATGCCCTGCCAGCGCCCCGCAGAGGGGTGGAAACTCACCAGCAGCGCGGGCGGCGGTAAGGAAACGGCTCACGATGGCAACTCCTGCCCAACCGATCGCCTCTCCTGAGAGCACCTCGGGCGGGCCCTGGATGGCGCGCGCCCTGGGCCGCGTCTGGCTGCGCAGGATTTGCCGTAGAGTCCGGCTGCTGCCCGCGGAGGCTCTGCCCGCGGCGGGCCCCGCGATGCTGGTCCTGGACGGGAAGCCGGACTTCGCGCGGGCCCTGGCGCTCGTGACGGCGCTCCAGCGTCCGGTGCGCTGCCTGCTGCCGGAGGAGGCGTGTCGCGGATTCTGGCCCCAGCAACTCGCTGCGCGGCTGGGGATGATTCTGCACGGGGCGGAGGCGGCGGATCGGCACTCGGCCCTGGTGGCGGCGCGCGAGGCTCTCGAGCAGGGTGAAGCGGTGGCGGTGTTTGCGGAAGCCGCCGCGGCGCGCGTGGAGTCCATCGCCCCCTCTTGCCTGAGCGCGGCCCGGCTCGCCGTGGAAGCGGAAGCGAGCCGCACGGAAGGCCTCGGTCTGAGTGTCTTTCCAGTTTTCTTCCAGGCGCCCAGCACCCCCGCCGACGCTGCGGAATTGTTGATTTACGCCGCGCCCCCGCAGCGCGTTCGCGAATTACTGGCCGGCGGGGACGCCGAGGCTTCCCTCCGCGCGCTGGCCGGCGAATTGGAGAATCGGCTTTCCGATCATCCCTTCCGGCTGGAGGAGCGTGACGTGCAGTTTTTCCTGCACGATCTGGAAGCGGTCCTGCGCGCCGACCTCGCAGCCGAGTGGGCCGCGCGGCCCAACTGGAAACAGAAGACGGAAGGCTTCGAGCTCAGCCGCTTTCTGGTCGAATGCGTGGAGCAGCTGAACGTCCTCGACCCGCCGCGCTTGATCGCCCTGCGCATCGAGCTGGAGGACTACCGCGAGCAGTTGCGCCGCGGGTCGCTCGCCCAGGCGGAAGTGGAAGCCGCCGGTGACTGGTGGCGCTCCCCGGTCCGGCGCGCCTGGTACTGGCTGGAAAGCGTCGCGGGCTTTCCCCTGGCGCTTTACGGGTTACTCAACCATCTCGTGCCGGTGGGGCTGTTCGTCTGGCCTGGACCGCTGCGCAAAATGAATCCCAAAGATCCCGGCCAGGCATGGCTGCTGCGCGCGCTGGTGGTGCTCGGCTGCTATGCGGCCGAGGTGGCTCTCTGCGCCCACGCGTGGGGCAGGGCGGCGGCGGGATACTACACCTTGACGTTGCCCCTCAGCGGACTGTTCCTGTGGCACTATCAATGGCTGATGAAAGCCCGCATGCGGCTCGTCTACCTGGCCGGTCGTCTGCCCCGCCGGGCCGAGCAGCTTCGCCAGTCGCGCAAAGCCCTCCTCGCCCAACTCAACCAGGTCCGCGATGAGTACGCCGAGGCGAGTCAAGCTGCGCGACCCACGGAGTCTCGCGTCTAGGGACTCCGCAGTAGGCAGGACTGGTTTGCGTCCAGCAGCTTGGCCCCCCGCGCGGATCTTATTCCAGCCTGGAAGACGTCGCTTTGTGCCGCCCCTCACTGCATTCGGCTCCGCTGTTGTGGAAGGAATCAAGAGGCCTGGGAATGCGCCTCGGCCAGGGTCGGAATCTGTTAAGCTAAGCACCAGAGGTCCGATGTGCACGGCGGCGTCATGCCTGCTGCAACGGTGACGCCCCTCGATGTCGGAGGGGCGATGGCGCTCCCCGAGAAATCCACGACAGGGGCGATAAGAATGACCCGAGCGCTCAGAGTATTGCTGGTAGCGGTGATTATCGTGGGGGGGGTGGCGGGCGGCTGTTCACGCGATCCCAACGCGCGAAAGCAGGCGTATCTGAGCAGCGGGACGCGCCTCTTCGACGAAGGCAAGTATCGCGAGGCGGCGATCCAGTTCCAGAACGCCCTCCAGGTCGACTCCCGCTTTGCGGAAGCGCACTACCAGTTGGCCCGCTGCTATCTCAAGCAGGAGATATACAACGGCGCCTACAATTCCTTGTTGCGCGCTGTCGACCTGAACCCCACCCACTGGGCAGCGCAGCTTGAACTCGGCCGCCTGTATGTCATGGGCAAGGAGTTCAATCACGCCCGGGAAAAGGCGGAGCTCCTCCTCAAGCACGATCCCCAAGATGTGGAAGCGCACATTCTGCTCGCCAATGCGCTCTCGGGTCTCGACGAGCATCAGGCCGCCCTGCGGGAGATTCAGGAGGCGATCCGGATTCAGCCCAACCGCTCCTCATCCTTTCTCGAGTTGGGCAAGATTCAGGCCTCCTCCGGCGATGCCAAGTCTGCCGAAGAGAGCTTCAAGAAGGCCGTCGAGCTGGATCCCAAATCCATCGACGCCAAAGTGGCGCTGGGCAATTTCTATGCCCAGCAGAAGCGCTGGCAGGACGCGGAAGAGCCCATCCGCGCGACCATCGCGCTGGAGCCGAAGAATCCCATGCCCCGGGCCGTCCTCTCGCGCCTTTACATCGTCCAGGGCCGCAAGACAGAGGCTGAGCAAGTCCTCGCGGAAGCCAAGAAGGCCATCCCTGACAATTCGCAAGCCTATCGTATGCTGGCGGATTACTACATCACCTCCGGTGAAACCGAAAAGGGGCTGGCCGAATACGCTTCGCTGGTTCACGAACATCCCGGCGACCTGAAGGTGAAGGAGAATTACGTCCAGCTTTTGATTCTGGCCAATCGCCTTGACGAAGCCATCAAACTGAACGAAGAGATTCTCAAGGCCAACCCCAAGGACGTGGATGGGTTGATTCATAAGGGCCAGGTCCTCACCCGCCAGGGGCGTGCCAGCGACGCTATCCCGGCGCTTCAGGGCGCCTTGAACTTCGAACCTGACAACGCCGTGGCCCATTTCAACCTCGGCGAAGCCTTCAGCGCCATGGGAAACCTGGAGCGGGCCATGACCGAGTGGCGCGAGGCCCTCCGCCTCCGTCCGGCGATGACCTCCGCGCAGGAAGCTTTGGCGGCCGCGGCACTACGCCGGGGAGATGTTGACGGTGTCCTGCAGAGCGGCGAAGCCCTGGTCAAGACTCTGCCCACGTCCCCCGTGGGGTATGTCCTGCGTGCTACCGCGCGGACCGCCCGCCACGATTGGCCGAGCGCGGAGGCCGACCTGAAAAAGGCCATTGACCTTGCCCCCCAAAGCCCCGTGCCGTACGCCAAGATGGGCGCCCTGCGGATGGCGCAAAAGCGACGTGCCGAGGCGGAGAAGTATTACGAACGGGCTTTGGAGTTCGACGCCAACTCTTCTGAGGCGCTGCGCGGGTTGGTCAACGTGTATCTTAGCCAGAACCAGTTGGCCAAGGCCACGGCACGCGTGAATGCTCAGATCGCCAAGGCGCCCAACAATAGCGATTTCCAGGTCGTCCTGGGCGGCTTGCTCAACGCTTCCAAGGTGTTGGACAAGGCTGAATCGGCCTACGCGAAGGCCATCGAGTTAAACAAGTACAACCTGGATGCCTACCTGCTCCTGGCGCAGGTGCAGAAGCTGCAGGGAGCGCGGGACAGAGCTGCGGCAACTTACGAGCGAGCCCTCGCGGTCGGCCCGCGCAACGCACAGACCTACGTCCTGTTGGGGGCCCTTGAAGACGACCGGGGAAATTGGCAACGGGCGGAGGAACTCTACCGCAAAGCTATGCAAGTGAATCCCGATTACGCGGTGGCGGCTAACAATCTCGCCTATCTGTTGCTCGAACACGGGGGCAACGTGGACTATGCCCTCTCCCTTGCCCAGGAGGCCCGAAGGAAGATGCCGGAAATCTCTTTTACTGCCGATACCCTGGCCTGGGCTTACTACCACAAGGGAGCATACGGCATGGCGATCAACACCTTGGAAGAAGCCTTAAAGAAATCGCCTCGCAGTGCCACCTATCACTACCACCTGGGGATGGCCTACGCGAAGGCCGGCAAACCCGAGCCGGCTCGCCAGCATCTTGAGAAAGCCCTGCAACTTGACCCCAAGCTGCCCAAGGCGCAGGAGATCCGAGTGGCGCTAACGCAACTCAAATGAAGCGGGTGTCCCGGATCAACGAACCTTGGAGCGCCTCCCGGGGCTTCCCAGTACGCTGGCCCCGACCCACTGGCGCCCGTCAGCCTGGAAGCGCAACAACTGAACCTCTCCTGAATGGCAAGGCCTAGGGAACTTGGCGGGAACAACCTGGCAATGAAAGTAAAAAGGGGCAACCCTCAGGGCTGCCCCTTCAATTCGCAGAGGAGAGATGGGGAAGGACAGTTACTTCCTTCTTAGCCGCCGGCGAACGACGCCTCCAAGGCCAATCAAACCCGTCCCGAGCAGAGTGAGCGTGGCAGGCTCAGGAACTGGCACTTCCGAGTAGTTCTGAGTGACGATGGAAACGGCTGCGTAGTTAATCTGGCCTGCGTTGCTGGCGTATAGCGAGATATCCTTCTGGGCGGTCACAACCATCACGGGGTCAAAGGTTGTGTGGTCATAAAGTTGGTCGTTGGCGCTCCCCGGATAATTCCACACGCTGAGCTCAGTGCTTGTCGCGCAGGGGCCCGTGCAATCGAGCCACAGGGTCTCACCGACGATCACGGTTCCGCCTCCGAGGGCGGAAGACCCAGGGATGGAGAGACTTGCGTCTTCAATGGCGCCGCCTCCAGGTAGAACCTGCACTGTGTAGCCGATGACGATATCGTTCGACTGCCCGGCAGCCGTGGCCAGCCAATTACCTTGGAACTGGAGACCAGGGTTTAGAGACTCAGTGAGAGGCGTCACATAGACCGCCGAGGCGTCAACCGCGGGGGCCCCGCCAGACACGAGGTCGTTGTATGAGAAGTTGGAGAAAACCTTGTCGCCGATGGTGCACGAAGACCCTATGTACGTTGACAGTGCACCCGGCTGACAAGGACCCGGTGAAGCAGTGTCTGCCATCACCGCTAGCGGCAATGCAACGAGCAAAACAGCCAAACCCAGTAGTTTCTTCATTGGTCGTCATCCCTCCCGGAATCTGTACTCCGCAATTGACTTGGATAAACTGTTCCCCGTCCAAACCTATTGCTCGGTGCCCTCTTAAGAGCAATGTTAGTTCCAAATGCAAATGAATTATCCTCTTGTTAAATCAATGAGTTGCGGCGGTAGTTCGATGGGTCTTGGCGAAACAGGTGAAACCTTTTGCACAAGATGCGCGGACAAAAGGTCTTTACTAGACGACCAACGTAGGGATTTTCCTATCCTGCTAAGACACTGAATTCGAAGCACTTGATCTGTAAACGATCAACATTCGGCAGTATACCGAGGGGACGGGAATTAGAACGGTCGAAACGCGCCCGCGAAAAGCGGGGCGCACAAGGAGGTTCGATGGTTAACGCTTCTCGCCCGCGGGCTCCGGCAGGATGCTGATTTTCTGTGCAACGACTTCGCCGGCGTCGGTCAGGTCGCCGTCGACATGAATGCGAACTCCCACCTGCAGGTCTTGGGCAGTCCCGGCGCTGCCGTCTTTCCGCTGGATCGCAGTCTTATCATTGTAGATGACGTGAAAAATGATGTTGTCTTCGGTACTGAGGGTGAGCTTCGTGCCGACGTGTTTGGTGATCTTGCCCTCGAGGGTGAAATTCATGTTGTCCTGCGCGGGGACGGCGCCCGGCGCGGGAGTGGCGAGGGCAGGAAGGAATCCTCCTAAACCGGCGAGCGTAAGCGTCAAAGCGAGAAGCAGTCGGGCTGAGGGCATGGGGACCTCCTGCCGGCAGGCTCGAGCCCGCCCTGCCGGAATTCGCATGTGGGCAACGGAGGGATTCACTTCCGTCGCCTTTCCATTTTGATGGCGACGGTGCGGATATAGCCGTCCGCGGTTTGAGCGGTGCGCACCACGCGGGCAGGCACCGGGATGCCGACTTCACCACGCTTGAACGGCATGATGACCTTGATTGCCTCACCTTCCTCATAGTGGCGCGGCGTACGGAAGCACGCGCCGGTGCGCGAGACATTGACCGTCTCGCATTCCTCTTCGATGACATCCCCGTACTTCTCCCGAATCAGCTTGATGGGTATGACCAGCGGCACGCGGCCGTTCTGCCGGTTTTCCTGGAAAGGTTTACCGCCGGCGGCCGGCACGACGTCCTCGTGGGGAGGGTGCGAATAGTTCCAGGGAGTTGTCGCCTTGCACTTTTCGCAATGGCGGGCGACGGTGAATGCCTCGTTCACGAACTGTTCTTCGGCCTCTGGGATGGGCGTGAACCGGCGCTGGTGGCAGCGCGAGCACTCCAGCCAGTCCGGAGGGGCTTCGAATTCAGCTTCCTCCCCGCTGGGCGCAAAGGTCAGTCCCCAGAGATCGCCTTGGGCCTCCAGGGGCGCCAGTCCAACTTCCCCGCTCTTACGGTTGATCCAGACCACCAGGAAGTTGCCGCCCGCCTGATTGCGGGTATTCGTCAGGTGCAGCTCCGTTTCCAAATCGACGGAGTGGTTCAGCCGGACGGTGACCCCGCGCGGGCTGATCGACAGGGTCTCTGTGGCCTCATCGAAGAACTTGTTTTCGCTCGACATGCCGCGCACCCGGATGGAGACTGCGAGGCGAACACGCTGGGCGGGTTGTCGGGGGCTAGTCATATCGCAGGCATCCGCTGCGCGGACGGGGCGCGAGACGCCCTGCCCAGAGCCTGCCCGTCAGGCGGACCATTCTCTCGACCCGCTGCGCCACGGGACTAGTCGGGGAACGCGACCCCGAGGAGGTTCGAAACCGTGATGTATTCGATGCCCACTTCGCCGGCGCGCGGGGAATCCGGCCGCCCAGTCCAGACCACGCGAAACTTCGCCGCGTCGCGCCGCCCTTTGGGCTGCACGTTTAACTGCATTCCCACCTTGAGTGGCTGCGCGGTCTTGAGCCGAGCGCCAAACTTGCTGATCGTCAAAACAAAGGTTTCTTCGCTGAATTCCTGATTGTCCGCCCGCTTCCCGAAAATCCGCACTGGAATGCGAATGTTGATCCGGGAGCTGCGGCGCATCGGTGAAGTGCTGGCTGCCTCAGGCATAATCTTCCTCGCCTCTCGACCCGGGCGCGGCGACTGGCGGCGCCACACAACCCTTGCCGGACCGCCACGGCCCGTGGCGTGGTCTCAGACCCTGCCGCGCCGCTAGCATAACACAATCGCTGCCTGGCGCAGACTCCTGGAGTCCTCGCTTTGATATCACCCGCATCCCGCCGCGCAGGCCTGAAGCTGCGCCCCAGCCGGCGCGGCCAATCCGCCCCGTCCACGGCCTGCGGGCGGCAGGAATCATATTGCCTCCCCCGCGGCCCGGTAGGACAACCAGTGAGCCACGCCTGGAATCGAACCAATAGAGCAATGTCAGTCCACGGGGTGTAACGAAATGACAGGGGTGGAGAGTTTTGCGGCGAGGGTCGCGGTCCCTTTCGTGGCCTGTTGTCTTCTGGCGGGTTTCCCGCAAGTTTCGCGGGCGCAAGACAAGCCTAATCTGGGGGGTCATTGGACCTTCAACGCGGACCAGAGTGACGACGCCCGGGCCATAATCCGCAAGGCGCAGGAGGAGCGTTCAGCGGGACGGAGAGGATCGGGTGGTGGATATCCCGGAGGCGGGGGCGGATACCCCGGCGGCGGGGGGTACCCGGGAGGCGGGGGTTATCCTGGGGGCGACTACCCCGGCGGAGGAATTGGCGGCCCCCTTGGCCGAGGCGGGATCGGATTTCCCGGTGGCGGACGTCGCGGTTCTGGCGGCATGGGCGGAACGAGCCGGGGATTGAGCAGCGAGGAAATGGAAAAACTCAGCGCCGACTCGAAAGTTCTGAGAATCGAGCAGCACCAGAAACAGATTGTGATCAGTGACGACTCCGGCGAGCCGCGAACCCTCTATCCCGACGGGAAAAAGCACACGGAAAAGGATGTGAACGACAAGAAGACGGCGACCAAGACCAAATGGGAAGGCAGCGAGTTGGCTGTCGAAACCAAGGTGGGCCGCTCCGGGAAGCTGACGGAGATTTACCGGGTCGGGTCCGAGGGCAAGCAACTCTTTGTGCTTTCGCGGCTCGACGATCCCGCCCTCGCGGTGCCACTCACCATTCGGCGGGTCTATGACCGCGCCGAGGCCCCGCCGCAGGCGAGCACGAAGTAAAGCGCCGGCGGGAATCCGCCCCAAGCCGTTGGACCCCCGCTTGCGCGGGGGTGACACTCCATCAAGTCATCCCCGCGACCGCGGGAATCCACTGCATTCGCGGGTGGCGCATCTATGAAGGGGGCGGCGGAGTCAAGTGTTTTTGTCCGTTCTTTGTTTTGTGTCGCGAGCGAGCAGCCCCCCTCAGTTGAAAACGGGGGGATGCGAGC
>Ga0315282_10017526_pt1 | contig 10332 bp, 13 predicted proteins | sample YL17G07_20_MG_FD_203693 | JGI IMG/M metagenome (GOLD analysis project Ga0315282, IMG submission 203693) | Sediment microbial communities from Yellowstone Lake, YNP, Wyoming, USA - YL17G07_20 | ecosystem: Environmental > Aquatic > Freshwater > Lake > Sediment | place: USA: Wyoming | collected... | reverse complement strand
TTTAGCTGTTCTGCTCATGTCCAACAGCATAGCCGAACTGATAAGCTTTGTAAAGCTATTTATGATTCACTACACTAGAAGCTATTGCAAAACCTCGAATACACTCTCATATGTCATTCTGAGCGAAGCGAAGAATCTCGTATTTTTAATAACTTGAGATCCTTCACTGCGTTCAGGATGACAGGAAAATGGGTTTTGCAATAGGTTCTAGGTTCATAGGCACCCAGGGCTTGCTTTTCTGGCGGCCCCGGGGCTAAAATAGCCCATAATTTCTTCCGAGGTGTCACATGGCTTATCCGGCCTTTTTGTTTCCCGGGCAGGGCTCCCAATACGTGGGCATGGGGCAGGACCTGTATGAATCCGACCCCGGGGCCCGGGAGCTCTTCCACCTGGCGGAGGAGACCACGGGTCTGCCTTTGAAGCGCCTCTGTTTTGAAGGCCCCATGGAGGAACTCACCCAGACGGTGAACCTGCAGCCGGCGGTCACCACGGTGAACCTCTGCCTCTATCAGGCTTTGCAAAAGGCCGGGGTTCAACCCCGGGCGGTATGCGGCCACAGCCTGGGGGAATACAGCGCCCTGTTTGCCGCGGGGGCGCTCAGCGCCGCCGACACCCTGGCCGCGGTGCGCCAGCGCGGCCGCCTCATGCAGCGGGAGGCGGAGAAATACCCCGGGGCCATGGTGGCGGTCATCGGGCTGACCCCGGAGAAACTGCGGGGACTGGTCCATCCTGTGACCAAGGAAGGCCCCCTCGCCCTGGCCAACTTCAATACCCCGGAGCAGACGGTAATCTCGGGCTCCCCGGAAATGGTGGCCCGGGCCGGGAACCTGGCCAAAGCCCAGGGAGCCCGGGTGATCCCCTTGAAAGTCTCGGGGGCCTGGCATTCTCCCTTGATGGAGGAGGCCTATCCGGATTTCGCCGCGTTTTTGTCTCAATGCCGGTTTCAGGCTCCGGCCATTCCCCTATATCTCAACGCCACCGCGGCCCCGGAGACGGACCCGGAGAAGCTGCGGGTCGCCATGTCCCGGCAGCTCACCAGCCCGGTGCGCTGGGCCGGCCTCATTTTGAACCTCAAGGCCGCGGGGGCCGACACCTGGGTGGAGGTGGGCCCCAGGAACGTCCTCACCGGCCTGGTGCGCAAGATCCTGCCTCAGGAGCCGGCGGAAAGCTTTCATAACGTGGAAAACCGGGAGAGCCTGGAGAAGTTTCTGGCGGCCCTGAAGAGATAATTTGTATTGTAGGGGCGGGTTTTAAACCCGCCCCTACATGAGTTTGCAAAAGGTAATTGTTATTTTTTCACTTAATGTGAAGAAAAAAAGATGACTACGAAAAAGCCTCCTTATAGACCATTTGCAGGAATAGTATATTTTGTTTCCTATCATTGTTCTTCGCTTTAACCGCGCAGGTGCCATGAGCCGTTAGAAGGAGCCTGCACAGGCGAGACGCCTGTGCCACCGGTTAGCATGGGGATTCGCCTGGCGCGCCTCTATAGCTTCGTAGGGCGCGTCTTACGCGCCATTCTTGGTACTAAACTCCTATGACCCAACCGCCCGAAGACCTCCATCTCGGTCTCACCGCCCGCCTGGTCAAGCTCTTTCTGCTTTCCAAGCTGCCCACCATCATCATCATGGTGAGCCTGCTGGCCGGCCTGGCGGGCCACGGCCTGGACCTGGCGTCCCGCCAGGCCCCCGGTTCCCCTTAAGCCCGGCACGGCCCTGGGCCCGGCTCCGTTTATCGGTTACCGCTTCTCCTGGTGGGGAAAGGCATCTGCCATCTCCGGCTCCCTTGACTCGCGGGCCCAGGATGATTAACAAATGTCTAATATCCGTGCTGAACTTCTCCTAACCCCGCTGCTTCCGGCCGGCCATCTTCATTACCGGGGAGAAGCAATCGGGGCTTGAAGCGACAGTACAGTTCTATCTATCCATGATTGCGGCTCCGGTGGCCTTGACGGTGGCGGGGGACGCCGGGGAAGGCTGGCTTGCCACCCCGGTGCCTGGTTTCAATAACGATGGGAGGAAGTAACCATGGGACTGAAAGAAGCCTATCAAGAAAAGCTGGAGGCCCAGCTAAAAGAGTGGTCCGCCAAACTCCATGAATTGAAGGCCAAGGCCGACAAAGCCACGGCCGACGCCAAGATTAAAATGTACCAGGAGATCGACGACCTGAAGGCCAAAAAGGAAGTGGCCCAGCAGAAGTTGGACGAAATCAAGGCAGCCGGCGCCGAAAAGTGGGAGAGCCTCAAGGCGGCCTCGGAAAAGACCATGGAAGATTTGAAAAGCAAGTGGGCCAGCGTCAAAGCGAAGTTTCGCTAAGCTGGGATCTTGACGTCATCCAGGTCTTCATGGGATGCCGCGAGGGCAAATCCCCAGCAGAACATCCCATGGAGGGGGCCTCATGAAACGGCTCGGATTTATCCTAGCAATGGCTTTTCTGCTGATCACCACCGGCTGCGCCTGAGCCGAGTCCCCCCGGGAGAAATTCCCAAAGAGATTCGCCGCCGTCATTACTTCTCCTCAGGTCTGCCGCCTCCTACCGGATCGACCCTGGTGTTCTCACTGAGGCCAATTTTTCTGCGCCGCGATGGCGTCGATTTCCACCGACACCCCCCGGGGCAGGCCCGCGGCCTGGATGGTGGTGCGGGCCGGGGGATGCTGCGGGAAAAACTCGCCGTAGGCCCGGTTGAACTCCTGGAAATCTGCCAGGTCCGCCAGGAAGACGGTGGTCTTGACCACGTCCTTCAAGGTGAGTCCCGCCGCGGCCAGGATCGCCTTGAGGTTGGCGATGACCTGGCAGGTCTGGATGACGATGTCTCCTGCCACCAGGCGCCCCTGGGCGTCCAGGGGAATCTGGCCGGAGACGAACACCAGGGGACCCACGGCCAGGGCCTGGGTATAGGCGCCGCTGGGGGCCGGGGCTTGATCCGTAGAAATGACGACTTTTTTCATTTGGGTTACCTCTTGAAGTTGTGGTCGCAACTGGACCGGGCTGCTCAACCGCTACAAAAGACTTGAAGAATCATGCTACTTTTGCTAATGGTAAGGAAAAATTTAGGAGGACGGCCATGGGGCTGCGGTTGAGATGCCCGGGGTGCCGAGCGACAAATCCCCTTTCTTTACGGGTCTGTCCCGTTTGCGGACATAGCCTGGATAATCTTCCCCCGGAACAGCGGGTTTATGTCATAGAGCCCCTGGGGGCTCCCAGCCCGAAACCGTCTTCGCCTTCGCCGAAAACCGCGCCAGCCAAGCCCAAGGCGGCGGCGCCGCCGTCTGCCGAGGCGCCTCCCAAGGCCGCCAAGAAGCCCCCCCGGCCCCGAAAGAAGCAGGGTTAACCCGGGATTACGGCACTTCTTGCATTATCCCCAAGAGCAAGTCCGCCAGAGCGGGCTCGGCCCGGGCCACCGTGGCGATGATATCCTCGATGGCAATGGGGGCCATGGCGTCCGGCAGGTTGAGGTTGCTGATCACCGAGATCCCCAGGATTCTTAGGCCGGCGTGCACCGCGCAGATGGCTTCGGGCACGGTGGACATGCCCACCGCATCGGCGCCCATCATCCTTAAGAAGCGGGTCTCAGCCGGGGTCTCCAGGCTGGGGCCCTTGACCGCCACATAGACCCCCTGGCGCAGCACCGTTCCCTGGCGGCGGGCTACCTCCGCCGCCAGTTCCCTTAAAGCCAGGTCGTAGACCCGGCTCAGGTCCGGGAACCGCGGCCCCCAGGCCTCCAGGTTGGGCCCCACCAGGGGGTTGTCCCCCATGAGATTGATGTGGTCGCAGATGAGCATCAACTCGCCGGGCCGAAAGTGGGGATTGAGGCCGCCCGCGGCATTGGTGAGGACCAGGGTCTTCACCCCCAGGGTGGCCATTACCCGCACCGGGAAGGTCACCTGGCCCATGGAGTAGCCTTCGTAGGCATGGAAGCGGCCCTGGCAGACCATGACCTGGCGGCCGGCCAGGCGGCCCCAGCAGAGGCGGCCATGGTGGCCGGGGCTGGTGGCCGGGGGGAAATGGGGCAGCGCCTCGTACGGCAGGCATTCCCCGCCCTCCAACCTGGAGTCCCACAGACTCTGGCCGGTGCCCAGAACAATCCCCCACTCCGGCGGGCGCTCCAGCCGGGGGGCGAGGAAGCGGGTGCATTCCGCCACCTGCTCCTGGTATGTCTGGCTCAGCAAGGTTTTTCCTTTCGCCGGCGGTCTTGAGTAGAGCCTTTTTTCAGGGAGGATTGTAAGTGGGCCGACGGCCCACTTACAATCCTCCCTGAAACCCACCCCCAACCCCCATATAGGGGGGTGGGAGGGGAGTTTGAGGAGAGGGCGGGGGAATTGCTTTCCCCCGGCCCTCTCCTCAAGTTCCACATAGGATAAGCCGGTTTTCCCGGTTCGTCAATGGCGGGGGTACCGCCGGGAGTCAATTTTCGCTTTGTCCTTGACAGTTTCCCGGTTTACTTTAAATTTATACCATCACGGCTTGACGGGAAGTTAAAATGGGAAGACCAAAAAAATGCCGCTGGGTGGAGACGGAGCCGGGGGTGACCTTTTTCAAGCCCAGGGGCATCCCCCTCAAGAGCCTGGAGCAGACGGTGATCACCGTGGACGAACTGGAAGCCATGCGGCTGGCCGATTTCCTGGAGATGACCCAGGAGGAGGTGGCCCGGAAGATGCAGGTTTCCCGTCCCACGGTGACCAGGATGTTGGCCCGGGCCCGCCGGACAGTGGCTGACGCCCTGGTGCACGGCAAAGCTATTTGCATCGGAGGGGGAGACTACCGCCTGGGGCAGCAGTGCAATTCCTGCGGCCAGTGGGTGGAGACGGCAGGGAGCACCACCCCGCCGGAATGCTGCAGCTGTCAGGGTCAGCCCGGAGACCGGGACAAGGCCTGAGGTGAGGCAATCCGCCACCCGATTATCTTAGAGGGCCCAGCATCCTTTGAAGGGGGAGACAAAGGGGATGGCCGAAATCAGCACCTATAAAGAGGCCGGGGTCGATATCGATAAAGCTGACGCCTTTATCAGATCCATCCGGCCCCTGGTAAGGTCCACCTATCGCACCGGCGTCCTGGGGGAAATCGGCGCTTTCGGCGGTCTCTTCCACCTGGGCGTGGACAAATACCGGGACCCGGTCCTGGTCTCCGCCACTGACGGCGTGGGCACCAAGATCAGAATCGCCGTCCTCATGGACCGCCATGACACCATCGGCATCGACCTGGTGGCCATGTGCGCCAACGACATCATCGTCCACGGGGCCACGCCCCTATTCTTCCTGGATTACCTGGCCATGGGGCGCCTCGCCCCCGACACCGCCATCCGGATTATCGAGGGCGTCACCCACGGGTGCCGCCAGGCCCGCTGCTCCCTCATCGGGGGGGAGACCGCGGAGATGCCCGGTATCTACCAGCCCGGGGACTACGACCTGGCCGGGTTTGTGGTGGGGGTGGTGGAGCGGAACCAGATCATCGACGGCTCGGACATCGCGGTGGGCCACCGGGTCATCGGCCTGGCCTCCAGCGGCCTCCACTCCAACGGTTACTCCCTGGTGCGCCGGGTCCTCTTCGAGCGTAACAGCTACCAGGTCACCGACGAGATCCCGCAGTTAGGGGGCCTTCTGGGCGAGGAACTCCTCAAGCCCACCCGCATCTACGTGGAGACCGTCCTCAATCTCTTGCGGGATTTTCGCATAAGCGGCATCAGCCACATCACCGGCGGCGGCCTCACCGACAACCTGCCCCGCATCCTGCCCAAGTCCTGCCGGGTGGTGATCCACCGGCAGTCCTGGCCGGTGCCGCCCATCTTCCACTTCCTTAAGGAGCAGGGCAACATCCCGGAAGACGAGATGCTGCGCACCTTCAACAACGGCATCGGCCTGGCCCTGGTGGTGGACCAGGAGCTGGTGGCCGACATCATGCTGCGGCTCCAGGCCCTGGGCGAACACGCCTTCGTCATCGGCGAAATCACGGCCCGCAAGAACGACGAGCCGCCGGTGGTGTACGTGTAGCACCGGCGCCCCCGCCGGTGGACCTTTTGGGGGAGGGGGCTAAGGGCAAGAGCCCTTACGCTTACGAAAAACTCCCCCAAACCCCCACCTCCGATCCCATAAGGTTAAGATGTGGGGCGGGCCTCCGTGCCCGCCATTGGTCAGTGTTCCTCGCCTTAATCCGCGGCGAGGCAGCGGCCGCCTTGAATTTGCCGCAGAGGCGGTTCGCACACCGCCCCCGCGATTTCCCCGTCTTTGTAGAGGGGAAAATCCAGGCAAAAATTATTATTCACAAACAACCTGGCACCTCGGCAAGCTCAGGGAACCGTTAAACCCCAACAAAATATTGACAATGTCCTGACAGAATGATAATTTTATTAAAATTGAACCCAGAGCTTGGATCCGTTATGGCGGACTGAGACTCGGCGGGAGGCGGTTTTATCCCCAGAGAATCGGTCTGGGGTTTTTTTATGGAGATTATCGGGGACCCACGGGAAATGCAGGCCCGGGCCGCCTCATGGCGGGCCCAGGGTCTGAAGGTGGCGCTGGTGCCCACCATGGGCTACTTCCACCCGGGGCACCTCAGCCTCATGGAGTACGGCCGCACCCTGGGGGGCCGCCTGGTGGTGAGCCTGTTCGTCAATCCGGCCCAGTTCGGACCCCAGGAGGACTACGGGCGCTATCCCCGGGACCTGGAGCGGGACGCCGAGATGGCCCGGGGGGTGGGAGTGGACGTGCTCTATACTCCCGGGGTGGAGCAGATGTACCCGGCGGGCTACCAGACCTATGTGGAAGTGGAAGGGCTCACCCGGAGTTTGTGCGGAGCCTCCCGGCCGGGGCACTTTAAGGGGGTGGCCACCGTGGTGCTGAAGCTCTTCAACCAGGTCCAGCCCCAGACGGCCATCTTCGGGGAGAAGGACTACCAGCAACTGGCGGTGGTGAAAAGGATGAGCGCCGATCTCGACCTCCCCCTGGAGATCGTGGGCCGGCCCATCGTGCGGGAGCCCGACGGCCTGGCCATGAGTTCCCGGAATACCTATTTGAGCCCGGAGGAACGGGCCGCGGCCCTGTGCCTCTACCGGGCCCTTTTGAGCGCCCGGGAACTGGTGCTCACGGGGGCCAAGAGCCGGGAGCACATCCTGGAGTCGGTGCGCCAGATCATCAACTCCACCCCCCACACCCGCATCGACTATCTGGCCCTGGTGCACCCGGAGAGCCTGCAGGAGGTGGACGCCATTGAGGGTGAGGCCAGGCTGCTGCTGGCAGTGTGGGTGGGCAATACCCGTCTCATAGATAATACCTTGTTAGCGGAGACCCGGTTATGTTGCGTGTAATGATGAAATCCAAAATCCACCGTGCCACCGTCACCCAGGCCGACCTGAATTACGAAGGGTCCCTCACCATATCGGCGGAATTGATGCAGGCTGCAGATATCCTGCCGTACGAGATGGTGCACGTCTACAACATCTCCAACGGCGAACGGTTCGAAACCTATGCCATCGAGGGCGAAGCCGACAGCGGGGTCATCTGTTTGAACGGCGCCGCGGCCCGGAAGGGGGCGCCGGGCGACCTCATCATTATCACTACCTATGCCAGCTACGAGGCGGCGGCAATCCGGGAGCACCACCCCCTGGTGATCCTGGTGGACCGGCATAATCGCCTGAAAGCAACCTCCCCAGCCGAAAAACCCCTGGCTTTTTTCTCCATACCCAGTTAAAATACTTTGATTTGGCGCGGGGGCAGCCCCGCGCCAAGAGAATATCCAGTAAAGGAGTCCTTTCAGGATGGCCAAATCCGATTTTCTTTTTACCTCGGAATCCGTGACCGAGGGGCATCCGGATAAGGTGGCGGACCAGATCTCGGACGCTATTCTAGATGCCATCATCGGACAAGACAAATACGCCCGGGTGGCCTGCGAAACCCTGGTAACCACCGGCCTGGCCATGATCGCCGGGGAGATCACCACCACCGCCCGCATCGACTACCCGGACATCGTCCGCCAGACCATCAAAGAGATCGGTTATTGCGACTCATCCGTGGGGTTCGACTGGGAGACCTGCGCGGTCCTGATCTCCGTGGACCGGCAATCTCCCGATATCGCCCTGGGGGTGGAAGGCCGGGGACTCACGCCGGAGCAGGGGGCCGGGGACCAGGGGCTGATGTTTGGCTATGCCTCCACTTCCACGGAAAACCTGATGCCCATGCCCATCTGGTATGCCCACCGCCTGGCGGAACGCCTGGCCAAGGTGAGAAAAGACGGCACCCTGCCGTTCCTGCGCCCCGACGGCAAGACCCAGGTCACGATACGCTACGAAAACGGCATGCCCATGAGCGTGCACACGGTGGTCATCGCGGCCCAGCACCACCCCGAGGTCAAATACGAGGATTTAAAGGAAGCCATCGTCGAGGAAGTGATCAAAAAGACGATTCCGGCCAATCTGCTGGTGGACACCCGCTACCTGGTGAACACCACCGGCCGCTTCGTGGTGGGCGGTCCCCTGGCCGACTGCGGCATGACCGGGCGCAAGATCATCGTGGACACTTACGGCGGCCGGGGCTATCACGGCGGCGGCGCTTTTTCGGGCAAGGACCCCACCAAGGTGGACCGCACCACTTCCTACATGCTGCGCCACGTGGCCAAAAACGTGGTGGCCGCGGGCCTGGCCAACCGCTGTGAGGTGCAGGTGGCCTACTCCATCGGGTTGCCCGATCCGCTTTCCATCATGGTTTACACTTATGGCACTGCGGTCATCCCCGAAGAGAAAATCCTGGATATCATCAAGGACACTTTCAGGTTCAAGCCCGCCGCCATGATCCAGTACCTGGACTTACAAAGGCCCATCTTCAAGAAGACTGCGGCTTACGGGCATTTTGGCCGTACCGACCCGGACTTCACCTGGGAATATGTAAATAAAGCCGAAGTCTTGCGGGAAAAGGCCGGCCTGACCGGGCCGGTCCTGAAGTGCGCCTGCACTCCCCAATAGAAACGAGGACCTCATGGATTATGATGTAAAGGATATTAATCTGGCCGACAAAGGCGCCCTCAGGGTGGAGTGGGCCCGCCGGGACATGCCGGTACTCAATGCCATCCGGGAACGTTTCCAGCGGGAGAAGCCCCTGAAAGGGCTGCGCCTGGCCGCCTGCCTCCATGTCACCACCGAAACCGCGGTTCTGGCCGCCACCTTGAAAGCCGGGGGCGCCCTGGTGCACCTCTGCGCCTCCAACCCCCTGAGCACCCAGGACGACGTGGCCGCTTACCTGGCCAAGAATGAAGGGATCCCCACCTTCGCCATCAAGGGGGAAGACAGCGACACTTACTACCGCCACATTCACCAGGCCCTGGACGTGAAACCCCAGATCACCATGGACGACGGCGCCGACCTGGTCTTCACCGTCCATACCAAACGCATCGAACTGCTGCCGGAAATCCTGGGCGGCACCGAAGAAACCACCACCGGGGTCATCCGCCTCAAGGCCATGGCCAAAGACGGCGTGTTGCGCTATCCCATGATTGCGGTGAACGACGCCCTGACCAAATATCTCTTCGATAACCGCTACGGCACCGGCCAGAGCACCATGGACGGCATCCTTAGGGCCACCAACCGGCTCATGTCCGGCAGCATCTTCGTGGTGGCCGGCTACGGCTGGTGCGGCCGGGGTTGCGCCATGCGGGCCCGGGGCCTGGGGGCCCGGGTGGTGGTCACCGAAGTAAACCCCCTCAAAGCCCTGGAAGCGCTGATGGATGGTTATGAGGTGCTGCCCATGGCCCAGGCCGCCCAGATCGGCGACATCTTCTGCACCCTCACCGGCGACATCAATGTCATCCGGGAAGAGCATTTCCACGCCATGAAGGATGGCGCCATTCTGGCCAATTCCGGTCACTTTAACGTGGAAATCGACATCCAAGCCCTGGAGCGCCTCAGCACCGGCAGGCGGCAAATCCGGGATTCCGTAGAAGAATTCACTTTGAAGAACGGCAAGTGCCTCTATCTGCTGGCGGAGGGTCGGCTGGTAAACCTGGCCGCGGCCGAAGGTCACCCCTCGGCAGTTATGGACATGAGTTTTGCCAACCAGTCCCTGGCCGCGGAATTTATTTCCAAAAATCACCACAAGTTCCAGAAGCAGGTCTACCCGGTGCCCCAGGAGATCGATGAGGAGATCGCCCGGCTGAAACTGGCGGCCATGCAAGTAGAAATCGACACCCTGACCCCGGAACAGGGAAAATACCTGGCATCCTACGATCTGGGGACTTAATTTGTTGGGGGAGGGGGCTAAGGGCAGCAAGCCCTTACACTTACGAAAAACTCCCCCAAGCCCCCACCCCCAATCCCTTAAGTTGTTAGCCGGGGAAGGCGGGGCCCTTTGG
>Ga0315282_10017525_pt1 | contig 10332 bp, 13 predicted proteins | sample YL17G07_20_MG_FD_203693 | JGI IMG/M metagenome (GOLD analysis project Ga0315282, IMG submission 203693) | Sediment microbial communities from Yellowstone Lake, YNP, Wyoming, USA - YL17G07_20 | ecosystem: Environmental > Aquatic > Freshwater > Lake > Sediment | place: USA: Wyoming | collected... | reverse complement strand
TAATTCACCTCCTTAATCTAGTTATTTAACTAGATAACTTTAATATAAATATATCGCTAGTGCAACATATATATTACTAAAACAAGATAGAAAACCGAAAATTTACCTTATCCTATTACATGCACCCATACTTATGAGAAAATCAACAGATTTATTAGATCGAATATTTGATCCACTTAATCAGAAATTTCTCACAAAATACCCCACAATTGACTATATTGTTGGAGATTTTCTAAGAGATCTAACCTTTATAGACATGTTTAAAGGAAAAAAGGTATGGCGCATCCAAAAAAATCTTTATAGTATTCTTGCTGGTATATATGTCGCTATACCTATACATGAAATCTTACATGGGGTAGCAGGTAGATTGTTAGGGTATGAAAACCAGAAGATAGTCATTAATAGTATGGACGGAGGTTATATATGGGAAAAAATTATACCTTGGGTAACTTCAGAGCACCTTCCATTCTGGAAGGGCGGATACGTGGAAGTGAAGGGTGCACAAGCAACTTTAAGTGAGAATCTTTTGTTTAGTCTTGCACCTTACATTATGACTCCAATTGGCATATATTTATTGCTTGAAGGTAAAAGAAAAAAGTGCCTTCCTATGGTTATAGCTGGCTGCGGATTTGTAGAAGGGCATGCAGAATCTGTTTTTGGAGATATGGCAATAAGTGCGGGTAATATTATGGTAGCTGCTGCAGATTATCTTTACAAAACTGTAGGTTATCAGATGAACCTGGATGAACAAGGGGTAAAATATATACTTGCGGTCCCAGCAGCAGTTATTGCATTCGGATTATGGAGATATTCTTATCACTTTTTTAGAAAGGGTATTAATTACTGTAGGGAAAAAGTTCATGGAATCGATTTTACTTTAACTTGTAAATAGTACTCCAAAAATTCATTTAAATCAGGATGAATTCCTGTAAATTTTAGACAATTTAAAAATTTTTATTTTGGGTGTTTAATATGCGGAAACCACATCTGGGATTAGAGGAAAAAACTGCACTAGGTACTCAGAAATTCCTGAGCAGGTATACCACCATTGATTATCTTTTTGGAGAATTCATAAGGGATTTAGACCTGACAGAGATTTTTAAAGGAAAAAAATTGAGACGGATTGATAAAAATGTCGCTTGCATCTATATAGGTTCACATTTGCTAACACCAATCCATGAACTCTTGCATGCAGGAGCTAATAAATTGCTTGGATATGAAAACCAGAAGATTGTTATTGGCAATTTAGATGGGGGTTTCTTATGGGAAAAAATTATACCAGGGGTAACCGCAGAAAATCTTCCATTATGGAAAGGCGGTTACGTGCTATGTCATAAATCGTCACCTAGCCTTACAGATATTGTTATCCCTGGTCTTGCACCGTATATCATGACTCCCATAGGTATCTACTTATTGCTTGAAGGTAAAAGAAGAAAGTGTATTCCTATGATAATTGCAGGCTGTGGATTTGTAGCTTATCATGCAGATGCTGTATTCGGAGATATAATGAAGGCAGGTGGCGATATTGTGATTGGTGCTGCAGATTATTGTTGTAGAATTGCTGGCCATCCAATGAATATGAATGAAAATGGCTTAAAATATATACTTGCAATTCCAGGTGTATTTGTAGGATTAGCACTATGGAGATATTCCTATCACTATTTCAGGAGAGCTGTAAATTATATTAGGGAAAAGGCTCATGGTATTGACTCCACCCTCCCAACTTAGTAAACATGAATTGCATTAAATGATTCAATAATCTTGAGTAATTCATTTAAATTAAGATGTATTCTCCTCCAATATGGGAGATACTTTAACTTGGGGAAGAGAAGACAAGATTAGGTTCGGAAATTGTGGGAAATTTGAAGATGATATTGTTTATTTCAGTATTCCAGGCTCCTGCGGAATCGGGCACCCAGAGCAAGACTCTCATTTTGTAGTCAATGAACCATCACTAATAAAAAGATATGCAGGAAGTTTGTCTCTCCCTTCACATGGGAAGGATTATGCAATTCATTTCACCCAGTCAAGGGTAATCAAATCAAGAGGCGAGTTGGAAACTTTGTTCTGGGAAATCAATTCTGATCTGGTAGCACGGAATCATCCCGGAAGATACTACAGGATTGAACAACTGGTTGCAGAGGATATCCCTCAAGAAGGCTTAGAGCTTGCATTGGCAGATTGCGATTTTGCATGGAACATTGTCAACAGATTTGTGCGATGGATTTCCAAAGATGATTTTAGCAAATATGTAAAGATAGCATGGCAGCTTTATGAAAAAGATCCATGCGAAGTAGATATATGCACTAGATGGAATACATTATCCCAAATAGAACAAAATGCCTATTGCAGAAAATGTGCATTAGCCATTGATCTAGAACCTGGAAAAGAAAAGGGTGAAAATTATCAGTACTGTTATCATGGAGCTTCCTCTCAAGGATTCCATGATTTTTTTGATTATTTGGCCAAGTTTGGAGAATTTAGAGTATTGACTAACACATATTGCGGTCTTGATGAATCCAGTGCAGATGGATATAAGCAAGTTCGTGATCTTTTGGAGCAATGTGGACAAGATGAGGTTTATATTCCGGAAAGTCTACCTTTGGAAGGCGGGGAAGAGTTAGCAGCAAATGAGTTGGACATATTGCGAAGCGAATTAATTAGGTCTAGGGCTATATTAGAATCTTCAGAAGTAACTGCAATGCAAGTATATGACCAAGAAGATCAAATGGTTTCTTTAGATTATGGATTTTATTATTTTATGAAAGGCATATCTAAAGGATATAGGGCCAATTTAAATCAGGACAGAAGCGCTATTAGTGTTGAGTATAGAGGACCTAACATCTTTTCTATCCCTGAGGGAGCAGAAGAACATTGTTTGATTGATGGAGCTAGTATTACTTTTTATTTTAGTGAGGTTAGAAGAAATAGGACTGGTTTTACTGGCGTATTTCAATCTGGTCAAGAGATGGAACTTCCTCCAGTAATTGTTGATCAATTGATAGAAACTCCCTTTAATGGCCTTGATGATGAGCATCTTATCAGCAGGATAGAGTGTATTTCAGTGCCTGCTATATCCAAATGGGGCTATTACCAAACGCTTTTTGAGAAATATGCTGAAGTTGGGAAAAGGTTCAATATACCAATTCAATTCAGATGATAATCACAAATGGAAAAAACCTTTCTTCTCACCCTCTTTTTCAAACTCCTGCAACAGCCTCTTTTGATTGCTGCTGAGCTTTCTTGGCACCTCTATTTCCACCCTGACTAATTCATCACCCTGGCCGCTTCCATGAAGATAAGGTATACCCAAATCCCTAAGCTTAAATACAGTTCCAGTCTGTGTTCCAGAAGGTATTTTTAATTTTGCTTTTCCCTTTAGTGTTGGAACGTCTATTTCTCCACCTAATGCTGCGGTTGTAAAAGGGATACTGACTTTAACAAAAATACTGTCTCCCTGTCTTTCAAATATGTCATGCTCCTTCACATGCACAACAATAAATAGATCTCCTGGCTCAGCACTTTTTTCTCCGGCCTCACCTTCACCTCTTATCCGCAAATTAGTTCCTTCTTCAGCTCCAGGTGGTATTTTAATTTCTAGTTTCCTTGTTTTCTTAACAACCCCTGTTCCATCGCAATTAGGACATTCATTTTTGATGTATCTTCCCTGGCCATGGCATTTTCTGCAATTTGATGTAGATGAAAACATTCCAAAAGGAGTCCTTTGTGTCTTCCTGACTACTCCTGACCCACCACAGTCAGGACATTCCACAATATCCGAATCGGATTCTGCTCCTGAACCGCCGCATCTTTCGCATTTCTCGAGTCTGGGGATTGATATAGATGTTTTTGTGCCGGAAGCAGCCTCTTCTAAAGTGATCTCAAGGTCATATCTTAAATCAGTGCCTCTCCTTGGAGCCCTCCTCCTTCTTCCACTATAACCAGCTCCAAACAGTTGATCAAATATATCCCCAAAATCAAACATTCCTCCAGAAAATCCTCCAAAATCAAATCCAAAATCAGAGAAGTCAAAGCCCCTTCCTCCTGAGAATTTCTCATAGGTAGAACCGTATTGATCATATTGGCCTCTTTTTTCATCATCTCCTAGAACAGCCGCAGCTTCATTGATTTCCTTAAATTTTTCAGCAGCCTCAGGACTATCCTTGTTCAAATCAGGGTGATACCTCTTGGCTAACTGCTTATACGCCTTTTTAATCTCCTCTTTAGTTGCACTTTTCTCTACGCCTAAAATTTTGTAATAATCCTTTTCTTTTGGCATCTGTTACTCCATAACTAACTTAGCCCCTAAATCTTCAAGTTCTTTAATAACTTTACTGTTCTTCTCCAGATCACCTATTTTATCAGCAATCGCATAATAAGAGCCGATTTCCTTTGCATGGATCCCTTTCAGAAAATTCCTCATGCATTCCAATGCATTCTTTATTGAAGCATCATAACCTCCTGCTGAAAGCAAAAAGAATGGCTTGTCCTTTAGCTTCTTATCAAAATAATAGGGATTGCATCTATCCATCAATTTCTTCATTAAGGCAGTTACATTGCTAAAATAGGTTGGAGACGCAAATATCACAACATCTGCATTTTCTAACTCCCTATAGATTTCGAGCATATCATCCTGTATGTCACATTTTCCGGTTTTGGCGCAGCAGTTGTCCCCCCCATTGCAGAACTTAATATTCCTTTCCTTTAGTTTTACAATTTTAAAATGAGCGCCATTTTTTTTGGCAGAAATAAGAATATTATTTAGCATAAACTCTGTATTGCCCTTTCGAGGGCTTCCAGTTATTGCTAAAATATTCATAAAAAAAATTTATTTCTTTTTCTTTTCATCCTTTACTTCATAGTCTGCGTCAACAACATTGTCATCTGATTCGCTGCCTTCGTTACTTTCTTCTCCTTTTGGTTTGCCGCCTGAAGACTGCTTCTGTTTTTTTGCCTGCTCCTGCGCAACCTTCTGGTACATCTCTGTTGACATCTTCTGCACTATCTCATTGATGTCATCCACTTTTTTCTTGATTTTATCAATGTCTTTTCTTTCTGGCTTTAAAAGCTCTTCAAGCTCCAATATTTTGCCTTTTACTGTCTCCAATTCTTTCTTGTCAACCTTGCCTTCAAAGTCCTTAAAGAGACTCTTAGATGAATACACTAACGCATCTGCTTGATTAACAACCTCAATCTCTTCTTTTCTCCTTTTGTCTTCATCTGCATGAGCCTCTGCATCTTTTTTCATCTTTTCAATCTCATCCTCATTTAATTTCTGCGATGCTGTGATTTTTATGCTCTGCTCTTTTCCGGTGCCAAGGTCCTTTGCGCCTACATGTATGATGCCGTTTGCATCAATGTCAAAGGTAACCTCAATCTGAGGTATCCCTCTCGGTGCTGGAGGTATTCCAACCAGATCAAACCTTCCGATGCTTTTGTTGTCTGCTGCCATCGGACGCTCCCCCTGCAGCACATTGATTGTAACAGCAGGCTGATTATCCGATGCAGTTGAGAATATCTGGCTTTTTTTAGAAGGGATTGTTGTATTCCTTGGTATTAGCTCAGTCCTCACTCCTCCTAGCGTTTCAATACCCAGCGTTAAAGGTGTGACATCAAGTAGCAATATGTCCTTTACTTCACCTGCCAGGATTCCTGCCTGGATTGCAGCACCCTGAGCAACACACTCCATAGGATCCACTCCTCGTTCAGCTTTTTTGTCAACGAAATCCTCTACGAACTTCCTTACCTTAGGCATCCTTGTTGGGCCGCCAACTAATATGATCTTGTCAATATCAGATGGCTTAAGTTTTGCGTCTTTCAAAGCCTGCTCAAGCGGAGCCTTGCATCTGTTTATTATTGGCTCAATAAGCTGCTCAAGCTTTGCCCTGGTTATCCTCATCGTAAGGTGAAGAGGGCTTCCATCCTTTTCAGTTATGAAAGGAAGGTTAATATCTGTTTCCATTACTGTGCTAAGCTCAATCTTTGCCTTTTCTGCAGCTTCTCTCAATCTTTGGACAGCAGTGTCCTCTTCGCTTATGTCCACACCACTCTTATTTTTGAAATCATCAATTATAAATTTCATTAATGATGCATCCATATCAGTCCCACCAAGCTGGGTGTCTCCTGAAGTGGATTTGACTTCAAATACTCCCTCTCCAAATTCCATTATAGTTACATCTAATGTTCCACCTCCAAAATCAAATACTAGAACTGTATGCTCCTTCTCCGACTTGTCAAGCCCGTACGCCATTGAAGCTGCTGTTGGTTCATTTACTAATCTGACAACCTCTAATCCTGCTATCGTCCCTGCATCCTTTGTTGCCTGCCTTTGGTCATCATCAAAGTAAGCTGGAACCGTTATTACTGCCTTTGTGATTGGTTCTCCAATAAATTCCTCTGCATCCTTTTTTATTTTTTGCAACAAAAATGCAGAAAGTTGCTGCGGAGTGTACTCCTTTTTTCCAACTTTGTACTTATAGTTGGTTCCCATCTTTCTCTTAAAAGCAGAGAATGTTCCTTCAGGATTTGAAACAGCCTGTCTTCTTGCGGGCTCTCCTATAAGCATCTGGCCATCTCTTGTAAATGCCACATGGCTTGGGAATGCCTTTCCATACTGGGTAACCCCCTCTGCTGAAGGGATTATTGTTGGTTTTCCTGCCTGCAGAACTGCTGCAGCAGAATTACTTGTACCTAAATCTATACCGATTATTTTTTCCTTTTTTGTTTTTGCCATTTTATTACCACCTTTTGTGTTTTATCCAAAATAGGAAGGGATACTGTCTTGTTGTATTAAGGACTCGCCTTCCTTCTTTTTCTTTTTTTCCAGCTCTTTTAGAGCCTTTGGCTGCTCTATTGCGCCAAACTCTTTTTCGTATTTTTTTATGGTTTTATCTAAAAGAGTAAAGATTCTTTTAGCATGGTATGGATCCACCATTACCACATTATGTTTTAGGGAGATTGATGCCCTTGTCTGGCTTCTGGGATCTACCCTCGGAGTTATGCTCTTGAAATCAAAGATGAACTGCATCGGGTTAAAATTGATGCTTAATTCATGCGCAAAAAATGCATCTCCATCGCTTATGTTTAAATTTACTTTTTCTTCCTCCATTTTAATCCTCCTGTGCTGCCTTCCTTAATTGTTCCAGTCTCTTGCCCTCTATTATTGGGCCATGACCTGGTATGATAACATCTGCAATTTTCAATATTTTCTTTATGCTATCATAAATCTCCTTTCTAGTGACTCTTGATTCATATTTCTTTTCTAAAATATTTTTTTCTTCTATCGCATCACCTGCAACCACATAGGTTTTACCATCAACCTCTGCAACAACCGACGTATGTTCAGGTCTGTGGCCTGGTGTTGTGATTATTTTAACTCCAGAAACAGCAATTTTTTCTGGATCCTTGTAGTTTATAGCGTCTTTTTCTCCCCACACGTTAATGCCGCATATCCTTTTTGCTTTGGTAAAAAGATAATTGTTTGAGCAATGGTCAAAATGCGTATGCGTATTTATCACGTAATCAATCTCATCTGCTTTTAATCCATGTTTTAACAGCTCTTTTAAAATCTCATCCTTAAATCCAATGTTTCCTGTATCAACAATGATATTTTTTTCACCTTTAATTAAAACAGCTGCTCCGCATATTGGATTTATATAATGATCAACATTTTCCTCTGGCTTTTTTGGATATATGTCATTATGCACTCCTAATTTTAAAACGATTAGTTCCATTTTATCGTGCCTTCTTATTTGTATACATCTTCAAGGTCTTTTGATGCTCAAATGCGAGCTCCATCTTTAATGCTTCATCAATATTAAACCATCTTAAATCAGTAATTTCTTCTCCATCAACCCTTTCTTTGCCTTTAGATTTTCCGAAAAATATTAACACTTCTCCATGCCAGTTTATTTTAGGGTAAATTTCATCTCTATATCCAAAAAATTTTGGTGAAAAACTCAATCCTGTTTCTTCTTTTACCTCTCTTATAACAGCCTCCTCTGCTTTTTCTCCAAAATTGATGTGCCCACCAGGTAATGTCCAGTAGCCATTGAATGGCTCTGTATTCCTTTTTACTAGTAATACCGTTCCATTCCTTTCAATCACTGCACAAGCCGTTGCCCTTACTCCCTGTTTAATGTCTTCAATCATTTTAAATCCTCATATTCCAATATTTTCTTGATTTGTTTTTTGTCAGGAACAAAATCTCTAAAGTTTCCTCCTGGCAAGGTTTTCCCTCCTGACTTTAGGTAAGTGTTATATTGCCGCATTGATTCAGGATCCTCCCTATTGATAAAGTAGTTTAATGTGAACCATAAGCTCAGGTCCTCTCCGTACTGGCTGCAATTCCCGACTCTGCATTGCAATGGTTTTACATCCTGGATTTTGCATCCTGCATCAAAAAAAACACAAGGACCAAATGGCTTGTCTTGTTTCATTGTTTTTGGCCTGAACCTCTTGGTGTTAAATTGCTCCACTTCTTCTAAGTATTTTTCTTCCAATTCCTTTTCCGTAATCCCTAAAAATTGCGCAATATTTTTCAAATCCTCATCTGCCAAAAATCCTGATCCATATTTGCAGCAATGCCCGCATCGTTTGCATTCCTTTCCAATCTGCAAAACCTCTGTTAACGGTGTGTTTTTAGTGATCATTTCTTGCATACCTTTACCTTGCTGTGCCTTATTACCTTATCGCATAACATGTATCCTTTCTGAAGCTCCTCTAAAATAGTATCCTCTTCTTTGTCGGATTTTTCCTTTAACAACACTTCATGCTTCAGCGGATCCAATTTCTGGCCTTCTGCTTTGATGTGCCGTAATCCCTCTTTTTCAAGAGTTGAAAAGAGTTGAGAGTAAATAAGCTCAACCCCTTTTACAAACTCTTCTTTGTTAGAGGTGTTTTTGAGCGCTAGTTCAAAGCTGTCAAGTACAGGCAATAGCTTTAGGATGATGTCTGCATGCGCATATTTTCTGAGTTCTGCAGTCTGTCTCTCTATGTATTTTTTGTAATTTTCAAATTCAGCCTGAAGTCTCTGGAGGCAATCTGTCAGTTCGTCTATTTTTTTATCTTTATCATCTGCTTGTTTTATTTCTTTTTTACATTCCTTCAGGTCATTCTCTTTTTGCTTGGCTTCATCTTGGATTTCCTTAACCTTTTGTTTCAGTTTCTCTATTGTTTCTTCTTTTTTCATTTTATACTTACGGTTTTTGGTTTCTTATGTTCTATCTTTTTTGCTTTTGGAATCTCAACTTTTAATAGTCCATCCTTAAAGACTGCAACAGCTTGGTCTGGTTTAACTTCTTTAGGCAAAGGTATTTTCCTATAAAACTGTGAAGCACTAGCCTGATAGCTGTAAGCTCCTTTTTTCTTTACTTCCTTTTCTTGTTTTTGTTCTGCCCTTACTTCCATTGCGTCCTCTGTTACATGCAACTGGATGTTCTCTTTTGGAACTCCTGGAAGCTCAATCTGTGCAATGATGCTCTTTTCTGTTTCTTTTATACCGCTCACTGGCACTCTTGCAGGGAGATTCTTTCCTTCCCCTAATAAGGGTCTTTCAGTTCGGAAAACCCTACCAAACAGGCTGTCCATTTCCTCATGCATTCTTCTCAAATCCTCAAAAGGGTCTAGTATTCTCATTTTATATCACCCCAATCTTTTTTGAAGTTTTTTCATTTTGGTTGACTTTAGGTCAACAGAAAGATGGTAAAATCAACTACTATATAAATATTTCTATTCTGTAGTATATATGTTACCACAAAGTTTATATATAATTGAGTTTTTTAGGGCTTTTATGCGGGTTTACCAGACCAAGATTACTATTGTTAATATTAGAAAACCAGCTCCAGATAATGTAAACCAGCAACTTCAATGGCTTGGAAATTCATTGGGGCTTTTCAACCTTAGGGACAAGGATAAGAGTTGTTTTAGGGTATTTATCGAGCTTCTGAAAGGCGCAAAGCTTGGAAGGCGCCTAAGTTCAGACGAATTAGCATATAGACTAAACCTCACCAGAGGCACTGTAATTCATCATATAAACAGGCTAATGGAGTCAGGCATTGTCAGCCATGAAGCCAACACCTACATGCTAAGAGTCAACAACCTAAAAGAACTTATCGATGAAGTTGAAGAAGACGTTAAAAGAACCTGCAAAAGCTTAAGGGACATTGCCGAAAAGATAGACCAAAGGATTGGGCTTTGAAATTATTACGTAAACAACCCCCAATCAGAGATTGGGGGATTTCCGTGCCTAGGCGCCAAAGCATAAGAGCGTTTGCTGACTCTGCATGTTTGCGCCATATTTCTGGTTTCTTATGTAATTGATTGTGTCCTGAA
>Ga0315282_10017524_pt1 | contig 10332 bp, 15 predicted proteins | sample YL17G07_20_MG_FD_203693 | JGI IMG/M metagenome (GOLD analysis project Ga0315282, IMG submission 203693) | Sediment microbial communities from Yellowstone Lake, YNP, Wyoming, USA - YL17G07_20 | ecosystem: Environmental > Aquatic > Freshwater > Lake > Sediment | place: USA: Wyoming | collected... | reverse complement strand
GGCAGGGCAGGAAGACTGTGGCGAGGCTGGTAGCTGAAATATACCCTGAGCTGGACCAGCGTCTCTTGGAGTTGGCACGAAGACAGGTCCTGGCTCATCTGAGGAAGCTGGTGCGAGAGAACAAGGTGGCTGTTGCGGGTGAGGAATACGCACTCAGAAAAGCGCATACTAATCCCTAAGCACGAAATCCTCTTAAGCTTGAAAGCATGACGGCGTAATAGTATTATACTGTCGTGCCCCTGTAGCTCAGAGGATAGAGCACTGGCCTCCGGAGCCAGGAGCGCGGGTTCGAGTCCCGCCAGGGGTACCAGCTTCGAGAAGCTGTCCCCTAAAGAGGATTTTTAAGAGAATCAGGGTGTCACTACGCTAGGTCTACCGAATACCTTTGAGCTCTCGACCACGGATATTAGAACCACTGGGGGCTTTATCTGCAATTTCTGTGATGGCGGTATGATACGCGACATCAAGCGTTTGTCGGATGCACAGCGCTCCAAAACTGCCTCATTCTGAAACGCTCGTTAGCTTGACAAATCATAATTCGCTGTTATAATTTACATAATACCTGTTCAAAGTTTGCTATTCCCCGACCTGTTCTTTACAAAGGTATCTCCCAGGCCATGGATGATCAAACTCCAATCAGGACATAAAAAAGGAGGTTATCCATGGCATATACAGACAAAACCCTCACTTGCTCGGATTGCGGCACAAGCTTCACCTTTAGCGCTTCCGAGCAGGAGTTCTTCGCTTCCAAGAGCTTCACCAATGAGCCCCGGCGTTGTCCTGACTGCCGGGCAGCCAAAAAACAAGAGCGCGGTGGCGGGTATGGCAGTGGAGGCGGAGGCTACCGACAGCAGAGGGAAATGTACCCTGCAGTATGCGCCTCTTGCGGCAAGAACACCCAGGTCCCCTTCGAGCCCCGAAACGGGCGCCCGGTGTACTGCTCTGACTGCTACTCAAAAACGAAGCGGTAGAGACAAGGGCAGCAGTTAGCTTCCACTCAATCAAATCGGTTTGGTGGGTTGGGCTGGGGGATAACGGGCGGTTGGAAATGGTGCCAGATTCCTCGTTGTGGCGTATCATGTTGTTTGCATCGCACCATGTCCTTCGCTTTTACCGCTCATAAGCGCTTTCCCTTGAAGTGCTCCTAAGCTGATTTGACCAGGACCTCGCATAGCCACAACACCGTGGCTGACAATTTTGAAGAGTCAATCGAGGCATGGTGCCTTCGGTGAAGGTCGCAGTAAAGGCAAATAATAATCGAGGTTGTGGGCAGGAGTTTTCCCATTCTGCCTGGGGAGGTTTGAGATGAAGAATAAGCAGGAACAGTTTGATAGCGATGGCAAGGAGTGCATTCATCACTGGTTGATCGATGCGAGGAATTTCGGTGTCTGCAAGAAGTGCGCAGCGAGCAAGCAGTTTTGCAGTTCGTGGGACACCGCAAGCGCCCGAAGAGGTTTGCATCTCGGGTCTGGCAAGGTGCGGCATGGTGTTCCAGGCAGCAAGAGCTGACCGACCACGTTGCATCGCTTGGGAACGGAACATTCTTGAGTGATAATCTAAAATCAGAGGAGCAATTGGAATGAAAGATGGACTTGTCACAGTTGTCATAAGTGGAGCTTTTGATCCTATCCATGTTGGTCATATTCGATACATTCGTGAAGCGGCCAAACTAGGTTACAGACTGGTGGTAATTTTAAATGGCGACGATTTCCTGCTTAGAAAAAAGGGATTTGTGTTCAGGCCATTTGAAGACAGAAAAGAAATTCTGCAAAACATCAAGGGAGTTGATGAAGTTATTGCTTCAGTAGATGAAGACCAGACTGTATGTAAGACGCTGGAACTGGTGAAGCCCGACATATTTGCCAAAGGCGGTGACAGGACTGGACCGGAAAATATTCCCGAAGCAGAAACTTGTCGCCAAATCGGCTGTAAATTGGTCACTAATGTTGGAGGAGGCAAAATCCGGTCAAATAGTGAGCTATCCTGGAAAGTTAAAGAGTTAGGTATGGAAGATACGAGCAGATTGAGAATCACCTGCCCTCACTGTGATGACCATCCGATATTGAAAGAGAAGTGTCTCTATTGTAATGGTACAGGCAAAATAGTGGTTGGAAAGTCGGATTAGAAAAGAAATGTGGGGAAACTGATTATCAGGAGCACCCAGAATTCTCACGGTGAAAACTTGCTTGGTTTGTGCAACGCGAACCAAGCTTAGTCTAACCAATTATAGTTTGCGTCATAGCTTAAATCTAGGTGGAGCAATGGCTGGAGAGCAAGGAAGGTGCCCTAACTATGGCAGCGACCGGGTAGTGAGGCCGGGCAAATACAACAGGGGCGAAAAGGGCGTGGAGCAACGCTACCTTTACAGGAGCTGTCACAGGTTCACCACCAGGCCCGTGCAACAGCTTGAGCTTATTCAAGTCCAGGGATTTGTCGAGATGAATAGCAAGGAGTGTCAGACAAAAGTGCCAAGGAAAAAGTTAAACGTGGCATCAGACTGCCCAGGTCATCGGGATGAACTGGTGGCGAAGCTCGAGGAGGTGGACAGGATAATCCGCGTTGAGATAAGGAGAGAGGTAGCCTCTGTAAGCTGTGACACGTTCGCCTCATCTCGAGTCGCCTGTTTAATGAGGGCCCGTGCAGATGTCCAAAGCGCAATCACATGTTTGCTTGGTGCTAGCCATTAAGAACACTGCTTGACAGGCTGACGCCAGCAAAACACATGATCTGAGTGTTCATCTGAGGCTCCGCCGCTTAGACATGCTTGAAGTGATGCGGTTCAAGCCCAGTGAAGATCTGAAGAAGGGGACACGGTAAAAATCGCTATCGAGAAGGCTTAAGTGCCTGCATCCCCATAGCGGGGTCGTGGCAAATTCGGAGTTGCCTCCCCTGCATCTTGGAACGATAACAGGAGGAAAAGCGGGCCAGTAAAGCAACCGCTATATAGTGGAAAGGTAAAGCACTGTAGTCTCTGCAGTAATCCGCTGTTTCCCAGCGTGGAAACTTCAAGAAATTGGAGGCGTTCTCTGCAAGAGCATTCGAGAGTTAAGCAGAGCAAATGATGGCTAAAGATTTCAGCGTTTACCCATGTGGTCTCCACTTAAATGTAGGTGCGATGGATAGAGATAGATAGGAAGAAGGTGATCTGCCGTGAATTGTAGAGTCTGTGGTAATCCGCTTTTCGCAAGTAGGACAGTTTTCAGTTGCTCTTGTGGATCAATGACCCACGCCGAGTGTTGGGAGAAGCATATAGTGGAGTCCCACAAACCCGCCTACACAACTGGGACTTTCACCATACAGGGTGAGTTCGTTCCCGGGAGTGCCCCCGAAACCGAGCGAGGCTCACATCCTACAGAGAAAGAGCCTATTGCCCTTGGAAGGGTGCAGAGGGTAAAGTAGTGGTTAATAATCGGAAGCTGTCTGAAACCGCAAGCCTGACGGAGGAAAAGAGAGGGAACGCTTCGTTTGTATCCCTGTTCCAAAAGGAAGAAGAAGGGAAGCTAAGCGTTCCCGTCTATACAGTGTTGTTGAATTTAGTCAGAAAAGGTTGGAGGTGGAGAGAATGAAGGTAGTTAGCTACGATTGCATTGATAAGCATCACCTCATAGCTAGATGTCCTGAATGTGGTATGGGCATTTCGATGATAACTTGCAGAGACGATTTCAACGGCATCGCGGAGACCAATTGTAGTGAATGTAATAAGGTTCTGGCCTTCTATCTCATAATGGAAGAACGCAAAGCTTGGATGCTCGGCGAGCCAATGGAGATGGTTACCAAGAAGGTTACTTAGTAGAAGTTGCTCTGAAGAAAGCATAAATGCTTGGCGCCCACTAGTGCTTCATGCTGTCTGAGAAGGGTTAATTCTGCTTTCTCTATTTCTTGGTTCCACACTCTTTTTCAAGGGTAACCATGTCTCCATTTTGAAAACCCCGGAATTTGAAGAAGCTCCTCAGGTGCTCGTCGCCATCTCTTAGAAGTACTTGCACATCGACTTTCTTTTGCTCACACACCTCACAAAAGGCTTCAACCAGCCTTCGACCTATACCCAAATGTCGATAATTACGGTGTACTACAACCATGTGTATCCACCCTCCCATATCGTTCCCGTACCAAAGTGAACGTATGTCTCCCAAAAGAAAGCCCACTACCACCCCATCTAGCTCTGCTACAAAATTCATAGTTGGACGACATACTTTATCCTCAGCTTCGGCTTCTATTTCCCATGGCATAGTTCGTGGGAGGCCAATCAAAGACCTACCAACTACCTCTAATTTAGGCATATCGTCGTCAACCATTCTACGAACCACAATGATTTTCTCTTCGATTTGCATTACTTAACCTCCATCCCTTCCAGAAAATAGAAGTGTCCTCCCCTCCCTGATGTTGTCAGGAAGAAGAGGACCCCTTTACCCCTTTTAGACAGGCTATCTCCTGCCGGCCATGAGTTTACCTGCTTGGCTTCGAGTGCTACTGTTTTTCAGGACTGCTGAAAGCTCGCGGTCTCCGATTACATCCTCAACCCATTTGCTGAAATCATTCCTATCTATAGTGACGTGGTATCGAAAGGTCTCCTCCGACATTTCTCGCAGAGCGGCACCGAGTTCATCCAGGTTCTTTATCACGCGGCCATCGTGGCACCTGAATACCTTGTCTGCTGGAACATCTGATAGACTCGATTTGCTTACCGCCTTGGTCATTGCAAGGAGCGCTCTATCTCCGCTCTTGCCTATTCTATACATCTTGGTCCCGCACACCGGACACACGCCCTTGGTCGCTGGCCTTCCATTCTTCATGGTTACGCTCTTGGCATTTTTCATTTCCCTTTTTGTATGGCACTTCACACAATATGCTTGCATCGAATACCTCCTATCTTTTTTCTAGAATAGCCCATTTACTGAGTTAAAATCAGAGAGTGAATTGTATCTTCATCCGACCCCGAGCCCCAGTCTCTTCTCTGCTTTAGCAATTATCTCGCGGGTAGTGTCAATCATATCCTGACTTACGGAGACCGAGGTGATACCCCATTCCACGAGCTTCTCGGTAAGCTCAGGGTAAACTGATGGCGCCTGCCCGCAGATGGAGCAGGTAACACCCATGCTCCTGGCTACCTTAACGGCTCTTTCCAAGAAAATCATGACAGCTTCATCCCGCTCATCGAAGAGTTTGGCCAGTTTGGCGTTGTCCCTGTCAACACCCAGGACAAGCTGGGTCAGGTCATTGGAGCCGATGGAGATGCCGTCGATACCCACAGCCAGGAACTTATCCAGCAGGATGACGTTGGACGGCACTTCAACCATCATCCAGAGCTTGAAGTCGTCAGAGCGCTTCAGCCCCTCGGCTTCCATAATCTCTTTGGTTCTGGCTAGCTCTTGCACGGTTCTGACGAAGGGAATCATCACCCAGAGATTATTATATTTCTCCCGCACCTTCTTTATTGCGGCTAACTCTAACTTGAATGTATCAATATCGAAAATGTACCGCGAGGCTCCTCTGTAGCCAAGCATGGGGTTTTCTTCAGTTTCTTCGTACTTTTCGCCACCCTTCAAAGCTCTGTATTCGTTAGTCTTGAAATCGGTAGTTCTGTAGACTACCTGGCGGGGGTAGAACGCCCTGGTAAAGGCAGTTAACCCTACCGCAAGCTTATCAACAAATTCCTGACCTCGATTCTGTTCAATCATGTAACTGGGGTGCTCACCGATCTGAGCTACTATAAACTCAGCCCTCAGCAGACCTATGCCATCTACGTCACGAGAAGCAACCCTATCAACTAGCTCCGGTTGTGCCAGGTTTACCAGGAGCTTGGTCCTGGTCTTTACTTTAGCTCCGGCTTTAGCCTCTTCCTTTTGGGCAATTTCAATTTCTATTTTACCCGCGAAGACCTTGCCGTTTCTGCCATCTACAGTAATCATCTGTCCGTCTTTCAGCGTCTTTGTTGCCTTTCCGGTACCAACAACACAGGGGATACCCATCTCACGGCTGACAATGGCAGCATGGGCGGTTCTACCGCCACGGTCGGTAACAATGGCGACTGCTCGCTTCATAGCCGGAACGTAGTCGGGCGTGGTCATTTCGGCAACCAGCACATCACCTTCAAGTACCCTGTCTATTTGAGAGGGGTCGGTGACTATTTTCACAGGCCCCCAGGCAATACCAGGACTGGCGGGTGCTCCTGATAGAAGCGCTTCCGCTGGAATCTCAAGCACGGCCTCAGCCGTTTCCTTGATGGTGGTTACCGGCCGGGTCTGCACTATATAGATTTTGCCATTCTCCTTGGCCCATTCAATGTCCTGGGGGAATTGATAATGTTCCTCTAAACGCTTCCCTATTTTGGCCAGAGCAATAATGTCCTCGTCACTTATCTTTTGCTGCGCTTGCTCTGCAGGAGTGAGAACAACTTTCATATTAGCGTCTTCGCCTCTGCCGTTTTTGTTTCTGATAAGTTTCCATTCCTGCTTTTTGACTTCTTTTTCGATAATATTCAGCTCATCTTTGCTGACAACAAAGTAGTCAGGAGTTACATCACCCGATACGATCATTTCGCCAAGCCCGTGTATGGCTTCTATGGTTATCTTGTTACGGTCACTCGTTATTGGTTCCACGGTGAACATCACTCCGGCAGCTTCAGACTGAACCATCCTCTGTACCGGAACGGCGATGCCTACTGTAGAGTGGTCGAAACCGTGATGCGCACGATAGAAAATGGCGCGTGCCTCGAAGAGAGAGGCCCAGCATTTAATAACGGCGCACAGGACCTCATCCTCACCTTCAACATTGAGATATGTCTGCTGCTGGCCGGCGAATGAAGCTTCGGGCAAGTCTTCCGCAGTGGCTGACGAGCGAACGGCAACCAGGCCCTTGCCCATTTGTTTATAGGCATTGCGAATCTCAGCGGCTATTTCCGGCAGCATCAGTGCTTCTGAGAATATCCTTTTTATTTCGGCGGAGACTTCCTGGAGCTGTTTGATATTATCAACATCCAGTGGCCCCAGCAGGTCGTAGATTTTCTTCTCGATTCCGGTTCTTTGCAGAAATGTAAAATAGGCATCGGTGGTTATAATGAAACCCGGGGGCACGGGGATATTGGCTTTGGTCATTTCACCCAGATTTGCCCCCTTACCGCCGACGAGGCGCAAATCATTTTTGGTGACTTCATTGAACCAGACGACAGCCCTGTGCTTTATTCCCATATTCTTCCTGCTTCCTCTTCCTTCAACCCTGGTTATACTTACCATCAATTTTACCTCCAGGAGAGCAAGTTCGGCCTCACCCACCACGTAAAATGTCTGATTTGCCCCACTCTATGTAACCTAAGCCAGTAAAGTATATTTGACGCCGTTTTGCCCATTCCCGGCGGGCCCCGGACGCAGCGAACCCGTCCGGTTAGACGATCTCAACGAGTTGGATATCGAAGGTAAGGTCTTTCCCCGCCAGGGGATGATTTGCGTCCAGCGTCACGCTACATTCCGAGACCTCGATCACTTTTACCAGGGATACCTTGCCATTCAGTTGACAGATATCAAGCTCCTGGCCCACGGATGGCTTGACGTTCTCGGGGAACTTATTCCGATCAACTGTCGCCACCATTTGTTCATGGCGTGGGCCGTATGCTTCACAGGCCGCGATCTTGACGGTTCTCGAGTTGCCTGGTTTCATCCCCACCACTGTTTCCTGAAAGGCCGGTATCAGACTGGACTTCCCTATCCTGAATTTTAGAGGTTTATACCCGCAAGAGGTTTTAAATACTGTGCCATCATCCAATCGGCCGGTGTAGTTAATCCTTACAGTATCGCCGCTTTTTGCTTGTGCCATTATCCCTCCTTGCAGCCGGACACCTGGAAAGTTAAAAGTTCAGTTCCCAATTTACACAACGGAGCCGGTCAGCTCTTGGTGTCTGGGGCAACATGATGCACATTGCTGGGTCTGGAGTACCAGGATTTTTGGATGGCCCCCCACGAACTGCAAAACTGCTTGCTCGTTCCGCACTTCTTGCAGACACCAAAATTACTCGCATCGATCAACCAGTGATGAATGCACTCCTTGCCATCGCTATCAAACTGTTCCTGCTTATTCTTCATCTCAAACCTCCCCAGGCAGAATGGGAAAACTCCTGCCCACAACCTCGATTATTATTTGCCTTTACTGCGACCTTCACCGAAGGCACCATGCCTCGATTGACTCTTCAAAATTGTCAGCCATGGTGTTGTGGCTATGCGAGGTCCTGGTCAAATCAGCTTAGGAGCACTTCAAGGGGAAGTGCTCCTAAGCGGTAAAAGCGAAGGACATGGTGTGATGCAAACAACTTGATTCGTCACAAAAGAGGAATCGGGCACCATTCCCAACCGCCCGTTATCCCCCAGCCCAAACCGCCAAACCGATTTGATAGAGCGGAAGCTACCCGCTTCCCTTGTCTCTACCGCTTCGTTTTTGAGTAGCAGTCGGAGCAGTACACCGGTCGCCCCTCTCGGGGCTCGAACGGTACCTGGGTGTTGGTGCCGCAAGTGGCACAAACAGCAGGGTGCATTTCTCTCTGCTGTCGGTAGCCTCCGTTGTTGCCGTACCCATTACCGCCGCGCTGTACTTTTCTGGCTGCCCGGCAGTCAGGACAACGCCCTGGATCATGGGTGAAGCTCTTGGAAGCGAAGAACTCCTGCTCGGATGCGCTGAATGTGAAACTTGTGTTGCAATCTGAGCAAGTTAGAGTTTTGTCCGCATAGCTCATGGATGACCTCCTTATTTATTCTTTGGACCTGAAAAGAGTCTGATCATCCATGGCCTGGGGAATGCCTGTGTAATAGAACAGGTCGGGGAATAGCAAACTTTGAACAGGTTTATATATGCAGTATAACAGCGAATTATGCTTTGTCAAGCTCAAGAGCGTTGCCCCTGCTGTGTGCTTGACGAACGATGCTAGCCACTATAGAATTACCATAGCATCGGGGTGTGGCGCAGCGGATTAGCGCGCATGGTTTGGGACCATGAGGTCGGCGGTTCAAATCCGCCCACCCCGACCATTAACTGACCTAAAATCCCTCATTTCTCTTACGTTTTCTGCTTGGCTGGACGCTTGCTCCTGAAGCTAAAATGCTCGTAACTCTAAATCTGTAAGTAGTACTATTTCCGGGGGCAGGTCAGTACTATTCTCTCATCTGTTCACCCGAGATACCTATTGCTAACAAGATAAAGTAGCCCTAATCTTCCAGCAGGCTCTTCTGGTATGAATATTGTCCAGAGCTATTGTGGAGCGTCGCCAAAATCTTCTCGGACAAGAGCATGAGGCAACACGAGGTGTTCGAGCCTGGGCCGAGTGAGGTTGCGCTGCTGGGGTTGAAACTGATATCACCAGGGAGCGGAGCGACATTACCAAGTTGGTAGTTCTGTCGAATGCTAGTGGCATGGTTGCCTCAGCGCGATTTCAGGGTTAGGAGGAATGAAATGAGGACAGGTTCAGAGAAGGATCCTAGAATAATCTCTACGGGGAACGATGAATTGGACAAGAAGATAGGCGGTGGGATACCGCTACGGTCGCTTAGCCTTGTGGAGGGCCAGCCCGATTCAGGTAAGTCGGTGCTCACCCAGCAAATGGTCTGGGGCTCGCTGCTAAAGGGCTGTAGTGCCGTGGTCTTCACCACGGAAAACACGGTGAAGAGCCTGGTGACTCAGATGCAGAGCCTGAATCTGGATATCGTGGACTATCTGCTTCTTTCCCGATTGTGGATATATCCTATAGACACCAAGAAGACAAGGCGGAGCCTGAGCGCAGGTCTATTGCCCATGCTGGAAAGTTATGCCAACAAGGGCATTGATGTGGCGATAATAGATTCCCTCACATACTACGTGACACATGCTTCCATGGAAGAGGTGCTTTCCTTCTTTGAAGAGTGTAAGAGGCTTTCGGGCAAGGGGATGGGGATTATCTGTGTAGCGCATTCGTATGCCTTCGATGAAAACGCCATGGTCAGGCTGGGGTCGATGTGTGATGCTCACCTGAGGTTGCGCATAGAGACTATGGGGACCAAGATGATAAAAATTCTGGAGGTGGCTAAGGTGCGGGGCGCCGACCTTAACACAGGCAACATCATCTCCTTCGATGTCGAGCCTAACTGGGGTATCAGAGTGATACCTTACTGCAAGGCTAAAGCCTAGAGACTGCCAAGAAAGTAATTTGGCGGACCTGTTTGTAGAGAGCAATACTGAGTCATAATAAGCCAGATTGATTACTATATGATTTGTCAAGGCCTAGCCGGGGCCAAACGGCGATTCTCCCCCCAATCTGGATCGTAAGCTGCTCCTGTTTTGAGCATGGAGTAAAGCACCGAAAGGAGCTTGCGGCCG
>Ga0315282_10017523_pt1 | contig 10332 bp, 1 predicted proteins | sample YL17G07_20_MG_FD_203693 | JGI IMG/M metagenome (GOLD analysis project Ga0315282, IMG submission 203693) | Sediment microbial communities from Yellowstone Lake, YNP, Wyoming, USA - YL17G07_20 | ecosystem: Environmental > Aquatic > Freshwater > Lake > Sediment | place: USA: Wyoming | collected... | reverse complement strand
ATGCTTTCCCTTTCCAAGTCCGCGTTCCAGCGGGGTGAATATCAGAGAGCTAATGAGAGGGTTGAGAGCGCTACGCTTATGTATACGTTCGAATCAGGAACCGCAGGCTATCTTATAATAGTTTACAACTATTGGTGGCTGATTATCCTGCTTGTCTTGTTTTTTGCGCTCGGAACCAGAAGAGCCATAAAAAGAATGTCCGTTTCCTCCCTAAAACGGAAACTTGATTTGCTTAACGTAGAAGAAAATATGATAAAGAAACTGATTCTGGAGCTTCAGAACGAATATGCAAAAGGCAAAATCGGAGCAGAGAAATACAGGCAGATGATGGAAAGATACGAAAACAGCTTTACGAGAACAGGTAAAACAAGAGTCGATACCCTATTCAAACTGAAGGATATGGTCAGCCATGAAAAAGCCATCACTTTGCTAGCTAATGAGGAAAAAAGAATCAGAAATTCGATATCCGATGCCCAGAGCAGCTACTTCCTTCACGGAAAGCTTGGACGAGATCATTACAGCAGACTTATGGAAAATGCAAAAAACGAATTGTTCCAGACACAAAGCATGGCTGAAGACCTAAGAGCAAAAAACAGCAAAACAAAAAAGGAGGCTTCGCTGTCCAAGGCTGCTGCGGCGCTGCTTGTTTTATTTCTGGTTGCGGGGATGGCCAATGCTGCAGAAAACGACAAAGCCGCGAAGGCTATAGAAACGGCTGAACAAACAATAGCAGAAATGCAAGCCATGGGCTTCGGCGTAACCTACGCGAATGACACGCTTTCCGAAGCCAAAAAACTTTACGGGGAAGGATATTACGACGGCGCTGAATCCCTCGCCAGCAAGGTTGTTGACATAAAGGAAAAGGCAATAAAGACCAATGAGCTGATAAACAGCGTTGAAACGAAGATTTATGAGCTCTCGTCCATGGGTTACGATACCTCACCTGCTTCGGAGATTTTCGACAGCGGGGTTTCCGAATTCACGCTTGACAACTACGTCGATGCGGAGGCTATGATGTATGAAGTCATGAACAGGCTGGACACAATCGAGGCTGAGGAGTCCATGAAAAGTGTACAGCAAAGAAGCTGGTTTTCAGAAACCATTATGGATTACCTTTGGGTTTTGCTGATTGTTGTCTTGGCATCTGTGATAATCGGTTTCAGGCTGAGGGGAAGGGCACATGTGAAAAAATTCAGATCTGAAATTAAAGGCCTGGAAGTGGAAAGGGAAAAAATAAATAAATCCATCGCCGAAATCCAGACCAATTATTTCAAGAAAGGTTCAACGAGCAAAATCGATTATGAAATGCTGATCAGGAATTACAACAACAGGCTTTCTGATATAAACAGAAAAGTATCCGTTCTCAACGAGAGGCTTAAAAATCACTGATTATCATGCGCTTGTTCGGTGAGCTCATAAAACTTCTGTCTTGACACGACCAAACCGCGCGCTGCACCTGTTTTCTCGAGTTCTGTGAGGTATTCGCTGCATCTTGTTCTGGAAAGGTCCAGCTTAACGCTGACATCCGACGCAGTCATGCGTTTTTCCTTTCTAAGCAACTCGATTATCATCCTCTTTATCTTGATTTTCCTTATACTGTCGGTTTTCGACCGACTCAAAGGGACAAGGGAACTTTTCAGATTTTCAAGATTTTTTTCAAGGTTTTTATTGGAAGCATGAATATCGTCAATTCGTTTGTTTATCCCGCAGCCCTGAAGTTCCTCAAGAACGATTTCCCTTATTTTTACCCTAATAATCTTTTCGCGTTCCTCTTTAGCGATTTTTGACAGCTCATTAAGGTAATCCTTCTTGCCTTTCCCCACCCTCCTGGCCTTCAGAAAATCAATCATTCTATTGTATTGTCGATCGACAATTTAAACCTTTGTCTATTACCCTATTAACCAATGCTATATATACTTCGACACTTATGTATGATATTAGCGTTGTACAGTAATGTACAAGGCAATCCTATAGGGTTGGTACAGGTTCTATGGACGTGGGTTCAGCTCGCGGACAGATAATAGAAGCCCTCAAGAAGCACCCTGAAGGGCTTACCATCACCGCTATTTCTGACATCACGAAGCTGCACAGGCACACGGTGACAAAGTACGTTTACGAGCTGAGGGGAGCAGAAATCATATACGAGAGGGAAATAGGGCCTGCGAGGCTCTGTTACCTGAAAAACGGATGCGTGGGAAAAAAGGAGAGACAGACTATAAAACGCCTGCAGGGTCACGACATGAAATCAAGCCTCGGCAGTATTGGGCAGATACAGCTCATCGCTGTTTTCATATTCCTTGTTCTGGCACCGGCGGCCATAATAACCGCTTACAACCTGACTAACACGACTGGAAATTCATCTTTGTCGATCGAGGGTTACGTAATAGCGAACAACGAGGTAACGTCGGACATCGGGAACGACACAGTAAACGAATTTTTTCTGAACATAACGAACGGAACATTTGAGCAGAACGAAACCAACGGTACACCGTTGCTGCCTTCTGACGAAGAGATCGAGATTGCGCTACAGAACGAAAAGAATCAGACAAACGAAACGACAGAGAATGGAACTGTCGATTTTGACGAAATATTGAATGAGACGAACATAACTGAACCTGTAAACGAAACGATGAACATAACTGAACCGATGAACGAAAGCAATGCAACGATTTTCAGTCCTGAGATTATAATTCTGGCACTCAATCACCCGAGCCAGGTCAACGTTTCCGAAGAATTTGTTATATCGTCCGAAATTATGTCGCTCTATGGAAAATCGGAAAACGTAAAAATAAAATTAACGGCTCCCGAATCCTTTGAAATGGACAATCAAAACCAGGAAATACCTTTCTTGGAGGAAAATAGTTCGGCGAGTTTCGAATGGAGGGCAAAGGCAAACGAATGCGGGAACTACACCTTCACAGTATCGGCCTACAACGATATTCACAGCCTGTCGAAGGATTTTACAATTTCCGTTGAATGCAACTTTGAAAACCTGAGCGTCGAATACGAAATGCTGCAAGGCAAGGCCGTTGTCGGCAAACCAGTCATCTGGAAAAAAATTGCAAAGATCATAAATAAAAATCTTTTTGACGTCGCGAACTTCGAGTTTGACATGAAACTGCCTAAGGAATCCCAAGCCATACGCATCAAAAACAAATTTTTAAAAATGTCGAACAGATTGGGGGAAAATATATTCAGCATAGACAGGATTCTTGGCAGATCGGAAATGACTTATGAAGTGGATTTCGAAACACCTGCACCGCTCAAGGAAGAAAACGAGTACGCGAGCGAAACCGGCTGGAAAAAATCAATAAAAATAAGAAACCAAGCAAGTGATTTGCATTATTCCGATGTCACCGCAAACACATCAGTTCCTGAGCTTGAAAATAACATTAGTATAGAAACGCCAAAAACGGCGTTCAGCGCAACGGAGGAACCGGAGTTTAACATAGGTGTTTTGGGCGGCATTGAACTTTTATGGGTGAACGGGACTGAACCGTTGTTCAATCAAACCACCGATGTCACCAATGACCTAGGGCATAATGTAAAACTTATCGACTCAGATAACGACGGGCTGAATGATTTACTTACTTGGAATATCCCGCAGCTGTCGGAACAGGATTATGTCGTTGAAGGAGCATACAAAGATGCTGAGATAAAATCTTACATAGAGCGTGTGGGAACCGGCAACGAAACCGATGGCAATGCGACGAGATTTGAGCCGGAGATTACCAAGTCTGGAAAAAAATACAATGTGAAAATGCCCCGAACCAGAGCTCTTGTGCCGGGTCTTTACAGGCTGGTTGTTCAGAGCGGCAACCAGATTGCGGAGCTTAATTTCACGTGGGGCCTTGTAAATATAAACACGCCAAAGACTGTTTATTATCCAGATGAAAATGTCACGATTTACATCGGAGTCGTCAACGAAAATGGCAAAAAAGCAGATGATGCCACGCTTCTGCTGGAAATAACAAAACCCTCGGGGACAAAAATATTCTTGAACACGAGCGATGGGGGAATAGCAAAAAGCGATACGGAGGAAGGCGTTTTCGTAGGAAAGGTACTGGCAGATGAAACTGGAAACTATTCTCTTCTTGTTGCCGCGACAGGTGAGAACCTTTCAGCAACATATTCTTCGTCCTTTGTAGTGAAAGACTCCTCCGATTTTGTTATAGAAAGGATAATGCCGACGGTGGCTGATATCCTTAACAACGTGGAGGCCACAATAAGAATAAAAACCAACATCAATAGCGGTAATCTCACATTCACGGAAAAACTCCCAGGCACTTTCATGAAGGTGAGCTCTGAAAAGGGGAATGTCTTGGTAAAAGATAACGAGACGTGGATAATCTGGAACCTCGGAAAGGTCGAGCAAGACAGCGAAATAAATCTTACATACTCCTTCGATGTGCCATTCGTGACGCCTTATCTTTATCTGATTGGACCGCTCCATATCGAAAAGGATGGTGAAAATTATGAAGAGGAAAAGCCATGGGTCCTGATTGCCGCTGATGTTAGATATTTCTTCTTAGTATGGACGTTCAAAGACATGAACAACAACCCGGCATCACCCATGGCGCTGTGCAGAAACACGACTTATCAGGTAAACGTAACTGTCATAGAATCAGCCTCGGACCAAGCAACCAGCTCGCAGAACGTGAGCATGCAAATAAAACTGGGCAATGAAACAGTTTACAAGGATTTGCCCTTTCAGGGATTTTATGCCACGCCGCAGCCTTATGTGAACCTTGACGCCTTCGGAGGAGCTGGCACACTTGGCTGCACCATAGACAGCTCACCGACTGGCGATACGGACCGCTGCGGCAGAGTCAACCAAGTTCTGAATGTTTCCAGGCTTGCGATTCTGGGCGACCATACGCTTCAACTTTACCTTAAAACCAATGGCAACGCTCCAGTCAAATACGACACCAACAGACAGAAAATAAGGGTGATTAACTGCACTGAGGTCGGCCTTTCTGATGACATATTCGTCTATGGCCCGACAGGAGAGAAAGAGCATTACCTTCAGGGGGAATTCCAGACAAACAAGATAATACAGGGCCACATAGGCACGGTTGCAGTGAAACTCACGAATTATAACACTACCGCGTCCAGCAGCGTAAATGTTACGCTAACGCTGCTCGATGATACGGGGAAAGAACTTAACTGGTTCATAAAAGAGGGCAAAAACCAGACCCTTTCTTTCTCTGCAGGCGCGGATAACGCAACGCGATGGAATTTCTGGGTGCCCGATGCCATAGATTACAGCACTTACACGGCCAGGATAAACATCACAACCCCGAATTTCCAAAAGTCGTATGACAAGGATTTCGAGGTTTATTCAACGGAGAGTGCTTCTGATGACGTTGTGATTTTCTGGGAATACCCGGAAACTGGCACCACAGATACCGACACCAGTTACGGCAGGGACGATAACATGTTCTACGGCTTCGTATGCAATTACGGCGACTACAACATAACCGCGAACATAACGCAGGAATCAGCCCTTGAAGGCGAGGCCAGTGCAAACACTGTGGTAACCCCAACAGCCGACACAAAGGTGGCAGGCACTATAGGATGGAACAACAGGGCAATCACGACTTCCAGCTGTTTCAGGTACATCATCGGTTATTTCCCCGGAGGCGACGCGGGAATAGAAGAATACACAATCACGGTCACGTGGATAAACCCGGCGACGAATGAAGCCAAAGTAAAAACACAGACGATAGGTGCTCTACCTCAAACGGCAGCAACTATGGGTTCGCTTAACATATCAATGATTCCAGGAAGCGTGAACCCGGGACAGACAGGAGTTGTTGCCAACATCACTTTGCACAACCCTCAGAGAGGTTCCGGTACCACAGACCCGATAGAAGTTTACGCGGTCGAACTTTTCATCCCGCCGTGTTTCACACCTTATAACTTCAATGTGGCCCCGGATACAGGTTATCCCATAGGCAATGAGAGCATAGGATGGATAGCCAAATGGACTCCTTTGTACAGCGGTAAGCCGGATACAAATTATTGGAACCTCAATGATTCTGAAGAAAGGAGTTTTCTGTCCTTCAGCATGAATGTTTCAAGTCTCTCTTCAGGCTGCACGCCCGGAGGAAAGGCATTCATTATCCAGCCGGCAGGCTATACGGGCAGAAGAGGCTGGGAATACCAGACTGCGCATCACGTGGTGGAAATCAACGGAACGCTTTTGAAAACGGTGAGGTATTACAACATAACTCAGGGGACTGAAGGCGAGGGTTTCCCAGTAACAAACGGCTGCGGCAACATTTCAACTAATCTGCAGGTTTTCAACAAGGGAAACACGCCGGCCTACAACTTCAATGTGACGGAAAACAAGGCCAACGTTTCAGTCACGCATTTGGGGAACCTTAATTTCTCAGGATTCAATCCCAATTACAATTATACTGTGCCTTCAACGCTTGTGATATGGGGCAATAACAATATTAATTTCACAGCAACAGGCAAGGCCAATTCCAGAAATTACTCTTACGGAATTAGTGTGCCGTACCAGACAAATGGAACCTTTAACTTTTACGGGCTTCCGCTGAACGGCAGCTACAGTTTCTTTGACGAGAATTACACCGTTTTCGTCGCTTGCGGCGCGGCCCTGTCCATGACATCAATCACCGCGCCTCCGAATGTCACGCAAGGCCAGAACTTGACCATGTGGACCAATATCAGTAACTATGGTCCGGGCAACGCTAGCAACGTTTATTCGTGGATAACCTTGAACGGCACCTTCCGGGCATACAACAGCACGGGCAGTCAAAGCAATGAAACCTTCTTTGGCACGATGCAGCTCTTTAACAGTGGTATCGCCAACTGGACCATAAACACTTCGAATGCGTCATGCGGTTTCAGCTATAATTTCACCATTCATGTGAACGCGACAGAAAATTCGACTGACGTGAACAAGACGGCACAAGTCCTTTTGCTCTGTCCAGCGAAAGTAATAAGGCTGGAAAACTACTATATCAACTCGACAGGCGCAGGAAGCACTGGCACCGCTTCCGACAGTTGGGGTTTCAATTTTACCTTCAACGTTTCAGTCTGGTCGGATTCACCTAACAATGTCACTGTTTATGCCTGGAGAAGCATCGATCAGCTTGTATGGTATCAGATAGACACCAACAGAACATACAGCACGCCAAGCCAATGGCAAAATTATACGTTTACATGGGATCCTACCTGTGGCGACATCCAAACATGGTATTACAAGGTCAACGCCACAGATGGCGGCGGCAACACCAATTCGACCTATCCTCCGAAAGAGTTCAACATCACAGCAGAAAACATTTATTATCAGGTTGTGACCTCTTCAGGCCTCACGGCCAACAGGTCCGGCAACCAGACACAAAACCTGACCTTCCGCGTCATAGACAGGAACGGCACCACCTTGAGATCGTTCCCTGTGAAGTTTTCGGTGACTTACAATAACCTTTCATCCACATATTATACGGATTCCAATTACGTCGTTTTAAGCGATAACTCCGGTTATGCAAACCTCTCTTTCAACGCCACCTGCGATAGCGAGTATACAGGAACAAAATTCGTCGTAGGGGAGCAGCAGTGGAAGGCCGAGGTGAACAATTCATACCAGCCATTGTATGGTGGATGCTTCAACAACAATGACACATCATCATCGATACCGCGCAATCTTTTCATAGGGGGCGAATTCAATTTGACGATAGACGATCCGCCGCAGCAAAATTACTCGAGAGGCGATACGGTTCCATTCGCAGTCGTCGTGAAAGACGATTGTGGCACTCCGCTTTCTGGAATAAACGTTATATTTACGGCAAGAGGGCCGACGAATGGTGTGTGCAGCGATATAACAAGTCCTGTAAGCGGTTATTACAAGTGCTACTGGAATTCCATCAATGCCAGCAATGGCTGGTATAACGCCACCGCAAACAGCTCGATGACTTATTATTACAACAAAACCCAGGTCAACTACAATGCAACCACAGGCGGATGGTTCTTCATGAGAACCAGCCCTCTGCTTAAAGGCGCGGATGTCCAGCCAAGGACAGGGGCTTGGTCTAAAAATCACACTTTCTATGTCAATGTGACCGACAACATGGGCGATACGGTCAACGTCTCCCTTTATATAGCGCTTCCAGGCCTCTTAGACATTTATGTTAGCTCTAGGAACTGCACCAGCTGCATAAATAATTCTCTTGGCTACACCGTCCTGAACTGGACAGGCATTACGTATGATTGTTCAAACTATGTAGACAAAACTACAACTTTCAAGTTCGTTGCACAGGACACTGAAGGCTATCAGTATACAACTAGCATTGTGGAAGGGGACTACGCAAACAATTCCAACTCGTACTATATCAGCAAGGCGGACGTAAAACTGGATTATATTTCAGGCAACGAAACAACCGCTTTGCTCGCTTCGCCTGCTCAGTTCGTTATGCGCGGTTATGACATAGACAGAGCAGCGTATAATATAACAGACCCCCTGTGGTTGTCATTCAACGTAACGGATACCGGCTTTTCCGGTTCAAACATAACCCTCAGCTCGCCAAATACGACCAACTCCACCGACGGGTATGTTAACTACTACTTTTACCCTGATGCCAGATTCTCCTCAGGCAAGCAGCACTGGACAGCTTTCGTCAACAACTCGGGAGGGTATACGACATGTTACAATTACAACACGTCCGGCGTTTACAACGTGACAATCAACATGAACTGGCCCCCGCTTTTCACCAATATGAGCGTCAACAACAAAACCACTGACAGCAAGGGGTGGGGAGGGGGATGGAACTTCTCGGTCGAAGTCAAAGACTACGGCGCAGAAGCAGGCAACGTAAACGTCACGCTGCAGCTTGATACTGGGACCGGCTGGAGAAACATTCAAACGAAAAACTGCACCTCATGCCTTTCGTGGACCAAGATAAACTTCACCAATATCATTCTTAACTGTTCGGATCTAAACTCAACCGCACGTTTCAGGTTCAACGTCACCGACGACTATGCCAACGAGAACGGCACCAGCACATATGGCACCTTCGGCGTATTACCTGATTCCGTCACCTTTGAGCATGTGCGCGGCAACAATACAATAGCCAACAGAAGCTCGGCACAACAGGACCTTCTTATACTCAGACTTTACGACGAAAACAACAAGACATATCTTCCGGCCAACGCCAATGCGACCATATGGGTCAGCTGGAACTATTATGCCTATGATGACGGTTTCAACACCATGACTAACGATTCGGGTTACATAAACAGGAGCTTCGACCCGACGTGCGGCAGCGAAGGCGATTACGAATACGAAGCCAGAAACCAGAGATGGTATGCACAGATGAATGCAAGCAACAACTGCTATTACACAAACATGAGCACCACGTATGCTCTCGATGTCATGGGAGACCTCAACCTCAGTATCATCAAACCGGATGGCTCAAACAACTATACATGGGGCGACAACATATTCGTGCAGGGCCAGGTTAAAGACGACTGCGGCAACACAATTGACTATGCGAATGTCGAGTTCAACATGAGCGTAAGGAACTACAGATACAATTATTCCAGTGTACCCAATATTGGCGGCGGTTTCTACCAGGGAGACTGGGTTTCCACAGGAGCGGCGGAAGGCTGGTACAACGTGACCATGTGGGCCAACAAGACTTACCAGCCCAATCCCAATAAGAGTTACTATTACCCCAACCAGACAATAAGAATACCTCCTTACACATTCTATCTTAAAACAATTCCCATACTGAAAGTTGCAAACGTCTCACCTAGGCTTGACGGCTGGGGTGCTTTATACAATTTCAGCGTGAATGTCACGGATGAAGCTGGCGACAATGTAACCGTGATGTTCGAGAGGAAGAAATATGGAGTCGATTACTCCCAGGTTGGGTCTACCCAAAACTGCACTTCCTGCACCAATTACACCATGTCTTGGAATGAAACCTACATGTGCGCTAACTTGACAGGCAACCCCACGTTCTATTTCCAGTTCACAGGAACGGACGACTTGGGAAACGAACATAAGACGCAAACTGCCACTGGCGATTACGTTAACAACGACAACTCGTATGTTCTTGACAAAGACGACGTGCAGATATTATACTTTGCGGGTAATGAAACCAAAGTCAACAGAACGGGCGGCAACTTCAGCCTCGCCCTAGTCCTCAACGACACTGACAGGAAGATGTACGTCGCCGACTATGCTGCGACTGCCTATCTCAACATAAGCACAAACAGAACCAATGCCAATTCGCAGAACCTCACCGAGGCCATGAATACAACGAACAGCACAGGCCAAGTAAATTTCGACTTCTCGCTTAA
>Ga0315282_10017522_pt1 | contig 10333 bp, 9 predicted proteins | sample YL17G07_20_MG_FD_203693 | JGI IMG/M metagenome (GOLD analysis project Ga0315282, IMG submission 203693) | Sediment microbial communities from Yellowstone Lake, YNP, Wyoming, USA - YL17G07_20 | ecosystem: Environmental > Aquatic > Freshwater > Lake > Sediment | place: USA: Wyoming | collected... | reverse complement strand
ATTCCAATATCTTTTTTAGGGTTTCCCCCACGACATATCTTGCTCCTTTGCTCCATTCTGTCATTCCCGTGGAAACGGGAATCCAGATATAGGTTTCACATAAAGATATAGATTCCTGCTTCCGAAGGAATGACAAAGATGGGTATGATATCCTGAGAACGGATCAGAAGATGGCCAGTTCTTCATTGAGTAGGTCTGAGATAAACATATGGCCGGGTGAATGAGTGATACAGAGATCAGGTTTGACCGTCATCACAACGGCCTGGGGTGTCACGCCGCAAGCCCAGAATACTGGGACTTCTCCCTTTTTAATCGTCACCGGATCTCCGAAATCAGGTTTTTTGAGAGCTTTAATCCCAATCGTTGAAGGATCACCAATATGGATGGGTGCACCATGAACCCAGGCATAACGAGAGGTGATCTGAACAGTCCGAGACACTTTCTCTGATGGAATGGGCCTCATTGTAACAACCATTGGCCCACGAAAGACTCCAGCAGGCTTGCAGGGGATATTCGTAATGAACATGGGCACATTCTTATTCTCTTCGATATGGCGGACAGGGATCTTCGACCGGACCAATGCCTCTTCAAAAGAAAAACTGCAACCTAAAAGAAAACTGACAAAATCAGGCTTCCAAAACCTTCTGATCTCTTTGACAGTGTGATGGAGTTTCCCTTTTTGATAAATGTTGTAACGAGGAATATCCGTTCTGATATCGGCATCCAAAGACAAAGACTTCGTCCTGAATTCTCCTGGTTCCAATACTTCAAGCAGGGGACAGGGCTTTGGATTTCTCTGACAAAAGAGGAGAAAGTCGAAGGCATATTTCTGCGGGAGGATGACCAGATTGGCCTGAGCATAACCCATGGCCAACCCTGCCGTGGGTTTGTCCCATTTCCCTTTCCGAATGAGGGCTCGAATCCCTTGTGAGGAAAGTTGTCTAATATCTTTCATGGGTCATGATCATAATCTATTTTAAATTTATAAATCAACGATAATTATTTCGATGACTCCATGGGTTTTACATCCACTGTGTTGTCGTAAAAAGTGCTTCCAGCACCTTGGTCTGTTAGTCGTTGAGAGGTGAGGGCATTGACAGACCGCGAACCTAAACAGTGCTCAAGCCACCAAACTCCTTCTGCTACGACGACTCCTCGTGGGACCTTTGGGGTAATCTGCAAAATGAACGAAACTTCTCCCAATTTATTAAAAGCAAGGACTTGTTGGCCGTCCTTCAGATTTTTGGTTTGGGTATCCGTCGGGTTCATCTTGAGAAACATAGCCTTTTCTTTCTGCCGCAGATCCCTTCTTTCTCGAAATGAAGAATTTAATGCATAAAGGCTGGGAGCGGTCATGAGCCGAAAAGGGAAATCGGCATCGTAAGGAGGAATATAACATGGGAGGGGGTGGGGTTCTTTTGGATTGAGTATCTCTATCTTTCCTGAAGGGGTTTTAAACTGAGTCTTGGCATCTTTTGAAAGAGGGAGTTCTACCGCTCTCCCTTCTGCAAAGGCTTTTTCATCAATTCCCTTACGCATAGGATTTGGAATAGAGAGAACATGTTGAATGAGGTCTTCAGCCGTTTGCTGGAAAAAAGGTTCGGAAAAACCCATCGCTTCCGATAGAAGGAGGAAGACTTCCCAATTGGACTTGCTTTCTCCTACCGGAGGGATAACGGCTTTTGCAAGTTGAATGCAATAAGTACCGTACGACCGATAAAGGTCACTGTGTTCTAATGAGGAGGTGGCAGGCAAAACAATATCTGCGTATCGGGCTGTGTCGGTCATATATCTCTCATGAACCACTGTAAAAAGATCTTCCCGAGATAGCCCTTTCAATACTTGATTTTGGTCGGGAGTCACAGAAGCAGGGTTGGAGTGATAAACGTAGAGGCTCTGAATCGGAGGATCTTTAAATTGATTTAAAACGAAACCGAGTTGATTCATATTAATGATTCGGGTCTCTTTTTTCATGAAATCTTCCCGGAGGATTTCTGACATGGGGAAAGCTCCAGCAGTGCTTGTGCCAACAAAGCATCCACCCCCTCTCTTCCTCCATGCCCCCACGAATGCAGGAAGGCAGACGATCGTTCGGGTGGCCATGGCTCCATTCCCATATCGAGAAAGACCTGCGCCCAACCTGATAAAAGGAGCGTTTGCCCTACCATAAGCCTTGGTCATGAATTTTAGAGTCTCTATAGGAAGCCCCGTTAAGGTGCTGACTCTTTCAGGTGGAAGATTAGTAAGAATCTCTTTCTTCAATTCACCAAATCCTTGGACAAAGGAAGTTAAAAACCGATGATCGATCAGATTTTCCTGGACAAGAAGATGTATCAATCCTAATGCGAGCGCGCCATCACTACCTGGATGGACGAGGAAGATCTGGTCAGCCAATGCGGAGGTGAGGGTCTCATAGGACTCAATGAGCCAAACCTTGGCTCCTTTTTTCTTAGCCTCTCTCACACCATGAAGGAAGTGGATGTTTGTGGCAACCGCATTGATTCCCCAAAGGATCACAAGATCACTTTCCTCCACTTCATCCGGATGAGGTGCAGCCGTATCTCCCATCACTGCTTTCCAGCCTGCTTCCTTGGCTGGAGCACAAATCGTTCGGTCTAATCGAGAAGCACCTAATCGATAGAAGAAAGGATGTCCCGCATTTCTTTGGATGAGTCCCATGGTACCAGCGTAGGAGTATGGGAGAATGGATTCTGCTCCAAACTGGTCAATAATGTTTGCCCAGCCCTCTGCAATTCGGCTGATGGCTTCCTTCCATGAGATGGGTTGAAAATTTCCCGATCCTTTTGTCCCGCTCCTCAACAAGGGTTTGGTAAGACGGAAAGGAGAATGAACGGTCCTCTCATAATGATTCATTTTAGGACAGAGGGTACCACGGGTGTACGGATGTTCAGGATCACCATTCACTTTTACGGCTTTCCCGTCAAACACCTCCACCAGAAGCCCACACGTATCAGGACAATCATAAGGGCATACAGATCGCTTTATCTGGCTTACCAAGCTAAACCTCGGATCAAACTTTCCCGTAGAAAAAGGGGCCAATCCTTTTTTCCTGCATAATCTATTTTATGCACTGCCGCAACCTTTCGTTGCGTTATTTTTTAATAAAATCATCAGAGGATAAGTTCGAACCTTTGCTCAGTGACTATTCTTCCCCATTGGTTGCCTTCACATTCCTCGCAAAGCTTGAACCCACATTTTTCATAAAGGTGGCGCGCTGCATCGAGACCCGTAAAAGTCCAAAGATAGACTCGGCCAAACTTCTTCTTTCGGCAAAATTCGACAGCTTCTTCAAGCAACATCATCCCGATACCATGCCCTTGGCTCTCCGGCGCCACAATGAACCATCTCAGGTGGGCCCCTTGGCTTTCGTGATTGACCCCGTCGATGGCAACCGAGCCTACAATTTTTTCTTCTACACTGGCTACCCAAAACCCGTCATGCGTTTTGTTAAGGCGTCGCAGAAACTCTGAAAGCTCAATGGCCACTTTGGATTCGAAGAACAGATGGAAGCCCCAGTGCTTGTAATAATAGATTGCATGAAGTTCAGCAATTCGACCTATGGCACCAGGAATATATCCGTACAATTCTACACGATTCATGAAAGATTAAAGGCCTAAACCCGTTCTTTGTCCCCTTTTTCCCGGAGATATTTCCACCCTATACCCGTCATCAGAGCGGCTGAATAGCCTGCTCCCAAGGATAAAGCAAGCTCCATCATCAACTTCCCAAATTAAGTAATTTTAAAACTCATCTCTCCACAGATCATGAACAAGACAGGGCATCCCCGCTATTTATTGATGACCTTGATCGTCTTCTGATCGTCGGCCGTCTTAAAGACACAGGTTGCGGTTTTACCCTTACCAGCCGTTGCGTACATATACTCGATATCAATGCCTGCGTCTGCGATCCTTTTCGCAATCTTCTGCAATTCTCCCGGCCTGTTCAGAAGTTCCACTTCAACCACATCCCTTTCTTCAATTGCGACGCTAAATGGTACAAGGGCTTTCTTCGCTTTAACATTGCTGGCAGTGGTCAGCATAAAATATGCAGTATTCCCCATTGCATAGGCGCATATAGCAGTGATATTGACCCCTGCCCCTGCGATGGCTCTGGATACCTCTGAAAGTAATCCAGCTTTATTGGGCATGGTGAAACTCATCTCTTTTGCTTTTCTTGCCTTTGCCATAAGCAATCCCTCCTTTTCTAATTAAATTGCACATGGAGCCTTGAAAAGTCAACCCTTCGACTCCACAGCATAAATGCTAAGCCTTGAGTTTTGCCAAAGGGCTCAGGGTTGACCCTGAGCGGTACTTTACACACAGGGGCTTGACGCCGCCGAATAGGTCAACAAATGGTTTTGCCTTGTAAGAAAATATGAACCCCCAATTTATCCGCTTTCTGTGCCTTATTGTGGTAGCAGTTTCTTTCCGTTCAATCGTTCCATTTGTGTCAGCCGATTGCGGGCGTGCTGAATGGCCTCATACAGTTTCTTCTGGAGGAGTTCCCGCGGCAGGACCTTAGTCCAATATGACGCCACGCGGATCCCGCTCTTTTCGAGTTCCAACAATTCTACAGTTTCCTTCTTCTTTCCCGCGCAAAGAATCAAGCCAATTGGTGCTTCCTCGCCGGGCTTTTACTCATATTTGGCCAGCCATCGCAGGTAGAGTTCCATCTGCCCTTTGTCTCCTGGTCGGAAATCACCAAGCTTGAGATCTATCGCCACAAGACGGCGGAGTCCACGATGATAGAACAGCAGATCAAGGTAATAGTCGTCGTTATCCACCTGGATACGCTTCTGTCTCGCAACGAAAGTGAAGCCGACACCTATTTCCAAGATAAAATTTTCCATCTCCCGCATGATGGCGTCTTCGATGTCCTTTTCGAGGTAACGATCCTTCAGCCCGAGAAAATCAGGGAAATATGGATCGCGAAAAACCAAGTCAGGAGTCAACTTGTCCTCGGTCCGCAGGCTATCGAGTTCTTCACGGATCAACTTCTCCGGCTTTTTCGACAGCGCCGTACGCTCGAACAACATGCCAGAGATTTTCTGGTGCAGGGTACGGACACTCCATCGTTCAATCCGGCACATCTCAGCGTAGAAGTCACGCTTAAGATCGTCCTCCAAAGGAATGATCTCAACAAAGTGACTCCAGCTTAATTGTCTCGACAGTGTCGAGACAATCTCCTCGTCAGCGAAAACTTCAGCAAACCGGATCATGCGAAACAAATTCGGTCGCGAATACCCGTTTCCAAACTCTATCACTAATTGTCTCGACAGCGTCGCAACAATCTGCTCCCCATATTCAGCTCGTTTCTCTTTAAGGATGTCCTGCCGGATGCGTTTGCCCATGCGCCAGTAGAGCAGGACCAGCGCAGAATTGACCTGACGCGCCACATCCTACCGCGCCGCTTCAATCAACTCTCGCAGGTCATTAAGTAAAACTTTAGGTGTGATGGTTTTCATTATTCTCTGTTCTGTGCCTATTACGTCTTTCTTACCATAGTTTATTCAACCCCGTCCTTCAATTTGATCATCAATCAAGTTGGTTGAACAAATAAGCCTGCTTCCCGGAAGCTATAGTAGCCTTTTCGGGTAACGATGACATGGTCAAGAACTTGAATACCAAGAATCTTGCCTGCTTCGGTAAGCTGACGATGGATGTTCAAGTCGGATTCACTCGGTTGAAGTTCTCCCGATGGATGGTTATGTACAAAAATCACGGCCGCCGCACGGTCAGCAATAACATCGGCAAAAACTTCTCGAGGATGGACCGGACTTTTGTCGATCAGCCCAATCGTAACAATCCGTCTCTCAATAACCTCATTTGCTCCGTTCAGTGAAATACAGACGAAGTGTTCCTGCTGTTTTCCGGCAATGTCACTGACAAGGGGTAGGACATCGCGTGCACATGTAATCTTAACTGTATCTTTAAAGAGGTGTCGCCGCGCAAGGTCTCACAAAAGACGCGGTTTGTCTCATCGGAGAAAAATCTCTTTTCAAAATCCTTGCCGAAATATGTCTGCTCTTCCAATTCGCCATCTTCGTTCTCAAGCATGACGGAGTAGCCTTCCTCGGAGAGCAACTCTGTGGTGATCTCTGTTCGCGCATCCACTATCACGGGGTTCAGCAGGTATTTTTCGCTCACACCGTCGACCAGGCTATAACGGAATGTGGGGATGCCACGTTCACAGCCAAACGTCTTGTAGGTATCGAGAAGTTGGCGGCGCTCCCACTCCCGGGGGTCTCGTTCGCTGATCTTGGCTGGATCAATCTTTTTCAGATAATCCTTCGGCGTGGCTGTCAAACCAAGCTTGTAGCCTATGAAATACTCGAAGACCGCCCGGCTGTTCCCGCTGATAGAGCGGTGGGCCTCATCCGAAATCAGTAAATCGAAGTCCGTAGGAGAAAACAGCTTCCGGTATTTGTTATTGAAAAGAAAGCTTTGGACCGTGGAAACGACGATCTCCGCCTTGCGCCAGTCGTCGCGGTTCTCCTTGTAGACGACTGTGGTGTAGTCGTTTTTGAGGAATTGAATAAATCGTTTCTTGGCCTGGTCTTCGAGTTCCAGGCGATCCACGAGGAATAGGACTCGCTTCGCATTGCCTGTTCGCAGGAATAACTTGATCACAGCAGCTGCGACGAGAGTCTTCCCGGTTCCTGTTGCCATTTCAAAGAGAAATCGCGATTGATTATTTCTCACGGAATCTTGGAGAGCAGCAATCGCCCGTAATTGGTAAGGCCGTAGGAACTTCAAGTTCGTGTCTTTGATGAAGGCCTCTTGCCCTGCAGGGTCGCCCCAGCGGGGGTCATTACGGTAGTTGGGGTTCTGGATGATTGCGATGTAATCCGATTCAACCTTTTCATGAATCAGACTTTCTGGATTGGGCTTGAAGGCATGGAAATGGTCCAGCGATTCAGGAGTCGGAAATTCAGTGATGAGAACAGGGTTTCCCTGTTCCAGATCCCAAAAATAGTGAAGATTGCCATTGGAAAGAATGGCAAAACGGACATTCTGGGAGCGTGCGTACTTTCGGGCCTGCTCTTTGCCTACCAGGGGATCAAAGTTCTCGGACTTGGCCTCCAAGATGGCTATCGGAAAACTCCTTTGATCGAGCATCAAGTAGTCAACGAAACCGTTGGCGGTCTTTTCAAAGTCGGCACCAAGATCTTCGAGGGTCTTTTTCTTGAGTTTTATATGTGTTTCGAGGAAAATGTTGGCAGGACCATTCTCATCGTCAAAGAATCGCCACCCCGATCTTTGAAGATAATCGTTAATTCGGATTCTGGCCTTGGCTTCCTTACCCATAACGGACCTTAAGGGGAATTTTTCATGCGGGATTTGGGGATATTATATGTTTGGAACGATTAAGGGTCAAGTATTTTGGACGATGAATTGTTGATCATCTGATGCTTACAATCCCAGGAAGGCTTTTTTGATGATTTCGGCGTTGAGGAGTTCTTTTCCGGTTCCCTGGTGGATGGTTCGTCCGGTTTGAAGGACATAGCCACGGTCGGATAATTCAAGGGATTCCCGAACATTCTGTTCAACGAGGAGGATTGTCTTTCCTGACTCTTTCAATTTAGCCACGGCTTCCAGCATCTCATCCACTAGTTTTGGCATCAGGCCTAAGGAAGGCTCATCAAGCATGAGAAGCTTAGGATTGGACATCAATCCTCTTCCAATGGCCAGCATCTGCTGTTCTCCACCGCTGAGGGTCCCACCTTGCTGAAGACGTCTCTCAGCCAGACGGGGGAAGAGGAGATAAACGTACTCCAGATTCTTTTTCACCTCCTCAGCATCATCGAGGATGTAGGCTCCCAATTCCAGATTTTCCTCAACCGTGAGGGGTCCAAAGATTAAACGCGCCTCCGGGACATAAGTGATTCCCTTTCGAACGATATCGGCTGTGGAAAGGCGAGAGATCTCATGATTCTCAAACTGGATCGATCCCTGAGAAGGATGGAGGGCTCCAGCGATGGCCTTGAGGAGAGTTGATTTCCCTGCACCGTTTGCACCCACCACAGAGACCAGTTCTCCTCGGTTCACTTCAAGGGAGACATTGTGAATGACGGGGACGCCACTGTAACGGACTTCAATCTCAGAGACCTTTAGCATACTTCTCCCCCAGATAAGCCTTGATCACCCGTTCATTCTTCACAATCTCTTTCGGCAATCCTTCAGCAATCTTTTCACCGCCATCGAGAACAATGACCCGTTGGGAGATAGGCATGACCACCTCCATGACATGCTCGATGAGAAAGAGGGTAATCTTCTTCTCTTGATGGATCTTTTTCAACAGATCCACCATCTCTTCAGTTTCTTTAGGGTTGAGGCCGGAGGCCACTTCATCCAGCATCAGGAGTTTGGGTTGAGTGGCTATGGCCCTCGCCAGTCCTATCTTCTTCTGGCTGGCAATAGGCAATTCATTAAGATGATAGGCTTTCACACTATCTAAACCCAGAAAGCCCAGGATCGCTGCGGCCTCCACTTTTGCAAGGTGGCTATCATCGGTCCTGCAGAAGGCACCGACCATCACATTTTCAAGGACAGTCATTCCAGCGGTGACCTTCATGATCTGGAATGTCCTTCCAATCCCTTCCTGATTGGTCATAAAGGGTTTGAATCCTGTGATCTCCTTTCCTTTGAAGATCACCTTCCCGGAATCGGGCTTATGGTAACCGACAATACAGTTGAACAGAGTGGTTTTACCAGCGCCATTCGGACCGATCAAACCGATGATTTCACCCTGATCGATTTGGAAGGAGATATGGTTATTGGCCACCACACCTCCAAAGTCTTTGACAAGATCGGTGACTTCAAGAAATACCACGCTATGCACCCCTTTTTCGAAACTGTTCAATGATGCCCCAGATTCCTCGAGGTTGATAGGCAGAGACAATCATGATCAGCGCAGCGTAAATCATAAAGTCAACTCCGATCAAACCTTTCTGAGCACCCAGCCAACTTCCGAGAAAGCGGTCAAGGGGGACTAAAAAAGCTGAGCCGATGATGGGTCCCCACATGGAACCCGCTCCTCCCAACATCGACATCAAAGCAATCTTGATGGAAAGGTCTAAATCCATCACCGAATAGGGATCGATATAAAGATTGTAGACAGCTAAGAATCCACCCCCCACCGCCACAAAAGCTGAGGCAATGGAGTAAGCCTTGATCTTGCACCACCGAGCATCAATACCAAGGCTTTCAGCTGCCTCTTCATCCTCTTTAATCATCCGGAGTTGATAACCCAATTTCGATTTTCGAAACCAGTTCATATAGAAAATGGCGACATAAAAGAGAGCCATGATGAAATAAAAATAATAAGTATCTGACTTGAATTGCATGTAAAGGAAATCAGGGTGATCATGGATGGGAAGTTCTATTCCCTTGGCGGCTCCGACCAGTTTCCAATTGATGAAGATGTCCTGAAGCACCAAAGAGGTGCAGATGGTGGCTATGGCAAAATAATGGCCTTTCAGTCGAAAGAGTGGATAGCCGATGATAAACGAATACCCTATGGCAATCAAAACCCCGATGGGCATCGATGCCCAGAAAGGAATCTTCCACCAGACCATCATCAGGGCGACGGTATAGGCGCCAATTCCAACATATTGCGCCTTGCCCAGTTCCACCTGTCCCCCGTAACCACCGATGGTATTCCATCCCATTCCAAAAAGGGAGAAAAGGAGGAACTGGATCGCCACAGCCTTGACAAAGGATCCAGCCCCGAGCCAGGGAAAGATGAGAAGGAAAAGGGTGAAAATGGCAAAGCCAACCTTTTCTGGTTTTGAGAAATCTCTGAAGTCGAAGGCGTCCCTTATTTTTTCCATCCAAACAATCCCTGAGGTCTCAAAACAACGATGATGAAATAGGCGAAATAGACGACGGTGAATTTAAAATGGGGGCCTAAGAAGTCTGAGCCGATGAGATGGCCAAAGACCGGGAATAACATCTCAATCATCCCGACTAAGATTCCCGCGAAGAAAGCTCCCTTAATACTTCCAAATCCACCCATGGCCACCGATGCAAAGGCGATCATGACGAAGAGGAGTCCCACAGTAGGATAGACATACCAGAAATTAACGATCAAACCTCCAGCAATGCCAACAGTTCCTCCACCAATCATCCAGGCAAGGGCATTCATTCGTTCGGTTTTAATTCCCATATAGTTTGCTGCTTCCCGATTGAGTGCTGTGGCACGGAGGGCTTTCCCCAGCTTGGTTCGATGAAGAAGGTAGTAGACGAAAAGAAATGCAATGAGACTGAGAATGGCTGAGGAGAGTTTAGTCCAGTCAAGCATGAACGGACCC
>Ga0315282_10017521_pt1 | contig 10334 bp, 6 predicted proteins | sample YL17G07_20_MG_FD_203693 | JGI IMG/M metagenome (GOLD analysis project Ga0315282, IMG submission 203693) | Sediment microbial communities from Yellowstone Lake, YNP, Wyoming, USA - YL17G07_20 | ecosystem: Environmental > Aquatic > Freshwater > Lake > Sediment | place: USA: Wyoming | collected... | reverse complement strand
CAAGCCAGCAACCGATTGGCTGCTACCCCGACCCAACATTGGGCTGGGGTAGCCTGGTTGGCGACCGGCTGGAGATTTATCCTGTGCCGGGTAACCATACCACCCTCATTTACGAACCACGAGTTAGAGTATTGGCGGAAAAGCTAAACCAGATCCTGGCCGAGATTTCTGCCGACTTTTCTCCAACGTAGATGACGAACTCGAAATAAGGAAGCTGGACGCGAATCAGCACTGAGAAACGCGGTTTTCTTGTCACGGAACTCCACCTCGCAATGCCACCCGATTTGGTTGCGGCAGGGAGATGCCCTCCGGAAGAGAAAAGCTCATTAAATACAAAGCGGCTTCCTGAGATAACAGCCCGGCGGGTTATTGAAGGGTGCGATGCAATTCGGGCGGTAGCGTACCCAGGAATTCTTTAATCTCCCGGATCGTTTTCAATCCAAATTTCAGGCGGATATTCCGCAGATGAGTTTTAACCGTCTCGGGTGCGATGGTAAGCTGCTCGCCAATGTCCCGGCGGGTGTAGCCTTTTAACAGCAACGCAACGATTTCCGCCTCCCGCTCGGTAAGGGTGGCAAGCAAACGGCGGCTTTCGTGGAGCGGCTGGGCTTTTTCGAGCGCCAGCCGCACCAGTTCGGCTGCCATCGCCAGTTCGCGGCTTTGCTCCCAGTCGGCCAGCTCTTGCATGGCGCGGGCCAGGTCTTCGTTCAAAACCAGGATGTATTTCGAAGCGGGCATCCAATTATCCGTTCAGTTTTATCGCAGTCGTTCCCGGTGTAATATCTCTGAAGTGACGTCCCGAAGGTTTTTTCGAGTAACTTTGATCGTTTTTCTAAACCTTCGGGACGCTTATTCAACGTCTCTTTAGCAGATATAGGCGGGCTGCACCCCTGGCATCAGGCCAGGGGTATGGCGCACAGGCGACATGACGTCGCCGGGCTGCACCCCTGGCATCAGGCCAGGGGTATGGCGCACAGGCGACATGACGTCGCCGGGCTGCACCCCTGGCATCAGGCCTCTCACATCCGTTCGAGACAAGCCAGGGGTATGGCGCACAGGCGGCACGCCTGTCCCGAGCAACAGCGAGGGAAAGCCGTCCGGCTGTTTGACTTCTCATGGGGTAAGCCTTATAATCCTTGCTTTCGGCTCTCTCTTTGGATGATGATGTCAAAGATCGTTCTCCTGATTTTGCTATCCATAACATTTGATTTTTTAAACGGGATGCGAGATGGCGGCAATTTTGCTGCGACGATCGTTTCCTCGCGAGCTCTATCCCTGCGCCAGTCTTTATGGGTAGCGGGGGTTGCGGTGTTTATTGGACCGCTGGTCATTGGTGTATCGGTAGCCTATACCTTTGGGCGGAATATTGTCCTTCCAGGTTCGATAAATATCAATGAGATACTGGCGGCTTTGCTGGCAGGGGTAGCCTGGAACATCCTTAGTTGGTGGCTTTCGATGCCCAGCAGCTCGACCCACGCCGTGCTTGGTGGTCTACTGGGGGCGGTCATCGTTGGGGTTGGCTGGGGCGCCATTCTGATAAACGGTCTGGAACGAGTGTTGATCTCGCTTTTCATCTCGCCTCTCTTGGGATTGCTGGCTGGTTTTTTGGTTACCAAACTGGTCTTTTTTCTCGCCCGCTATGCGACTCCCCGAATCAATATATTTTTTCGCCAGGTTCAACTGCCCACCGAGATATTCCTGGCGTTAAGTTATGGCGGCAACGACGCCCAGAAAACCATGGGGTTGATCCCAATGGGGTTGGTGGTTGCTGGCTTATTGCCCAGCTTTCGGGTGCCGGTATGGGTCATGTTGCTCAGCGCCGGCGTAACCGCTTTGGGAGTGATCCTGAGCGGACAACGCCTGATCCGTACGCTGGGTGGCCGGTTTTATAAAATCCGGCCGGTACATGGATTCGACTCGCAACTTTCTGCCGCCCTGGTTATTTTGGGGGCTGCCTTGCTGGGAGGTCCGGTAAGCTCTTCCCAGGTGATCACCTCCAGCATTCTGGGCGTTGGTTCGGCCGACCGGATCAACCAGGTGCGCTGGAGGCTGGCGGGCAGCATTATCCAATCCTGGTTGCTGACCATCCCGGTTTGCGCTCTCCTGGGGGGCTTATCTTACCTAGCGCTGGTGGCGATGACCGGATTTTGAAAAACCAGCCTTTATTTCCAGGTCAAACCCTCCTCGATCAATATTTTCTTGATTATAGGGGGTTTTATGGGAGCATTCAATACCCCCCAGGGTGAATTGGTAGGGGAATTAGAGGGGTAACCCGTGTGGCGCAAGCTGTTAACTTGCAGTATCAAGGCGCAAACTGACAGTTTGCGTCACGTTCTATTGCACAAGCTGCTAGCTTGCAGTCCAGCGTTTTTAAGCTAGAATTGTCCCATAACTGAATATCCTACTCAGAAAGGGTTAATCATCTATGTTCAAGGTAATGCGTTGGGTGATTACAATTATCATTCCTTCATTCATTCTAGCTGGTGTGGGAATTGAGGCGCAAGCGAACGTCCCGATAGCCGAAAAGATCGATCAGTTGACGCCAAACCAGCAATTGAGCGGGCCGCTGGTCAGCGAACCGGTCTCTCCGGTGGATACCTCTGGGTTGCCACTCGCCCCGGCCTTCTCTTCCCCGCTTGAGGGCGTTGAGACGCTTCCCAACGCATTGCCACTACCGGCTATGGAGCGCACTTTTACAACCGCAGAAACAAATGATCCACTGGTGCAACGCCAGATGGGCGAGAGTTCGATGCCGGCCCCGTTGCAAAACTGGGAAGGCACCGCTGCTTCGTCAGTGTATTTGATCTTCCCGCCGGATACCGACGGCCAGGTAGGTCCCAATCATTATGTCCAGATCGTCAACGCCAGTGGGCAGGGCGCCTGGGTGCGGGTGTGGGATAAGAGCGGCAACCTGCTCTACAGCTTTGGTTATAATGCTATGTGGCCCACCTCCGGCAGCGGTAGCCGCTGCCATACTTACGGTTATGGCGACCCGGTGGTGCTTTATGACCAGATCGCCGATCGCTGGCTTTTGACCCAATTCACCTATCCACCCAGCCCGCCCTACAACGAATGTATTGCCATTTCCAAAACCGGCACACCCACCAATAATCCCAACGATTGGTGGCTGTACGAATTTACGGTGCATGACACCAAGTTCAACGATTACCCAAAATTTGGCGTCTGGCCGGATGCTTACTACATGACCGCTAACCAGTTCGTTAATGGGAGCTCGTGGGGTGGGGCGGGGGTGTGGGTATTTGATCGAGCCGCCATGTTGAATGGAAGTCCAACGAGCTACATTTACTTCGACTTGTATAACTTGAACCCGGACTATGGTGGTTTGCTGCCCAGCAATCTGATGGGAAACAACCTGCCGCCTGCCGGGGCGCCCAACTACCTGATGAGCGTCGATATGGATTGGTCCGGGCCAGGTTCAAATGACGTGATGCATATCTTCGAAGTAAGAACCAATTGGGCTAATCCGGGCAGCTCTACCCTCGCCTGGGTCAAAGACCTGGTCGTGGCGCCTTTCGATTGGAATTTTGATAATGCAGGCGCGGATGTACCCCAGCCGGGCACCACCCAGGGAGTGGATGGCCTGGCTGACCGTCTGATGATGCACCTTTGGTACCGCAATTTTGGCGATCATGAATCCCTGGTGGTCAACCACACCGTCGATGTGGGCGGCGACCAGCATGGCATCCGCTGGTATGAAATCCGCGGCGGGAACGTGGATACCACCCTGGCGGATGCGGTCATTTACCAGCAAGGCACGTATGCGCCAGATAGCCAGCATCGCTGGATGGGCAGTCTCGCCATGGACCGGGTGGGCAATCTGGCGTTGGGCTACAGCCTTTCCAGCAGCACCATTTATCCCTCTATCCGTTATGCCGGTCGGCTGGCAAGCGACCCGCCGGGCACCCTGCTACAGTCGGAGGTGGAAATCATAGCCGGCAGCGGCGCCCAAATTGGAGCCGATAGTTATGGCCGCGGTCGGTGGGGCGACTACAGCGCCATGTCGGTTGACCCACTGGACGACTGCACCTTCTGGTATACCCAGGAGTACATCCAAACCACCAGCACACGCGGCTGGCAGACTCGAATTGCCTCGTTTCGGTTCCCAAACTGTGTTTCCACGCCCACCGGGACGGTCGCCGGCAGTGTAACTGACGCCTCAACCCTGGCCCCGATTGGCGGTGCCACCATTCAGGCCACCAATGGCGTCGATGTCTCGCTCGCGACGATCAGCCAGGAGGATGGGGCCTATTCTATGGTTTTACCGGAGGCAACTTATACGCTGACAGCCTCGTCTTTTGGATATCTACCGGGCCTTACCCCGGGCGTCTCGGTTTTGTCTGGAACGGTTACCACCCAGGATTTCGCTTTAGAGCCGGCGCCCACATCCGTGATCGAAGGCGTGGTAAGCGATGCACTTACCGGTTGGCCTATATACGCCAGCCTGGAGGTTGTCGATGCGCCTATCGACCCGCTCTGGACCAACCCGCAAAGCGGTTATTACAGCCTGACTCTCCCGACTGGCTACACGTATACCTTTAACATCCAGGCTTTCGGATCCGGTTACCAGACCGCTACTTTCGAGGTCGGCCCGATTACCGGGAATACCAGCCAGGATTTTGAGTTATCAGCCGATCTGACGAGCTGCCAGGCGCCCGGCTATACTTCTGACGGTTTATCCGAGAATTTCGAAGGTGCATTTCCACCGCCTGGTTGGCAGGTAGTGGATAATGCCGGCAACGACGTGGTTTGGAAAACCTGTTCCGCTTGGGAGGAAGGAAACTACACCGGTGGGTCTGGCGATTGTGCCGGGGTGAGCAGCGATCAGGCTGGCGCGCTCGAATATGATACCGAGCTCTGGTCGCCGGTGATCGATGCCACCACTCTCTCCACCACCACTCTGCAATTCCGGGCAAATTATCAGAACTACGCCGGTCTGGATTATCTCGACCTGGATGTCAGTAACGACAACGGCGACACCTGGACCAACGCCCTGCGTTGGCACGAAGACCATGGCGCTTTTCGTGCAACGCCCGGCGTTCAGGTGTCGGTGAACCTGGCTGCTTATTTGAGCGGCAGCCAAAACCGCCTGCGCTGGCGCTATTACAATCCCAATAGCGGGGATTGGGATTGGTACGCCGAGATTGACGAAGTTCGCTTGGGCGGCAGTCAATGCGCACCTTTACCCGGCGGTTTGGCGGTTGGCAATGTGTACGATTTCAAAACCGGCGCGGCCTTGAACAGCGCAACGGTAAAAAACCAGGCTGGCTTTCAAGCAACCACCTCCCCTACCCCACAAGACCCGGATGTGGCGGATGGCTTCTATACCCTCTTTTCTCCGGCTGGCTCGCAAGTCTTCACCGCCACCGCCTCGGGCGGTTATGCTCCGGATGTGGCTTCGCTTGAGGTGCCTTCCGGCGACGTCATCTGGCACGACTTTACCCTGGCGGCTGGTTGGCTAGAAGCCAGTCCGCTCTCGCTGGCGACCAGCGTGGAATTTGCCAATCAGATTACCCTGCCGGTCACGTTGACGAACCCAGGTAAAAGTGCGCTCAATTATGAGATTTTCGAACAAGATCAGGGCTACCAGCTTTTGGGAGGAAACCAATTCGATCAGGTCGTGATTCCTGAAACGACCTATCTTTTCAATGACCATAATATCCAACGATTCTTCCACCGCAAACCATACATGCGACCGGAGTTGCAATTTGAAGTCCCAAGCCTGAGTCCTTCAGGCAGTTTCATCGATGTCTTATTGCTTACCCCAGATTGGTCGGCGGGTGGGGATATCAGCCTGATCACCGCCACCCTGCAAGCTTATATTGACTTACATCTGGCAGTTTGGGACGCTTCCACTGGCAACCCAACCCTGGGAGACTTGCTGCCCTATGATGTAGTCATCGTGGGCAATGATTACAAGTGGAGCTCGGCGGGAATGACCGCCTCGAGCGTTGGCGATGCCTTGGCGGATTACCTGGACACCGGCGGAGCGGTTATAGATACCCTGTTTGTGCACGATTGGTATGGTTGGGAATTATCTGGTCGTTACATTTCGGAGGGCTACTCACCTTTCACTGCCAGCAGCGTCGACTACACTGGAATTCCCTATACGCTGGGGACGGTCTATCAAGCTTCCCACCCCGTGATGCAGGGCGTCGCCGCGATCACCGATGATCCAATCGCAGGCATAGGTCACCAGAATGTAGGGTTGGCGGCTGGGGCTTTACGACTGGCAGACTGGAATGATGGGCAGGTCTATATCGCCGTCAAAGAGAATGTAGTGGGCATCAACCAGCTCTGGTTTCATGGTTCGAACTGGTCGGGTGATGTTCCTACCCTGATGCACAATGCCATTCGCTACCTGGCGCTGAGAGATGTAGGCTGGTTGAGCGCCGCTCCCGCCAGCAGCCTGATCCCGGCATCAGGCGAGCAGGTGGTGCTGGTAACTCTCAACAGCGCCGACCCATCTTCAGGAAGACGCGGCCGCTACCAGGCAAATCTGATCGTGGAAAATGACACCCCCTATGGGCCGCTGGCTATCCCGGTGGTGATGACGGTAACCGTGCCATACGAGTATTATTTTCCATGGGTGGGGAAGGACTACGTGCCATAAAGATCGTAATAAAAAAGATTCACAATAGATATATAAGTGATCTAAGTATCTCTCTCAAGATTTTTATGTGATACCTTGACAAACCAGTTTAATTATGCTATTCTTTTCTAAGTATAATGGTATACACCATTACACCAATAAAGCCCATTGTACTGAAATGCTTAACGAACCATGCATTATTTAAATTTTGATTTTTTACCAGATTGGAATTATATAAACAACCAATTGGGGGTTATTAATATTATGTTATCAAGAAAAGCAATTGCCGGAAATAAATTTATGAATCAAAATTCAACGAACATAAAGCGAGTATTTTTCCGGAAGTATTATTTATTAGTCATACGTTATTTGAAAGGGGGTGATGGAATTCGTTAAAATATATATATTCTCCACGTTAAATTAAATAAATTAAAATCTTGATATCCAAAATTTTAGGAGAAAGAAATGATCACAAAAACCCGTACTAAATTCATTGTCGCCCTGACAATAATCATTTTGTTACCAACGTTACTGTTTTCGGGTTGCGCTCCGGCTGCTACTCCAACACCTGAAACAGCGGTGGTACAAGCTACCGAAGCACCGGTTGAACAACCGACCGAACCACCAACTGCAGTACCTACCGAAGCGCCGACAGCAGCTCCAACAGAAGTCAAACCCGAAGATATCACTGGTACGCTTGTCCTTTATACAGCCGCTAATGAGCAAATGGAAGCTGCGGTGCTTGAAGCATTCCAGGTTAAATACCCCAACATTGCGATCCAGCGTATCAATCTTTCATCTGGCCCTGTGACTTCCAGGATCATTGCAGAAATGAGTAATCCTCAAGCCGATGTAGTCTGGGGCTTATTTGAATCTTACATGAAAACCTTACGAGATAAAGGAGCTATTGAACCTTATCAGTCGAAAGATAGCGATAAAGTCGACCCACGTTTTGTAGATCCAGATTACTTTTATGTGGGTCACGACCTGACATTGATGGGTTTTGGGGTAAATACTCAAATCATGGAAGAAAAAGGTTTGACCGCGCCAGCTTCTTGGGACGACCTTATAAAACCTGACTATAAAGGCATGATCAATGTTGCATCCCCGGCTCAATCCGGGACAGGCATGACCATTATGACATGTCTATATGATATGTATGGTGGATGGGATTATATTGATAAGTTGCACAAGAATATATTCCAATACAATTCATCAGGAGGAGCTGCTGGACGGCAGGCTGCCAGAGGTGAAATTGCCATTGGTCTTACCTATGACACCGCCATATTATCTCTTAAGAATGAAGGTTTTCCAATAGAAGCAATATTTCCTGCACCCACCTGCTATACGATTGAAACAGGAGCTTTGATTGCTGGAGCTAAAAATCCTGAATTGGGTAAATTGTTCTTGGATTTCCTCGCCTCCAAAGAAGGTATGTTCGCCCTTGGAAAAGTTGCACCCGTACTTACCCGCCCGGATTTAGTAATTGTCGAGGGTTGGAAGCCAAAGTTAGCAGATCTGACTCTCTATACAATGAAAAATGTCTACGATTTAGAGAAGTTTGCCAACGACTGGCTGCAACGGTATTCAAAATAGTTTAGTGATGTACTGGGATGCCATAAAATATATGTGGCATCCCAGTACATTTTTCTGAGGCTACTTTTTATGGCATACCTTGAGTTACAGAATCTTACTAAAGAATTCGATGGTTTTAAGGCTGTTGACAACCTTAGTCTGAGTGTTGAGAAGGGTGAATTTATCAGCTTGTTAGGAGCCAGTGGTTGTGGAAAAACAACCACGCTAAGAATGGTTGCGGGCTTTGCCAAACCCACTAGCGGAAAAGTTCATTTAAATGGAAAAGATATTACCCATATACCCGCACGCGACAGAAATATGGGTATGGTGTTTCAAACTTATGCTCTCTTTCCTACATTATCTATATTCGAAAACATTTGCTTTGGATTAAGATTGCGAAAGATGAAGGATGAAGAAATTAAGCGTAAAGTGAATCAATTACTTGAAATGGGGCATCTGCAAGAACTCTCGCATCGCTATCCCGCCCAATTATCGGGAGGACAACAACAAAGAGTCGCTTTATTACGCGCTTTGGCAATAGAACCTTCAGTTTTATTACTCGATGAACCTCTTTCTAATTTGGATGCAAAACTCAGGGTTGAAATCCGTAAAGAAATCAAGAAAATGCAGTCGTTATTGAATATTACGACCCTGTATGTCACACATGATCAGGAGGAAGCTCTGGCGGTATCGGATCGCATCGCCGTAATGAATAAAGGAATCATCCAACAAACCGGAACACCCCTTGAAATATATCTTAATCCCACCAATAGTTTCGTCAGTGATTTCATTGGGCAGTCCAATTTTCTTCATTGCGAAGTGGATTCGGGCAAGGTTATTAATTTCGAGGGACATACATTCCACTTAGGAGCGCAAACAATCAATAGCAACCAGGTCATTCTTTCTTTCAGACCCCATTATGTGACCCCTCGTGTAGGTGAATATATAGTGCCGGATAATTTCAAAGGAATAGTGCTCCCTGCAAAGATTAACTTTGAAACCTTTTTGGGAACAATTTTCCAAATCGAGGCAGAGACGCCGAATGGTCAAATAATATTGATTGAACTACCTATTGAGCAACGAAAAGATATGAATCTTGATAAGGGTACACAGGTAGTTCTAACTGTTCCTATGGAACATATTCACATTTTTGAAGCTTGATTTTTGATTTCCATAATATCTCGACTCCCCTGGTAAATCATGTATAAAATCGGATTTTCGAGTTGTTGCTTTCCACCGTTCATGCCTATTGAAGATATTATCAAATTTTGTATCGACCAGGGTTTTAATGCCTTGGAATTAGAAGTGAATGATACTAATTTTAATGCCGCGAGCGTTAAATCTCCTACATTAGAATGGATAAAAAAATTAGGAACTCAGAAAGATATATATTTTAGTATGCATAGCCCGGGTAGTATTAATTTTTCGGATCCAGATCCAGAAAAGAGAGCTGATGCTGAAGTAAAAGTTACTGCTTCTATACATTGGGCTGCCGAACTTGGGGTAAAGACGATAGTAGTACATCCGGGTCGAGTGATCGGTGATTTTACTCAAGAAAGTTGGAAACTGGCGCTGAATCAAAATATTACCGCCATTAAAAGTTGTGCGCAATTAGCTGATTTGCTGGGAGTAACCGTCAGCGTTGAAAACCTTTGCCACGAAAAGGGTTCAGTCAACCCAAATATTTCCAAATTTTTTGAAATGTGCACTAGCATTGGTCTATCTCACATCAAGATAACATTGGATACAAACCATGCCGGTTTGGTAGATGGGTTAGCAGAGTCCGTGAAAGTTATTGGACCCTACGTGAATCATATTCATTTTAGTAGTAATAAGGGCATAAAAAGCGATCATTGTGAGCCACAGGTTGGTGTGATTGATTTTTATTCCATTGCTGACTTTTTAAAGAATTTCAAGGGCATGATAATCATTGAGTTAAATGAATCGGGCGAAGATAGTGCTGAAGCAATTCTTCGAACCCGAGAATATCTTGTTAAATTGTTAAATGCAGAATAATCGAACCTTTTTGAAGGTAATAATAAAATGAAGCCAGCGTTTTGGGTGATATTTGGGTTATTGATCGTTTTCATACTGGTACCGGTGGTGATGTTATTTAAGGAGAGCGTGGTAGGTGAGGTACCGATATCGG
>Ga0315282_10017518_pt1 | contig 10334 bp, 7 predicted proteins | sample YL17G07_20_MG_FD_203693 | JGI IMG/M metagenome (GOLD analysis project Ga0315282, IMG submission 203693) | Sediment microbial communities from Yellowstone Lake, YNP, Wyoming, USA - YL17G07_20 | ecosystem: Environmental > Aquatic > Freshwater > Lake > Sediment | place: USA: Wyoming | collected... | reverse complement strand
CTTCGGTCAACGTCGTTTTGCCGGTGCCGTTGTGCCCGATGAGTGCCACGTTACGGATGTTTTCAGGAGCGGTCCTGGCCATTCTCTGGTCTCCTCTGACTGCGGCGCGATCCGGGGGATCGCACTGCTTGAGCGAACAAAAAAGCGAGACCTGAGCGGTCTCGCTTCACGCGAGACGGAGTGGGGAAGAGCATGCCCCCACGCACGCTCTTGCCTCCCACCGTCCGGTGTTCCAGTGCGCAAAGCACACGGCATCTATAACACCCGAATTCCGCGCTGGCAAGGTGATAAAGAAGGTGCGATTATGGGAATCTCACGGCGTGCGGAGGGAGACGGTATGCCCAGCCCAACACCTCATGAGGCGCACTTCCGTATCGTCAAGATCGGCCTGCTGCTGCTTGCCATTGCGGTGCCCTTGGCGGTGTGGCTCATCTGGCGCGAAGAGATCGGAGTGTTCGTGGCCAACCGCGAGCTCGCGCCGGTGTTTGAGAAGCACGTGCAGGGCCTTTATGAGAAAGCCGAGCCGGTGGTCAAGGCGGCGGGCGGGTACAACGATACGCCGCCGCCGCCGCCTGAGCCTGCGCGCCGCGGCCCCAACGCCGTGTGGATACAGGTGCAGGTCATCGCTCACTCCAACCGGTACGAATATGTGGTGACCCTCGACGATGACTTCGGGCGGGTCCCCGCAGACATGCGCGCCGAAAGCCCGGCCAAAGCTGAGACCGCTGTGCTGCTGTTCCCCAAGAGCGCGCGGGTGGGGCACTACGTGCCCGTTGACAGCCGCGGAGACCCGACGCAGGGCGCGCCGGTGCTGAGCGCGTTCGTGGAGGTCCTCGATGTGCATGTCGTGGACCTGAAGAGCAACCGGTACCTTGGCCGCAAGCGCTTCCAATGGAACCCGAAGCAGCGAGTGGATCTCCTCAAAGAGTCGCATATCCAGGAGCGCAACAGCAAGGAGGTCGTGGCGTGGTATACGGCCTTGTCGGAAAGGTAGGACAATACCGGAAACCCTCGTGAGGTTCCGAGGCACAATCCTCTGGGCGGATGCGCGTCGGAAAAAGTTACGCCTGTGCAGCGCGCGGGCGCTGTGATTACTTGCTCTCATTGCACATGTGCGGTAGAGTGCGTAAGGGAGAGAGCGCTATACGATTGAGGCGGGACGATGGACACCAGCCGTTTGAAGATGCTTGCCAGCGAGATCAAGCAGAAATCCGAGATGGAGCAGAGCATGAAGATGGCGCGCAGGCGCCAGCTCCACATGCTCCCCGGCGAGCCGAAGGTGGAGGGCTTCGAGTTCAGGAAGCTGTACATCCCCTGCACCAACGTCTCCGGCGATTTCTACGATTTCATCCAGGTCAGCGAGCACGAGATCGGCATTGCGCTCGGCGACGTTTCGGGTCACGGCATCGAGGCCGGGATCATCATGGGCATGGCCAAGAAGGCCCTGCAGATCTACGCCAAAGGACTTTCCAGCCCCAAGCAGGCTTTGGCCCTGACCAACGCCGACCTGGCCGGCGATCTGGCGGAGAGCACGTTCGTGTCGGCCGCGTACGGAGTGCTCGATACGCAGGCGCGCGTGTTCAGGTTCGTGCGCGCCGGCAACAACCCGCCGTATCTGGTCAACCCCGCCCGCAATCCCGTGGTGCGGGAGGTGAAGCCCAACGGCATGGTGCTCGGCGTGGACAAGTCGGGCAAGCGTTTCCCGATGGTGACCCAGGAAGAGACGATCCAGTTGCAGTCCGGCGACCTCTTCTTCCAGTTCACGGACGGTCTGGTGGAAGCGCCGGACCGCGCCAAGCATGAATTCGGGGAAGAGCGGCTCAAGGAACTGCTCGCGAAACACGCCGGCCGGACCGCCACGGAACTGGTTGATCTGCTCGAGGATTCCGTGCAGAGCCACATTGGCCCTGTCGAGCAGGAAGACGACATCACGATGGTCGCCTTTCGTGTGCTGTAGCTCTGATGACTCAGTCTCCTGATGGCTCGGTGTCACCCCCCCTTTATCCCCCCCTTGGCAAGGGGGGGAAAAGGGGGTGCCTCCTTGATCCCCCCCTTGGCAAGGGGGGGAAGGGGGGGTGGTGGCACGCGTTGCTGGTTGCCGGCCTGGGCATGGCCCTCGTGGCCGGCTGCCTCACCGCGCCCTTCACGACCTACGACGACGCCGTTCACGTTCGGCTGAACGAGCAGCCGGAGGAGTCGGCGCAGTTGTCCGACGTGTTGACGCCGGCGGCCAACACCACCTACTTCCCCGTCACGGTTCTCAGTTACAGATTGGACCGCCTGCTGTTCGCCGGCTGGATGCCCGGCACGGCGCTGCGCAGTTGGGCGCCCGGCGTGCGGTTCATGACCCTGGTCTACCATGCCGCCGCGGCGCTGCTGCTGTGGCGTATCCTGCTGCAACTGGGCCTATCGCCGCACCCGGCGCTGTTCGTTGCGTGTGTGTTCGCGGCTCACCCGTTGGCGTGCGAGACTGTCTGCTGGGTGTCCGAACGGAAGAACGCCCTGGCGGCGCTGTTCGGCTTTGCGGCGTTGTGGGCGTGGCTGCGGCTGGAAGGCCGTGATTCCCGTGTTCCGGCGGCGACCGCGCTGTACGTGCTGGCGCTGCTCAGCAAGCCCAGCGCGCTGGGGATTCTGCCGCTGTTCCTGCTCGTCGAACTGTTCGGCGGCGCGGCGGGCGTGTCGGGGGCGGGGCCTATGCGCCGGCGGCCCGGCAGCACCCGCCCTTTTCCCCCCCTTGATAAGGGGGGGAAGGGGTGGTGGTGGCCGGCGCTGCTTGGCCGCATGGCGCTGCCGTGCGTTGTGTCGCTCGTTGCGCTCAGCGTCAACCTGGAAGGCCACGGGCGCACCCTCCTGCCGCCGCCCGGCGGCTCCGTCTTCACGGCCCTGCTCACCGACCTGGAGATCCTCACCCGCTACCTCGGGAACCTCGTTGCGCCTGTGGGCTTGAGCGCCGCGTACTTCGTGGCGCCGGTCACCACGCTCGCCGACGCGCGGGTGTGGCTGTATGGCGCGCTGCTGGCGGCGGTGGCGTACGGGACGATCGCCGTGGCGGAGAACCGCCGGCGGGCGGCGTTCGGCTGGCTGTGGTTTCTGACCGCGCTCGGCCCCAGTCTGAACCTCGTGGCCATCACGCACCTGATGCAGGACCGCTACCTGTACCTCAGCACGCCGGGCTTCTTCATCGTGGTGGTGGAGGCCGCCTGCGGCGTACGGCGGCGGTTGGGGCAGAGCGCGGGCAGCGTGTTGCGCGTTGGCGCGCCCGTCTACGTGGCGGCCCTGGCGGCGCTGGGCAGCGTGCGCGGCACGGTGTGGAACAACACGCTGACCGTCTTCCGCGATGCCGAGCAGAAGCAGCCCCAGTCGTCCTTTGTCCATTACGGTCTTGGCGCGGCGTACGCGCAGGCGTGGCATGTCATCACGCGTGAGCCTGGCGGCGATCAGCAGCAGGCGGAGGAGTGTCACCGCCGGTGGATCGAGCACTGGCGGAAGAGCCTGGCGTGCCCCGATGCCGGCCGCGCGCTGTTCTACTCGGTGATGGCCAACCGTGTGGGCGAGGAACTCAACGCCGCCGGGCGGCCGGCCGAGGCGGAACGCTATTGGCTCATGGCTGCCGGTCCCCCGCCGCAGCTTCCCGACCAACCCGATTTCCGCGCCAAGGCCCTGGCGAACCTGTCGGCGCTGCGCCTGCAACAGGGACAGGCGGAAGCCGCGTTCAGCCTTGCGACACAGGCTGTGCAGGCCTGCGACCGGGACACGACGCGCCTCGCCCGCGCCCGCGCGACGCTTGCCTGGGCCGAGGAACAGCGGCGCGGCGCGGAAGCCATCAAGTGCGAGACCGTGATGCGGCGTCTAGCGGAACTGGCGCGGCTCGATCTGCAGTCCATAGCCACGTCATCGCCAGTGTACGCCGAGGCGCAAAAACTCCTGGAACATCCGCTTCTCAAGCCGTAAAGGCTGTCCTATGCGCGTGGCCCTTCGTGATAATCTGCTGAAAGTCTTGCTGCTGGCGGGGCTGAGCCTGGCGTTGATCGCCGGCTGCTGGAGGGCCGGTTTCACCGCGTACGACGACACGATGCACATCACGGAGAACCCGCATCTTGCGGCCCCCGTGATAGACGTGCTCAAACCGGCGCCCGGCTCGACGTATTTCCCCGTGACGATGCTGAGCTACCAGTTGGACCATCTGCTGTTCGCCGGCTGGATGCCCGGCACGGCGCTGCGCAGTTGGGCGCCCGGTGTACGCCTGATGACGCTGTTCTACCACGTGCTGGCCGCGCTGGTCGTGTGGCGGGTGCTGCTGCGGTTGCGGTTGAGCGAAAGCGTGGCGTTTTTCATCGCGCTTGTCTTCGCCGTGCATCCGCTGGCGTGCGAGACGGTCTGCTGGACGTCCGAGCGGAAGAACGCGCTGGCCGGGCTGTTCGGTTTCGCCGCGCTGTGGGCCTACCTGGCGGGCGACGGCCGCTGGTGGCGCATGCCGGGCACGCTGGCGTTGTACGTGCTGGCGCTGGCCAGCAAACCGAGCGCGCTGGGCCTGCTGCCGGTCTTCGTGGTCCTGGAGCTGTTTGGCGGCGCTGCCGGACTGGCCGGGGCGGAAGCAATGTGCTGGCGGCCCGGCCGGGCGTGGGTGGGGATAGTGGAACGCGTGGCGCCGCTGGCGCTGGCCGCGGCGCTGGCGTTGGTGGTCAACCTCGCGGGACATGCCGCGACCGTGATTCCCCCGCCGGGCGGCTCGGTATTCACGGCTGCGTTGACGGACCTGGAGATACTGGCGCGCTACCTGTACAACCTGCTGCTGCCGGTGCAGTTGAGCGCCGTTTACTTTGTGGATCCCGTGCGTTCGCTCGGCGACGCGCGCGTGGCGCTGTATGGATTGCTGCTGATTGCGCTGGCGGCGCTGACGATCGCGCTCGCGGCGAACCGGCGGCGCGCGATCTTCGGCTGGCTGTGGTTTGTGGGAGCGCTCGGCCCCAACCTGAACCTGATCGCCATCCCCCACCTGATGCAGGACCGGTATCTGTACCTGAGCACCCCTGGCGCGTTCCTGATACTCGTGGAAGTCGTCGAGGGGCTGCGGGCACGGCTCGCCACGGGGAACTGGGATGCCGCGGCGGCGGCGCCAGGGCTGCGCGCGGGGTATGTTGCCGCGCTCGTGCTCCTCGCGGCGCTGCGCGGCACGGTGTGGAACAGCATGCTGGGCGTCTTCCATGATGCGGTGAACAGGCAGCCGCAGGCCATCTTCGCCTATTACGGCCTGGGCGCCTCGTACGCGCAGATCCGGGAAGACGGGCGGGAGCGTTTAAGCGAAGCGCAGAACGAGAAGCTCCGCGGTCTATGGCTGCAAGCATGGAAGGACGGCGTGGACCGTTGCCCCGACGCCAAGCGTTACGCCTGTTACCTGGTGATGGCGCTGAATGTGGGGGAAGAGTTCAACCGGCAGGCGGCGCAGCCGGCCGACGAAGGCGACCGCCTGCGGAAGCTGCAGGTGGCCGAGTATTACTGGCAGATGGCGGCGGAGCCGCCGCGCGAGGCGTGCGACAGCCCGCCCGCGCGCGCGCTGGCCCTTGGCTACCTGGCGTCCCTGAGCATCGAACAGGGCCGCCCGGACAGGGCGTACGGTTTCGCCGAGAAGGCAGTGGCATTGTGCGATGAGCCGCCCACGCGCCTGGTGCGCGCTCGCGCTGCCGTGAGACTGGCCGCGGCGCTGCTCAGGAACGGCGAGGAGGCCGCGGCGCGCACGCTGCTCGTGCAGGCGCGTGAGGACGCATCCTCCATCCCGCCGCAAGCCGACATCTACGCCAAGGCGCAGGAACTGCTCCGAGACCCGCTGCTGGCGCAGTGATGTCGCGTTGGCCCGCCTCTTCGCTCCGGCGGTCTGCCGTCAAGTCGCCGCGGGCTTTTCCGCCGCGGGCGCGGGCTTCGCATCCGGTGGCGGGGCCTCGATCTTGATGCTGCCCCACTGGCCGTTCTGCGAGAGGCTCAGCGCGGCCTGGAGGAGCCGTTCCTGGCAGCGCACCCGCGGCTGTCCCTTGGCGAGAGGGAGGGGCACCCGCAAGCCGTCGGGCTTGAGGATGCGCGCCTTGACGTTGTCCGCAAGCTGCAATTGCAGGAAGTCCCAGAACTGGGGATGAAGGCGCTTGTCCAGGATGGGGAACATCAGTTCCATACGGCGGTCCAGATTGCGGTGCATCCAGTCGGCCGACGACATGTAATACTCGGCCTCCCCGCCGTTGTGGAAGTAGCAGACGCGGGTGTGTTCGAGGAAGCGGTCCACGATGCTGCGGCAGCGGATGTTCTCGCTGACGCCCTGAATGCCCGGCCGGAGGCAGCACACGGCACGCACGATGAGGTCAACCTTGACGCCGGCGCGCGAGGCGTTGCAGAGCTCGCCGATCAGCATGGGGTCCTGGAGGTTGTTCAGCTTGATGATCATGTGCCCGGGCCGGCCGGCCTTGACGTGGGCGGCTTCCCGGCGGATCAGCGCCACGAGCCTGGTGCGGAGGTCGGTGGGCGCGATGATGAGATGGTGGAAGACGGGGGGGCGGGCGTAACCGGTGATGATGTTGAAGAGGTTGGTCACATCCTCGCCCATTTTCTCATCGCAGGTGAAGAGCCCGTGGTCGGTGTACAGCCGCGCGGTGCGGTCGTTGTAGTTGCCGGCGCCGAGGTGGACGTAGCGCTGGATGCCGGCGCCTTCGCGGCGGACGACGAGCGCGCACTTGCAGTGCGTCTTGTAGCCGACGAGGCCGTAGATGACGTGCGCGCCGGCGTCTTCGAGCTTGCGCGCCCAGTGGATGTTGGCTTCTTCGTCGAAGCGCGCCTTCAGCTCCATCAAGACCGCCACCTGCTTGCCGTTCTGGGCGGCGCGCACGAGGTCGTCGGCGATGGGGCTCTTCTGGCCGACGCGGTACATCGTCATCTTGATGGCCAGCACCTTGGGGTCGTCGGCCGCCTGGCGGATGAACTGCACCACCGGATCGAAGCTCTCATAGGGATGATGGACCAGGATATCGCGCTGGCGGATGGCGGCGAAGACGCTCTCCGCGCCGTGGAAACCGGGGACCGGTTGGGGTGTGAAGGGGGGGTCTTTGAGCGCAGGCAGGTCCACGGCGGCGTACAGTTCGAACAGGTCCGAGAAAGCCACGACGTCGTCGGCCGGATAGAGGTCGCACTCCTGCAGCTCGAGCTCATCCACCAGCGTGTCGAGCGTGACGTCCGGCAGGGAGCTGTGGTACTGCAGGCGCACGGCCGACCCGTGCCTGCGGCTCAACAGGCCCTGCTCGATCGTCGTCATCAGATCGGCGGCATTGTCCTCGTCAATGAGCATGTCGCTGTCGCGGGTGAGCCGGATGGGCACACAGCTCGTCACCGAGTAGCCGCCAAAGAGCTGACCCAGGTTCATGCGCACGACATCCTCGAGCAGCATGAACTCGTGTTTTCCCGGCGCGGACGGCAGCTTGATGAAGCGCGGCACGGTGCCGCTGGGTATGGGGATAAAGTCCGTGCTGCTGGCGGGAATCGGGCTCGGCTCCAGCGGGCAGAGCTGCACCACCAGACAGAGCGTTTTGTTGGCGAGATGCGGAAAGGGATGGCCGGGGTCGAGGGCCATCGGCGTGACCAGCGGGAAGAGGGTCTTGCGGAAGTAGTCGTCGAGGAACTGCTTCTGTTTCTCGTCGAGCGCGTTCGGGGCCAACAGCCGCACGCCGTGCTGTTCGAGCTGCGGGCGTATCTCCTCATTGAAGCAGCGGTGCTGCAGGGCGGTGAGTTCATGGATGCGGCGGGACATGCCGTCCATAACCTGCGTGGGCGTCAGGCCGTCGGCGCCGCCTTCCTCAACGCCGGCGGAGATCTGATGTTTGACGCCGGCGACGCGAATCATGAAGTACTCGTCGAGGTTCGAGCTGAAAATGCTGAGGAACTTGACCCGCTCGAGCAGCGGCACCTGGGGGTCGCGGGCCTCGTCGAGCACCCTGGCGTTGAACTCGAGCCAGCTCAGCTCGCGGCTGATGAAGTGTTCGGTGCGCAGTCCTTCGGCATCGAGCGTCCTCTGAATCTTGGCGCGGGCTTTCCCGCCCTCGGTGCGAGTGGCCATAGGTCCCTCCGGCAAAGCCAGGATGAAGTATGAAGGATGAGGGACGAATGAGCAACTGTGAATGATGCAGGCGCGCGGCCCCGCCTACTGCTTCTTCCCCACGCAATACAGGTTCGTCTGTCCTTTCAGGAACAGGCGCCCGTCCGACACGGCCGCCGACGCCGAACTCGGTTCGCCCAAGTCGCTTTTGCCAAGCAGTTCGAACTTCGCGCCGGGCTTGATGACCCACGACGGCCCCGCGCCGGCGAAGTAAATGCGGCCATCCGCCGTGAGGACGGGGCTCGGGTTGAAATCGCCACCGAGGCGCTCGGTCCAGACTTCCTTGCCCGTCGCCAGTTCCCAGCAGCGCAACGTTGAGGAGACGCGGTAGATGTGTTCGCCGGCGATGAGCGGCGAACCGAAGCCGTTGATCGGCGTGCCGGTCTTCCATTTCAGATGCGTCTTGGTCACGTCGCCCGCGCCGCTCACGTCCACACACACGCCCACGTTGCCGCGGCCTTCATCGCAGTACGCCAGGCCGCCGCTGAATGCCGGGCTGGGCACGTCGCAGCGGCAGGCGCACGACCAGAGCACCTCGCCGTTCTCGGGATTCACGCCCTGCAGCGCGCTGTGGGCGCCGATGAGAAGCTGCGGCTTGCCGTTCACGTCCACCAGCAGCGGCGTGCTGTGGCTGAAGAACATCCTGGGCCGCTTGACCACCCACTTCTCCGCGCCCGTCTTCGGATCGTAAGCGGCGAGGAACGACTTCCCTTCGCGCTGGTCGCAGTAGAGGATGATGGAATCCTTGTAGAAGATCGGGCTGCTGGAGATGGCGACGTCGAAATCGCGCGGCATGAGATTCTTCTGCCAGACGATCTTGCCGTCGTAGTCCAGCGCCGCCATGGTGGCTGATCCGAAGACGACAATGACGCGTTCGCCGTCCGTGGCGGGCGTGGCGCAGCAGTAGCCGCCGCGCAGGTCGGTGAGAATCCACGGGCCGGGCGGGATGACCGTGTCCCAAAGCTGCTTGCCGTCGCTCGCCTGGAAGCAGGTCACGTGGTGTTCGAGCGGCGTGACGAGCGCCGTCATGACGAAGATGCGGCCCTTGCAGACGATGGGCGACGACGGCGACTCGCTGCACTTGGGCAGCGGCGCTTTCCAGAGCACATTCTCGTTGGTCTTGCCGCCCCAGGTGAGCGGCAGGTCCTTGTCGGGGCTGATGCCCTGCCCCGTCGGCCCGCGCCATTGTGGCCAGTCGCTGGCGGCGGCACATGCGGTGAACACGACCGCGAGAACGGCTGCAAGGACTGCGGAGCGCATAGCCACCTCCGAGTATGGGGTTCAGGGTCTAGGGTTTATTTAGCGCAGAGCGCTCGCAGTGGCAACAGCCTAACGCTACTTGGCCCTCTTGCGGCTTTGAACGAGCGCCGCGAACGCTCGGGCGACGGCGTCGCGCAACGCCGGTACGGTGATGCGTGATGCGGCTTCATCGCGCGCCAGCCAGCCGAACCCCGCGTGCTCAGCGCGGTCAACTTCAACGCCAACCAGCGCGCCGCTCAAGGTCACGGTGTAGCCGATGGTCAGCGTGTGCCGTTCGCGCTCGCCGTCGCGCTCCAGCGTGCTCCACGCGCCCAGCGGCCTGTCCACGGCGACATCCATGTCGGTTGCTTCGCGGAAGCAGCGCACCAGGCCGGCCTCGGGCGCCTCGCCGAAATCAAGCTCCCCGCCGGGCAACTCCCATTCGCCGTTCGCTGCGCGTTGCAGCAGCAGGAGCTTGCTTTCGGCGGAGAACAGCGCGCCGGAGACGCGGATGGACGTCGTGCGCCCAGCAGGATCGTTTGGCATGTGGGGCAAGTATAACCGTTTGCCGCGCGCGGCCAAGGCGTTACCATAGCAAGTCTCGGAGGGGTGTGAGATTCGGAGTGCAGGCCCTGCTTCACCGTGTGCCTATCCCGGGGCCAGTGTCTTGTCCCAGTCGGCGAGGGTGTATAGCTCAGTTTGGCCGGCGTCCGCATTACTTCGCGCAAACGAACTCGGTCCCGGGGATCTCGGCGGATGCGTAACGGGCCGGCGTGGTCAGCACATTCCTGGCGACGCTGAAGCCCGGCAGCATCCCGAACAGCCGTTGCGCGTACTCGAACACCGGCCGTGCCACGTCTCTATCGCGCCACTTGTGAAGTCGAGCAAAGTCCCGCTCGTCAATGAAGATGACGTGGTACGGCACCTCACTTGGCTCGTGGAAGATGCGGCTCGTCCCGGTGTCCTC
>Ga0315282_10017517_pt1 | contig 10337 bp, 7 predicted proteins | sample YL17G07_20_MG_FD_203693 | JGI IMG/M metagenome (GOLD analysis project Ga0315282, IMG submission 203693) | Sediment microbial communities from Yellowstone Lake, YNP, Wyoming, USA - YL17G07_20 | ecosystem: Environmental > Aquatic > Freshwater > Lake > Sediment | place: USA: Wyoming | collected... | reverse complement strand
ACGCGAACAACGATACACCGGAACTGTACTCCCCGGACCTTGCATTTTCCGTCTACCAGTCGTATGGGCGTATCATGGATTTTGTCTACGCACACGATGCCGCGGTTGATGTGGTGACTGACTGTATCGATTCATTCCTGATGACCGAAGTTGTTTCTATTCTCACCCAACCACGGGGTATCCGCACAGATTATCATATGCTCCGGAACCAGTGGAACGATCTGTTCCGGACCAGGCTTGGACCTGAATTTACGTTGCGGTGCGATTCCGCCTGTTATGCGGATGAGTATGTTACGCTGTTTACGATGCACTATGGCACGGAGAAGTGAGGAATTCCTGGTTCAAGAGCAAGGGCGGTGAATGAAAAATGTGCAGGTTTTGGCATTTTTTTACCCAAATTCAACATTTTGTATAAATATAGGCAACTGCAATTGACAATTGTTATCAGGAATCAGTCTAATGATACTTTACGGGCGTTGCAGGACAACAGCGTAGGTTCCTGTTGAAAATAGTCTCCAATATCCAGTGCATCACCCTGACATACCATGCGAGTTCCGGGTGATGGATTCTGATTCTATCCGGTGGTATTCTACCCTATCGTAGCTGGAATTCCGTATATACGATTGCCGGGAAGCAGAAATACACTGTATCCGGATGTGGTTTTTTCTTTGAGCTGAGTATCGTCATCATTCTGTGGCTGTTTGCCCCCCAGGTCTGCGCATTGGACTGGGTAACCGAATCTGTCGATACAAATAGCGACGTGGGACAATATACATCACTTGCACTTGACTCATCCGGTAAACCCCGGATCAGCTATTATAATGCGACAAAACGAGCCCTGAAATATGCAGCATGGGATGGGACTCTCTGGCAGAAACAAACAGTAGACCAGCGGGGTATAGAAACCATTGGCGAGTACACCTCACTTGCAGTAGATGCCGAAGGAAATCCTCATATCTGTTATTATTATTCATCCACCGGTTCCCTCATGTATGCGAGGTGGAACGGGTCGGGATGGTCAAAAGAAATTGTGGGCTCGGTTCTCCTGATGGCGGGATTATCCCCGTCCATTAAGATTGATACATCGGGCAGACCACGTATTGTTTATTACGACTGGACAGAAGGAAATCTGAAATATGCAGCATGGGACGGTACTGTTTGGCAAAAGAATAATGTTGTTCCTGTCGGACTTGGAGAGATTGATGCCTCTCTTGCGCTTGATTCTTCAGACAACCCCCGGATCAGTTATTATGAAACCACACAAAATGATCTGAAATATGCGGTGTGGAATGGATCTGCCTGGAGAAATGAAACTGCCGATAGCATCGGTGATGTCGGTCAATATTCTTCGCTTGCACTTGATTCTTCCGACAATCCGCATGTCAGTTATTACGATGTAACTAATGGCGATCTGAAATATGCTTCATGGGATGGTACTGAATGGCAAAAAGAGATCGTGGATGATGTCGGTATTGTTGGACAGTACACCTCACTTGCGCTGGACGCAAGGGGAAATCCACGGATCAGTTACTATGATTTTACGCATCAGACACTGAAATTTGCGAGATGGAACGATGCCCGTTGGCAGAGTGAAACAGTGGATACAAGTTCAGCTGACGTCGGGAAGTACACTTCTCTCGCACTGGACAGTTCCGGGAATCCCCATATCAGTTATTATTATGTGACGAACAAGGATCTGAAGTACACAAAAGGATATTTTCCGCTCATCGCGAATTTTACCGCAGTACCAGTAACCGGTACTGTCCCGCTCACCATACAGTTTACCGAAACATCCACCGGGGGATTACCTTCAGGATGGAACTGGTCATTTGGTGATGGTGCATGGTTCAACACCACGAGCTCTGCTGACCGGAGTCCTGTACATACCTATTCCGAAGCCGGGACATATACCGTGAACCTGTCCGTGCAGAATTTTACTGCCGGAAATACCCTGAGTCGTGCAGGTTACATCACGGTATCAGCCGCTCCTGTTCCGACAACTGCAGTTCCGACGACTCCAGTTCCAACAACTGTAGTTTCGACAACCGTAATCCAGACAACTTCGGTTCCACCCTCACAACCCAGTACAGATTCATCATCTCATGACAGTGATAATCCATTACCGGACAGATCACAGCCGCACATACCCGAATCTGAAGAATCATCGCAGACCGTGAATGTGGGCGGGGATTCGGTGATCAGTCATGTTACGGTCACCGGGCAGGATGTGTCTGATATCGTGATCACTGCCATGACATTATCATCGCTTCCGTCCGATGTTTCCCCCATCGATGCGCCTGTGTATCGGTACATCGATGTGACCCCGGCGCATTACAGGACGATATCAACAGCACAGATCGACTTTTACGTTCCCTTGTCACTGATAGAAGAACAGCACATAACCCATGAAGAAATTGCATTGAACCGGTTTCATGACGGTGCGTGGACAAGCCTGGCCACAGACCCGCTCGGCGTCGAAAACGGTCAGGTATTATACCGTGCAGAGAGCCCGGGTTTCTCCATTATGGCAATTGCCATTGCGAGAGATCAGACTGCCGCTACTCCCGTGGTCACAATGCCAGCTACGCAGAAATCTGTTGAGGTTGTCCCGGTTTTGCACACGTCCCAGGTGGAAACGATCACCGTGCAGGCAACAGCTCCCCCACTGGCACAACCCATATCCCCAGAAAAAGAACATCCGTTACTATTCATTATTCCGGGTTTTCTGATATGTGTCAGCATTGTGGGGGGTGTTATTCTTGCTCACCGGTGGCGGATCAGAAGCCAGAACCAGAGATAGTTTCGAGAATACGATTGATCATCAAGCCGGTTTGAAATAACCTTCCGGGATACTATTTAATTTGAAAACGGTTCGCGTCGTTTTCATGTGCTGCAGCCATCCAAACCAGTGCTGGTTTGGGACGGCGATCTTCCGCTGATAATCCGATACATGACAGAGTCACGGATGATGGTTGCCATCATAATGTTCTTCGGGCTGATAAGAATTCCATATCATGGCCGTAATTCTGATGAGTTGCACACGTTTTTTGCATTCCGGGAAGTTCACCGGTTTTTCATGAGATCAAAGCCCCACCGGCTTACGGACGGTGCCACGTGTCCGCATCTCCGGTGTCTTACAACATGTAACCCTTTGTTTTCGAACTCCGCTACCAAACCTCCGATCTGTGTCCGGTTTCTGAAGGTATAGAAATGGATCATCCCCCCATTCCGCACGAAAGGCACAAGGGCATCAAGTATCTGGTCCATCCCATAGGGTGTCGGGATGATAGTCCGGTCAAAGGTGATATCGGGGAGGAGGGTTGCATCAAAAGCATCACCCCTCACAAGGGAAATGCGAGGGGAAACGCTGTTCAGGTTGCAGTTTTCGATAAACCACCGGCACGCTTCCGGATTTTGTTCGACTGCCACAATTTCCGCACCGCGAGCTGCAGCTGGTATCACAAAGGGCCCTGCCCCGCAGAACGGGACGAGAACCGTTTCACCAGGCTGCACCTGATCGGTAACGCGCTTGCGTTCCGTTGCGAGACGGGGATTAAAAAAGACCGTGCGTACATCGAGCCGGTAGGAATAGCCGTACTCATAGTGAGTGGTGGTGGTATCAGTACCGTCAAGGAGTTCGTAGTCTGCAGTACGGTTTTCACCCGCGAGTTTTGTAGTCTTATTGATGACCGTTTTAATGGAGCGGCGCGAGGAGATGATGGCAGAAGCAATGACATGCCGGTAATCCCACAGCTCCTGCGGGAGATGCAGTACCGCGATATCCCCAATCACATCGAAACGGTTCGAAAGATGAGAGAGGATATTCTCTGGTATACTGCCCTTCAGTTGATCCCTGAGCTGCATGCCTCATTGCATATTGGTGAGGCTACCGTTAAAACCGGCGTTTGTGATTCAACAACGGGAGCAAATCCCATGAATTATAGCATCACGCATGATTTCACAAAAAATTTACCTGCTACAACACATGAGTTCATGGGCACAACCGCATGACTCTCACATGAGTCTATGGTATGCTATCTCCGATTGGGGCAATGACACGCCATGTTACATATCCCGGGCATTCACAACCCTGGTCATCCCAGCCATAAGGAGCGCCCGCCACATTTTTTGGAAATCTCCGCCCTTCCTTCATTCCGTGTCACGGATGACGGCATAAAATTCCTTGACGTCACCACCGCGTTTCGCCAGATCACGGAAGTACCTGATTACCGGTTTGACGACATCAGAAAAGACGACATTGTGATCGATATTGGCGCAAATGTCGGGGCGTTCTGTCTCCGTGCCGCCCGGAACTCCGATTACATTACCGCTGTTGAACCGGTAGCTACAGACATCCTCCGGAAAAATATCCTGTTGAATGCGGTACCAGTGCAGATCATTGAAGGGGCACTGGGAGACGGAAATCCCCGGGAAATCCGGTGGGACGACTGCCTGGTCACTGCACCCACGTTCCAGCTCAACAAAATTATTGCAATGGCTGGAGACTGTGACTTTTTAAAGTGCGACTGCGAGGGGGCAGAATGGTTAATCGATCCGGCAGATCTCGAAGGCGTTCGCCGGATAGAGATGGAACTGCACCTGCCACCGATCTGTGGTCCACCCAATCCGGTACTACTCGATTACATCAGCCGATATTATGAGTTTACCATTGATCGGGTTCCGTGCCATGGTCCGCTCGGGCTCCTCGGGTTCCTGCATGCAACCCGCCATTCATAATCGGTAATCACCCTGCACAGGGATGATGCTGTCCGGGATATTTCCGTGGGAACCTTCAAGAATCACCCCGGCAAACACCATGCAGGAGAATATATGTGCACCGTTACACCAGACCAGAAGAATGCAATCCTTGATGAAATCCTTGCGACCCGCCGTTCGCACCGCATGTTCCTTCCGGTAATCCCTCCAGAAGATGATATCCGCCGCATTATCCACGCCGGTCTCCTCGCCCCTTATGCGGCGGCAGCTGTCGGTGGATCAAAAGATTATTTCCGACGGTTTTATGTGATCAGGAACGGGTCATCGAGCATGGCGGCACTCCAGCCGCTCATCTTTCGCGCGGTGAATACCTTGGCAACAGAACTCGATCACGCGATGGAAACCAACCCGACACTCCGGGCACAGGCAATCATGTTTGTCCAGCGGCTTTCCCTGATCAAAAAGATGGGAAAAATACCCGGTGTCGGCACCGCACCGTACTATATTATCGTCGCGGAAAAGAAGGGGTTTCCGCCGGTAGAACAGCAATCGCTTGCCCACTGTCTTGAAAATATGTGGCTGACGGCAACCGCACTGGAACTTGGGTTCCAGCTTGTTTCGATTACATCGCAGATGTCCGGCAGTAAGGAGTTCTGCACGATACTCGGTATTCCTGTCGGGGAATGGGAACTCATGGGCTGCGCCGTCGGATACCCGAAAGAGGAACTCTCCCCGGCCATTCGCCCCGCGGTTGATGATGTGACGACATGGCTGGAATGATCGTGTTGAAGAGGATGATCGAATCCTCCCGGAGGTTGTCGTGCCGGGTTCCGTACCCTTCATTGTGCAACATCGCCCTGTAAGAAAACCCTGTTGGAACGATATAGTCCAAGTAAGCCCGTATTCTCCACTATATGACTTTATCCCGGTGAGAATAACCTGTTTTTTAGAAATTCTGACAAGGCCGTATCCACCATTGGATGATGATAATCCCGGCAGGTTACTCTCCACAGATTTTATCTCATATCCCATCCACTGTTTTTAAGTATTATCCTCATGACTTCCTTACATCCTATTCTTAGTTCTATCGTCATTGGTTTTGTTCTCCTCGTGGCACTAGTACTAGCGATAACTGTTGCATTCCCACCCCATATACCTGGAATTGTAGCGCCTTCTGGTGCACTCCCTGTCGTTTCACATGCATTTGCTGTCAACAGGACAAATGTTCAGCAAATCGATGCCTTTTCGAATGTCAGCTTAAAAAAACTCATCAGTCCGGTCCGGGAACAGGAAAGAGGCAATGTGTTCCCCATGACAGAAGACCTTTCATATGTCGTAATTGACCGGGGAACCCGGACACCTCCCCACATCCTTTCAGGAACAACTGAAGCCATTTATATTGTCTCCGGTACGACACGCGTCCATGCAAACGGGACGAGGGTAGATGCAGCAGCAGGACAAGCGGTTTTCATCCCGAAAGACACTGTCCAGTCGATTGAGAATACCGGTGACAGTCCTCTTGTATATATCTCGCTCCTCGACCCGTATTATACGGAAAAAGCGGAGATCAAGATCAACGCGAATGCAACCGCAGAAGTGTCCCGGGATGTTGTGCCGCTCCGGCTCTGGACCCGGGGCGAGACTGATCCCGGTGTCTACTTCGATCGTCTTACACTATACCAGATCATCAGCCCGACTGCGGGAAAGAACCAGGGGCTGAATGTTTCAGTTTCTTACAGCTGGGGATACGTGACGATACCGTCGGGGGGCGGATCACTCCCCCACAGCCTGAAATCGACAAGCGAAGTCATTTTCGTCATATCTGGTTCAGCAACAGCAAAGGTTGAAGATGGATCGTTCCCGATCGGGGAAGGAGACACATTATATATCCCTCCCAACGCGGTTCAGGCAGTCATGAACACTGGTTCAGGAAGCCTCGAGTATCTCTCGCTTCTCGATCCTTACTGGAGACCTGAGAACGACGTGAATGCTTCCAAGGTTGTGAACTGACCGAATTCCGAACTTTTTTTTAGTGACTGCGTGCAATGATCCTGGTCATCTGGCAATTCGGATTGGTTATCACAGTTCCTGCATTTAAGAACATTCATACGAAATAACAGTCAACTTTTGCATCAGGCAGGAAAATGACCGGACTAATTGGTGGATATTGCGAGGAGATCATCGATTTTCTTCCCGATGCAACATTTGTCATAAATACGGATGGAAAAGTAATTGCCTGGAACCGGGCGATGGGTGAGATGACCGGTGTTCCGGCAACCGCCATGCTGGGAAAAGGGGATTACGAGTATGCCCTCCCTTTTTATGGCGAGCGCAAACCGATGCTCGCCAACCTCATCTTCATGCCGGACAGCGAGATCGAGAAACGGTACCATTCCATCCAGCGTATAGGAAAGACGCTCGTCGTTGATATTTTCATCCCGACGTTCCAGAACCGGGGCGCATATTTCTGGGCAAAAGCAAGCCCGCTTTATGATCCGCAGGGAAATATCACAGGATCTATCGAAACCATCCGGGATATTACCGATCGGAAACGAGCTGAACTGGAGATGGAACAGACACAGAAACGGCTCGCTGACATCATCAACTTTCTACCGGACGCAACGATTGTGATCGATACTGAAGGAAAAGTAATTGCCTGGAACCGGGCGATGGGCGAGATGACCGGCGTTCCGGCAGAAAACATCATGGGGCGGGGTGATTACGAATATGCACTCCCGTTTTATGGCGAGCGGAAGCCGATTCTCGCAAATCTGGTCTTCATGCCCGACGATGAGATCGAAAAGCGGTACCACTCCATCCAACGTACGGGAAAGACCCTTGTGGTTGATATTTATATCCCTACGTTCCGGGGCAGGGGAGCATACTTATGGGCGAAAGCCAGTCCGCTCTATGACCCGGAGGGCAACATCACCGGCGCAATCGAGACGATCCGGGATATTACCGACCGGAAACTGGCTGAAATGGAGATGGAACAGACCCGGCGCAGGCTTTCCGAGATCATCAATTTCCTGCCGGACGCGACATTTGTGATCGATATGAAAGGCAAGGTGATCGCATGGAACCGGGCGATGGAAGAGATGACCGGTGTTCCGGCAACCGCCATGCTGGGAAAAGGGGATTACGAGTATGCCCTCCCTTTTTATGGCGAGCGCAAACCGATGCTCGCCAACCTCATCTTCCTGCCGGACAGCGAAATCGAGAAACGGTACCATTCGATCCAGCGTATAGGAAAGACGCTCGTCGTTGACATTTTCATCCCGACATTCCAGAACCGGGGCGCATATTTCTGGGCAAAAGCAAGCCCGCTCTATGATCCGCAGGGAAATATCACGGGATCTATCGAGACCATCCGGGATATTACGGAACGCAGGGCGATGGAAGAGCGCCTCGCGCGATCGAATGCCGAACTTCATATCGCCGCAGAGATCCAGCGGAGTTTTTTACCCGAAATCATCCCACAGGTAACAGGATTTGAGATCGCTGCGCGAAGCGTGATGGCAAAGGAAGTGGGGGGCGACTTTTTTGATGTGATACCGTTCGAAGTCATTCCGCTGGAGAAAGGCACGCTCGGCATCCTCATCGCTGACGTATCAGGAAAAGGTGTTCCGGCTGCGCTCTTTATGGCGTTGTCACGGATTGTTGTCCGGGTCAATGCGCTCTGGCACCGTGACCCGGCAAAGACGATCGGGGATGCAAACAATATCATCACGCAGGATTCAAAAGCCGGGATGTTTGTCACTCTTTTTTATGGAATCCTCTCTGAGAAGCACCGGACGCTGACGTATGTCAATGCAGGACACAATCCCCCACTGGTGTACCGGTGCCGGGATGGATCGATGGAGGAACTTCTGCCAACGGGGATCATTCTGGGTGCTGTGGAGAACCGTGAATATACTTCGAGGACGATCGGTATCAGTGCCGGGGATGTTGTTGTGCTTTACACTGATGGGGTTACCGAAGCCACCAACAACCAGGTAGAGATGTTTGGTGAGGAGAGGTTACAAACGATCATACGGGAGAACGCCGTGCTGCCGTCTCACAAGATTCTCGAAAAAATTCTCGCGAGCGTTGAAACATTCAGCAGTGGCGAGCCCCAGTTCGATGACATTACCCTGATGGTGATAAAAGGCGTATGAATTTCAAAAGATTGCCAGGTTGATGATATAATTGAGTCCCGACCGGGGTCGGGAAACAAACCGGAACCTCTCCAGCATTTATCTTCGCAGTCATCACGATGCATCGATGTGCAGAGTTAAGTAGTACCACGCTCGATGACAGTAGACTATTCTCATGGTCTGATTCCCGTTATCAAAAAATTTATCTTATGCTCACATGCGTCTTCGCATTTAAATAACGAAAAATTTAAAAGATTTGGCATTACAGGAAGTTATGGATACGAGGCAAAATATGAGATTTCCTTTTATTTGTTTAAAAAATCTGACTATTCTCCTTATCATTTCACTTTGTGCTGTAGTCATGATCGCAGGATGCGTGCAACAAAACAGAACTTCATCAAACCCCTCGCCAGTGATCACATCAGTTTCGACACCAGCTGACACCTCCCTAATAGTTACTACTTCACCTAATACTCCAGTATCTGTTCAGGTTGTAACAGTTACATCCCAACAGGCTTTGATGTACAAGACATACTCAAACCCGGCATATGGTTTTAGCATCAAATATCCATCCAATTGGGATGTAAACGAGCTTGCTCCCGTAATTACTGGACAAAAATCAACTCAGGTTCCATCGGGTTTTGGGCCAAGGTTTGATGTCGTTGAATTCTATTCTCCATTAAGCACCAGTTGCACGCAAAATGGCTGTATAAGATCAGAAGTTCATGTGGAAGTTGATCCAACGCCTTTTACGAAGAATCTTGACGATTATTATGTAAAAGACGTGGCATGGATATCTACGAATAATCCAATCGAGATTACCAAACATGAAGCAAAATTTTCACTTTCAGGACAAAAGGCATATCGGCTTGATTATCGGTTACAATCAAGTACCGGGAGTATAATTGACCAACTAAACGTACAACGTGCATACGTGATCATCGGAGGAAAAGCGTATATTATCACTTTCCACGCACATGGCCTTGATACCGGTGACGAATCTCAATTCGTAAAATATTATAACACGGCACAGGACATGTTTACGTCCTTTAATGCCTAGAAAAATCTCAAATAATTTAAGAAAAATGATTCAATAATCTTCAGATAAATAAACAAAGGCAAAAGGGTGCCGGGATGTCGAAAATGTAAAGGCACGAGTTTGCTTATTTATGAAATTTGTGGGAGTAAAGGAGTCATTCCGAATCAAATACTCAGTACAACGCCTCCAGATAAATTGCACAAATAGTAAAGTTTCGGGGCACCGAAAAATGTGATTATTTACGAAATCAGACCAATCCTCGCAGATGAAAAAACTGACATAAGTTCATTCAATAATTTTTAGAACAAAATTGATTAACAGGTAGTGTCTCTATAGTGCTGTAAATTCAGCCACAGTATCCAAAGAGATCATCTCACTCTTCACAGATAAATACCGGTTACCCGTAATCCATTCCTCGTTAATATCGATAAGGATTGATACAGCCA
>Ga0315282_10017516_pt1 | contig 10338 bp, 11 predicted proteins | sample YL17G07_20_MG_FD_203693 | JGI IMG/M metagenome (GOLD analysis project Ga0315282, IMG submission 203693) | Sediment microbial communities from Yellowstone Lake, YNP, Wyoming, USA - YL17G07_20 | ecosystem: Environmental > Aquatic > Freshwater > Lake > Sediment | place: USA: Wyoming | collected... | reverse complement strand
GCATATCCCCAAGCGTTCCGGCGGTAGCGGAAACAAACCATGGTCGAGATGCAATCGCGTTTAACACTTAGAATAGGGCTCCGGTGTTAGGAAAAATAGACCGTGTCGGGCCTTGAAGCTTGACAAAAGATTTTGTTGAGATGTGGAACGAATGCAAGATCATGTATTGGCGGAGTTTGGTGGAAAAGGTGAACGCTAGAGAGAAGACGCAAACTTGCATTTTGTCCAATGGCCAGAGCCAATCCCTCAATTTTAGGAAATGAGCGACCTATATTTAGAGGAACAAGCCTTTCAGGGAGTATGTGAAGCAATTGCCTCGCATACCGTTGTTATCGACACTTCGCTTGTTTCCAAACAAAAACCGGATTGGGGGACAGGCTCATTGATTAAAATCAGGGACAAGTATTTTGTTGCTACGTGTAAACACGTGGTGATTCCAGAATATGAGGTCGGAGAGCTAAGATTGCTTTATAGAAGTGATGTATCCTTCCAATTGGCTGACAAAAAAATAATCAAAAGCGTCCGTCCAAATCTGATATATCCAAACATACACAAGACATTTCCTAGAAAACTTCCGATAATAAATAAGATTTATTCAGATGATGAAGATGATTTAGTATTACTTGAAATTGACCCATCCTCAGAGGAAATGAAGGGGTACAATTTTTTCGAAATTGAAAATATTTGCCTGAAAACACCTGACCCCAAGACAGAAATTTATTACATGGGATTCTCTAGAGAGTTAGCTGTAAGAGCATCAACATATGAAGATATTGGGGTCTTCGGATTTTGGGGTTGGAGCTTTATTACTGATAAGAATATTAGCACTGAATATTTTGACCCTGTAAAACATTTCCTAATAGAATTTAAGACTACTGATGACTTTAGTATAGATCCAATTGGCTTAAGCGGTTGTGGCATATGGTCACGCAATCCTTCTGGAAAGGATAAGCTATGGACACCAAATATATTTTTGGTGGGAGTCGAACAAGGCTGGTTTAAGCAAAGTCAAGTTCTGAAAGTGACAAGGATTGAAAGATTAATCGCATTAGCAAAATGAAGGAATAGAACATATTGAAGACAGGGGTTCGCCGCTAGCGCAGCCCTTAAAACTACGAATCTTGCCGGCTAGGATCCTGTTTCAGACTAGAAATAGAGTGCTCTGTAGTGAACACTAAAAAAACAGACTTGGGTCCTGGTGGCTCACAAAGGAGCAAGAATGAGAGATTTGACCCTAAAACCTGAGTATTCAAGCAGCCACGCATTAATCATAGGGATTAACAGTTACGTGGCTGCTCCGCCATTACTTTACGCAGTAAATGACGCGAGGGCTGTGGCAACCACTCTAGAAAGTCTGTTCTCTTTTCCTCCAACAAACATTACTTTGCTCCTTAACGGGGATGCAACGCGTGGCAGAATACTGTCCGAGTACTTAAGGTTTGAACGAGAGGGCTGTGATCGTGATAGCCGTCTTCTTGTTTTCTTTGCTGGGCATGGGTTTACGAAAACGGCTCTCAGCCGGGAAGTGGGGTTCCTTGTTCCGTATGATGGAAAAAATGACGATCTTTCAACACTAATACGGTGGGAAGAACTAATCCTGAATGCTGAACTTATTCCATGCAAACATGTTTTTTTTGTTATGGATGCTTGTTATGGCGGGTTAGCATTTAGCCGTGCAATTCCTGCGGCAGGTGCCGTGCGTTTCCTGAAAGATATGCTTATCAGAAATGTTAGGCAGGCTTTGGCAGCAGGGAAAGCGGATGAACCCGTCTTAGATGGCGGTGGCTCAAGGGCCGGACATTCGATTTTCACTGGTTATTTTTTAGATGCATTGGACGGGGCAGCCCAAACGCCAGAGGGATTACTTACCGCTAGTGGTGTTATGTCCTATGTTTATAAACAAGTTTCCGGTGATATTCACTCTCGGCAAACACCACATTATGGTTATCTGAGCGGTGATGGTGAGTTTATTTTCCTGGCTCCACAACTTGCAGCCATCCCACCGAGTGATACCAAAGAGGTAGATGAATTGATCTCAATCCCGTCACTGGAAGTACCAATGGAGGAAGGCGCTCCCAGTGGCCCAATTAGCGCGGTCAAAGACTACTTATCAGATCAGAGGTATAAAATTCGTTTACAAGATTTAGTATTTTACAACGTACGTAGACTTATCGTTGAAACTTCAAAAGAACGCTTTGCTATCCAGGGTGTGGAGTTTAGTCTTGAGAAACTAACAGAACGAATTCAATCATATGAAGATGTCACAAAGGAATTAAGACAAATGTTGACTTATATTGCATATTGGGGAACTGATGATCACCTTGCAATTTTGAGGAGGTCACTTGCAAGATTGATTGACCATATTGAGCCTGAAAGTGGGCTGTCGACATGGATTTCCTTGCGCTGGTATCCCATTATCCTTCTTTGTTACACATGCGGAATTGGAGCCATAGCAAATGGAAATTATCAGAATTTGCAGACGATTTTTTCCACGAAGGTTACGGGACGAAGGACCGATCAAAAACTTGCAGTTGCAGTTAGTGATGCGATTAGTGATATAGAGAGGGAAAGTATCTTTAAAAAACTTCCAGGGCATGAAAGGTATTATGTTGCCCGAAGCGAGTACCTATTTAAGCTATTGCAGCCAGAGCTCGATGATGGGCTATTTCTTGGAAAAGATTATGAGGGACTGTTTGATCGATTTGAGGTATTGCTGGCATTGGTTAGTGCGACGGATAGAAAGGCATCGGGCAGCCCTAGGGTGTGGGGGCCTGTTGGTAGGTTTGGGTGGAAATACGATACGGACCAAAATCCACTGAAAGATGTACTAAAAGAGGCTGAGCGACTGAAAGAAAAGTGGGCCCCCTTCAAAGCAAGGCTTTTCGGCGCAGACTTCGAGTTTTTCTGGCAGGCTGCCACAGAATATTCTGCTTTAATCTCCAGATTAGGGTGGCTTTAATCGACGATACAAAAACAACTTGTGCCTGGTCTTGAAAATTGACAGAAGGTGTTAGTGAAGTGTGGAGTAAATGCAGGATCAGGTCTTTGATTTTAGTGAAATTTGGTGGAAAAGGTGAACGCTAAGAAAGAAGAGGCGATGGGTGATAGGCAATTGGTTATGATTCAGGATCGGGTTTTCGATCGAAATAGAATTTGGTGGAGAAGGTGAACACTAAAGACTACGGCGGATAGAGCGAGACGCGGTAACGCGGAGATGGGGTGACGAGTAAACAATGAAAGTATACAACCTTCATATGTCGCTACTATTCCGCCTGATACCATTGATCTTGCTTGGCCTTTTCACTTTTTGCGGTCCCGTTTTTAATCCTAACCTCGGGCGGACCCATATTTACCGTGATACCCCTGTTTGCCGTGATGGCTTGGAACTGGTGGGTTGTTTTAACACTCGCGTATCGCGTGGTTATTCAAGATGATGGTACCGTTGAATGGGTGGCTTTGGCCAGGAAGGTGAAAATGCTGCCTAAAGACATCCGAGAGATAAGTCCCGACAGCACCGGCAGCATCGGCTTCTTTGTCGTCAAACACGTGGGAGGGAAGGTGAAGTTTATAAACCAGATCACCGGTTTTCATGAGGTTATCTTACATATCAAGGCTCGAAATCCTGTGGTGATTCTCAAAGGATGCTGATTGTGGACGATTTATTGGAAATTTGGGGTTAGGATTAAGGATTGAATTGGGAAAGAATTCATGAGCGGATCTTTAACGATACCATTGAGAAAGTATTTGGTTCTCCTGGCGGAATTGGGTGGAAAAGGTGACCGTTAAGTAAGATAGAGTTAATCCTCGTTACACAAATTTGATTAGCATTTTAGGTATTATTTTAATGACATGCGAAGATGTGACCCTGAATGGCTTCGTGGATCTGTCAAAGCGGTAAGGTGTGCGGTCCAGATGAAGGGATGGTAAATTTCTTATGGCAGAACTGATCAAGAAAAGATCAAAGAAGGCAGGACTTCCACCCGGAACACTCGTTCACATTGGAGAGAAGAGGGCTGGAAGACCTAAACTGACGCTGATCGATTACGATGAGGCTAATTTTCAAGAGAGCGAAGTTAGAACAGCAGAGGAGTGCTTTCCTTTTCAAGAAAAGCCTACGGTCACATGGATCAATGTGGAAGGTGTCCATGAGGTGGAGATCGTTGAGAAACTCGGTAACTGTTTTGGACTCCATCCCCTTGTGCTTGAAGACATCTTAAATACGGACCAGCGTCCTAAGTTAGAAGTCTACGGGGACTATATTTATATCGTTTTGAAGATGCTTTATGATGGCGGTCTAAACCGTCCGATAGAGGCGGAGCAGGTGAGTCTAATTCTCGGTTCAAATTTTGTGATCTCCTTCCAAGAGGGAAAAGAAGGAGACGTTTTTGATCCGGTCAGGGAGAGGATCAGAAGTGGAAAAGGGTTTATCAGAAAAACGGGGCCGGATTATCTCGTCTATTCCCTGATCGATACGATCGTAGACAATTATTTCCTGATCCTTGAAAGAATGGGCGAGAAAGTAGAGCTCCTCGAAAAAGAACTGTTGGCCCATCCAACGACCGGGACACTCCAGGAGATTCAAAAATTCAAGAATGGGATGACCTTCGTGAGGAGAGTGGTATGGCCGTTGAGGGAGGTCGTCAGCGGTCTGGGAAGGAAGGAATCGCCGCTGATTCATGAGACCACGGAGATCTATCTCAGAGATGTCTATGATCATATTGTTCAGATCATGGATACCGTCGAGGTCTACCGGGAGATGCTCTCGGGGATGCTGGACATCTACCTTTCGAGCGTCAGCAATCGGCTCAATTCGGTGATGAAAGTGCTTACCATCATCGCTACGATATTCATGCCCCTCACCTTCATCGCCGGCATTTACGGGATGAATTTCAAATATATGCCCGAGCTGGGGTGGCGCTGGGGTTATCCGGCCGTTTGGCTCGTTGTCGTTATCATTGGCATCTCGATGTTGATCTGCTTTAAGAAGAAAAAATGGCTGTAGTGAAAAAGGCGAACGCTAAAGACTGCGGCGGATGTGGCAAGATGGGGCGACACGGATACACGACACGGGGACGCGGAGAACACATTGAAACTACACGGAAGACGATGGGCTTGGAGGCATGTAAATGATTAAGTATACGAAGTCCCTAGCTGGCCTTATTCTTTTAGGGTTCTCATTCTTGATTTGGGCATCTCACTCTACTGCTCAGCAGGAGTACATCCATCCGATAGATGCCCACAAATATATTGGGATGGAGAAAACAGTTTGTGGGACGGTAGCGAGTGCCACTTATGCAATTCGAACCAAGGGACGCCCCACTTTTCTGAATCTTGATCAACCATACCCAAAGCAAATCTTTACGGTTCTCATCTGGGGATCTGACAGGAATAAGTTTAAGAATCCTCCAGAGACATTTTTTAAGGGGAAAAGGATTTGCGTCACCGGTATCATAGAAGACTACCGTGGGAAGCCTGAAATTATTGTCCGTGGCCCCGATCAAATAATTGTTAAATCTCAGTAGTTGGGGAGCAATGCGTGGTTCCAACGTTGCGGGGCACTTTGCCACTCCTGGGACGGGAATCTGCAAATAGATGATATCCATCATGGAGGGTAATCGGATATGATTTTTAAGTTTTGCTTTCTCGCCGTTGCGCTCGCAGCCCTTCTTCTCGGGGGATGCAGCAAGCCCTTGTTGTCTTATTCGCTTGACACGCCTCCTCTGGTCCTAACGCCTTCGTCGCAGGCCAAAATAGAGGATGGGCGGGATCGCTTCAGGGAGATCTATTGTGCGGTCCAAAAAGACCACGGAGCTGGACTGCCCTACGACCGGCCATGCGAAGAGGTGATATTACGGCTGGGAGGTGAACCTGAACCAGGAGGAAGCCCCGTCTCGCTCGGACCTTCGAAACTTAAATTGCGGGTCCTGTTTGTGCCCGGCCTATTCAACGACTGTATAAAGTCCAGCAGCGTTTATTCCCATGCCCGTACGCACATAGAACGTTATGGGTATAAGACGGAAAGTCTCCCGGTAAGCGGACGATCCAGCAGCACCCATAACGCCTTGCAGATCCGAAATGCGCTCCTCGGCAGGGAACTTCTGCCCGAAGAAAGAATCGTGCTTGTTGGCTATTCAAAGGGAGTGCCGGATATTTTGGAAGCGGTTGTCGCTTACCCTGAGATTCGGCAGACGGTAGCGGCGGTGGTCTCAGTGGCCGGCACTGTAAATGGAACGCCCCTGGTTGGGCTGATTGACAAACCTGTCCAGGAGCTGCTTAAGAAAATCCCCGTTCCCCAGTGCCCTCCTGGGGTGGGGGACCCTATTGAAAGCCTGAAGCGGTCAACGCGCCTGCAGTGGCTTTCGCAAAATCGGCTTCCGGCATCGATAAAGTATTTCTCGCTGGTCGCCTTTGCCGGGAGGGATGATATTTCCACGATCCTCAAGTCCTCCTATGATCGGCTGGCCCTGATCGACCCGCGCAATGACAGCCAGGTGATTTTCTACGATGCCCTCATCCCGGGGAGCACCCTTCTTGGCTTCGTCAAAGCAGATCATTGGGCGATAGCTATGCCCTTCTCCCAAGACGCGCCTCAGCTTTCGGCAGTCCTGATCGATAAAAACGAATTCCCCCGAGAAGTCCTTCTGGAAGCGGTGATTCGGTTTGTGGAGGAAAAGCTTCTGGCCTCTGATTGAACTTAAAACAGGGACACATCCCATTTACTGAGATGAATCTTGGGAATGTACGTTCAGATGCCCTGGGCGGGGTCAATCCAATTTCAAATATGACGTGAGCCATGTTTTAGGCCGGGAAGATCAATCTATGGCAACGAAGTTGTACGTTTATACGGGAACCGGGAATTCATTATGGATCGCCCGTCGGCTGGCGCTGGAATTAAGAGATGCTGCCGTTGGCTGGCAAGTGCCCCGTCCCACTGGAAGCGGGATGGGTGGAGGTAGCAGGGGCGATGAGCTTCAATTTATCCCCAATTTATCAGGAGATTTTAAGGTGGAGGCCGATCGGGTAGGTATCATTTTTCCAGTCCATATCTGGGGATTGCCCTCCCATGTCATCCAGTTCATCAATCATCTTCAGGTCAAACCCGAGACGTACTTTTTCGCCCTGGCTGTCAACGCCGGCCAGCCTGCTGCCACACTGCCGCAACTCAAAAAGTTGATGTCAACCCAGGGGCAGTCCCTGGCCGTAGGTTGTTCTATTGTCCTCCCCTCCAATTACACTCCATGGGGCGGTCCAGGGCCCGTTGAAACTCAGCAGCGGTTGTTCAGAGAAGCTCAGGAGAAGGTAAAAGCGATTGCGGAGACGATACTCCGGCAGGAGCGGAAGAAGGTGGATAGGGGTCCTCTGTGGCAAAACATCCTCTTTTCCTGGATATATAAAATGTCTTTTCGATCTGTTCGGAAGATGGACAAGAAATTCTGGGTGGATGATAAATGTAATAGTTGTGGAATCTGCTCCAAGGTCTGTCCGGCCAGCAATATCGAGATAATCAATGAAAAGCCGTCATGGCTTCACCGATGTGAGCAATGCCTGGCTTGCCTCCAGTGGTGCCCGCAGGAAGCGATTCAGTATGGGGAAAAAACCGTTAAATACCCGCGGTATCATCACCCCGAAGTCATACTGAAGGACATCCTCGATCAAGCGAAAGCTAACAAAGAATGAAACGTAGGTATGACTATTACGAAAAAATAGGGACGTTCGTGCAGGGCGTGCTTGGTGAAGAAGAATCCATGGTCATCCGCAATATTAGCTTATTTGGTTCTCTTGGCGGAATTTGGTGGAAAAGGTGAGCCCTCGAAAAAGAGAGGGTCGGGTCTTGCAATCATACATTTAATCGACATTTAGGCCAGGCATCGGTTTGAAATGGATTCGGCGTTTTTCATCATGGTGTGGTAATCATCCCCGGTCAAACCGGCGCCCACGACAATCTCGTGCAGGCGAGCCGCCGGCCAGATATCGCCAGGCGCATGGGTGTCGCTGTTTAATACCATAGGGGCCCCCGTCTTGTGCGCCAGCTGAGCCACATGACCGTTGGTCAACGAATGGCCCTTGCGCGAGGTCAACTCCAAGTATACGGAGCGTTCCTTGGCCAATAAGACCTCCTCTTCTGTGATCAGCCCTGGATGGGCCAGGATATCTACAGAGGATTCGATGGCCATTCTGTTAGTCCTCGGTGCTACCGGCTCGACAATGGTCTCTCCGTGAACCACCACTAATCTCGCCCCTAACTTCCTGCTCCTGCTGACCAGGTCCGGCATGGACTCAGGCCGGATATGGGTCAGTTCGATCCCTGGAATAAGACGAATTCCTTCCAGACGGTTGACCTCCTCACAAAAGGCCACGATTCGGGGGATGATCAGGTCGATCGTTGACGGGTCGCCATGGTCGGTGATGGCGAGGGTCTTATAGCCCGCTACCTCAAACCTCCTGGCCAACTCAGCAGGAGTGAGTTCTCCATCGCTAAACAGGGAGTGGGTGTGTAGATCAATCATATTCGACCAATGGAAGGGATGACCACCGCCTCGTCCTCAATTTCTATCAATCCATAAATTGTCATGTTATCTGATAATTGTCAAATGGATAATCCGTTTGGCCGGCAAGTGCCCCGTCCCGCCAAAGCGGGATAGGCGGGGTTAGGGGTGGAAAATTCGTCTTTACAAATAGAATGAGAAGGCCTAAGATCATCCTACCCTAGGAAAATAGAAAGGAAAGAGGGCCGTCTCGGAGGAACAGTCATGATGATGCGAGAATCGATGAGAGCTTGGTTTCTCATAGGAGCCCTGATCTTGCTTTCTGCGGTTTGCCCCTCTCATGCCAAGGAAGTCTACAAGTGGGTCGATGAGAAAGGAACAATTCACTTCTCAGAAGATGAATCAAGCGTCCCTGAAGAGTACAGAGAGCAAGCTGAAAAGAAATCCGTGCCGGAAGAATCCAAGCAACCGGAAGAGAAAGTGAAGGTCAAGAAGCAAGATAGGAAAGGAACAAAGGACCGCCTTGCAGTGAAAGAAAAGGAAAGGATCAATAGAAACAAGATCGAAGGCGATGTGATCGATTCCGTCAAAACGATCCTTTCCCTATGGAAAGATGGGAAATACAATGCTATGTATGATCACGGAGATCAAAAAAGCCGAAGGGCCGTCAATAAAGAAGATTTTGAGCGCCGGATGGCGAAGAGGGGGATAGGATTAGCCTCCTCATGGGAGACGATCCGGGACATCGAGGTGGATGTGAAAAGCGCCATTCTGGCCTATGCCGCTGTAAAAATAGGCTTGAAACCCATAAGAGGAGGAGAGACGAAATTTCGTACAGAGACCTATCAGATGTCCTTTGAAAAAGGGATGTGGAAAATTAATCTGACGAAGCTCCTGTCCGTCAAGATTTATAAATAGGGAAAAGAAAAGAGGGCGGGGAGAGGATTCCATGCTGTCGAATGAGTTGTCGCCATCATCAGATGATACCCAAGCCAAGCCCTGGGGATTTTGGGGGACCCTTGGGTTCTCGGCGATCATCTTCGCTCTCTTTTCTGCCTTTCAATTTCTCACTGCAATTACATTCGCTTCTCTCGAAAAGGCCCAGCATCCGGAATTGGATCCGGAAGTCTACATGAAAACCCTTGCCTCCAATGGGCTTTGTATCGCCATGATGGTGGTTGTTTCAGGACTGATTTGCACCCCCCTGACTCTTTTGTTTGCAAAACTTCGCAAGAATATTTCCGTCAAGGACTATATTGGTTTTAGGGAGCCCCAGAAAAGAGAGTGGTTCAAGTGGCTCCCAATTCTAGCCGCTTTCTTATTGCTATCCGATTCGGTTGGTTTACTCCTCCGTCAACCGATCGTCCCTCCTTTTATGGTCGATGCTTATAAAACCTCTACCTCTCTTCCTATCCTTCTTCTTGCTATCGTCGTTGTGGCGCCGATCTTTGAAGAGATCTTCTTCCGGGGGTTCCTCTTTCAAGGGATTCGGTACTCCCGGTTGGGTCCCATCGGGGCGGTTGGAATCACTTCCTTCTTTTGGGCCATCATCCATTTACAGTACAACATTTACGGCATGACGACCGTTTTTGCTGTCGGGATCCTGTTCGGAATAGCCCGTCTTAAAACGGATTCGATTCATCTTGTGATGGTCATGCATTCCCTGGCGGGCCTCGTGGCTACGGTAGAAACGGCTCTCTACATCCATTTTACCCGTTAAACATTCTACCCTCGTCGAGCAAGTGGGTTGGGTGTGACTTTGAATAGATTGCCGGCAGGTGGGATTAAGAAGAAGATGTGAATTTTCAAGGGCAGATTTCTGAAGTGAGCATTTCCAGAATTGGGTGGAAAA
>Ga0315282_10017515_pt1 | contig 10338 bp, 7 predicted proteins | sample YL17G07_20_MG_FD_203693 | JGI IMG/M metagenome (GOLD analysis project Ga0315282, IMG submission 203693) | Sediment microbial communities from Yellowstone Lake, YNP, Wyoming, USA - YL17G07_20 | ecosystem: Environmental > Aquatic > Freshwater > Lake > Sediment | place: USA: Wyoming | collected... | reverse complement strand
TGCGGACGCACGCTCACAACCCCAAATCCGGGGACCTTCCACAGTAAATCCCAATGAGCCATAAAAACCTTAATTTTCAAATTTGTGAGTTCGCAATCATTGCCATTTTTAGGATTCAGGCATAAAATTGGTTTTTAATAACACGTAGCTGGCCGTGGAGAATAACCTTCACAGAAGAATAAAAGTGGGTAATATGACCGCCTTCTGGTTTGGTCAGGCGTATATATTTTCCGGTCCAATCCAAACACAGGCTTTCAGGAGGAATGGATGAAGAAGCGCATGTTGTTCTCGATGTTTCTGGTCGTCATGCTGTTGTTTTCTGGGTCCGGATTTTCGGCGGCCCAGGCCAAGGCGCCGGCGGTGCAACCGGCAGCCGACCAAGCCTACGTGCCCGGCGAGCTGGTGGTCGGATTCGACCCCGGCCAGGCGCCTGGGGAGCTGACGGCGCAGGCCGATACGGTGGCCAGTTCAGTCGGGGCGACGGTCTTGAAATCAGGCTTGGGGGGAATGAGCTTACTAAAGGCGCCTACCGGGGCGGATGTCAACGCCCTGGCAGCCAGCCTGAAAAATATGAAAGGGATCAAATATGCCGAGCCGAATTACATCGTCAAGCTGGTCGACCCGCCTGTCGACCAGACCAAAGTCCCAAAATCTTCTTACGTGATTCGGACCTCGAAAGCCAAAGATGGCAAGACTGAAAAGATGGCTTATCCCATTTCCGGGCTAAAAGCCGCCAAGACCAAGAAGGGATCGACTGTCAAGTCTACTTACCCAAATGATACGTCGCTTTGGGACAACTGGGGATGGAGCGATGTGGGGGCGGATGTGGTCTGGAATAACACGACCGCCAGCAAGAACGTGTGCGTGATCGATACCGGCGTGGATTATCTGCACCCTGACCTGGCCGGAAAAATAATCAAAGGCTTCGATTTCGTGAACTACGACGCCGACCCGATGGACGATTTTGGCCACGGAACGCACGTGGCCGGGATCATCGCGGCTGTGGCCAACAACGGCAAGGGCATCGCCGGAGTTTCGACCGGCAAAGTGGTGGCCGTCAAAGTCTTGGACGCCAACGGATCTGGCACGAACTACGACGTGGCCCAGGGGATATACTACTGCGCCAACCTGACCGGCTCAAACGCCGTCAGCGTTCTCAGCCTCAGCCTGGGTGGGGACGCTTCGAATTCTGTATATTATGCCGTCGATTACGCCGTAAATACGATGAACAAGCTCGTGGTAGCGGCCGCAGGCAATTCTGCCCAGGACGATCCCCCCAACACAAACAAGCCCAGCTATCCCGCCAAATACGCCAGCTATCCTGAATTTTCAGGTAAGGTGCTGGCAGTGGGCGCGGCCGGTTACCTGTACGAGGACTCCGGGGTTTGGTACCTTGATGAGGGCTGCCAGGCTAACTATTCGACTTACGGCAGTTGGGTCAATTTTGTCGCCCCGGGTACGGATATCTATTCCACCACTCCGTGGGATAAACCTTTTTTTATGAATTCTTGGGAAGGCATTCCCACCCGCTATGCCTACCTGAGCGGGACTTCGATGGCGACCCCCTTTGTTTCGGCCGTGGCGGCCCGCGCCTGGGGTTATAAGCCCACTTTGAGCAACTCACAGATTGAAACCTGGCTGTACAATAACGCCTGGACGTTGGATACCTCTGATGGCTGCTGGGATTCTTCGATGTCCGGCGCCAGGCTGGTGAGCGTGTCAGCCGCCATGGAACGCGGCGGCATCACCCTGAGCGGGGTGGACGCCAACACGGATATGCCCCTGGTCGGCGCCACCGTCTCGCTTTACCAGGGAACCTATCTGAAAGCTTCGGCGGTCATTACCGCCCAGACAACCAAAGATCCGTATAACGGCCAGATCGTGGCGATGAAATTCACCAGTTGGGCAGATCTAATCAACCTGCCGGCGCCGTATGGCAGCCATGGCCCTGCCAACATGCCGAAAATCAGCGCTAGCAACCACACCGCTTCGGCGCAGAAGGCTTTCGTCAGCCCGGACAGCCCGGATGGCAGCATTTATGCGTGGCCCGGTTATTGGGAACCTGCCCTGGCGGCGGTGCCGCAAAAGTCGGCCAACTTCGCCGTGGTCGGGGAAGCCCTCGGCGCCAATGACCCCAGCCTGGTAGGCTGGCTGCCGGACAATTACCCCACTATACCCAGCACACGTTTCATTGTGAACCCGTATTATTATGAAGACACCTATGGGGACCTGGACGTCGGTCCTTATGGCGCAATGTATGGTTTTCCATTTGCGCGCTGGTTGAACTACGATTGGTACTTCGAATCGCTGATCATCCGCAACCGCCCCGGCGTTTCGGCTTTACCCTATTACTCAGGCGACTATTATTTCGGCATGAATGATCGGGTAGATTCTGGGTCCGGTAACCTGCTGGATAAAGGCAATGCCTCCGCCTTCGTCTGGAAAGACGGCGTGATCAAATGGCGGGCCGATAAGGGCAGCACGTGCGGACCAGACAATCACTGGTGGTATCCACTCAATATGACTTCCGGATTATCGGGCTCAGTGACTTACGCCCTCCTCGATTCGTGCTACAATGCTGAGAAATACTAGTCCGCAGATACCTGTCACGAAAAATATTAAGAACCGAGGGCGCCAAAAGCCCTCGGTTTTTTGTTCTAGGCGGGGAACTCTACCTGAAGGGCACGGTCTACCAACCCAACCGCCTGCGAGGACGCAGGCTAGAGCAGCCATTGACGCCGCCAGGCACGCCTCCTATTCAAGATGTGCTAAAATCTGAAGGGTTGTATTTCCTGCAGTAAAAAATCTTTGCTCGAGAGGCACCTATGGAAGGGATGGATACAGTCGCCCAGTTGATGGCGATGGCTGCCATCACAGCGCCCAAAGCGCGCGGTGAAAATTTCGTGCAGGTCAAACTGCTCCGGGGCCAGGAGGTGCAGCAGTTGGGCCAGGCCATGATCGCCTACGGCCAAAGCTCTCACAAGGGCAACTTCGACCGGGACGGCCAAAATGTGCTCAATTCTGAAGCCGTAGTTTTGATCGGTATTAAAAATGCCGCGCCGGCCACCCTGGACTGCGCCGCCTGCGGATATGAAACCTGCAGCGAGCTGTCTGCCCAGGCGCCGGTAGAAGGCGAGTTCCGCGGACCCACCTGCGCCTACCGCATCCTCGATATGGGGATTGCCCTCGGCTCGGCGGTTAAAATGGCCGGGTTGCTCAACGTGGATAACCGCATCATGTACCGGGCAGGGGTTGCAGCGCGCCAGATCAAGCTGGTCGATTGGGATTTCGTCATGGGCATCCCGCTCTCGGTCAGCGGGAAGAGTATTTACTTCGACCGGCGCTAACATGAAGGAAACCACAAAGACACTCTGGAAAGGCGGTTTCAAAACCTGTTTCAAGAACGTCTTTGTCCTGGTTCTCTGGCTTACCTGCCTGGTGGGCTGCGTGATGCCGGTGGATAAGCCGGTTACGACGCCAACTACCAGCCTGCTCACCTTGCTGGCGCCTTCCGCCACAGTCCTGCCCAGCCCTACCCCGCTGGTTGACCTGACCGTCACTCCTCAGGCGTCCCCCACGGCCGAGCCAACTGCGCGGCGCACCACGTACACACTGAAAGTGCAATTCGATTATGCCAGGCACCATCTGGCAGTAAATGAAACGGTCACCTATTTCAATCGCAGTGGGGTGCCCATCTCCAAGCTGGTGTTGGTGATCGAGCCGAACCGCACGCCCGGCGTCTTTCAGCTCGATTCGCTCACCTGGGTGGATGGAACTGCCATCCCGCGCTCCGGTTTGAAAGGCGCCAGCCTGACAGTGCCCCTGCCGCAGCCCCTGGCGCCGGGAAACAGCGTTACTTTGATCCTGAATTTCCAGTTAAATCTGCCTCAGCGCAACGGCATCCTCGGCTATGGCGCCCGCCAGACCAACCTGGGCGACTGGTACCCATTCTTGCCTTATTACCAGTCCGGAACGGGCTGGCTGGTTTACACCCCCACCGGCCTGGGCGAACATCTGTGTTACGATCTGGCTGATTTTGTGGTCGATATCCTACCGAGCGATCCGAAAATCAACCTGGTTATCTCAGCCAGCGCCCAGGCTGAAGGCGACTCGCAGACAGACTATCACTACCAATTGTCCGCGGCGCGTAATTTTACCTGGTCGGCCAGCCAGCAAATGGAAGCGCTGACCGGTACATCCGGCAAGGTCAAGCTGTTCGTTACCGTTTTTCCTGAAGACAAGACGGCCGGAGAGATGGCTTTGAAGAGCATGGGCGAAGCCTTGCAGATCTATTCCGATCTTTTCGGAGCTTATCCGCACGCCAGCCTGACGATGGTCGAAGGCGATTTCTTCGACGGGATGGAATACGACGGATTTTTCTTTCTCGACCAGAATTATTTCATTAACTACGGTGGCGGCCTGGAGGCTTACCTGGTGACGCTCAGCGCCCACGAGACCGCCCACCAGTGGTGGTACGGCCTGGTGGGCAGCGACCAGGCCATGGAACCCTGGCTGGATGAAGCCCTGGCCACTTACAGTGAGGCGCTCTTTTACGAACGCCAGTATCCCAATGAGGTGAACTGGTGGTGGAATTTCCGTGTAAACCGCTTCAATCCCACCGGGTGGGTCAACACCACCATTTACGACTACGATGCCTTCCGCCCTTACGTCAATGCGGTTTACCTGCGCGGGGTCCTGTTCATGCAGGCGCTGCGCAAGCAAATGGGCGATCAAGAGTTCCTGGCCTTCTTGAAGGATTACGCCACCCGCTATCGCCAGGGTTGGGTCTCCGGAGCGGATTTCTTCAACGTGCTGGGCGACCACACCCAGCAGAATCTGGATGCTTTGATCGGGGAGTATTTCAAGAAGCCCTGAGCCCGGTCTGGCATTCTTTATTGAAGGAACAAGAGAGCGAAAATGGCTGAAAACACAAGAACTACCTCAAGATTGCAGACAGGTTTGATGATGGCGGCGTTTTTCAACCGCGCCCAGGAACTGGCCCTGGTTATTTTATTCCCCGCCATCCGGGATTCGCTCGGATTGAGTTATCTTTCCCTGGGAATTCTGGAAAACGTCCACCTTCTATTCCAGGCAGCCGGAGCCCCGTTATGGAAATTGATCGTTAATCGCGGCAATCGTAAGTGGCTGTTAGCGGCCTTCGCTGGCTTTTGGGGAATCTGGACGTTGGGATGTGGTCTGGCATCCGATTTTTGGCAGCTTCTTATCGTGCGGAGCGTCGCTTGCCTTGGATTTGGCTGTTACATTCCCCTGGCCGTCAGCCTGGTGAAAGATGCTTTCGACGAGAGCCAATGCGAAAGGATTTTACAAGTCCTGGACGCAGGAGGCATACTTGGCCTGGTGGTCATGTCGATCATGCTGGCCGAATTGCTCAACATTGTCGCCATCGGCTGGCGTTATGGTTTCACTATACTGGGCGGCCTGTCCATCGTAGCCGGAGGAACCATGGTCGTGCTGGTCAAAAACCCTCAACGTTCGACTGCTACGGAAACACCTGGGCCTAAAACTCCTGTCAGACTGCCCACCTGGTTCAAGGACCAGTTCCTCTCCCTGGTCGAAATCCTCAAACACCCAACAGTATGGTTACACCTGCTCCAGGGCAGCCTGGTGACTACTACGGTCAATACCCTGATTATCTTTTCGGTAACCTGGCTGGTAGATATCAAGCATCTAACCCAAATCGACGCGCCCTTCGTCTTTGCTGCTATGCTGGTCTCGATGGCCGTAGGCAGCCAGGCGGGGGGGTGGGCAGCCAACCTGGCGGAAACGCGTTGGCCTAAGATTGGCAGGATCGCTGCCACGCAGGCTGCCATGCTGGTGGCTCTGCCGGTCATGTATTACCTGGTGCTGAAAGCCCAATCCCTCCCAGTCATTATGCTCGCCGTGATTTTTGTTGCCTTCTTCCTTAACTGGAACTGGCATAGCTTGCAACAACCGCAGATCGAGGCAGTTCTTCGACCCGAACTGCAAAGTAAAGCTGTCTTCTGGATCGAATTGGGTCGGGCAGTTTTTGCTGCGGCGGCTATTCTTGGCTTCAGCCATTACGCCGACAACCGCAACCTGACCGCTATGCTGCGCATCCTGGGGGTCGATTTTTGGATGGCTGCGTTGATATTGACCACAGCTTACTATTTAATTTTCCCGGCCGAGCTGCACCGCCTAGCGCCGGAATAAATCATTCCTTAGCATTTATGAAATTGGCCAGACGTGGGAATTCTGGCGCGGGAAAAGGGCCTGTAGTACCGGGGAATAATCCTCGTTTACCCAGCATTCCGGGAAGGCGTGACGCAGCTCGTCCAGGCTGCGCCGCCCGAACACCAGTTGTAGAAAGGACTGCCCTGGAAATGCAGCCGTATCCCAATTCTCTGGGGTCGACTGCCAGTTTTCGATCTTGACCAGCCGGCCTTTTTCAAAGGCCATTTGCAGCCCATCCCGGTAAAAATTTAAAGCCAACGCGCCTGAGAAACCCGGGCAGAGCGATTCACTCAGCCGTTTTTCCAGCACTGGGGCGATCAGACGTAAAAAACCTTTCAGATCAGGCACACGCAGGTACCAGGCGTAGGCTTCGCGCTGGCGCCACAGACGCTGACCCGCCACTTGAAAGACCGGGTGGTTCTCGTGCACCAGCATGCCCAGGGTATCGCAGGTTTTTCCTTCAATATTGGCCATATTCTGGCCGGTTTCCCAAACGTAGCGCAGCACCAACGGGGTGACTTCCCACCAGGATGCGCCGGCCTTAAGGCTGAAATGCGTGCAGGCGAACAGGCTTCCCCACAGGTTGGGCGCCAGGCCGATAAAACCGGTTGGCTCGCCTGATTTAGTTTCGATGATGCGCAGGTCGCGCCGGTTGATATTTTTCGGGCTTTTTTCGAGCAGCTCATGTCGCCACAGGTCCTCGGTCCAGACACACGCCACCAGGTCGCGCTGGCAGTTCTGGGCATAACAAGCTGCGATAAAGGGGATATCCGCCTCGACCGCCGGGCGGATGCGGTAGGCCGGCGGCTGGCCGGCTTTGACCTGCGGCAGAGTCGAAGCGTAGGCCATGCGTCCACCATCCAGGTCCAGCGCCATTTCATAGCCGAAGAGCCGGTAGTAATAGGGGATGCCGGTGATGGCCTGGAGAATGTGCCCGCGCTGGCGGCTCCATTCGTGGATCACCTCAAACTGCTGGCGCACCAGGCCGCGTTTTCGATAAGCCGGCAGCGTGCCAACCAGCTCGGGCCGGCCTACCTTGAAGGGAATTCCGGCGTAAGTTCAGGTCTGGTCGATCAGGTTCATGGTTGAGACAATCTCACCCGTCCTGGGATTTTCGACGATGGTGAAATCGCCCACACCAAAGGTGGGATGTTTCCCAGACATCAAATCGCGGGTCCACTCGCCGACGAGGGCATCTTTGTGAATCTCGGCGTTGAATTTGACCAGTTTTTCTGTGTCCGCCGGGCTGCTGCGCCGCAGGGTCAGGCCATCCTCCAGTCGGCGAATGATCGGCGAGGCAATGTTTAGGCTCTGCATAAGAATTCCCCAATCCTTTCAGTTGTGATCGATGCGGTAGAGATATGGATAAAAAAGGCCCGGGACCTGCCGGGCCAACCAGGGCGCCCCCTCACCCCAGGGTTGCCCTTCAAAGTAACGTCAATGTCAGGGACGTCTAATCCTTTTTATCCGCCTTGGGAGTGGGGCCAGAGTCCGAGTTGGATGTGGCCGCCGGTTTGGTTTCCGTTTTTGACTCGGCCGGTGTAGATTCGGATGTTTTAGATTCAGACGGTTTGGATTCAGCCGCTTTGGCCTCCGCCTGGTCCTTTGAAAAACGCGAGGCGCCCGAGGGTGAGCGGTGGTCGGTGGAATAAAAACCGGAACCTTTGAACACGATCCCCACCGGCGTGTAGACCTTGCGCAAGCATTTTTTCCCACACTCCGGGCATCGCACCATGGGTGAGTCGGTAAATTTTTGACTGCGTTCGAACTGGACTCCGCAGCTTTCGCAGCGATAGGTATAGACCGGCATATAACACCTCAAACAAATATTAACGCACAAAGAATAAAAACAACACTACCTCTAAATTTGTGCGCTTCAGGATTTGATTATAGACCTTTTAAGAAAGGTTGGCAAGATAACGCCTAACCTTCAGGCAAAAGATTGGACATTGACGGAAAATACAGCCTGATCTATACTGGTTTCTTACTTACCCGGCTATATTTCCCATTCACAACCGAAAGGAACCGCATGAACATGACCAGGGCCTCCCGTTATGCTATGTTTGGGCTGATTTACTTCGCCGAAGGCGCCATCCTGAGCTACTTCACCGCCCTTAATTCATTGTACCTGCTTTCATTCAACTTAAAAATGAGCCAGGTCGGCCTGATCGGCACGATTGCTCTCATTCCGTTTGTAATTAAGATTTTCCTGGGGATGATCAGCGACAATTACAACCTGTTTGGGCTGGGCTTTCGCAAGCCATACATCCTCATTGGCCTTCTGGTACAGTTCGTCTGCTTATTGGTGGTGCCCTCCATTAACCCTGGTAAAGCTTTCTGGCTGTTCGCTTTGTTGGCTTTCATCCTGATGATGGGCCAGGCCCTGTACGACACCACCACGGATGGGCTGGCCCTGGACACCACTTCCGTAGAAGAGCAGGGCACCATCCAGGGTATCATGGTGGGTGGGCGGGCCCTGGGCGTGGTTTTGATCTCCGCGGCGCTCGGCCAGGTGGTCACCCACGCCTCCTGGACGGCTGCCTTCTGGGGGCTGGCGGTACTGACTTTGTTACCCCTGCCACTGGTCCTGGGCGTCAAGGAAACCCAACGTTTCGCCGAACGAAAATTCGAGTGGAAGGCTTTTTCGGCCTTCCGGGCGCCCAGCATCATCACGCTCGGCTTGCTGGGAGCGCTGTATTCGTTGGTCATCAACGGCGCTAACCAGATCGTCAATCCTTTTCTGGATAAAACTTTCCACATCGGCTATGCGGCAGCCGGCCTTTACACGACCATCTGGGGCATCGGCACTGCCCTGGGAGGTCTGACCGGGGGGCGCCTCATTGACCGGGTCGGGCAGCGCCGCTCGGTGGAGGGTGCCCTGGTTGTCACTCTGCTGGCGGTTCTGGCGCTGGCGGCTATCATAAACCCGATCATGGCCTGGCCGCTGGTGTTTGTCTTTGGACTGGCTTTTGGATATTACGAAACGGTGTACTTTGCCATGTCGATGCGCAGCACTGACCCGCGCATTGCCGCCTCTATGTTTGCCATCCTGATGGCTATTGCCAACGTCGGTACGGGGGTCGGCCTGGGCTTGAGCGGTGTGGCGGTCGATACCATCGGCTACCGCTACACCTTTGTGGTGATTGCCCTGCTCAACCTGCTGGCCCTGCCGCTCCTGCCGGTCATCTTCCCCCGTTCATCGAAACCTGCCGCGGCGGCAGGCGTACAATAAACCGGGCGAATCCGCAAACCTATCCGCAGATAGCATGGGTAAATTAGAAGAAATAACCACGCTGGTCTTTGATTGGGGCGATACCTTGATGCGTATCCTCCCGGGGTATACGGGAGCAATGGTAGATTGGCCTGAAGTAAGCCTGGTGGATGGGGTAACCCCGGCCCTGGAACAATTAGGTGGGCAGTACCGCCTGGTGGTGGGCACCAACGCCGCCGATTCCAGTGCCGCCCAGGTCAAAGCGGCTTTGCAGTGCGGCGGTCTGGGGCAGTTTTTCCAGGAGGTGTTTACCGCCCACGAGTTGGGCGGCTTGCGCAAACCGGCTGCCGGCTATTTCCACGCCCTCCAGACTGCCATGGGAGAACCGGCCCATCACATGCTCATGGTTGGGGATGACTACCAGGTAGACGTGTTGGGCGCTTACCAGGCCGGCTGGCGCACGCTCTGGTATAACCCGGCTGTGCACGCCTGCCCCGGACTGGCTCCGCTGCAAGATACAGACCTTTACCAGATGAGCGATCTGCCGGCCGCTTTATTACGCCTGCGCTTCCCGAGCTGGAATACCTGCCAGGCCTGGATGCGCGCCAGGGCGCTCCCGCATACGCTGCTGCTCCACTCACAAAGCGTCGCGGCGGCGGCCTACCAGATGGCAATCTGGCTGCGCCAGAATGGGGAAGCGGTCGATCCCATCCTGGCCCACCGCGGCGGCCTGCTGCACGACCTGGCAAAAGTCGCGCCCATTGGTTCTGGAATCCCTCAAGCGAACCATGGAGAAAGGGCGGCCCGGCTCTTATCCACTTACGGGCAGCCTGAGCTGGCGGAGATCGCCCGGCGACACATACTGTTCAATCTCAATGACCCACAGGAAAGCCCGCAAAGCTGGGAAGAAAAGC
>Ga0315282_10017514_pt1 | contig 10340 bp, 10 predicted proteins | sample YL17G07_20_MG_FD_203693 | JGI IMG/M metagenome (GOLD analysis project Ga0315282, IMG submission 203693) | Sediment microbial communities from Yellowstone Lake, YNP, Wyoming, USA - YL17G07_20 | ecosystem: Environmental > Aquatic > Freshwater > Lake > Sediment | place: USA: Wyoming | collected... | reverse complement strand
GGCCATGCTCGCCCCCTTTCTGGATGAGATCGAACTGGTCCTTTTTGAGAGTAAGGGCCAGGATAATTTTCCCAGTGATGATGAAATGAAGGCTCTGGTCGATTTCACTCTTCGTCAGGAGGTGGGCTTTAACATCCATCTTCCGATCGATATTTTTCTTGGAAGCAAGAGCGAGGAGGCAAGGGCCGGGGGGGTTTCCATCGTCAAAAGAGTGATCGAAAAAACCCTCTGCCTGAACCCATCTGCCTATACCCTCCATTTCGATCTGAGAGATGAGAGCGGCCATCAGGAAACTGACATTGAGGGCTGGCAAAAACGAATCATCCGAAGCGCTGGAGAGATATTGGAATACCGGATAGAGCCAAGCCGGATTTCCATCGAGACCCTCGGATATCCATTTGAATGGGTTGAAGATATGGTAAGAACGTTCGGGTTTTCCATATGCCTCGATATCGGTCATATCCTGATCTCCGGCCAGGACCTGCAGTACCATTTAAAAAGATACCTTCCTGAAGCCTCTGTCTTCCATCTCCATGGCGTTCAGGACGGGATCGACCATGTGGAAATGGATCGGTTGCCCGAGCCTGTTTCAAAACTTATCCTCTTCCACCTTCGTAACTATCGTGGTATCGTTTCGATTGAAATCTTCTCGATCGATGACCTTAAGAGATCCCTTCTTTTCCTGGAGGAGAAATGGCCAATAGAATGATCGGTGCAGGACGGATTTTTGTGAAGCATCTCCCTAAAGACTATCCAAATATATTCGACTTTTTAACTATTTAGCCCTCTGAAAAAGAATTGTAGTGTAGGTCCATGTGGCCGTTCGTTGCAGGTCTGAAGATCCCCAATCTGTTCCTTTTGGGTCTACGGGCATAAAGCCCTACACTACAGGTCCTTTCTGTCCTTTTTGGGTCTACGGGCATAAAGCCCTACACTACAGGTCCTTTCTGTCCTTTTTGGGTCTACGGGCATAAAGCCCTACACTACAGGTCCTTTCTGTTCCTTTGGGGTCCACGGGCATAAAGCCCTACACTGTCTTGTTCCCTGCCCTTCGATCCCTTTGAATGAGAGGGGCAGAATGGAAGACGATCGAGGAACCTGTCGAGATTGTTGAAAAAATCAGGCAATCCGGAGAAGAAGGGGCTGTTATCCTTCTGGATTGCATCACCCTCTGGCTCTCCAACCTTATGATGAAATGGAACAATGATCCGAAGATCATGGATGAAGTGGATCGATTGACGAAAGCTCTTCAGGAGAACCCTTCTTCTTTCGTCATTGTCTCCAACGAGGTAGGGATGGGAATCGTACCGGTTGACCCTCTGGGACGCCGGTTCAGAGATCTTTCGGGAATGGCCAATCAGAAGATAGCTGAATTGGCAGACACGGTGATCTTGATGGTGTCCGGGATTCCAATGTTTCTAAAAGGTGCTTTGTGAGAGCCTTTCTCCAGGCCCTTTCATTTCTTACCATCCTCCCCTTTGGCCAAGGCGGTTCATCGGAAGGAAAGACCATCGCCCGCTCGATGGCCTTTTTCCCTCTCGCAGGCCTGCTGATCTTAGAACAAATCCAATCTGGAGGTTGAAATCTTGGACAAAATTGAAAAGTTGTTTTAGAACCCGTCCCGAACGTCCCCCAAAGTCCTCCTTTGGATCTTTCTCGCGCGATTCGACCCGGGCGAGAACAAAGTAGGGTGAATGTGGACCTCCCTGCCTGGATGATTCAAGCCCTCTTTCATCTCTTTTCCCATTGAACCCTTCCTGCACGGATCAGATGACCGGGGAGGTCCTTCTTGATGATCTCCCTGGCGTACTTTGCGCAAGCGATCAACTTATCGAGATCAACCCCTGTCTCGATCCCCATCTCTTCGAGCATATTGACGAGATCTTCGGTTGCCACATTGCCGGATGCGCCCGGGGCATAGGGGCAACCCCCTAACCCTCCGATTGCCCCGTCGAAGACGGTGACGCCTTGCTGGAGGGCAGCCAGGACATTGGCCAGCGCCGTTCCCCGGGTATCATGAAAGTGAAGGGCAAGGCCGGTTTCATCCAGGAGAGATTGGATTCGTTCTACCCATCGGCTAACCATGATTGGATTGGACATCCCGGTCGTATCGCCCAGGGCGATCTCATGAACTCCCAACGCCTTGTATTCGTTGATCATCCATTCAACCTTCTCCGGGGCGATCCTTCCTTCGTAGGGGCACCCGAAGGCCGTGACCACATATCCTCTCATTCGAATCCTCTGGGCAAGCGCCTTTTCGGCAATCTTTCGGAATCCTTTCAGGGAATCCGAAATAGACATCCGGACATTTTTCTGATTGTGGGTTTCAGAAGCAGAGACGAACAGACCGATCTCCTTCACTCCAGCAGCCAAGGCCCTCTCAAGCCCCTTCTCATTGGGAACGAGGGTTGAATAAAGAACACCCGGTTTGCTCCTCACCCTCTTGACGACCTCTTCGGAGTCCTGAAGTTGGGGAATGGCTTTCGGATGGACAAAAGAAGTGATCTCGATTCTCCTGAGACCCGTCTCCGAGAGACGTTCGATCAGTTCGATCTTCTGATCGGCAGGCACAAATTCCGCCTCGTTCTGAAGCCCATCCCGTGGCCCCACTTCCACGATCGTCACACTTTTTGGAAGGTTCATTCAAGCTTCTCCTTTTGCCCTCGCCCATCCCTGTTCCCCACAGGCCTTATTTTTTCTTCAACCCTTCCAGAATCTCTTTGGCCCGGTCCACCCTGACCTTTTTTTCTTCCACTAACCTCTTCGCCACCTCGTCTATCAGGGCTCCCGTTGCCCCGGCCATCACGGCGATATTTTTGGCATGAAGGGACATATGGCCCCTCTGCACCCCTTCCGTCGCCAAGACCCTCAGGGCAGCGAGGTTCTGCGCCAATCCTACCGCTCCGACGATCTCTCCTAACTCAACCGCTGACTTCACCCCCAAAATCCTCACGGCAACCTGTGAAACCGGATTGACCTTCGTCGCCCCTCCCACCAGTCCGACAGCCATCGGAACCTCCAGGGTTCCTACCAAATTCCCCTCTCCATCTTTCTCCCATGTCGTCAAAGGACCGTATTGGCCATATCGAGCGGCATAGGTGTGGGCCCCGGCTTCAATGGCCCGCGTATCATTCCCTGTTGCAATGACCACGGCAATGATCCCGTTCATGATCCCCTTGTTATGGGTGGCGGCCCGGTAGGGATCTGCCTCGGCAAAGGCCTGCGCATAAAGGATTCCATCAACAACCTCCTCTCCTCCTAATGCCTCTCGGGTCACCTTCGTCCTCACCCTTACAAGCCTTTTATCTGCAAGGTTGGAGAGGATTCTCAGATAGACCTTTCCCCCTGTCCAATCCTGGATGAAGGGAGCAAGGGCCTCTGCCATGGTATTGACGGCATTGGCACCCATGGCATCCCGCGTATCTACGATCAGATGGGTGATCACCATATCCCCGAGAGGAGTGGACAATACTCGAATCTCGATGTCCCTCGCTCCTCCGCCGACACGGACGAGCATGGGGTCCTGGGCATTGGCGATCGATAGGATCTCCTCTTTCCTCTCGAAAAGGGCCATCCTTGTCTTATAGGCATCAGGAATATTGACCAATTGGATTTGGGCAATCATCACCGGGCCTGTGTTCGTAACAAAAAAGCCTCCCCCGCTTCTCGCCAGCCTTGCGGCATTGCTGGCAGCGGCTACGACAGAGGGTTCCTCAATGGCCATTGGAATAAGGTATTCCTTCCCATTGATTAAAAAATTCATTGCAATACCGATGGGAAGTTGAATCGTTCCAATCACGTTCTCAATCATTCGGTTGGCCGTATCAAAATGGAGCGCCCCTTCCCGGGTAAGGGTCTTGAGATCTTCCTCTTTGAGCTCTGAAAAGGATTGAACGATCTTGAGTCTCTCCTCCAGGCCCATTTTGTGAAAACCTGAAATCCGACTGGTCTTTTCCATAAGAAACCTCCTCGTCCAAATGTTGGTATTGTCTATCGCGTGGCCGTCTTTTACCTATCAGGGGTTTTCTTTCTCCCGAAAGCTAATCTCTGCCCCCCCTATCTCCTTACAACCCCAGATAGGCCTCCTTGACATGTTTGTTTGCCATCAATTCCTTGCCTAACCCCTCCATCACCATCCGGCCGTTTTCCAGGACATAGGCCCGGTGAGCCATTTTTAAACTCTGTCTCACATTTTGTTCGACTAAAAGGATGGTCATCCCTTGGCGGTTGATTTGGGCTGTGGTTTTAAAAACCTCTGAAACCAGGCGTGGCGCGAGTCCAAGAGAGGGTTCGTCGAGCATGAGGATCTTCGGCCTTGACATGAGCGCCCGACCAATGGCAAGCATCTGCTGTTCCCCTCCGCTCAGCGTTCCCGCAAGTTGGCTTGCTCTCTCCCGAAGGATGGGAAACAGAGAATGAACCCACGCTAAGGACTCTTTGGTTTGAGTGTAGGCTCGATTCACATAGGCAGCTCCCAGCTCAAGATTTTCCAGAACGCTCAGCCTTGGAAAGAGCTCCCTTCCCTCCGGAACCATCGAGACTCCGAGGCGGACGATCTCGTCTGGGCTAAGTAGGTTCATTCTCTTAGAATCAAATTCAATCGACCCCTTTCTCGGTTTGATCAAACCGGAGATCGTCCGGAGGATCGTTGACTTTCCAGCCCCGTTCGCACCGACGATAGCAATAACCTCTCCCGCTTCGACACCCAGGCTCACCTGCCAGAGGGCTTGAATATTCCCATAGTAAACGTCAATCTGTTTGAGCGCTAACACGACGACTCCTCAATCTCTTCGACATGCTCCCCCAGATAGGCTTCGATCACCCTGGGATCGTTCGACACCTCTGTGGAGGTCCCTTCTGCGATTTTTTCTCCATGGTGAAGGACGATGACCCGATCCGAAATCCCCATGACCACCTTCATGACATGTTCGATTAAGAAGATCGTGGTCCCATTCTCCCTGATTCGACGAACAAGCTTGATGGCTTCGACGGTCTCGGTGGGTGTGAGTCCGGACATCACCTCATCGAGCAGAAGAAGCTTCGGTCTAACGGCAAGGGCACGGGCAATCTCGATTCGCTTCTGGTCCGCCACGGTCAGATTCCTTGGAAAGGTTTTCTGCCTGTCGCCCAGCCCCACAAGCTGGCAGAGTTCCGTAGCCTCCTCTTCTGCTTTCCTCATGGAAACCCTGGGCACCCTTCCGAAAAGGCCACTGGTCACCACGTTTTCGAGAACCGTCATGTGCGGGAACGGCTGCATGATCTGAAACGTCCGCCCGATCCCTTTCTGGCAGACCTCAAAAGGCCTCCGACCGACAAGGTTTTCACCATCGAGCAGAATTTCCCCTGTCTCCGGGGCGTAAACACCGGAGATGAGATTGAAGATGGTTGTTTTCCCGGCCCCGTTGGGTCCGATCAGACTGACAATTTCTTTCCGGTTGATCTGAAAGCTGACATTTTGAACTGCAGCCAGACCTCCAAAACGTTTGGTGAGTTCTTTGACTTGAAGTAGAGCCATGTCTTTCCTATTCGGTGATGGTAGCTCAAACGGAATCTGTCAATTTGTAACGTTCTTGCTGAAAAGCGGCAGAATCCTTCTTTTCCAGAGGCCGAGCAGGCCTTCCGGCATAAAGAGTATGACCACGACCAGGATGAGACCGTAGGCAATCTGATGGCCATAAGAAAAGGTGACCCTCAAATATTCCTCGATGGCCTTGATCAGGATCGTACCGATGACTGGCCCGATGATGGTATAGAGACCCCCGAAGATGGGCATGACGAGACAGGCGATGGAGATCCCCAGACCAAAGACCTCGTAGGGAATAATGTAGGTGTTGTAGTGACTGTAAAACCCTCCTGCAAATCCTGTAAAAAAGGCGCTGATCATAAAGGCTAAGACCTTATACCGGGTGGGATTGATTCCCATCACATTGGCCACCTCTTCATTCTCGCGAATGGCGGTGAAGGCAAAGTTGAGCCTTGATGACTCAATGAGCCAGACCGTAAAAATGACAAGCGCAAGAATGGCCAGAATGAGATAGTAGGCATGTTCCCGATTTCCTCCAAAAAGGGGAGGAGTCGAAACACCCATGGCCCCTCCCGTAATGCCTGGAGTCATTAACCAGATAACGGAGAGGGCCTCTGCAAAGGCAATGGTGGTGATGGAAAAATAGATCCCCCTCAACCGAAGAGTTAAGTATCCCAGGCCAATAGCAACGATCAGGGCCAGAAAGGCTCCGGCCACCATTCCCAGGATCGGATGGAGGTGGAGCTTCTGGTAGAGAAGGGCCGCCGTATAGGCGCCGATTCCAAAGAGTCCGGCCTGCCCGACGGAGACCTGTCCTGTCCTTGCCAGGATGTCCCAGCTGCTGGCCAGGATCATGGCCAAGAACGTCGCCACGGTCAGATGGAGAAAATAGGAATCGACCAGCTTGGGATAAAAGATCATGAAAAGGGCCAGGGCCATCAGCCACATCACTGTCTTCCAGGAGAATGAACGGCTCATCCCTTTTACTCCCTTCTCGTCCCAGCCAGCCCCGTGGGTTTGATGAGGAGGATGATAATCAGGAGGATGAAGGAAATCCCCTCGGCCCATCCTGATCCTTCTGGAACATAGGTCCCGACCAGAGATTCGGTAAGCCCCAGAATCAAACTCCCGAAAAGGGCTCCGGGAATATTTCCCAACCCTCCCAAAACGAGAATGCAAAAGGCTTTTAGGCTTAACTTAAACCCCACCATGGGAAACGTATACATCACCGTGCTCACCAGGGCACCCGAGGCTCCGGCGAGGGCGGAGGCCACTCCAAAGGCTAGAAGATAGGTCCTCTGAACATTGATTCCTATCAGCCACGAGGCCGTGTTGTTTTCGCTGACGGCCCGCATGGCCCTCCCCGGTCTTGCCTTGTACAGGAAGAGAACCAATAAGATGGTCAATGCGACAGCGATCAGGAAGGTGATCAACCGGGTCAATCCGATGTGGACGATTCCCAGATGAAGGGACATTCCAGAATAAGAGGTAATGACCGAGCGTGAATCGGTCTTCCAGAGGATCATGGCGAGGTTTTGAAAAAAAATCGAGATGCCCAGCGTGAGGAGGAGTTGGTTGAGCGGCGGATCCTTCAGGATGGGCCGGATCGTAAAGCGATAGATACCCATCCCGATGAAAAAGAGAAGGACTCCGCTCAACGCAAGCGACAATAATGGGTCAACCCCCATCAGGGTAAATAACCAGAAGGTATTGTAAGCTCCGAGCATGACCAACTCGCCATGGGCAAAATTGACAATCCCCATGACTCCGAGGACAAGCGTCAACCCCAGGGTCACGGCTGCATAAAGGCCTGCAATCAGGATCCCATTTGCAAGGCTCTGAAAGAAACTCGGCCAATCCATGATTTCACCTTATCCGGTTCCGATTCATCTCCCCCCTTCTCCCCTCCCGCGCGGGGAGGGGAGATTTATCTGCTTTGGATCGACTGCGTAAGAAGGTATCCTTTTATCGGTTTTTCCAGTTCGGAGTGGGATAGATCAACTTGCCCGTGGCTTTATTCGTAGGATAGACGACATGGGAAACCCCTGCCTGCCACTGGGTGATGATCTGCTCATCGATGGCCTGATGCAATCCACCCTCTTCACTCTTCTTGAATCGGATCTTTCCCAGAGGGGAATCGTAATCTGTTTTCTCCATCGCAGTGATCAGCTTCTCCTTGTCCGTCGACCCTGCCCTCCTGATCGCATCCACAACCGTCATCAGGTTGGTGTAAGCGAGAGGAACCCAGTACTCCGGCGTGCGACCCGGATAGGCCTTTCTAAACTTCTCCATCCATTTGACGGTCTCGGTAAGCTTCATGCCCGGGATCCAGACATCGACCCCTGCCACATGGTCACCCGTTGCGCCAAGGGAATCCTTATATTGTGGAAAGTTGACGGCCACGGAGAGGAAAAGTTTCGGATTGAAGTCAATTTCCTTGGCCTGTTTCATGATCAATGTGGTGTCCCCTGCATAAGCAACCCAGTAAAAAATTTCTGGATTGGCCCTTTTGATCTTCGTGAGCATCGGGGTGAAATCAGAGGAACCGCTCTTGAACCGTTCATCAAAAACGATCTCAAACCCCTTCTCCCTGAGATATTTCACGACATAGTCACGGCTGGTCGTTCCATAGATTCCGTCCTCATAAGCCACGGCAACGGTCTTGGGCCTTGGTGAAATCGAGAGGAGGAAATCCCGAATGGTGGATTGACGATGATAGTCCCATGGGTGGTAATGGAAGAACCATCGCTTCGGACCAAATTCATGTTCGACTTTGGTTGAAGAAGCTCCCACCCAGGCGGTAAAGGGTTCCAAACGCTGAATCGCATTGAGCTGAGCATACGTGATCGTACTGGAATAGCCGCCGATCAAGGCGACCACCTTATCCCGTGTGAGAAGCTTCTCGGCAGCCGCAATCCCCACGGAAGGCTCCCCGGTATCATCCTCGATAATGAGTTCCACCTTTTTACCCAGAACGCCTCCTGCCTGATTGATCTCCTCCAGTGCCATGAGAAGCCCCCTCCTTTGCTCTTCGCCCGCCTGGGCAAAGGCGGCTTTACTCAGGGGCAAGACCGCACCGATCTTGGTCGTATCCTGGGCGATCGCCAGAGTTGCGGCCAGCCATGGAGTCAGAGCCAGACCCGTCACAAATAGTCCCACCATGAAAATAAACCCTTTTTTACTCATAACCCTACCTCCTTTCTGGGATTTTAAGAAACCAGACAAATCCTTCGCCCCCTTTCAGGGCGTATAGATGACCGTCAGGGCCTTTGCTAAACCCTTCCCAATGCCCTCCCCTCGATGGGGGATGCTCGAATCAAAATAAACACAGTCGCCCTCTTTCAGCAGATACTCCTTATCCCCGTAATAAAACCTGATCCTTCCTTTTAGGACGTAGAAGAGTTCCTCTCCTTCGTGATCGAACCGATCCCCTTCCTTGCTCCTGCTCGGGAGGGTGATGACAAACGGCTCCATCTTCTTGGGGCGCTTTGTGGGAGCGATCGATTGATAACGGTATCCGAAGAGGGTTCCGTCTCGGACCACGGTTTCGCGCTCCTTTTTCCTTACCAAGGTCAGATGTTCTGCCGGGTTTCGCTTCTCAAAAAAGACCGCCATGTCGACCGAAAGGGCCTGGGCGATCTTGCTCAGCGTCGCAATCGGAGGGGACTTCTTGCCGGATTCGACCATCGAGAGATAGCTTTTCGTAAATCCCGTCCTGCGGGCGACCTCTTCGAGGGTCAGTCGGCTCTGTTTTCGAATCTGACGAATTTTTCGGGCGATTTTAAAATCATGCATAATTGGTAAACTAAGTTAACCACAAGTTAACTTCTTTGTCAAGTCTTTTTTTGTTTTTTCTGTCGGGGGGAATCCCTCCGTAGAGAACGACTAAGGTCGCCCCCTCCGGGCAACGCTGCGGGTTGACCTTGTAAAACCCGAATACCTGGTTGAGATCTCAGCCACCGCGGTGATCGGTTGCGCCTCGGGAAAATAATGCAACATGGCCGTGGAGCACCGGCAACTCCCGCCCCGGGCCGGGAAAATACCCTTCGGGTAACGCATAGGATTAAGGTTAGGAAGCCGGTTTGGTCCGTCGGGAACGGTTTCAAACCGTTCCGTACAGGTAATGGCCAAAGATTTGCGACCCATTGACTCTACCCCGTAGCAAAACCGGCATCCTTACCCTAACCTTAACCCGAGACTTCTATTTTCTGAGCAATGGCATTGACGGCAGTTTAGCTTATACGCCCTGCCTAAGAACAGGCAAATCATTGCTGGTCAGCCTTCTCCTTCGTTTACTCAATGTCTGGAGATTGCACCATTTTTTTCACAATCGCCTGAAAATCTCCATCCCGGAGAGGCCTTCCGGCCTTTTGTGCCTTATTCTTGACCTCGGATAAAATGTCGGCTATCTCCTTCTCGGAGGCTGAAAGACCCATCTCTTTTAGCTTCACGTCAATGGAATCCTTGCCGCTTTTCTTACCCAGCACGAGAGAGGCTTTCTGTCCGACCAGCCCGGGGAGATAGGGCTCCGCCGTAAAGGGAAACTCTTTCCATCCTGTCACCACGAGACCTGCCTCCTGGGCAAAAGCGCCCTCCCCGACGACCGCTTTATGCGGCTGAAGTTTGATCCCGGAAAACTTCTGAAGGAGGCGGGAGGCCTCATAAAATTTCTGGAGATGGAGCCCCATGTCAATACCGTAAAGGACGCGAAGCGCCAAAGCCACTTCCTCCGTTGCTCCACACCCTGCCCGTTCTCCCATCCCGTTCAGTGCGGTAGAAGCAACGTCCGCTCCCGCGCTCAGGGCAGTTAGGGTAT
>Ga0315282_10017512_pt1 | contig 10340 bp, 23 predicted proteins | sample YL17G07_20_MG_FD_203693 | JGI IMG/M metagenome (GOLD analysis project Ga0315282, IMG submission 203693) | Sediment microbial communities from Yellowstone Lake, YNP, Wyoming, USA - YL17G07_20 | ecosystem: Environmental > Aquatic > Freshwater > Lake > Sediment | place: USA: Wyoming | collected... | reverse complement strand
TATATGTAGTGGCTAGCTACCTTGCCACCACAACATCTTGGGGTCTTGACATTCCGCCGTCCGTTCGTATAATGCTAGCGCGCCGCGTGAGGGCGCGCATTATACGGACGGCGAATGGCCCCCACCGGGAAAACTCACTTTCGCCTTTTGTTCGGCGAAGAAAGGGCGAAACCCACCTTTCGGACAATCTTTCCTCTTGACAAGCGTGTAGGAGATTTACTACTGTAGGCGCGTTAGGAGTTGCTCCGAATGCCGCGGCGTAAGTCAACACGGGATACCTTATCAGACGTTGCGCCACCATCCTCAGTCGAGCGGCGGCGCGAAATCGAGCGCATCCTCAAACTCTCCCCTGGCGAACTGGCCCCCGAGAAGTGCGCGCGGCGCCAGCAAGCTCTCGACGCGCAACAACTCCGAACGCTCCGCGAAAGCTACCACGCTGGCGGGATTGACACCTACGAAAATCCGCATCGAAGTCAGCAGCGAAGGGAGAAGAAGCCAGAGGAGGAGGGGAGAACATGAGAGGCCGAGAGATTCTAGCTTGGGTGCTGGCGCTGTTCTTCGTGGGTGCGACGCTGGCGGGTGGGGTCTATCTATGGGGGTGCTCGATCCGGGAGCGCTGGCGACAATGGAGAAGTAAGTAAGACGGCTACCCTCTGACGGAGGAGTGCATGAGTAGGCGAGATTCAATTCGGCTTTCCGCGCCCTGGCCGGTGTACAAGTTCATTGCGGCCGCGCAGATCGCGGCGCACGGGCTGAGGCGCTGGCGCTGGGACTGGTTTCGGTGTGCGTGGCATGTCTTGAACCTCTAGGAGTAGCCAGCAGCCAGTTGCCAGTTGTCAGTGGCGGGCAACTGGGAACTGGGAACTGGGAACTGGTAACTGAATGGCGAACGGGCAAAGGTTTCTAACGCGCAGAGTGCATCGGGCGGGGGCTTCGTGCCAGGTGACGATCCCGCAGGCGATTGCGCGCGCGGTGGGCATCAAAGTGGGTGATGAGGTCCGCGTGTACTTGGTGGGCCAGGTGATGTGCGTGCAGCGCGTCGATGTGGGTGGCTTCATACCGGGAGTGGTGCCGGTAAGGCCGGCACTCGGGACGCGGGAAGCGGGAAGCGGGGAGTGAGGCGGTCGGGGCGCGGGACTCGGGACTCGGGACTCGGGGAGTGAAAAAGAAGGAGGAGTAATGACGAAGCAATTACAGGTCCGGCTCAGAGACTGGAACAACCCCAGCCTCCTATTCCAGGTGGTTCATCTGCGGCCGCGGGCTCCAAAGGGTTCACCCAAGAACTTCCAGCGGAACCGCGCGATGGTAGTGGCCTTGCACAAGTGGCGTGTCGCGCGCTTCCCCGATGTCCGTTTGGCTGCGCACGAGGCTGGCTGCCACCTGTGCAAGATGCGCATCCGGTGGCGGTGGCCCAACACCTAGCACCTAGCACCTAACACCAGGAGTGACGATGCACCTAGCGAAAATCAGTATTAACGAGATTCGAGAGCCGGCGCGGGTGGCGCGCGCGGTTTTGGACGAGGACGCGCTCGACGAGCTGGCGGCGTCTATTAAGAAGCTGGGGCTTATCAATCCCCTCACGGTGAAGGAGGTGGACGGTGGTTACGAAGTGGTGGCCGGTCATAGACGATTGCTGGCTGCCAGACGAGCCGGACTCGTGGCTGTTCCCTGCCTGGTTCGATCGGCGCGCGATGCCGATCCGCACGCGCTCCAGCTCCACGAAAACCTCTATCGCCAGGAGCTATCGCCGGTGGAAGAGGCGGCATGGTTTGCGGAGCTACTGCCGGAGTGCGCCGACGACTGCGATAAGTTGGCGGCGCTGGTGAAGCAGTCGAGGAACTACGTCGAGTCACGGCTCAGCCTCCTCCAGGGCGATCCGGAAGTGGTGGCCGCGGTGGCGAAGCATGAAATCTCGCTCGGGGTGGCCGAGGAGTTGAATAAGATCGTCCAGCCGGAAGCGCGCGCGGAAGGGTTGATGTGGGCGCGTAACGGGCAGATGACCATCACTCAGGCGAAACAGTATCGGCTCACGCGCAATATGGCATCCTCCAGTGCCATTTCCCCTGCGCCAGCCGAACCCGCCCCGGTGGCGCCATCGGCGCCGGGGCGGGATATCTTTCAGTGCTTTCTCTGCGGGCAGAGTGAGCCGAAGACGGATCTCGAGTTCTGGCATATCCATCGGTTTTGTAGGCTGCAGGTGGAGGCGCGCGCGGAGAAGAGCCGGGACTCGGGACTCGGGACTGGGGACTCGGGGGCAAGCCCAGCACCCAGCACCGAGCACCCAGCACCCAGGAGTTGAGTTATGAAAACGCCGGTGAAGGTGACACTCGAAGAGTATCGCCAAGAACGTCGGGAGTGGCTGGAGAAGAATACGATAGCCTGGCCGGTGACGGGCGGGTTGCAGTGCGTCGAGTGTGGTGGGGTGATCCGCTGCCAGGCGGTGACGCTTGATATACACAACCGCGAGCTTCCGGGGTGTCAAGGCGATGGGGAGACGATGGAGACGGCGGTGCCCTACTGCCCAAGCTGCGAGGAGCTGCCGGCGAAGCGGGGGTGTGTCCACGTCTAAAAGGCAGAAGGCAAAAGGCAGAAGGCAGAAGACGCGGCGCCTGCATGTACGCGTCTTGCAATGCGGCTGTGTGAGTGTTTACGTGCCAGGCAACCGGACGTGGTGGCTCCTGGCCCCGTGCTCAGAAAGGTGCGCCCAAAAAAGAAGGTGACGCCATGAGAAACCCAGAAGTGTTAGGCGGCGAGCTCGAGTTGGGGCGGCGGAGGGCGCGGGCGAGGCTGGGTGAGATAGCGAAGCCCGACGCGCTGCTGTCCGATCTGCATAATATCGGGTTTGTGGTCGGTGAGAAGGTGGTTGATAGCGTTACCGGCCAGGAGGTGGAGGTTGTCGGTTCCGGCGTGGAGCAAGTCGAAGGACCCGCATAGAGCCATCCTGCGCGGGTACGAGTTGCAGATGCGGTGGCTGCTGGAGAAGGTCAACCTCTACCGCGAGAGGTTGGGGATGCCGCGGTGGGTGATTTCAAAGGAGGGCGACGATGCCCGAAGAAAACGCGAAGCCGGTGGGCAAGGTGAAAGTGCCGGGCCTGGAGCCGGTCCCGTATGTGGTGGTGAAGCTGCCGGACGGCACAACGGCGCTGCGTAGGCCGGAAGAGCTGAAGAAGAGGTGACGGGACTCGGGACTTGGGACTCGGGACTCGGGAGGTGAGACGTGCCAAAGTTATCCGTCAAGTTGGAGGGTGACTTCTACGCCGTGGTGCAGATGCGGACCAAGGAAGTGGACATCCGTGACCGCGACGGAGGGGTCATTATGCTGACGTGGGGTGAGATTGATTCCTTGGGGAAGTTGGTGGCGAAGGCGCGTGGGACCCAGCACCCAGCACCTAACACCTAGCACCTGGAGGTTTCGATGAGAGAGCATCTAGTTAACCTGGCTCTGAAGCTGGTGGGCTGCCCCTACATCTGGGGCGGGGTGAATCCCTGGACGGGGTTCGATTGCTCGGGCTTCGTGGTGTGGGTCTATCAGGTGTTTGGGCTACTGCCGAGTGGCGATTGGACGGCGCAGGGACTCTACGAGCACTTCAAACAAGCTGCGGCCCAGCCTGCGATGTCAGAGGGTGGGGGAGACCTGATATTTTATGGCAAGAGCGTGGAGGCGATCACTCACGTGATGCTGAGCGTTGGGGGGGATCTCTGTGTGGGAGCCTCGGGTGGCGATAAGCTCTGCACCACCACTGAGATCGCGCAGCGCCGCGGGGCGATGGTCAAAGTGAAGCGTCCGCTGTATCGCTCGGACCTGGCGGCGGTGCTTGGCGTGCCCATGCCGGAAAAGTGAGGGGGCGAGGGAGTTGCGATGAAGAGCTTGGCGGAACAGATTCCGAAGGAGCTCTTAGCGCCGGAGAAGAAGGCCGCGGTGATCGAGTACATCCGCGCGACTTCCCTGCCCTCGCGCTTTCGCCGGCGATTGCTCCAGGAGTGGGCTCAGGCGGTGGGGGTCGAGCTTACGGGTGCGGACTACGAGGAAGTGGTGAGGAAGGGGGTGTGATGGTAATCTGCGATCTGTGCAAGCGGGATCCGCGGGCGAACGAAAAGAATGAGGCGCTGAAAAGGGAGCCGTGGGGTGTGCTCCTGGCTCCGCCGCTGGCGAGTGGGCTGCCCGAGAAGCGGCTCTGCTGGGCGTGTACCCTGCGAGTCTTCGAGGCGTGGCTGGACCTGGTTGACGGGGTAGAGGCTCTGCCCAAGCCGAAGTAGGAGTTGCGATGGGGCTGCCGGCTGCGCTAGCATTCCTGGCTCGGATCTTGCGCGAGGCGCGTGCGGTGCGCGAGGACCGCGGAGATCCCCGTGAGGATGATGCGCCGCGGCGGGCGCGCGACGAGGAAGATGAGCTCGAGGATATGGACGACGAGGAGGAGGGGTGGTGATGAGCAACGAATTTGACTTGTGTGTTCGTGTGTCGATTCACTCACGGGAGCAGCCGAGTTCTGGGTTAGTGGTCGAGGAGACGGCTGTGGTTCGCTGTGAGACGTTCCTGGAGGTTGCCGCGGTTCTGGCGGAGTTCCACAAGCTGACGGAGGCAATTAAGAAGGGCCAGCTCGAGAAGAAGTGAGGAGGGGTGGTGAAGCATGGAGGGGCTGACAGTGGTCGGGTGGCTTGTGAGCGCGATGGTCTTCTTCGGTTTTGTGGCCCTAGTGGTGATCGTGTATGCCTGGGGGATCCGCTGGCTGTGGCGCGAACGCGGGAAAGGTTTTGCGGAGGGGTGGTACGAGGTGGCGGAGCGCCGGGCGCAAGGCACGGCGGCCGGGGCTCTGTCAGGCGTGCCCAGCTCCGGGCCGGCAGAAAGGCGCGACGTTTCCTTAGAGCCTACGTTGCCGCTGAGTACCCCGGCCCCGGAGCCCACGAAACGGGCGCCCGTGGGACCACCACGTTATCTCGTACCTACTGAGAAGGAATGAAAGAGTCAGAACGCTCCTATTACGACGGCTTGAACGAGGCTTCTATCGCCTTGTGGCGGCGCTGGCTCGAGCTCTACCAGGACAGGTTCGAGGCTTTCTACTATAACGTCCGGGTGGGTGCTGGGGTGAGGCCGCCAGGGAACATGTCACCTGAGCTCAAGCGCGATTGGTGGGCGTTGACGGCACTCCGCATTGATGCCGTCGCCGAGCGGGAGAATCAGACCTGGTGCATTGAAGTCGCGGAGCGGCCTTCCACTAAGATCCTCGGCAGCCTACAGCTCTATGCCCAGGTGCTGCCGCTCTACCAGGGGAAGAATCCGCCGCGGCGGGATGTTATCGCAGCTCGGCACGCGGAGGATTTCCTCCTCGATACCGACATCCGAGAGAAGGTGATCCCCGCCCTCGTCTGCCGCTTCTTGGGCGCGGACTTCGCCGCCACCATCCAGCAGGCGGGGATTCTCACGTTCGTGTTTCCTGGCGCCGGCCTGCCTAAGCTCCCCGCGCAATTCCTGCCAGCCACGCTGGGGCCCGGGTGGGCTCCACCATAAGACGGCCTTCCCCCTCTCACACCGCCCCGCTTTCTTTTCCGGCCCGTCGGCGCCAGTTCTCAGCTTCGCCGGCCAGCCGAAAAACCGCGCCGCCAGCTAGCACATTAGAATTAATGGGATACTCCGTCTTAATGTATTCTTTAACCCTTCTAAATCATTCATTTTAGGGCAGCTAAAGTCTTGAGCCGCGCGACGCGAGCTTCCTACCCCCGGTAGGGCATTGAAAAAGCGAGTGTTGCGCGCGGGCGGTGGAGCTGCTCGCTCGACTGGCGATCGCCGGATGTGCGCGGGGGCGAAGATAAGGCGAAGACGCCGCGCGGATGGCAGGTATGGCCATATATGGCCAGGTGGTTTCAGGTAGGGGGTGGCGATCGCCGCGGCGGGGGTAGGAGGAGGTGAGACACCCCCGCGCGGCGACGCGCTAGCCGAGGAGCAGCGACTCGGCTTGCTGCGCGGCGAGTGCGGCCTTGTCCTTGGCGGCTTGCGCTTCGGCGCGATTGCGCTTGGCGTCCGCGAGTGCGGCTTTGCGGGCGTCACGCTGCTCCTTTTTGGTGAAGTAGAGGAGGATGAGGCGGTCCACATCGTCGGGGCTGTAGCCTTCATCCTGGAGGAACCCCTGCACAAAGGCGAGATCTTCCACGCCTTCATTGTACAGCTCTCGGACCTGGGCGAGAGAGAGCCGGATCGGGATCTCCTGCAGGGTGGCCCCGCGGGCGACCATAGCGTTGATTTCTTCCTGGTCGAACCCCGCCCTTTGCAGGAGGTAGCGGACGGTGGTGTTGTCGAGGCGGCGGTCGATGAAGGCGGCGACCAGCGAGCTAGCAAGCGAGCGGTACTGAGCATCGACGCGATCCCAATAGGGCTTGGCGAGCTTAGTGCGCGCCACGTTCTCGGGGTAGCCCTGCTGTTTGAGGGCTTCCACAGCGTCGTCAAACCCGTACACTCCGCCATCCATGAGGTAAACAAGATCGTCCACCGAGAAGAGCTTTAGGGCGCCGAGCAGGAGGTCCCCGACAGTCTCATCATCGTACCCCATGCCGCGCAGCGCGAATTTCAGCTCATCGTTGCTCACAGCCCCGCGGATGTAGCGCGTCAGCAGCCCGCTCACCGAACCCATCTCGAGCGGATAGCGCCGATTCAAGTCGCGCGTGCCTGGCTTCACGACGAAGGTGTCCAGATACGGCCGCGTCGCCATGCGCGAGAACCCGCGGGCGGAGATCCCCGAGGTAATCGCGTCGTCAAAGGAGTTGATCCACTTGAGCGCGCCCAAGCCGGTGAGGTTCGAGATGATGTTCACCATCCACGTCGAAAGGTGCAGGGAGATGATGGTGCCGAGAATGTGCTGCGCGTTCTCCTCGCCGGCGCCGACTTTGCCGGGGGAGCTCGGCGTGAGGAGGCCGAGCAACGGCGCCATAATTTGATCGAACACCAGTGAGGTAGCATCCTTGGCCGCCCCACCGGGCACCGGGAGCCCTGCCGGCGATTTCTCCAGGCCGGTGCCGGACACCTGACGCACGTAAGCGCCGGTGAGGTCGCCAAGCACTGCCATGCCGGGCTGAAGAAGTCCCGTGGCAACCGACACTAGAACCTTGAGGAAGGGCGTCGCCATACCCGCCACGCCTTCGAGGAGTTTCTGGAGGATGTCAGGCGAGTCTTTGACCAGGTGGCCGAGGATGCGGAAGAATAGGCCGGCCTTCTCGGAGTCGAACACGCTGGCCTGGGTGACGTGCCCCTCCGCGTCGGCCTTCGGAGCAAACCCTTGGGCCTGGAGCACGCCAAGAATCTGCTGCGTGAAGCTCTGGATGTCGAAGGCATTCTCCGGTGGCGGCTCTTCGGCGGGTGGATAAGTACCCGGTGCAAACTCTCCCATATTAGCTCGCCTCCTCGTAGCCCTGGAGGAAGGCCGCGTGATCCTCCACCTCCGTCATGGCGTGTGGGCCGGTCCCATGCTCCAGGTACTCCCGAAAGTCCCGCCCGGCCGCCTCGATGGTGGGTCGGCGTGCGGGCTCGGGCGGGCTGTAGAGCGCGGCGCGGGGATTGGTCAACACTTCCCACACCAGGAGCGCGTCGCGGCGCATAGACTCGAGCAGGAGCGGGCGGCTGAGGCGGCCGGTTACGGTGATCAGCGCGGTGAAGTACGAGGAAATCTCGTTGAGGCGGTGAAGTGTGACGGTGATCGGCCACAGGATCTTCCCCTCGAGGGCGATTAGGCGGTGATCGAGCTTGGCAGCTAGCTTGCGGTTGAAGATGGCAATCATCCGGGTGAAGACGCGCAGGGAGTCGAGGAACATGACGAGGGGCTTGAAGAAGGTCCGATAGATCTGCCAGATCTGCCGGCGCATCTGATCGAGGGGTCCGAGTACGTGCCGGCGCCACCAGTCGTAAGCGTGAAGGAAGCGGTTGTAGCCTCGTTTGAGAGCCGCCCAGATGCGGGAGAAGTTGAGGTGGCGAAGAGCTTTCAGGCCATCCCAAAACTTCTGCGCCACCCAGACGATCGCTTGCCCCACTTGGACGAAAACCCCGACGCACCAGTTCACAAAGGCGAGGAAATTCCACCACACCCACTCGAGCCAGTGCCAGAGCGTGTTGGCGATAGAGGCGATCCAGTCCCATACGATGTCGAGATAATCCATAGCTTCGTCTCTCTGACACTACGCACTGAGCAGTTTGATAACTTCCGCCGCAGCTGCATCCACCGCGCGCCGCGCAGCGTCCGCCGTGAATTGCGCGCTGGGGATGTAGAGGGTGAACAGATTGTTGCCGTCCACCGTCCAATCCACCGCCATACGCTGTTCGACGCCCCCGATGGGAGTCAGCAGCGGCGCCGCGCGCACGCGGACGATCCGCGCTTTCAATGGTTCTGGCATGAGATACCTCCTTATGCAATCGGCCGCGCCGTGCCCGTTCCCGGCTGCGGTTGCTCCCCGCCGGCCACACCGCCCGTGGGCACACCTGGCGCCGGAGCTTCCGGCACGCTGGGCGCTTCCGGGGCCGTGGGCACAGGTTCCGGCGTGGGTAGAGGCGCCGGCGCCGTGGGCGTTCCCACAGGCTCACCCAAGGCCGTTCCTACTTCGTCTGAGACAGCGCCCAGGGCCGCATCTTGCTCCGCCGCCTGAGTGAGCTCGAGCTCAAGCGTATCAGCGTTCGCCTCCGCCGTCATAGCGTCGAGCTCGGCGGCGCCGGCCGCCAGGTCCAGGCCGAGCTGGTCTGAGGCAGACTCGGCGTCCGTGAGAGCCGCAGCCGTAACCGCCAGACCAGCTCCAGCCTGGTCACACCCCGGCTCGATCCCTCCGAGCTCTTCCGCGGCGAGTTGCTGAAACTGCGTGGCAGTCGCCGGGTCAGGTCCGGGGGGGTCCGGGAGTGGAGCCCACGTCGGTCTTGGGATCAGAGGCACAGTCAACCCCGTTGCGCCAGCTCAGCAGGAGATCGAGTTTCGTCTCCATCCTGAGCGTGCGGTTTTCTATCCGCCGTATGCGGCGCTCGAGCGCGTAGCCAGCCACAGCCATGATGGTGAGCGTAGCTGGCTGTACGCTGAGCAGTAATTGGACGAGCTCGTTCATGGTTCGGGTCTCCTGGGCCCGTGAACGGGGCCGCTACTTCTACGCCGGCCCGTAGCGGCCCCGTTTACGGGGCCACTTCTGGCGGCCTGAAGGCCGCCGCTACGACGGCTGCTTGATCGCGTTCAGGACCTTCACGGCGCCGTTGGTGATTTCGGTGATCCCTTCATCGAGCTTCGCCTGGTCCACGATCTCCTTCCCGCTCAGGATCTCGGAAGCGGTCAGCGCGTTGAGGACCACCTGCTTCACCCCAGCCAATTTCTCGGCCCCGGATTTCTGTCCGGGCCGGAAGACCTTGCCCAGGGTCTCGGCAATCGAGATGGCCAAGGGGAGCACGTTGAAGATCCCCGTCAAAACTTTCAAAAACGTTGCTAGTATGCCCATGTGAACCTCCTATAGGAGTCAGAAGTCAGGAGTCAGAAGTCAGAATCCTGCAAGCGTTTCCAAATGGCCCGCGAATGGCCTTGGCTGCCACCAGGAGCGTCTTTCTCGGGGTCAGCCATACCTGAGTACCCCCTTTTTACTGGCCCCGTGAACGGGGCCGCTACTGGCGGCCTGAAGGCCGCCGCTACGCTCTTCCCGAGCCCCGAGCCCCGAGCCCCGAGTCCCGAGTCCCGACTAATGCACTACACACACCGGATCGGGATCTGCTCCCGTCCGGTAGAAGTCACCGACAGCTAGCCCGCCCGCCACGGCCGCCGCGTTGTTCGCATAGGCGGGCAGTGCCCCCGCACCCCTGCCGGTGCCGCCCTTGGCGACGGAGAGAATAGACCCGGCGGCGAGGTCGGTGGCGGTGGCGGCGCGCAGATTCGCCACTTCAGTGGTCGAGCTGACCACCAGCGGCGCCGTTCCAGTGGCCACCGTCGAAATAAGCTGGAGTGAAGCGCGCACATCGCCAGTAACATCGAGCTGCTTGCCGGGGGTGGTGTTGTTGATCGCCACCTGGCCGTCGCTGCGGCGAATGAAAAGGGGGTAGCTAAGGACTGCGCCCGTATCGGCGTACCTGGCGATGGCAAAGTTGGACCCAGTGTTGCTGCCCCCCTCGGCGGCTGCGTCTGCGTAGAGCAACCAGCGCATGGCGCCCCCCGACAAGAAGCTCAGCCTGCGGGTGTATCCGGCACCGCCACTGATGCGGATCTCCTGGTACCCTGTGCCGTCGCCCACGACGAAGGTGCCGGTGATGGGTGACTTGAGCGCGACGGTGTGGTTGGGCCAGGACCCGGTGATGGTGATGTTCGTTCCGGCCACCAGCGCCGGGGTGGCGGTGCCGGTGCCGC
>Ga0315282_10017511_pt1 | contig 10341 bp, 10 predicted proteins | sample YL17G07_20_MG_FD_203693 | JGI IMG/M metagenome (GOLD analysis project Ga0315282, IMG submission 203693) | Sediment microbial communities from Yellowstone Lake, YNP, Wyoming, USA - YL17G07_20 | ecosystem: Environmental > Aquatic > Freshwater > Lake > Sediment | place: USA: Wyoming | collected... | reverse complement strand
TGTGGGGGTCAGCCACCCCGACCAGTTCCGCCTCGGGCTCCTGGGCAATTGTCTTCATCAGTCCCCACACGTGGTCGTGGTCCAGGCCGACGATCACCAATCGCGTCTTGTTTCCTGCGACCGCCCAGAGTGAGCAAGTAAGCATCAGAACAGCGAGGAAAAGACCAAACCGTTGCCTCAGCATGTCTCTACCTTTCCCAAGCAAGACTGTCGAACTTGCGCATTGTACAGTGGCTCGACGTTTGAGGCTAGGGGGCGTACAGAGGCAGTCGTCTGCGAAGCGAGTGGCATTCGAACTTCAGGCCAAGGCTGCGCCTATAGCTGGCATCACTCTGATCAGGAAGTCGTGCACGCGCTCGAAGCCCAGGCCGAAGATGAACCAGACCGGCGCGTACTCGAGCGTGATGATGCCCCGAATGTTACCGGCGAAATTGGAGTAGTCCCAAGGGCACTTGCCCGTAAGCTGGCGCAGCAACCAGCCGACACTGAATTCCACCAGCCAGATTCCATGTAGATAGACTAGGCCACGCAGCACCCAGAAATACGGGCGCAGGAAGTCATGAATGGGCTCGCCGATGGGAGCGAGCAGACCGTAAATGGGAAACATCCAGAGGTAGGTGTGCCCCACCAGGCGCCAGTCACGCTGCTTTCCCCAGGCCTTTTCCGTGACCGCCGTCCACACTACTTCCCAGCACCAGCCGAGCAAGCCGTAGATGCAGAAGCGGACGAGCATGGCAGGGAATTGTACAGCAGGGAGCCAGAAGACAGAAGTCAGGAGCCAGAAGAGGGCCAGAGCAACGTAGCGCAGGGGTCGTAGTCCAGCCCTGCGGCTCTTCCAGCGCGAGGCACACCACCCCTCACTCCCCTCCTCAAGTGAGGAGGGGAGCTTTGCTTGATTCCCCGATCCTGAATCAGGAGGGGGTTAGGGGGGTGGTCTGCTAGTTTGGGACTGGTGGTTGGCAGCGGGCCGCGCGAGAGCGCCGCGCAGTCTCGAAATTACTAAGCCGCGGGCTTCGATGCAGCACCTTGCGCGAGTAGTCAGTTCTTTTGCGGAAACCGCAAAACGAATTCTTCCTTCTTGGCGAGCCTTGCTTCGCCCGCCGCAAAAAGCAACAGACCGCGCCCGAAGCAACTTTTCATGCGCACGACCGTGGCGCGATGCCGCCGGCCGTCGCGCGTTTCGAATTCAACCTCTGCGCCCGAGTGAGCCAGAAGCAGTTCGCCCAGCCGCGGCCCATCCGCCCTGTCGCGCTGATGAAAAATGGCCGCCGTCGTCCCGAGCCGCTCCGCCCGAAAGACCTCCATCACTCGACAGGCGACGCTGCGCTCTGACAAACCTGCCGCCTGTGGCGGCGACGGACCGCCGGTTTGTGCACTCGCGGCGGAAACGAGCAGGAGCAATAGGACGGCGAGCACGAAAGTCTTCTTGGGCATGTTGAAGCCTCGTGCAGAAATGGCGAAATCCCGCCAGAAGTATACCGCCGGCCAAGGTGGCAGCGCCCCACATTCCATTGCGCCTAACCTTTCGCCTGCGGCGGCTGGCGCATGCATCCCGTTATGGGGGATGTATGCGCTCAGGTTAGGCCGCCGAGACCGCTCCGCGTGAATGGCGGGAATGAATGTCGAGTGGCAGGATGACGTTTGCGGAGGGCATTGGTATGATTGCTCAATCATTGTTGAGGAGAATGTCCGATGAATCGGAAGGAATTCTTGCAGAAATCATTCCAGTCGAGTTTGGGTTGCTGCGCTTTCTGGGCATTGAATCAGGACACGCCGGCCAATGCTTCCCCCTGTCCCGCCGAGGATTCTCAGGCGCAATTCGAAAAGGAATTCGTGCAGAACTGGCTCTCCGACTTGCTCGACACGATGGACACGGTCCTGGATCGAGAAGCCCAGGTCAAGCTGATGGAGGGCTGCGGCCGCGGGTGCTTCCGGCGCTTCAAACTCAAGCAGGACATTGCCCAGCAGGGAAAAGGCGATGTGCAGAAGCTCATCGAGGCCTATAAGAAAAACTTCGAAATCTGGCAGGAGGGAAATCTAGTCCACATTCGCTATGGCGAGGTTTCGAACCGATGCTATTGTCCGGCGGCCAACTATCGTCCCGCCAAGCCCCACGATGTCCATTGCGAGTGTACGCGCACGACGCACCAGACGATTTTCGAAACGGCCCTGAGCCGTCCCTTCAAGGTGGATGTCGTGGAAACCCTGCGCCGCGGCGGCAAGACCTGCCACTTTATTGTGCACCTGAGTTGAAGGGGGTAGCGCCCCGATGAATCGGGGCGGCATTTTGATTCCGCCCTGCGGTTGAAGAGCGATCCCGCAAGGGCGGGACTGCCGAGGGCGCGTGGCGCTACTTACTGCGAGTGGGTGGCACATGAACTTGTGATTAACCGAGCCCAGGTCGGCGGCCCGGAAAAATGCGGCAGCCCCCTTGCTCCTCGGGCCCGAATGCAATAAGCTTGCCTTTATGAAGGAAATTATTTTTGAGGTTATCCAGGAGTCCGACGGCGGGTATGTGGCCGAGTGTCTGACCGAAAGTATCATCACGCAGGCCGACGACTGGGAAGAATTACGCAGGAATGTGAAAGAAGCGGTTGCCGCTTTCTATTTTGACAGGCAAGAGCGCCCTTCCGCGATTCGTCTCCACCTCGTGCGCGACGAGGTCCTGGCTTCCGCATGAAGATTCCTCGTGACCTGAGCGGGCAGGAGCTTGCGAAGAAGCTCTGCCAGAATTGGGCGTATCGTGTCGTCCACCAGGAGGGCAGCCATATGGTGCTTGAGACGGGTGATCCCTCCCATCAACGTATCGCCATCCCAGCTCACAAGAGCCTCCGCATCGGAACCTTGAACGCCATTCTGCGCGCCGTAGCCCGACACAAGGGCGTGGAACGGTCAGAACTGCTTAAGTGAACTTTTCATAGAACTCCCAGGGCCGCGCGGCCTGGAAATGCCGCCCCGATCCATCGGGGCGCTACCTTCTCGGCGCCGTATGGTGCGGGGCATGCCTCCCGGCCTCGCCGAACGGCCCCGGCGCTACCCAGGACAAAACCCCACGGCAGAAAGCCGCTGCCGTGGCCCCCCCTCTGCCTGAGTGCGGAAGGACCGCTGAAGGGGTTGATTTGCGCAGTAGTGTTGGAGGGAGCGTGGTAAAATTACTGCATGAGTGAAGAAACCATTCCCGAGAGCGTGCAATTCATCATAGACGCCGAGGGCCGCAAGACCGCTGTGATTCTCCCCATCGAAGAATACGAGGAGATGTTGGAAGACCTTCACCTCGGTCGGGTCGCCCGCGAGAGCACGAACGAGCCGCGCCGTCCCTTCGCCCAGCTTGTCGAGGAAATGCGCTCCGCCGGCGAGATTGATGTATAGCGTTAAGATCACCTCACGTGCCGAGAGCGAACTCAAGCGGCTCGACCGGCCGGTGAAAAACCGCGTCGTAACGGCCATCCTGGCCTTAGCTTCCGATCCCCGCCCCCCCGGATGTCTCAAGGTTAGAAGCGCAGAGGGTGTTTGGCGAATACGAGTCGGCGACTGGCCGATTGGTTATGAAATCGACGACCGCCTCCAGGAGGTCGTCGTGATCGGGGTTGGCCACCGCAGCGAATTTTATCAGTAAAAGTGCATTCGTCCCTTTAGCCTACTGCTCCTGACGGCTTGGTTCCCCTCCTGGTTCAGGAGGGGGTTACGGGGGTGGTCTGCTAGTTTGGGACTGGTGGGTGCCAGCGGACCGCGCTATGGAGTCCGGCGGCTTGACGCCGCTTTCGCAGCGCGACGCTCTGCTCCGCGCCATCGCCCGGGAGCAAGGCTCCCGAAGTGCAAGGCGGAAGCAGAGCTTCCGCACTCCAAGGGCCGTGCGAAAACGACGCGCGGTGTCGAAATGCCGCAGGGTTAGAAAGCGAACCCTGCGCTCCCCAAGCCAAAAGCCCACGGCAGAAAACCGCTGCCGTCGGTACCCGCTATTGATTTGAGACGAGGAAGAACCGCAGAGTTGGAGAACAACTGTGCCCTTTTCGAACTTCACAGAGACGTAGTAAAATTATAATGAAGTGGCTGAGTTGCTCTGTCACCTAAAGCAACGCCCCTCCTGCTGGAGGATATCGCGGGCTGGCGGAGACCCTTGCAGGCTGTCTCAGAACTTCGTGCTTAATGAGCGAAAAGGAGCTCAGCGCGGCCTGCAAGAACCCTTGAGGGAAATTGTGCTGGGTGTGGAGCCTCAGGCCAAGAGGAGCTTGCCGGCCATCCACAGTTTGTACATCTTCTTCAAGTTGAACGCGGTGCAGACCAGCGCCCATTGCGTTCTCACTTGTTCCAATCCTCGCACCGTCCAACGCCGAAAGCCCTCGACCTGCTTGATGACCCCGAACGCGGGCTCGACGATCACTTTCCGGCGTTTCAGCAAGTTCTGTTTCTCGGGATCCTGCAGCTTGGCCCGCTGCCTTTCCACCGCCGCGTCGTAGGGACTGATCTCAATGAGCCGACCTTGCCGGTTGCGGCTGCAGTCGTCTCGCACCGGGCAGTCACGAAACCTCTGGCAGCGATAGCCGCGCACCGCATAGCGTTTGCCGCGATTCGTCTTGATCCCTTCGAACTCCAACCGCTCCCCGCGCGGGCAGATCACCACGTCTTCCTCCGCCCGGTAATGAAAACGCCACTTGTGATACGGCCCCGGCCGCTTCCCGCTCGCATCCCCGCCCCAGTTCACCAGCACCGCGTAACCCTTCTCTTCCGCCTCTGCCAAACTCACCGACGACTTGTAGCCGCCATCCGCCACCGTCTCTTCCGCCACCTCGCCCAGATTCTCCTTCACCTCATCCAGCATGGGCACCAGTTGCCGATTATCCGATTCCTCGTTCACCACCTCTTCGGCCACCAGCAACTCACTCTGCTCATCCACCACCACCTGCGCGTTGTAGGCAGGCTCCGTTCGCCCCGCGCACGGCATCAGGCGCGCTTCGGGCTCTTGGGGATGCCGATGCTCCCGCTTTTCCGCCGCCATCTGTCCCAGCGACGCTCGGATCGCTTGCCGCAGCTTCTCCGCCCCCTGCAACGCTTCCGGTAATCGGTACTCTCCTTCCTCTCGCGCCTCCGCTTCTTCCACCGCCTGCTCCATCTCTCGAATCGAGGCTTCCACCCGCTCCAACGCACGCTCCAGTTCCTTCCGGTGCTCCACTGTCCGCCGCGACGCCGCCGCCCGAATCTTCGTCCCATCCACCGCGTGGCAGATCACTCCGATCAAGCCTTGCTCCGCCGCCACCTTCACCCCGGCTCGAAACACTTGGCGCAGCCCCGCGCGGTTCTCTTTCCAGAACCTCCACAGCGTGTTGTGATCTGGTGTGTGTCGCCCCGTCAGCCACAACAACGATAGATGCTCCCGGCACGCCCGCTCCAACTCCCGCGTGCTCCGCAGACGTGCCAGATACCCGTACAACCACACCTTCAACAGCAGGTCCGCCGCGTAACTCGGCCGCCCCTCCTCGCTCTCCCGCTGCTGAAAACCCAGCTCTGCCAAATCCAGGGCATCTACGAACTCGCGAATGAACCGCGCCGGATGATCCTTCGGCACCCAGTCCTCCACACACTGCGGCAGCAAATCGATCTGATCGTAGTTGGCTCGTATCTCTTGGCTCATGCCTATTCACTCTGCACTCCGCCTTCCATATCCCTAGTTTTGAGACAGCCTGCGAAGGGTCTGCGCTGGCAGGTTGGGCGAGGCCGGGCGGCGCCACGAACAGTGACGAGTAGGGGCGGTTCTCGAACCGCCCAAGGGCGCTCCGGGATTGGCCCCTGCGGCAAGGTCGGGCGGGAAAGGGTCGTCACGAAAAAACCTCTTGCATTTTGGACAGGACATGGATATCATTTTTGATTGCCAACACGAAGGCGGGGGCGGAGGGTAGTTCTCGCATCGTTCCGGCGGTAAATCGCAGGAGGTAGATACGCGAAAGGCTTTCGGATAGGGGCTTGAAGCAAGTGGGTATTCCCTGGAAAGATCCTCCCGCCTGATTCAAACCCCGACGCTCAAAGCAAAAGGCAAGGCTGGATGCTCCGCACGCAGTGAGCGGAGCCGTTGAGCGTGCGCGTGCCGATTGTCGCGCTGGTCTATGGCCGGGGGAGGGAAAGACGGCGGTGAGGACACCGCCGCTACAGCAAGAGGGGCTGAGCCTGATTCTCTGGGTTAGGTTATGCAAGAGGATCAAGCCCAGCTTCTTAGGGTCGAAAGGTGGCCCGGACTGGTAGTGAGGTCGAGGGTTCGATAACAAGGCCTTCGGCACTCAAGGATCTTTGACAACTGATAGTGCGGTGTCTACCAGCCCTGAACCATATGGTTCAGGGTGAGTGCTCGGTCTGTCCGTCAGCTGACGGACAGAGAAGCAAAGGCGGATCTGCGCGGCGCAGCCGGGCATTGAGTGATCGGGTGATTGAGTGATTGGGTGGTTGAAAAGCCTCGAAAGCCGGCAGTTCAATCGGCAATCATCAATCGGCAATCGCTCAATGAGAGCGGTGTGTTGAGCAGATTTTATGGTCAAGCTACTAAGGGCGTACGGTGGATGCCTTGGCGCCAGACGGCGATGAAGGACGTGGCTACCTGCGATAAGCCTCGGTGAGGGGGAAGCACCCTTTGACCCGGGGATCTCCGAATGGGGGAACCCGTCCGAGTGAACCTCGGACACGGCCCGCTGAATTCATAGGCGGGTACGAGCTAACCCAGGGAAGTGAACCATCTCAGTACCTGGAGGAAAAGAAAGCAACCGCGATTCCGTCAGTAGCGGCGAGCGAACGCGGAACAGCCCAAACCGGGCGTTCCTTATTTGGCCATCGGGTGATCGAGCCATCGGGCGATTTGAAGGACTAAAGCCCTTCAATGGCTCGATGAACCGGTGATCCGATGACCCGATAAGGAGCGTCCGGGGTTGTAGGGCGCGTGCCGGTGCAGAACCAGAGAGTTACCAATCCAGCGGCTAGCCGAACGATTTGGAAAAATCGGCCATAGGGTGTGATAGCCACGTAGGCAAAAGCTGACTGGACTCTCGCGCGCGTTCCTGAGTACCGCGGGGCACGAGAAACCCTGCGGGAATCTACGGGGACCATCCCGTAAGGCTAAACACGTGCTGGCGACCGATAGCGAACTAGTACCGTGAGGGAAAGGTGAAAAGAACCCCTGCGAGGGGAGTGAAATAGTACCTGAAACCGTATGCCTACAAGCAGTCGGAGGGCTACGTTTGGGTGGCAACATCCGGACAGCCTGACGGCGTGCCTATTGCATAATGAGCCGGCTAGTTATTGTCCGTCGCGAGGCTAAGCGATGATCTCCTGACTGCGGTCGGGAGGGAGCGAGCCGTAGCGAAAGCGAGTCTGAATAGGGCGATCAGTGGCGGGCAATAGACGCGAAGCGGGATGATCTACCCTTGGTCAGGGTGAAAGCCGCGTAACAGCGGCCGGAGGCCCGAACCGGTGTTGGTTGAAAACAGCTCGGATGAACTGAGGGTAGGGGTGAAAGGCTAATCAAATTCCGTGATAGCTCGTTCTCCTCGAAATAGCTTTAGGGCTAGCCTCGGATGGTCGCTCGCGGTGATAGAGAACTAGATGGACTAGGGTTCGTTAACGGATACCGAATCCAACTAAACTCCGAATGCCGCGAAGCGCAGTCCGGGAGTCAGACAGTGGGGGCTAAGCTTCATTGTCGAGAGGGAAATAGCCCAGACCGCCAGCTAAGGTCCCGAAGCGATGGCTAAGTGGGAAAGGAAGTGAAGTCGCTCAGACAGCCAGGAGGTTGGCTTAGAAGCAGCCATCCTTTAAAGAAAGCGTAACAGCTCACTGGTCGAGCGTCTTTGCGCCGATAATTCAACGGGGCTCAAGCCATCCACCGAAGCTGCGGAATCCGGACCATTGAGTGATTGGGTGATGGAGCGATTGATGACTTTTTACAAGCTCACCATTACCAAATCAAGAAATCACTCAATCACTCAATGGTTCGGATTGGTAGAGGAGCGTTGCGTACAGTTTGAAGCGAGACCGCGAGGGCTCGTCGACGGTACGCAAGTGACCCTGCCGGCATAAGTAGCGATAACGGAGGTGAGAACCCTCCGCGCCGAAAGTCTAAGGTTTCCTGAGAAAGGTTAATCCGCTCAGGGTCAGTCGGTCCCTAAGGCGAGGCCGAAAGGCGTAGCCGATGGATGGCCGGTTAATATTCCGGCACTGCGGCGGAGACGTTATCACGAAGCGGGGACGCAGGAGGATAGCGGAGTCGTCTGATGGATGGCGATGTGCGCCTCGAGGAGGACCCGGCCGGCAAATCCACCGGGTCGGTTCAAAGCCAATTCTGAGGGGTGAGCCGAGGGGCTTCGGCCCCGTAAAGTCCGTGACTTCACGCTGCCAAGAAAAGCCGCTAAGGAGTCTCTGTCGCAACCGTACCGCAAACCGACACAGGTAGACGAGGTGAATATCCACAGGCGCTTGAGAGAACACTCGCTCAGGAACTAGGCACATTAGCTCCGTAACTTCGGAAGAAGGAGTGCCGCGCTAGGGTTCATAGCCCGAGGCGGCCGCAGTGAAATGCGCTCTGCGACTGTTTAACAAAAACACAGGTCTCTGCTAAGTCGAAAACGACGTATAGGGGCTGACGCCTGCCCGGTGCCGGAAGGTTAAAGGGAGGGGTCATCCTCGCCGCAAGGTGGGGGGCAGCTCTGATCTGAAGCCCCGGTGAACGGCGGCCGTAACTATAACGGTCCTAAGGTAGCGAAATTCCTTGTCGGGTAAGTTCCGACCTGCACGAATGGCGTAACGACAGAGCGACTGTCGTGGCGAGTGACTCAGCGAACTTGTAGTACCGGTGAAGATGCCGGTTACCCGCACCTAGACGGAAAGACCCCGTGCACCTTTACTATAACCTAGTCTTGAACTATGGGGTTGTCTGCGCAGGATAGGTGGGAGGCTTTGAACCTCGACTCTCGGGTCGGGGGGAGCCAACGGTGAGATACCACCCTGATGATTCTGTGGTTCTAACCTGGGCCCGTGATCCGGGTCAGGAACATGGCTAGGCGGGTAGTTTGACTGGGGCGGTCGCCTCCTAAAAGGTAACGGAGGCGCCCCAAGCTTGGCTCAGGCGGATTGGAAACCCGCTGTCGAGTGCAAGGGCATAAGCCAGGCTGACTGCGAGACCAACAAGTCAAGCAGACACGAAAGTGGGGCCTAGTGATCCGGTGGTTCTGCATGGAAGGGCCATCGCTCAACGGATAAAAGGTACGCCGGGGATAACAGGCTGATCGGGGCCAAGAGTTCACATCGACGCCCCGGTTTGGCACCTCGATGTCGGCTCACCGCATCCTGGAGCTGTAGAAGGTTCCAAGGGTTGGGCTGTTCGCCCATTAAAGCGGTACGTGAGCTGGGTTCAGAACGTCGCGAGACAGTTCGGTCCCTATCTGGTGTGGGCGCAGGAGATTTGAGGGGGGCTGTCCTTAGTACGAGAGGACCGGGATGGACTGACCTCTTGTGTACCAGCTGTCACGCCCGTGGCATGGCTGGGTAGCGAAGTCTGGAAGTGATAACCGCTGAAAGCATCTAAGCGGGAAGCACGCCCCAAGATCATATCTCCCAAGGGTGAAAGGTCCGTTCGCTACGGATCGAGATCCCTTTGAAGGGCCGTCGAAGACTACGACGTCTATAGGTCGGAGGTGTAAGTCCGGTAACGGATTCAGCTTACCGATCCTAATCGCCCGTTCGGCTTGACCATAAATCTGCTGAACACACGAAGAGCAGAATTCAGAAGTCAGGAGTCAGAAGTCAGAATTCTGAATCCCGACCCGCCTTTGGAGCACTGTAGCGCCCGTCGGCTGACGGGCGAAGGACACCGCATTATCAGTTGGACAGGGGCAGCCGCCTGAAGTCAGTTTTGTCTTTATTCTGACTCCTGACTTCTGGCTCCTGACTCCTGTTCTCAAAAAGTTTTCCGGCGATCTTACCGGAGGGGCCACACCCGTTCCCATCCCGAACACGGTAGTTAAGCCCTCTAGGGCCCATGGTACTGCGCGGGTAACTGCGTGGGAGAGTCGGTCGTCGCCGGGATAATAAATGCAGGGGCTAGGGGTTAGGGATTAGGGGCTAGGGAAAAGTCCAATCCCAAACGCCCAGGCCCGCAGTCGACAGTCGGCGGTTGACAGTCGGCAGCAAACGTAGGGGCGGGCCTCGTGCCCGCCCTTTTCATCTGTAGCGGCGGTCTATGACCGCCGAAAGCCACGTAGCGTCGGCCTTTAGGCCGACACCGCAGTTGACAGTTAACAGTCGACAGTAGGGGCGGGCCTCGTGCCCGCCCTTTTCATCTGTAGCGGCGGTCTATGACCGCCGAAA
>Ga0315282_10017510_pt1 | contig 10342 bp, 13 predicted proteins | sample YL17G07_20_MG_FD_203693 | JGI IMG/M metagenome (GOLD analysis project Ga0315282, IMG submission 203693) | Sediment microbial communities from Yellowstone Lake, YNP, Wyoming, USA - YL17G07_20 | ecosystem: Environmental > Aquatic > Freshwater > Lake > Sediment | place: USA: Wyoming | collected... | reverse complement strand
CTCAATGCACTACATTAAGAAGAGTCTTTGAGGATAATCGTATTTTCTCGTGTGGTATATTAAAAATGGATTGTGAAGAAGCTGAAAAGGAAATTTTCACTGATGAATTTTCTCCCTACATAAAAAGTGTGGATTGCATTATGGTTGAGTGGCACAATTATGATGGGCATATATATGCTGAGTATTTAGAGAAACTTGGCTTCTCTGTTCTACTTACTGGCACTGGAGTTCCACAGCCAAAGTATGACCTATCATTTGCACGTGGAATGCTATATGCACATAAGGTTTTATAAGTTCAGTCTTTCTTCTCTAAGGTTAAAAATGCGTGGATTCGATGCCCACAACCTAAAGAGTTCTCCCTTGCAGTCATCTTGATAGTAGTTGGAGCTTGGACTACATGGTGGACGAAGACTTTCTTCCTTTATGAATTCTAAATCCTCTTCTGTTAGCCTTGTTTGGTTTGCTCGCCAGCATTTTTTCTTCTCGTTAAGAAGGTAAAGTGCGTAGTTACATTTGATGGGCATTATATCTCGAGCGATAATGTCTGCTGAAAGTGGTTCATGCTCGTGCTCAATAACCTGATGGTTTATGTCTAGCAGAAACATGTTGTCGTAGCCTGCCATCGCAAGCCTGTTTCCCATATCCATGTCCTCTAAACTTTTGTCCCCATCGAAGTTTTCGTCATAACCGTTAACTTTCAAAGCAGCCTCCATACTTACGCTTGAGTATCCATAGAACCATTTTGATGGTGCAATCATGTGTCCTCCTCGCTCCTTCACAGTAGGATACCGTGAATCTCTAATGAGACCTTCCTCTCCGTAAACTTGCTTCAGAATCTCTTCTCTTTTAGGTTCTAAGCGTTGATATAGAAAGGGTCTTTGAGTTTCATATCCCTTCTCCAGATAGTTCTTGTCGAGCCTAGCGGGTTTTCCCTCGAGGTAACGTATGTGCATGGCCATTGGGAAATAGCCTGACTGATAGCCCTTCCAATATCTTTGAAGGTAGTCAGCCTCGAACTCTGCACAGTCATCAATCCGCACAATAAGTTCGCCGTTACAGTGTAGGATGGCTGTGTTCAGCATTCCACATAAACCCCACCTTTTTCTGTCAAGCCAGAAGCGATGATTAGGATGAACAGGGACATATTTGATTGGAAAGCTCCATTGACGTTCTTCCAGCCACTTTTTCTTTTGAGGATAAAGCGCATCTACAATAACAACTTCAAAATCTTTGAACGTTTGCTTTTCTAGACTATATAGTGTTGGCTGAAAGACGTGAATGTTAGGAAGTCCTATTATTGGATATTCTTCTCTTGCCGTTGCTAAAATAACGGAGATTAAGGCCATTCTTGTTTCCTCTCAATAATTAAGGTAGTTCTCCAATCTTCAGGTAGATGTAGGTCTTTTTTCATTTTTTCAGCTAGGTCTTCTCTATTTATCCATTCGTTGTCTACGAATTTGTTTATCCAATACTGAGGAAATTGACTGTTTACATGTCCACTTACTACAAGCCATTCAAATCCTTCTCTCTTAGCTTGTTTATAGACCTCTTCATAAGAGACGTGCTTTGCACTCCAAACTTCATTTGGTCTTTGAGCTGTGCAGATTTTCGCAATAATGAAACGTTTCGCAACTCTTTTGGCTTCTTTAATTACTTCATCAGCTTTATCTGCGAATAAATGTTCAAAGAGGTCTATAGCTGTAACCCAATCATATTGGTGTTCAATCGGCCATGGAGTTACTTGCACATCCCATTTTTTGAGTAATGATGCAGATGCAAGTATTGCATGGTCTATGGCAAATTGGCTAAATTCAAGCCCGAGGCTTTCTATGCCGAATTTTTGGGCTGTCGCTACGAAACCTCCACAGCCTGCACCTACATCGAGGAGGCTGTCTGGCCAATGTAGCAGCTCTATTAGCTTGTCAAGTATTCCATTGAAGTTCCAAAGACCTCCCATAAAATAGCCAAACTCTTTGTCCTGCCCAGCAGAATCTTTATACTTTTTTCCGCCAGACCGTTCAGCAAAAAAGTAGCGTTCATCATAATGTTTTTCCATGCTGAAACCTCTAATCGCAAAATATTTATGGTTAGTATATTAAAGCATTACTCTAAATGGAGAAGGAGTATGACTCTTAAATTAATTGTTCTCTCAGACAAAATGTTGGGTGGTGTATCGGCATATTCTCAGCAGACTTATGAACTGTGCACACGTTTTGTAACGCTTGGACATAAAGTTGCGCATATTCCAATGAATAGAGCTAATCGAATGGGTAAGATGGTTGAGAAAGGAGTTTTGATTTTTGACAGTAGCAGCATCGATCCCATGGGGGAAGACGTGGCTGTTGACTATTACTTGCAGTTTAAGGCTGATATGCTCATAACCAACAAAGAGCCTTGGAATTTCAGCTGGATTTATAAACAAGCCATCAACTTTGTGCCAATGGCAATTATTGACCATTCTCCTGTAAGCACTCTCATCACTGATAAATTAAGAACAGCATTCAGAGTAATCGCCATCAGTAGACATGCACAACGAGAACTAATGAAAAGTAACATAGAGTCAGTTTACATTCCAAACGCTGTAAGAACAGACCTGTTTAAGCCACTTGACAAGGCTAAATGCAAAAAAATGTGGTATTTAGACCCTGACGATTTCGTAATAGGAATTGTGGCAATGAACAGGGCAAGAAAGATGATTCCAAGAATGTTAAGAGGCTACAAGAGATTTCTAGAATTGAACCCAGATGTTAAAGCACATCTTTTCCTCTGGACAAACGTCTTTCCATCAGCCCGCCCTGTCGATGAACTAACAACAGGCGTGGCAGATGTTGGCGTCAACTTAGTATCAGAAATATATCAGCTCGGATTAGGAGAACCGCCAAACGATGTTCGCTGGGTAAAATGGGACGATATTGCTAGGATGGGTGGGATACCAATACGTGATGAAGGAGGAGGATGGGATATGGCTAGTCTATACAATGCGTTTGACGTAAACTTACTTTGTTCTGGAGGAGAAGGCGCGGGATATCCTTATCTTGAAGCAGCAGCCTGTGGCGTCGGCTCTATTGGAACCGATTACGCGGCAGCACCCGAATACATTGGACCTGGATTGCTAGTTAAGGCAAACGATTATGTCATAATAAACACGCCGGGAACACGCTATTACCTTGCCGACATTGACGAGATGGCTAACGCCTTAACCAAATTTTATAATGCTGACCGAGAAAAAATAGCCGTTAAAGCTCGTGAGTTTGCGGAGCGTTATAGTTACGAAAGAGTGATAGAAAAGTTGTGGAAACCATTTTTTGAGCAATGCGAACCAGAGCTTTTTCCACGTCTTACTAAGGGAACCTTAGGGAGGTGGAATAATGGCTGAGTTGAAGATAGCTATGGTGACACCCTGGCACGTGAGATGCGGGATAGCCACTTATTCTGAGCATTTAGCATATGCTTTAGCTGAAGAAGGAGTAGAGGTTGATATTGTGAGGCTCCCAAGATTTGGGCAGAAAAGCCCTGAGATTCTTCAAGACGTAGCAGAGCGAGTTCCAAATGACGTAGATTTAATTCATGTAGAACATGAGTATGGACTTTTCCAAAATTTGGACATAGCTTTTTATAAGGCTCTCAAGCAATTGCAAAAGCTTATTGTAACTACTATGCACGCTATGGGAAATTTAGGTGTTGATGATTTTATTGCAGCAACGAGTAGCCGTGTGATTGTGCATAATGAGTATTGCTTAAAACGTTTTCCCTATCCAAACGCGCTGATTATTCCTCATGGGGCAACACCAACAGAAGCGTCTCCATCAGAGGAGTCAAAAAAGATATGGGGTATTGACCCCAAGTTTCCTGTGGTAGGGTATTTGGGATTCATAAGTCCTTACAAAGGATTGGAAAATCTCATTCAAGCGATGGTTGATGTGAAGGCTGGTTTACTTATGGGGGGAGGATGGCATGTGGAGACGGAGACGCAGTATATGGAGGCTTTAAAAGCGTTTGGAAATAAGCTCTTGCCTCGTAGGGTTCAATGGTTAGGATTTGTGTCTGATGAGATGCTTAAATATGCTTATGGAGCTATGGACGTTTTTGTTTATCCAAGTAGATTTGCTACTGAAAGCGGAGCTTTAATTACAGCCTTGAGTTATGGAAGAGCGGTAGTCGCAAGTGATTTGCCTCCATTTAAAGAGAAACAGGAAGCCCTTATGACGTTTAGTGATGTAAAAGACTTAACAGAGAAAATTAATCAGTTGCTTGAAAACAAGGAGTTAAGAGAACAGCAACAAGAGAAAGCGAAGGAATATGCGAAGAAGACTTCGTGGAGTGAGGTGGCTAAACAGCATGTGGAGTTGTATAGGCAGGTTTTGAAAGCGTAAAGTTTTAAGTGTTTAGTTGCATTATATGTTCTTGGAAGGAGGAATTATGCCTACTTACGCATGGGTTTCGCCTACGGGACATATTGAGCCTACAGGAGAATGGGTTAATCCAGCAAACGTGTATGATGGAAACTGGGATACTTACGCATATAATGTCACAGTTCATGATGGGTGGACGGTTTTCATTGTATTGACCCTCACAGGCAACATGTGGATTGACAGAATTCGATTTAAATATAATGAGTGTGTTCTTGACAAAAAAATTGATATTGACGTTTATGATGTAAATGCGGGAGTATGGGTTAATGAAGTTGAAAGCATTTACGAGTATGGTGTGAAACACGAGGCAGCTATTCCAATAATCTATACAGACAGAGTAAGAGTCAGAATCGAAGGGTCGCCAACAGACTATCTCCACGAAATTGATGTAGAACAGGTTATTCCAGACACACCGCCTCCACCTCCGCCTCCCAATCCTTCAGAAGTTTACGTAGAAAAGAAGAAGGAACAAAAGGGGCAACCTCAGCATCCATTGGAGACGGCAAGGGTAAGAGCGTTACATAGAGTCAACACAATTAAGCCGGTGGTGATTTCATGACGGAAGAACAGTTTGCAGAAGCCGAAATGAGTTTCAGAGAAACAGTTCAGCCTGGACAGGGAATACGGGTTACACGGTCGTTTGTTTGTGCTGGAAAAATAACGCAGGTAATGTTTCATTTTCCGCCTGGTTGTGCTGCTTTGGTTGAAGTTCGCTTGTTGAAGGATGAGAAGCCTTTCTATCCTATTGAGGGAGTTTTGGCGTTGGATAATGCTACGCCTGTTCATTATACGGATGTTGAGTATAGAGAGAAGGAACCATTAACAGTTGAAATTCTGAATAGGGATGCTGTGAACCCACATACGCCAACCGTGACTGTGACGATTCGTTATAAGAAGCCTTGGTGGGACAAGAGTGGCTAAGATTAAAACGGAAACCTTTACGGTTACGAAGACCGGTGTAGGTAGAAGAGATTACAGTCAGGAAGTGCAGTTCAGCACCGAGCCTATTGTTCGAAGCTACCAGAACAGTTATGTGCACGACGAGGTTTACACGTTGGCTGCTGGACAAACAAGAACCATTGACGTGGCGATTGTAGGCAACACTGTGGTTTTACTGTATGACTTTCTACTTTCAGCACCGATAAATGGTTTGTTAACTTTTGAAGTGCAAGCTATAGACCAGGCGGGAGTAGTTGCCAGCATTTTCAGGAAATCCGACTATCAGAAAGTGGCGCATCATCACAGCAGAGGAGCCCCAGTGTTTAGGACAATAAGGCTTATCCTTACAAACCACTGTGACGTGGACATTGCCAACGCCCAAGTTACCATCAATGGAATTTACACAAGCGACACGGAGTATCACATGAGGTATCCTGTATGAGCAAAAGAGAAGTTTTGAGTGGAATAAGACAGACAGGCGTGGGCTGGAAAGATTACACTCAAGACACAGAGTTTGCCACTGAAGCCTTCATTAGAACGGTTCAAGAAAGGTTTTTCTATTCAGTGTTTTTCTCCAATTTGGCAGCTTTAACTTTTCCAAACGTTTACGAAACCCGTCTGGACTTTCTAGTTGATTCAGTGTTAACTCGCACAGCTCCGAAAAGACCATACATGTTTTATCTTCTTTCAGCCTCAACAGATAGCAACGCTTTGGTTTATGTTTCGCTGCTGAGATACGCTAACTATCAAGACTTTTTAAACGGGGTTGTGGCTGAGTATTTGGGAACTGCCTTCGGATATGGAAAGGCTGAAGTTGAATTGACGAAGGGGTTAAGAACCAACGAGGGAAGCGTATATTCCGTGCAGTTCGGAGAGTTTTGCGGGCGAAACTTTAACATGAACCTTGTGCTTCATGGCTTAATTGGAGGAGTTGAAGAGATTGAGTGAAGGAGAAACAGTGAAGGTTAAAGGCGAAATGGTGGCTGGCGAACAAAAAGTAACATTTGAAGAGAAAAAAGTTAGAAAAGCTAAGGCAAGGATGGGACAGTAATGGCGCTTGAATGTAGACAAGTTGTGCAGGATACAGGTTTGAACACTAACCCAGAAAGATGGCTGCACGATAATCATTGGGAAGCTGAAGAAGTTACGATTAACGCTGCGGGTGCGGGTGGACAACAAAACTTGGGTGCTCCTGTAGGAGCAGGATTAACTAGAAGAATCCGTGAGTTAACGATTAGACATGCTGGAACAAACAACACGGTCGTTACCTTGCTGGTTGCTGGAGGAGCTACGAAGGTTACGATTGACGTGTCAGCTCAATCTACACGGGTTTGGAGTAGTCAAGACGGAAGAGAGTTTGCTGCGGGAGAACAGCCTGCTTGCCAGAGTTCAGATGTCACGGGTGGAAACACCTTTATCTCTGCCGCTGGCGTGGAGGCATAGTATTGACTATAGACATTTCACAGCTTAGCCCTGAGAAACGGGCTTTTTTGAAGGCTAATCCAGAATTGCTGAAGAGTTTGGAACAGCAGATTCCAAAGCAGATTGCTGGCGTGCAGAAGCGTGAGGAGAAATTGCGGAAGGGAAAGGCGAAGTGGCAACGCGACTTAGAAGATGTTGACCGTAGAGTTCGGGAGGCAAGGGCTAAGGCGGATGAGTTAAGGCGAGAGCACGACCCGCTTTTACGGGAGATTCAAGACAAGTTGCTGAGGAAGCTGGATGTTGTTAAAGGCGAAGACAGTTTGGTTTGTCCTAAATGTGGAGAAGGTAACAAAGGCAACAAAATGGATGGTAAGCTTTGGTGTTTTAAATGTAATGTTCCACTTGTGCCTAAAGGTCAAGTGGAGAAGTGGTTGATGCTGCCGAAAACGAAGGTGTTACGGCGTAGTCTCAAGGATGATGTTGACCGTCTTGTATCTGGGGAGGATGAGTAGTGTCGCAAATTGCGGGATTGCAAGATTTTCGGCAGGAAGGACCGCCAGCGGACATAGGTGCGTTTCAGTTTCCAACGGGCGCAATGGTTTTTCAACATATTTTTGCTGGAACCACGTATATTTGTGCGATTAGAGCAGGCGTTAGAGGATGGATTCTAATTGATTATGGTGCCGATGCTCGAACGGTAATTCAGTCAGCCGTAAATGCCGTTCACGACGTTTTCGTAGCGGCTGGACTCTATGTTCTTTCTGGCGAAATCTTGTTAAACACCTACAACACGTTAAGGGGTGAAGGAATAGACGTAACTATTCTACAGATGGCAAATGGCGTCTTTGAGAACTGCATAACCGCTTTCAGCAAAAGCTATGTTTTCGTTAGACACTTAACTGTTGACGGTTTATACCCGACAAACGCAAGACAAGGCGCTCCAGCTGGGGAAGATGAATGTCATCAGTGCGGAGTGGTTTTTAGGGAAACCAGCGATGGTGCCATTGAGCATGTTAAAGCAATAAACTGTCCATGGAACGCAATTGCCTTACTCGGTGACAGCAAAAGAAATCTGCTGTTCAATTGTGAAGTGGATAATACTGGATGGCACGGCATAGAGCTTTGGGGAACACCACCAGGGGCTCTTGAATATCCAGAGTATAACGATATTTACGGATGCCGTGTAACAAACACGACGGTGACCAGTTTTGTGTTAGAGAACAACGCCTACTACAACACCATAATAGCAAGTTACGCTGACACTGCAGCGAACAATCAAAGTCTATACATAAGTTTTCTCTCATATGAAAATAGAGTTATTGGAAACCGATTTCAACAAGTTTTAAGGTATGACTCAGTTCTTCACGGTGGCATAATAAACGACAACATCCTCGTCGGAGGCATAGATGTAAACGACACAGACGACATAATAATTACGGATAACGAATTGGAAGACAACATAGATTTAAACGCTACCTGCGACAAAATAATAATTAAAGACAACAACCTCCGAGCAGGCACAATAGTAGTTGCTGCAGGTGCAACCCGCATACGCATTGAAGACAATGAAGGATACAATCCCAAGGGAAATATTCCAACACCATACCCCGTAGCAGCAGGATACCTAACAGATTCAGCCGCAGCTCAAGCTTTCCCAACAAGCAACACAAATTACACAATAACTGAATCGCCTAAATTCATCACTATCTACGGCGGCACAGTGACTAGCATTAGCATAGATGGCGTTGCCACAGGATTAACCAGTGGAAGCTTCTTCCTCAAGACAGGACAAATATTAAACGTGGTGTGGACTGGTCAACCCAGCAGTCAAGTGTATGCAGTATAAACTTAAAGACTCAGTAGCTCTAGTGGAAACTTTTTAAGGTTTAGAGATAAATAATGTTAGTGAGGAGAAACCATGTTAGAGAGATTACATACAGATGGAAAATACATTAAGAATGAGGCTGGAAAAATTGTGTCCCTCAGAGGATGTGCGTTTATTGAACCAGCGTATTTGAGTGATAGGTGTGGAGGCGAGCCTGCTGGAACGCTTGCTCAGAGGGCAGAAAGATTCAAACAGCTCGGAGTCAACTATGTGCGTCTTGAAGTAGATCAGGCTAAATGGGATGAAAACAGAGACACAAACGGTGATGGTATAGGGAACGTTGACTTCAGTATGCAGGCAATACAGGAGTTTACGAGCCGAGGCATCTACGTGATTCCAGGGCTACACGGCTCAATTAATCCAAACCTCTTTACAGATACGCAGGCTTGGATTGACTGGTTAATAAACAATCTTGTAAGGCCTAACCTTAATAATTCAGGAGTGGCTGGAATCTACATCATGAACGAACCACCTTACGGTGCTTTCGGTGGCACAGACCTTGGCGGCGGGATAACTTCTGGATACTGGAATGCCGTTAAAGAATGTTGCAGGCAGATACACGAGATAAACCCTAACTTACTCCTAATCGTCCATGCGAATATGGTTAATGCAGCAGGCTTTTGCCCAATTCTACGAACAGACCCGATTCCAACACCTAACGTCATCTACACTTGGCATTGGTATTACGTCTACGCACCTGCTTTCGACCCGTATATGGGTTGGATGACTGGAATTTTAGATCCAACCTACCAATATTTAGCGGATTTAGGGATGCCTTACTATCAAAGCTACTACCTTAGAAACTATAAGCTTGCACGACAACAGTTTGAACAATTATTATACGACAGGTTCATGTGGGTTCCAACAGAGCTTAACCTTCCAATAGTAAACGATGAGTTTGCGTTTTCCGGTAACTCGGAACATTACGTTAGCTATAGAGCATGCCCTGATTGTCTAGCCGCTAACGGTGGTGTTGCAAAGGCAGGTGTTACATTTTGGAGAATCGTAGATACACTCGTCTCACCGGGCGGAGAAACAGTTGGCAGCCATGGAGAATGGGATGGAACACCAGACTATCAGTTTCCAACTGTTACTTATTGTCCACGATGCGGAAAAGCGTTACCTCGACCGCGAGAATACTTTGAACCAGGATGGCCACAAGTTATGCATGACTTTCTACAGATTCTAAACAAATATGATTGTAACTGGAGTTACTATGCTTGGTGGGGAGCAAGATACAATGGAGGATATGGATTAGTGCAGTCTGATATGAACAGCCTAACCGAAAGGGGTGAAATCTGGGCTCAGTATCTCACGCCTTTAGCTCCAATACCTCCCATAAAAAGTGGTCTCGAAATCCTTGCACTCGTAGGACTATTCTTACTCTTGATGAGCAAGAAGTAGTGAAAACATTATATAACCCATTTGGATAAAGTAGATATTGGAGTGGGTGAAGTGAGTTATACAACAGTGCCCGTTACGGTTAAAGTCACCAAAACAATGACGTATCGTATAGTTGGACCAAGCGACACAGCTCCAACGCCAGCAGATGGCTATACAATTGACCCTGAACCAATCGAAATCAGCGGAGTCGAAGGAAAATTCTGGATAGAATACAAAATCACATAATCTCCTTTTTTTATCATAAGCAATATATATTTAGAAGTAACTATTTTACTTAGGT
>Ga0315282_10017509_pt1 | contig 10342 bp, 8 predicted proteins | sample YL17G07_20_MG_FD_203693 | JGI IMG/M metagenome (GOLD analysis project Ga0315282, IMG submission 203693) | Sediment microbial communities from Yellowstone Lake, YNP, Wyoming, USA - YL17G07_20 | ecosystem: Environmental > Aquatic > Freshwater > Lake > Sediment | place: USA: Wyoming | collected... | reverse complement strand
GGCGTATTTGAAAAGCACGTAAAACAATACGGCCAAGAGGATGAAAAGTACCGCTAGCATTCTCGGGCTGACCCGCGCCTCGATGAAGGGGCAGGGATTCCTGGGGCGGCTTCTTCTGGCGAGGTACCAGGGGAAAACTATCGGCCACAGCAACAGGGTACCCATTCCCCACCTTAGCGGTCTTGGCAGGCGCTTTTCCAGGGCATCGAAAAAGACCCAGAGGGAACAAACGATTTGCACGCCTCCCAACACAAGCTGGGCTCTCATGGGGGTCATATAACGCTGGACCAGGGTTGCGCCCACCACCCATATCGCAAATACGATCAGAAAAGCTCGCCAGGAAAAGCGCACGGGTTCGAGTTCCCGTCGCCCAGGTTTTGCAACGCCTGGGAGAACTTCGGCTTGGCGAATCTCGCCGGGAGCGATCACGTGCTTGCAGGCGACGCAGACCCGGCACGAAGGGGCCAACAATTGCCCGCAGGCCGGGCAGGGGAAAGGCTCAGCGGGGACCGCTTCCTCAGACAGACGATTCTCGGTCGCCACGCTCTCCAGTTCATGAGGCTTATCGTGTTCAGTCATTCCAGCTCTCAATCGCTTTGTGTGGTCCGTTGTCCGTGGTCAGTCGTCGTGGTCAGATATGCGTGATCATGACACAATGCTTCGGCTTCCCGCTCGTGTGTTCCAACTGACAACGGACGACGGACAACTGACAGCGGACAACGAACTAGCAGTTGACTCAATGCTTTTCGTTCCACCCTTCGTGGTCCTTCCAATCCAGGATTTGCCAGTGGACTTCCTCGCGTCGTAGCTGGTCAAAAGTGCGAAGGTGTCCCAGCGCACGGTTGCCACTCTGGGATTGATAAAACCAGCCAGCCTCCTGGGCGAGGGTCATGGCGTCTCCGGAAACGCTCAAGACGTGTTTCTGGTAATGGTAAGGCGCGCGGGCTTGCGGCCCCGGGCCGTAAACCTGGTCAGTCAGCAGCACAAGGTCAGGCCGCACCGCGCCTTCACGCAGCAATTCCTGAAGCGCCTTGACCACAAACCAGTTGTTGGTACGGTGGTCCACGTGGCGCTCGTCAGGATGCCCCGTATAGATGACCTCGGGATGAAATTCGCGGATGAATCGCTCGACCGCTTCCACCACGGCCTCGCGCGCGTACGGGAGATTGGGCTGAGCAACACCTTCGTAGGGCACATGCTCGCTGGCGAGCAGGACGGAAAGGTAGGGGTTCGAGGCTTCGACGTAGTCATACCATATCTGGCCGGAGCCGCCGTCAGGCAGGCCGAGGAAATAGATGTTCTCGCCAGGCACCCCAAGGTGACCCACCGAGCGGCGCACCTCTTCCATCCGCAGGGCGCCGAAGTTTAGGGCCTCATCAGGCCCGCAGGAATGCTCGTAGTATCGGTCACACGAGCCGGCATCGCCACTGGTGAAATAGACGAGGCGAATGGGGATGTGATTCTCCACCGCGGCACGGATGATCCCGGCGTGCGCTCCCTCGTCGTCCTGATGGGCGCAAAAAATCAAAATGGAATGTGGCAAGGGGTTGGCCGCCAGCTCGACGGCGCTCGTTGCCAGTCTTCCGCCGGACACGTCGTTTACATCCACCTGTACCCGAAAAATCCCGCTTTGCCCTGCCGGAAGCGCAAACCCGGCCTCCTCGGCAAGCGCTGAGCTTCCAGGGTCGAGATTAACCCCTGCGGCTATTTGCTTGGCGGCGAGTTCCTTGCGTTGCGGGTCGAACACGCGGGCGCGAATGCTGACTCTGCGCCAGGGTTGGTCCGTGGGATTGCGCACCGAGAATCGCAACGCCGCCTCGCTCCCCGAGGGAAACATCGTATGCTCGCGGTTGATTTGAATGGCGGCTGAATCCTGGCCGCGAGGATAGAAGTGCCGATAACTGGTGACGTTGACGTCGTTCAAGCTGGGATAGACGTATTGCAAGGGGTATGGTTCCGGGTCGCTGACCCCGGCTGGTCGAATGAAGGCCGCAGAACTGAATGCAATGTCGTAGATGTTCTGCCGCTCTTGGTCCCACACCACCACCGCGTACTGCTGAATCGAGGGTTTTTGTACCTGCTTAGCAACGGCGGCCCTGGGCGACCCGAGATGTTGTTCTCCCCCGGCTGGTAAGGAAAGCCCTTCCCCAATCACGACCACGTCAACCCCGGCGCGCTCCGAGGTTTGCGCAGTCCACGGCCAGTAGCGGTCGGAAAACTCGACCCGCAGGTTGCTGATCGCGTGCCCTGTAAGGTTCTTGAGGTCGACTCGGCACGCCACGGCATCGCCTGGGGTGTAGAAAGTTTTGTCGAGCTGGATTCTTTCTATCTTCACCAGCTTGCGATAAACGACAAAAGAGGGGAGGGTCAGTCGCTGGTCAACAGAAAGCTTGGCATGAGATTGGGAATCGGTTAAAGAAACTACCACCTCGTAACGCCCGGTTCTTGCCCCCTCGGGAATTTTCCAAAGTGCGTGGTAGTCTGTTACCGTTTCCTTCTGGCCGGGGGTTAAATGTCTGGCAATCTCTACATCTCTTTCTTGCAAGAATTCTTTCTCTCCCGCGTAGCGAATATTGGCGGAGACATCAAACGGAGCTGGGCTGGAATGTTCAGAAACAGGAAGAATGACCCTGAGACGGACTTCCGTGCCGACGTTGTAACTCACATTGTCGGTGACCGCCTTGAACGTCTCTTGCGGCCAGGCACACGCGGCCGTCAGCGCAATTCCCACCACCAGCAGGAGCGCCCGAGATACTGACTTCGCTGTGATCGTACGTGCCCGAATCCGCCTCAAGCCGAGCCGCCTGCGCATCACCACCCCCGGAAAGGTCCACCGGCGATTATAAATGGCAAATAGTAAACAGTCGAGAAGTCGAGAGTTGAGAAGTCGAGGGGCGGAACCGGGTAGCGCGGACCCCCGGTGTTGGGGTCCGCGGCTTGTCCGCGGGCCTAAGAAAAAGCCGCGGACCCAAAAACGGGGGGCCGCGCTACCCAGTCAGCGGTGACAAGTGGTAAAGTCACTGCGCAAGGCTGTCATCTTTGGGCGGCCACAGTCATTCCCGCGAAAGCGGGAATCCAGCTCGATGTGGAGAAGTTGGACCCCCCGCGTTCGCGGGGGTGACTTTCACTGGGCCCCAGGCCCATGTACGCTCACGACGACAGCTACTTCATTGCGGAGAAAAGGAAATGGCAACATGGCGAGGTATTTCGATTGCGAGTCTTTTTCTGATCGTGCTGGGTCTTGCCGCTTCACGGGCCACGGCGGCGGACGCCCAATCAAAAACCAAACTCCTTGCTCCGACTCCACCCATGGGCTGGAACAGTTGGGATTGTTACGGTCCTTCGGTCACAGAAAAAGAAGTGAAGGCCAATGCGGATTACATGGCCAGGTATCTTGCCAAGCATGGATGGCAATATGTGGTTGTAGACATCCAATGGTCCGAGCCTGATGCGGGCGCGCATGGTTATCGGCCCAACGCAGAGTTGGTGATGGACGAATACGGCCGGTTGACTCCCGCCCTGAACCGCTTCCCTTCGGCGGCGAACGGCCGGGGATTCAAGCCGCTGGCGGACTATATCCACAAGCTGGGGTTGAAGTTCGGTATTCACATCATGCGGGGAATCCCCCGGCAAGCCGTGGCGAAAAACCTTCCGGTACAGGGCACGAATTTTCGCGCAGGGGATGTCGCGAACCCGAAGAGCATCTGCGCGTGGCTGACGGACATGTACGGCGTGGATATGACCAAGCCGGGCGGCCAGGCGTACTACGATTCGATCCTCAAGCTGTACGCGCAGTGGGGTGTGGACTACATTAAGGCAGATGATATGAGCTCGCCCTATCACGGCGACGAAATCGCCGCCTTGAGCCAAGCCATCAAGAAGTGCGGTCGGCCTATTGTCTTGAGCCTTTCTCCGGGGCCCGCTCCGCTCGAGCAGGCAGAAGACCTGAAAAAGCACGCCCAGTTGTGGCGGATTTCCGACGACTTCTGGGACAACTGGAAAAGCTTGAAGGCGCAATTTTCGTTGTGCCGCGCCTGGGCGCCGTACAGCGTGCCCGGGCACTGGCCAGACGCCGACATGCTGCCCCTGGGGCGCATCGCGATCCGCGGCGAGAGGGGCAACAACCGCTTTACAAACTTCACTCAGGACGAGCAGTTTACCCACCTGACGCTGTGGTGCATTTTCCGCTCCCCGCTGATGTTCGGCGGCGACCTGCCCAGCAATGATGCGTTCACACTGTCACTGCTCACCAACGACGAAGTGCTGGCCGTGGATCAACACAGCACCGGCAACCACGAATTGTTTGCAGAAGGAAATCAGGTGGCCTGGGTGGCGAGTGTCCCAAATAGCCGGGACCAATATTTGGCGCTCCTTAACCTCGACGACCACGCGCCCGCCACTATGCGCGTGAAATGGACGCAGTTGAACTTGCGCGGTCCGTGCGCCGTGCGCGACCTCTGGCAACACAAGGACCTCGGCAACGCCGACGGCGAGCTGAGTGCCGAAGTGCGTCCCCACGGCGCGCGACTCTTCAGAATCCACCCAGACTAGGGGCTAGGGGCTGGGAGCTAGGGGCTGGGGATGGGAATAGTGAATAGTCAATTATAAATTATGGGGATGAAGGGTGGTCAGAAGCCTCTGTGTAGCGGACAAAGCACACCTTGCCTTAACAATTCACGACTTACTATTCACTTCGCAAAAGCCCCACACCCCGGTGCCGAGCCGCCCGTCCCGAGCCCCAACCCCTTGGACAACGCCCTCCGCAACGCTTGCATCGCAACAACCAGCAAGGACGCCGATGAGAAGCGCGGTGGCACTTCGATTTGTCGCTCTACTAGCCTTGGCGCTGGCTGGAACACAGGCTGCTCTTGGTCAAACCCTTGCCACCTCGAGCGCAGGGGAGAGATTCAGGCTCAAGGCGAATGTGGATCTGGTCCTGGTCGAAGCGACCGTTCGCGACCAGGAGGGCGGCATTGTCAACGATTTGAGGCGCGAGAATTTTTGCGTCTTCGAAAACGGCGTCGAGCAGCAGGTCGGCTATTTTTCTCGCGATGAGCTCCCCCTGGCTGTCGCCCTGGTTTTGGATTGCAGCGGGAGCACGGGTCCGGTTCTGAGGCAACTGCATCGTGTGGCCTTCGACACGCTCTCTTCGCTCAAGCCGGATGATCAGGTGGCTTTGTTCGACTTTGCCGCTCGGGCGGAAATGCTGGTAGGTCTGACCAAGAATCGGCAACGCATCGCGGACGCCATTGCCACCATCCGCCCCGCGGGTGGCACCGTCATCCCGGACGCTCTGTTCGAGGCAGCGCTTTACCTCGCCCGCGCGGCCCCGGACCGCCGTCACGCCATCATCCTGGTTTCCGACAATGAAAACACCCTGAAGGGTTACTGCGACGAAAGCCGCGTCGTTCGAGAAGCGCTCGAGTCCGAAGCGGTGATTTACAGCATCCGGATCGCAGAAGGCTTGCGCCCTCGTTCCATGTACGTACTTCTTCCTTTCTTTCGCCAAGTTTCCGTACCGAGGATAACCCACGAGACCGGAGGAGAAGTTATCGACGCCAGGACCATTGAATCCCTCCGCTCCGCCATGGCCACCGCCATCTCTCGCTTGAAACAGCGCTATAGCCTGGGCTACTACAGCACCAACCGCCGCCACGATGGAACCTTCCGGGAAATCCAGATCAGCATCACACATGCTTCCAATGACCCCAAGCAAAAATACACCGTCTACGCCCGCCGCGGGTATTATGCCCCGAGTGAAGACGCCTCACTCAACCCACAGCCCTGAGGCGAAAGCTACGAGCCCGTTGTGAGAACCACTCGAAACCGCGCTTGGCCGCTCTTCATGCGCTCGTAGGCTTCGGCCGCTCGCTCCAGGGGGAACACCTCGTTCATGGACCGCACCCCGGCCAGCTTGTACCTTGACCCGCACCTGCCCAGCCTTGGGCTCAGGAATCTCTTGCTCAACCGACCCGAACGGCCGGCCCGCCGCCGGGACTTGGACTGCGCACATCTTCGGCATGCTTTCCTCCCATCTCAGCTTATGATCCATTAAACAGACTTCCTGTCTCTTGACAAATGTCACTTGATAGGCTAGTATCATAGGTTGAAACTGGCGGCTGGTCACACCCTGCCGGGAAGGCGCCGCGGCCGGCCGGTTGGCGGGTTACCGCCCCCCAAGCCGTTTTCGAAAACGGACAAACGGGAGCGTAAGCCCGCGAAACGGTGCGCTCTAGAGCGGACAAGAAGGCCTAGCCTCTTGAGGTGAAGCTAAAAAGAAATTTCTAAAAATTGAAGGAACGAAGCGGGAATGTCTATGAAAACAAAGGATCGTTGTCAAAAACTCGGCGGTTAAGCAGGTATGTCTATGAAAAGACAGGCACTTACCAGCTTGATGCGGGAATGTTATTGAAAATAAAGGCGGTTAATCGGCGGAATGGGCTCCTGGCACTAGTACTTAGTTGTTTAAGTACGCGTACTTATGCTTTGGTTCCACGGACCGCACCTCCCGCTTGGTCCACTCGAAGGGGACAGCTTGCGGGTTGTAGACGGCGATGAACGCATCAATGGCTTCGCGAAGCTGGCGAACGCTCGTGAAACTGGCGCCGCGGGGCGCCTGTCGGGCCAATAGACTGAACCAGACTTCCACCTGGTTGAGCCACGAGGCGTGCGTAGGGGTGAAGTGCAGATGCACCTGCGGATGTTGCCGCAGCCAGCGGTCCTGCTTGGGTTTATGGGTGTTGAGGTTGTCCACAATCACATGCAACTCCCGCTGGGGATAGGCCGCCACGACTTCGTTCATGAAGGCGAGAAAATCCCGCCGCCGACGGCGTTGGAAATGTCCCGCCTTGACCTGCCCGCTGGCAACTTCCAGAGCCGCGAACAGCGTGGAGGTGCCGTGCCGCTTGTATTCGTGACTGAACCCCCTCAGGGCCTTGCCGTCGGGCAGCCGCAGCCAGCCTTGGGCTCGCTCCAGAGCCTGAATATGCGGCTTTTCATCGACGCTCAGCACCACGGCATTTTCCGGAGGGTGCAAGTAAAGCCCCACGATATCGGCGGCCTTACGGGTAAACTCCGGGTCGGTGGAAATGCACCAGGAACGCCTTCGCTGCAAGCTAATGTCGTGCTGTCGCAGCGTCGCCCACACCCAGTCCGCCGAGACCCCCAAAGCCTGGGCCAGCAACCGACCATTCCAGGTCCCATAGCCGTGCGGGGGCGGGCTGTCCAGTTGCGCCCACAGGCGCTTTTCCAGTTCGCTTCCGTACTTGATCGGCTGCCCCGGACGAGGTGCGTCCGACAACCCCGCACAGCGCCCTTGGGCAAAACGTCGCCGCCACTTACTCACTCGCGCCAAGCGGCACCCCAACTGCTCCCCAATGGCGTCATTGCGCCAACCTTGGGCAGCCAGCAGAATAATCTGGGCGCGCTCGGCCAGAGAACGCGGGGTGTGATGTCCGCGGCTCCAACGTTCCAGTTGCGTACGCTCACTGTCATTCAAGGTTATGTCCACGGCTTTTCGGCTCATGCCGAAAAGCCTACAATAAGTTCGCTTATTCAGTCAAGTAAGTACTAGTCAATTCGCCGGTGCGCGTGAGACTCTCGCTGCGTCGCCATCCACGCTCCTTGCTTCGCTGAGCTATAGCTGAAGCTGAACAGAAACTTTCCAGGCAGCCTACAGCTCCGCAGGAGCAGGTGTTTCCTGAATCAGAGATGGGAACATGTCCCAACTCCCCCGCTAACCTGTCCTTGCCTCGATAGGTCTTTCCATTCAAAATCAGCCCCGCTCCGACACCTGTACTAAGCGTGACATAGACCAGCGATTCGGCGCCGAGCCCGGCGCCGTAGCGGAACTCGCCCAGCGCGCCTGCATTGGCGTCATTATCAATCAGGCAGGGTAAGTGCAAATTCGCGCTCACCCATTCGGCAAAGGAGAAGTTTCTCCAACCCGGCGCATGAACCGAAGTGACCGTTTGCTGCCGGAAATCCACGGGACCGCCGAAACTGATGCCGCATGCGCCAACGGGAATGTCGGCTTGCTCGAGGAGGGTTCGGCTGAGTTGGCGGATTTGTTCAAGCATCCACTCCCGCCCGCCGGACCGCAAGGTATCACCCTCCGAAATCACCAGCCGACGTCCCTCGAGATCGAAAAGGCCGGCGCGGAAATGGGTGCCCCCAATGTCAATCGCGAGTGCGCTATCCACGAGACTCCCCGTGCCACGATGGTCGCGGGTGGCGCCGACATTGTTTTCTATGTCGCCGCCACAGGCTTGCTACATGCCGGCAATTGCAAAGAAACTGCGGCGATTCTTCGGCCCCAAAGGACGGGGGCGTCAGAATGACAACTCCGGGGCTTTTCCCCACCTACCGTCTACCACCTGCCGCCTACGGTTCTTCCTTACTCATTCCCGATATCGCGGTGCGAAACCCGCGTCTTATATCCCTCTTCGACCAGGGCGCGGCCTAGCTTTTCCGCGATGGCGACCGAGCGGTGACGCCCGCCCGTGCAGCCTATGGCAATGGTAAGGTAGCTCTTGCCTTCCTGGATGTAATTAGGAAGAAGGTAGAAAAGCAGGTCCATCAAATGCTTCATGAAGGCCCGCGTGGGTGGGAAAGAATCCATAAAGCGCTGCACAGCCGCGTCTCGCCCCGTTTTGCTCTTCAGCCGCGGGATATAGTTTGGGTTGGGGAGAAAACGCGCGTCGAAAACCAGGTTCGCGTCAGCCGGTAAGCCGAAACGAAATCCAAACGAAACCACGGAAACCAGGATGGCGCTCACTGCGGACAATCCGCCGAATTGCCTCAGGATGAGCTCGCGCAGTTCGTGCACGTTCATCCGGGTGGTATCAATGGTGACATCAGCCAGTTGGCGTATGGGTTTCAGCAGGGTGCGTTCCAGTCGGATTCCCTCGCGCACCGGGAGTTCGCGCCCCAAGGGGTGAGGGCGGCGCGTCTCCTCGAAGCGGCGGATCAATGCCTTGTTGGAGGCCTCCAAGAACACCAGAGACAAATTCGCGTAGCTGTTTCTGAGTTCCTGATAAACGGCGGGGAGTTGGCTGAGCGCCGCGCCTTCGCGAATGTCCACAACCACCGCCGCGCGCTGCATGCGGGTCGCTGCGTGCCGGCAGGTTTCCGCAAAACGTGCGATCAAATCAATGGGCAGGTTGTCCACGCAGTGATAACCGAAGTCCTCGAAAGCCTTGAGAACTGACCCCTTGCCGGACCCGCTCATCCCCGTGATCAGAACGAAATGTTTCCGATGCTTGGTGGCGATCCCAACCATAGAAAATCAGAAAGCAGAATGCAATAGAAAGTAAACAGTTACCGTGGCCAGTGTCATTCCGAGCGTAGCGAGGAATCTCGCTCTGAGACCTTCTGCCACAGACCCGAGTGAGCTTCCTCGCTACGCTCGGAATGACATCGTCCAGCACGCCCGGAATGACATCGGGCAGCTCAAAGCCGGAGAAAAAAGATCCTCACCCCTCTCGCGCCAGGTGGTGAAAAGGCGGAAAGCGGGTCACCCTGCCCCCAAGGGAGGGGGCGGTTATGTTTCCGCTTTCTGCCTTCTGCTTTCTGCCTTCTGACTTTTCAGGGTTCGGGTTCGATCAATCCCAGGTTGCCATCGGGGCGGTGGTAAATGACGTTGACACGCTCGGTCTCGGGATTGCGAAACACCACGGCGCCGGCACGCGACTGGTCGAGAGCGGAGATCGCTTCCTCGACGCTCATGGGTTTGATCGGAACGCGCTCGGCCTGGATGGTGCGGCGTTCATCATGATCAATGCGCTCCATGCCCAGAACGTTCAAGACCGCCGTAGTGGTCGGCTTGGGGCGCCGCTTGCGGGTACGCCTCCTCTCCAGCAGGCGGACGGCCTGGCGTTCCAGCTTGCTCAGGGCGCCGTTGAGGGAGGCCCGGGGGTCTCCCGATTCTTCCACACCCACCAGGGTGTGATCGCGAAATTTCAAGGTAACTTCTGCCAGGCGGCGGTGCTTTTCCGCGGTCAGGATGACGTGCATCTCGTAGGTATCACCCACAAGGCGAGTAATCTTTCGAAGCCTCCCCTGGGTGTACTGACGCAAATCGTCGCTGATTTCCATTTGTCGTCCGGTAAAATCAACGGTCATGTGTGGACCTCCTCGAGACTTGGCGGGCGGAGCAAGCGGGCGACGCAGTGCTTCAAGCTTTTATCCTGCGCTGATGGGTACTGGGAATGCGCATGTCCTCGCGGTACTTTGCCACGGTCCGGCGGGTAACGCAATAGCCGACCTTCTGCAATTGCTGCGTAATTTGCTCGTCGGTAAGAGGCCTGGCTGGGTCTTCTTCCTCGATAATCTTCTTGACCAG
>Ga0315282_10017508_pt1 | contig 10342 bp, 9 predicted proteins | sample YL17G07_20_MG_FD_203693 | JGI IMG/M metagenome (GOLD analysis project Ga0315282, IMG submission 203693) | Sediment microbial communities from Yellowstone Lake, YNP, Wyoming, USA - YL17G07_20 | ecosystem: Environmental > Aquatic > Freshwater > Lake > Sediment | place: USA: Wyoming | collected... | reverse complement strand
TGATTATTAATAAAGCCCCCCGCTAAGCGGGGGGCTTTTTATTGAAAAAGAAAAGTAGTGATGATATATTAACCATATGACTAAGAAGGCCCTGATCATTGTTGTTCTTCTTGTGGTAGTCGTTATTGTCGCTGGTTATAAATTTTTCATTTCGCAGACTCAAAATCTAGGAGGGCTGATAGTTTCTTCAAATCCCCAAGCCAATATTTTTTTGGATGATAAGCTTATTGGGAAAACTTCTTATGAAGATAAGCAGCCGGCAGGCGAACACGTTTTGAAACTTATTCCTGTCGATACTGCTTCTACCTCTTCTTCATGGCAGGGTAAGATTGTGATTTATCCATCTACCTTAACTTATGTAAATCGCGAGTTGGGAGCAAGTGAATTGACTTCCTCAGGCGAAATTCTGACTCTGGAGAAAAACTCTCAGAACGAGACACAAATATCCATTTCTTCCCAACCTGATGGAGCTATTGTTTTGATAGATGGTCAGGAAAGAGGTAATACGCCTTTTTTCGTAAATAATATTGTTCCGGGCGAACATGACGTTTCAGTGGTATCTCCCGGATTTATTAGCCGGACAGTCAGAGCGCAGACAACCGTCGGTTATAAACTGGCGGTAAATTTTCAACTGGCTTTATCAGGTGGTGAAGTACCGGGAGTGGAGGCCCAAATAACACCAAGTGCAAGTGTGTCTCCTGGCAAACAGGAAAATAAAACACAAATCCGTATTACAGATACGCCTACTGGATTTTTGAGAGTACGAAGTGGTCCGACTACAGGAGCTTCTGAAGTGGCACAGGTGAAACCGGGAGAGACATACCCCTTAGTTGAGGAGAAAGAAGGGTGGTATAAGATTACCTATACTGATAACAAAGACGGTTGGATTTCATCAAGATACGCTGAGAAGTTATAAATAAAATATTAGAAAGCTTCACTGTCTTTTTTTCTGGTAAATTTCCGTATAAAATTTATCCATAGTATAAACCCGACAAAAAGCACCACTATCAGTACACCCACAAATAATTTCTGTCTGCTATTTAGCATCAATGCTCCTCCTCCGACGATGGCTGAAATAAGCCAGTAAAAGATGGCGATTTTTCTTTTGCTCCAGCCCAAAGAAAGCAGACGGTGATGAAGATGTCCAGAAGTCGCCCATACCGGAGATTTTCCAGCTAAGATCCTTCTGGTAAAAATGAAAGCGGCATCGATCATCGGGACAGACAGAACCAAGAGTGCAGTGCCGAGTTTGCTAAATGACAAAATAGAGAGAATCGCCAGCATAAATCCGGCAAGTGTTTTTCCACCGTAACCAGGCATGATTTTCTGGGGATAAAAATTCCAAGGCAGAAAACCCAAAAAAGCACCCGCGGTGGCAAGACAGAGGTAAGTCACATAAAACTGCTGCGGATCTAAAGAGGCAAAGCGGAATGAGAGAATACCGATTACCAGTGAAGATATGGCTACGAAACCGGGTAACTGTCCGTCCACTCCGCCCGACCAGCCGACAATGTTTGTAGTCCAGACAATCCAGATAAAAGCGATAATATCAGCCAAAACAAAAAATTGATGCGGACCAAAAAAATCAAATGACACTTTGAAGGCGTCGAGGGAAATAATTCCGCCAAAAGGATTGGTGACGTAGGGTATGCGGATACCTACTCCTATGACTAAAAGAGCAGCCAATGAGTTGGTAGCAAAGCGGATATAAGGAGAACGGTCTTTTCTATCGTCCCAGAGTCCGACAAGAATTAAGATTGCCGAGCCCAAAAATATGCCTACGGTCGGGCCGGTAAAAGGAAACATAAGCAAAACAGGGAGAAAAATACCTAAAAATAAAGGTAAACCTCCTCCTCTTGGGATGATGCCTTTATGGGTATGAGCCGGATGAGGTCGTGTTTTGGGATTATCAACAAGCCGAATTTTTTTTGCCAGAATGATAGTAAGAGGTGTGGATAGAAATGTGATAAGAAGAGAGGCAATCGGTATTAAGATAACTTCTGGCATGAATTTAGATAATCAAAAAAACGATTTTTATAAAAGTAATTAATGATAAAAAAGAAACAATTGTGGCAGTGGCAACCAAAATGATTGAAGCAAGTTTTTCTTTTTGGTAGAAATGGCATGCAACGGCAAAATTGACAGCAAAAAAAATTATAGAAAGTATTGGAAGAATAAGAATAAAGATAGAAGGAGTAAGTTGGTCAGGACTTCTCGGTAATGAGTAAAAAAGAGGAATCTGTGGAGGCAGACGTTGCCATTTGAGAATACCGATGGTAAGAAAGATAATTATGCTGATGATAAAACCTTTTGTAAACCATGAGATTACTTTATCTTTAAGCATGAGTTTTATTTCGCCAGTTGTTTCCATATATTATTTCCCCAGAGCATTTATTTATTGATGACTATTTCGTAACTTCCATCATCAGCGATTAAGAAATTGCGCGATGGTGCATTTGCCAGTTTTGTCCTTGAGACATTGGAAAATGTTGCGGTAATTCCGATGTAATTGGGAATTGTAATATTTTGCGGATTGTAAATAAACACTTTTTTTGTGTCTTTGTAGTAATATGCTGATTCCAAAAATCCAATAGGTGTTTTCGCAAAAACATAATCCTCTGGCTTTGCTAATTGGTTTATCTCCGCAAATGTAGTCTTAAAGTCAGTTTTTTTGTGATAAGGAGCGATGGCGATGTTAAAAAAAATTAAAAATACCAACCATAAAGCAGCAGTGGACCACCGCAATATTCTATTTTTTATACTCCAGATTCCCAGCGACACGATCATAATTTCGAACACAGTGATAAAAATCAGATAGCGATTGACATAGATGGGCCGCCTTAAAATTGAATAGATAAGAACTGACGAAAGAGGGACAAAAATAGGAATGAGAAAAAGATAAGCTTTTTTCCTGTATTTTTTTGCCGCAACAACGATAAAAAGTACAATCAGGATTGAGATAATGGTAGTGTAAGGCCACCAATTTCCCGGAGTTCCTTCATAATTTACGAACAGGTTACCCAGTACAGATTTGACAAGCTGGAAATCGACAGGAAACATCCAAGAATTTTTTGAATGGATGAATTGGTTTGCAAGTATCGGTAACCAAGGAAGGTAAAAAAGTAGTGGCTTCACGGTAAGAAAGATAAGTTTTTGCCTGTATTTTTTTGCTTGGGTAAATAAAATGTAGATAAAATAGGAGATGATTACAAGAAGAAAAAAAGGCTGGGTGTACAGTCCTAATACTGAAGTGATAATGTACCATTTCCAATTTTTTGTGGAAAAAAAATAGAGAGAGCAGAAGGTAAATAAAGCATAAAAGGAATACATCCTCATTTCAAAAGCATAATAAAGAAGCATTGGGTTTAAAAAAGTAAAGAGAGCGACAAATAAGGCAAATTTTTTACCAAAGAGTTTGCTTCCTAAAAGGTAAGCGACGTAGACGGTGACGATAAAAGGTAAAAAAGAGAGAAGACGCAAAAACTCATCCGACTTTCCAAAAATCATTATCCAGAGATGGAGAAGAAGGTAGTAAAGAGGTGGATTGAAATCATTTGCCGTATTGATAATGACACGGATAATGTCTGGTTTTGCCATAAAATAGGAAAAAGCCTCATCACGCCATAGGGATTGGATGAGGTAGAAGATCGGGGTGTGGTAGAGAAGAAAATTCATATTTTTTTTGTCACTTTGTATTCTAATCTCTTCCCCAAAAGTAACCTTGTGTGTGCCTCAAGAGCAGGTAGCGAGGAAAAGAAGAAGGAAATAAGTGGAAGTAGTATCCACTGAAAGAAAAGAAGTGGAGTTTTGGCTATTGAATATGAAGCTGGCCTTTTGGGCCGCGATTTGGCGTCAATAGTGATCAGTACGATCAGAAACAAGGTGGTAATAGTCAAGATAAATCCTGACATTCTCGGCAAGTTGTAGCCTAAAGACGTACGGCTGAATACCGGATTAATAATGGGAGGGATTGAGGCGGCGATAGTCAGGATAAAAAATGATGTCGGCCAGAAAAGATGGGTTTCAACCACATGGAGGAGCCGGAAAAATTTAGGCAAAAACGGAATATTACCGGCAGTAAAAAACTTATTTACAGTATAGGGCACATCAGTGACACCCCAAGCCCAACGTTTTTCCTGTTCATAACGGGAGGCAAACGCACGCAAGAATGTCGGGCCGTTGACGGCATCTCTTGAGATAATAAGGTAGATGGGGATAGTTTTTACTTTTTCTCCCAGAGAAAAGAAAGCCTGAAGAAAAATATGCCAGTCCTCTGGAATGATATCTCTATCCCAGTAGCCGATATTCTCAAGCATTTTCAAAGAGAGTGAATAAGTGGAGATTTGGATAAGAGTATCGGCGCGGATGAGCGAAGCGAGCCGGGAAATACTTGAGATTGTCGCCTGGATTCTGATCGGCAGGGATATTTCCCAGAAATTACTGTATAAAAGAACCGGTGCCCAGTAGAAATGATAATAGCGCTCGGTATCCTGCAAAAACAGAAAGCTTAGATAGGAAAAATATCTTTGTGGAAGAAGCGAATCAGCGTCGCAAGAAGTGATGGTGACACCGTCAAGGTTAATATGGCGTTTTTTTATCTCCCGGCTTATAAATTTTGCCGCCCAGGCAGAATTGCTGGCTTTACCCTTTATTTCTCCGGCAAGATCAGGATGGAATGTGGCGGTGATTAAACCGAATTTATTTTTGAAATCATTTATTAGTATTTTTGCCCTTTTTTTTGCCTCTTCCCCTTCACGTTCTTCCATAGCGAGAACAACAAAAATTCTTTTTTTAGGGAAATCCTGATCGGCGAGTCGTTCCAAAGTTTTTCTCAATTTCTCCGCCGTCTCTTTATAATTGGTGATAATTACAGTGTGATACAAATCGGAAAAACCAGGCAGCTTTTCTGCCTTTTGCCGCCAGTCGGTTTGTGATAGGCGTCTTAGTCTGATATAGGCGATGGTAGAATAGATAGTAGTGGTGAGTGATTTGTAGAAAAAATAGACATCAAAAGTGAGGATAAAATAGGCGACAATTGCAGGGTGGAATGGTGACAGCCAGACAGGTAAAGTAATAATCAGCCAGGTAACCACGGGAAACAAAATCTCAATAAAACGGATAGAGATTTTTGGATGTTTGTTTATAAATTTTTGCATAAGGGAAGCCTCAGTATTGTAGCACAGTAAAGGTTAAAGATGAAATAATTTCATCGCGTTGGAATAGGTAATTTCTTCGATTTTTTCGGCTGTCTGATGGTGAATTTGGGCAACGCTTTGAGTAGTGATGACAAGATTTGCCGGTGTGTTGCGGCTTCCCCGATATGGCGCGGGCGAAAGAAACGGAGAATCAGTTTCCAAAAGCATTGCCGACATCGGAGTGGATTTTACCACTTCTTGCAAATGTTGATTTTCCGGATAAGTGATGTTTCCATCAAATCCTATATAAAAGCCAAGATTTAAGGCGGTAGCAAGATGGTTTTTGTTTCCCGAAAAGCAGTGGAACACGCCTTTTATGGCGTTTGGGGAAGAGGCAAAATTATCCAAAAGAGCAAAAAGCTCATCAAAAGCGTTACGGCAATGGATTATAACGGGAAGTTCACTCTTCGCGGCAATTTCAATCTGCAACAAAAACAATTTTTTCTGATTTTCCTTATCCGAGTCAGTTAAAGGTGGAGAGCCTTTATATTGATGATAATCAAGACCAATTTCTCCGATAGCAACGACTTTCCCCTTTTCTTTGATAAGATTTGAAAGTTGGGTTTCTACTTTGCTTAATTCGATTGAATTTGCGTGATGAGGGTGAATGCCGACGGCGGCAAAACAGTTGGGGAAAATACTTGCGATTTTGCAAGCTTTGCTACTTGAGTCAATTTTTGCTCCGGGAATAATGATTTTTTCAACACCAACTTTTTTTGCAGCATCGATGATTTCTTTAAGGTCTTTATCAAATGCTTTGAAATTAAGATGGCAGTGGGTATCGATAAGCATCAAAAAATAAGAATTATGAATAATGAATTACGAATCAAATTAACTCAGGTTAGTCTAGGAAATAATGGCGGTTGAGATTGGATAGTCGGTCCAGAAAATTGTTCGAGAATTTTTTCTGCAGTTTTAGGAAGAAAAGGTTGCAAATTATAAGCTATTTCTCGGATGTTTGTAACATATAAATGTAATTTTAAATTGAGGAATTTTTTATCATTGATTTGCCATGGTTTTGCTTCGTTTATATCTTGATCCAACCACTTAAGGCCCCATTTGATGTCTGATCTCCAGATATATTCAAGTGCTTTGTTAAAATCAAATTTTTCTAAACTATGTTGCACGATGCTTTTGAATCGTTCTGTTTTTTTATCTTTCGGATCAAGCCGGAATCCTGAATTTTCGCAGAGTTTAGCAACACGAGAAATTAAATTACCTAATCCATTGGCCAGATCAGCGTTATAGACACCCTTAAACCTTAGGAGTGAGAAATCGCCATCACTGTAGGATGGAACTTCGCGAAGAAGATAATAACGCAGAGGATCAGTACCGTATTTATTGATAACTTCAAAGGGATCAATAATATTGCCTAAGGTTTTGCTCATTTTCTGCCCTTCTGTAGTAATATACCCATGGACAAAAATTGATTTAGGGAGCGGTAGATGTGCAGATAGAAGTATTGCCGGCCAATAAATTGCATGGAAGCGGATGATACCTTTGCCGATCACATGTACATCTGTCGGCCACCAGAGTTTATAGGATTTTTCATCGCTGCCAAAGCCAACACCTGTTTGGTAAACATTTAATGCGTCAAACCAGACATAGATAATTTGTGTAGGATCGGAAGGTACTGGTACTCCCCAGTTTTTTGCTCGTTCCTTTGATCTTGAGATGGAGAAATCAGAAAGGCCCATCTTAATAAAAGAAACAACCTCATTTTTTCTTGTTTCAGGAATGATTTTGATTTTATCAGTCGTTATTAGATCCAATAATTTATCTTGGTATTTGGAAAGTCGGAAGAAATAATTCTCCTCCTCTACTTTTTGCGGGACAGTGAGATGCTCAGGGCATTTTCCTTCAGGTGTTAATTCATCTTTTGTATAAAAGGTTTCGCACCCAACACAATAGAGACCTTTGTATTTTTTCTTATAAATATCACCGTTTTTATCACAAAGTTGCCAGAGTTTTTGACTGCCTTTAATATGAGTTTGACTACTTGATCTTTGAAAAACATCAAAAGAGAGATTTAAGGCAGAGATTAACTCTTGAAATTTTTTAGAGTTTTCATCACAGAGTTTTTGAGTAGAAATGCCTAATTTTTCTGCAGCCTGCACATTTTTAAGCGAATTTTCATCAGCTCCTGTCAAAAGTAATGTTTTTTCTCCTAACAAACGGTGATAGCGAGCTATTACGTCACTTTGGACAAATTCCAGGGCATGTCCCAGGTGAGGCGAAGCGTTTACGTATGGTATTGCGGCTGTAATATAATATTTCTTCATGGAGCTTATTATAACAATAAATTATACTTTTCGAAAATATATTTCTATTGTCAGTAAAATTCCCAGCAAAAGTATCGTGTTTATGATATTCTCGATTTTCGCCTGTTTCAGTATTAAAAACGTGATTATTATAGTCGTCCAACTGAGACTTCGGAAAGTAGCAAAAATCAGTTTTAGTGTCGCAAAGATTGATAAAAAGAGGACCAGATAAAATACCATGAAATGTAAAATATTTTCCGGAGGAAAAATATTAATAAAGACAATAAGAACAAACCAGGCAAAGACGGGTTTGATAAATTTTTTCCAGGCACGTCCTCTCCTTTTCTTCATGATTCTATTTTACGCACTTTGATGATAGAATAAAATGCGTTATGTCATTAGAGTTCTACTTAATAATATTTTTCATAATTTCCTGCTTTGTTTTACTTTTCTATTTATTGAAAAAATGGCTGAAAGATTTTGCCGAAAGACAAAAACCGTCGGAAGAATTGCTTGAGATTATAAAAATGCTGCAAGCAGGGTCAAAAGAAGACAGAAAAGTGCTTCTTGAAAACTTGGCAAGTAATACTCATGCTTTAAATCTGCGGCTCGATAATGCTGCTCGGGTGATCGGGCAGGTACAGAGAAATGTCGGTGAGATGAGTGAGATAGGCCGCGGTATGAAGGAATTATCCGAGTTTTTAAAGAGTCCAAAACTTAGAGGAAATATAGGCGAACAGGTTTTAAAAGAACTTTTAGGTCAGATGTTGCCCAAGCAATCCTTTCATCTTCAGTACAGTTTTAAATCAGGAGCGATAGTTGACGCTGCCATAAAGACAGGCAACGGTATTATTCCGGTTGACTCCAAATTTCCGATGGAGAATTTCCGAGCATTTATAGGCGCTGCAAACGACAGTGAGCGAAAAATAAAAATTAAGGATTTTGAAAAAGATGTGAAAAGACATATCGATGATATCTCCAAAAAATATATTCTTACAGAAGAAGGCACCATCGATTACGCCCTGATGTATCTTCCCAGCGAGGCAATCTATTATGAGATAGTAAATAATCCATCGCTCTTTGAATATGCCGCCGCAAAACGAGTCATGCCAGTTTCTCCGATGACTTTCTATGCTTATCTTCGGACAATACTGATGTCTTTTGAAGGACAGAAGATTGAAACGCGCGCAAAACAGATTTTACAGCTGATCCACGCCATTCAGAAGGATTATCAAAAGACGGAGGAAAACTTCGGGATTTTATCCCGCCATCTGACTAATGCCTACAACCAGATGGGAAACGTGAATGGCAGTTTTACCCTTTTGGGACAAAAGCTTACTGCGACAAAGAGCTTGGACTGACTTATTCATACCACCAATACTGTGGATCTTTTTTCCTCAAGATCAGATAAAATAAATTGGCAAAAGGATCATATCTGTACGGTCTATTTTGACTGATATAGTATAAAGAATTTGGGTAAAATATTTTTGCTCCGACCGGTTTTTTATTTTCTGCGAATTTGATAATTTCAAGGAAATAGATGTCTTTATTCGATGGGTCTTGAGCATAAACTTTGAAATCAAATTCAGAAAGTATTTTTGATCCCTGTGATACTCCAATTTTCCCCATGGAGAGAATCTGGAAAAAGTCACTGTCGAACTGATAGTATGGAAATCGAAGACCCGAAGAATCAAATAATACTTTTTTTCCTTCCTTAAGATTTTTAAGAATGAATTCTTTTTCATCGTTTGTGTCACCAAATCCTCGATAGATAAAAATCGGAATGCCGTTTTCAACGTATAAAAACCGGTTATAGTCAGAAGTCAGTACGGCAATTCCCTGCCTTTTGTCAGCTTCCTTGATTAAGGAAAAGGATTTATAAAGCGGCGGCTTGTTTCTTTGCTTTATCATGTAGTTTCCAGTAGTGGCCAAAATAGCCACGACAATGAGGATTCTGAAAAACTTGTTTTGAGAAGCTGAAGCAATAATCAAAGAGGCCGGGAAAATCAGCGATAATGCGATTCTCCCGATAAGCCAACCGGCCCAATATTGCGTCAGGATAAGATACGGAGTCAACCAAACGGTAAAAACAATAAACTTACGTCGATCATTTTTCCATAAATTAAATAAAGCGATAAGGAAAAATGATAGACCGGAAGCAGAAAGTATCATCAGCGGAGAAAAAAGAAAATTACGCATTATCCTCAGGAAAAAAATCAGCAAACTGTAATTTTTATCATAATTTGGGATAAAGGCAAGAGTCAGGTATTTATTGACTATAAGTTGAGGATTGGGTAGGACAATTAGATCAATCAGTATAGTTGTAATAATTGCGGTAGTAATAAACAAGGCAGGAAAGAGAAGCTTTTTTTTCTTACCCAAGAAGAAAAATAAAAGATAGATGGGTAAGGTGACAAGGCTGCCGATAAAAATTGATTGGGATATTCCCCAAAGAATACCTGATAAAATACTGCTTGCTAGGGAGTTCTTCTTCAGCGCGCGAAAGAAATAATACAGAGCGGCAATCTGGAAAAACAATAATTCCGATTCGTACATGATGTTGGTATTGGCGACGAAAAAAAGAGGAAAACATAAAACAAGAAGAGTGGAATAAAATGCGATTTTTTTATCAAATATCTTGACAAACCGATACCAATATAAAAGCGCCAAAAACCCAAAAACAATCGAGAGCAAAACCATAATCAGAGGAAGTGGAAGAAAAGAAAAAATCTGTTTGCTGATAAAAAGTGTAAAAAGGTAAAAAGTGTGGATCGGCTGATGTGATGAGGAGATTACCTGCCGGAAATTGCCGAGATTCATTTCCTGTACTCTTTCTAGATATTCAAAGGAGTCAAAAAACACCGGATAATTTCTGATAAAAGGAAG
>Ga0315282_10017507_pt1 | contig 10343 bp, 17 predicted proteins | sample YL17G07_20_MG_FD_203693 | JGI IMG/M metagenome (GOLD analysis project Ga0315282, IMG submission 203693) | Sediment microbial communities from Yellowstone Lake, YNP, Wyoming, USA - YL17G07_20 | ecosystem: Environmental > Aquatic > Freshwater > Lake > Sediment | place: USA: Wyoming | collected... | reverse complement strand
GACTGACGAAGCTGTTTCACGTGGCGAGGGACTTCTGAAGCCGTGCCGGGCCTCTTTCACTGACGGTCGGGCTATGGAGTGGACCGTCAGGCACTCAAATCATACCCCTTGTCAGTCGCAGAACCACCAAAGAGGAAGATTAAGGTGATGCATGACCCAGAGGTTGGGACTGGCGGTGTTGCTTTGGGCTTGGTAGTGTTTTTGACAACGGCATTTTGCATCGCCGAGCTTGGTCTTCTTTACATTATCCCGGCGTTGATAATCGCAGAAACTTCGGCAAAATTTTCAATGGTTGTCGCAGCGACGGCAGGGAAGTCTGCTCACAAGGGGATGAACACATATTTTATCAACTCCATGCATGACACACATGGCCGCCATCGTTTTCTGATTGCACTAATAGCTTCCCTTGCATTGGCTTTAGTTTTTTTAAGATTTATTGGACCCATCGTGGTCGCAGTTGGAATCGTTACTGGGTTGGCAATGGTCGTGATTGCTCATCGGCACTTCAATGGCATGACCGGGGATGTTTTTGGAGCGACCAACGAAATCACCCGAATGGCATGTATCATCGCAATATTGGCGGTGATTAGATGGGCGTAGTTGCTCTTGTCATGGCGGGCGGCAAGGCTGTCCGCATGGGGAATGTAGGCGAGAAACCGCTGCTTAGGGTTTGTGGAAAGACAATGGTGGAGCGAGTTATCGAGACCCTCCGCGGCGCTAAAAATATCAATGAAATTATAGTTGCCACCAGCAAAGCCACGCCCAGAACTGCCGAGTTAATGCGCAATCTTTCAATAAAAGTTGTAGAAACCCCAGGTAAGGGGTATTGTTCGGATATGCGACATACAATCAAGAAATGTGTACTTTTTTCTCCAGTGCTGACGATTTCTGCAGATTTACCCCTAACCACAAAGGAGCTAATAGATGAAATCATAGCCCATTACAAACACTGTGGAAAACCTGCGCTAGCAGTTGCGGTTCCTGTTGAAGCTTACGAGCGACTTGGACTGAAGTCAGAGCATTCTTTTGAAGCGGGAGGAAAGCGTCTTGCTCCGGTCGGAATTAATATCGTCGATGGTAGGCACATAGATGAATCCAGAATAGCAGAAGAAGTTTTAGTCCTTAAGAAAGCGGAGCCAGTGATGAACGTCAACACCTTGAGCGACTTAAAAATTGCGGAAAAATTGTTGGCACAAGAAACGAATCGGTAAAACGCGGCGAGGGGCGCACCGTTGAGCGTTCCTAACCGTGGGCGGTCCCACCACTCGGATTGTTCGATGGCCACCCATATTCAAGACAGCGGCTAGCGGAGCTGTGTCGGTTGGCTGAAAAGCTAAAAATAAGGTGGTACCCCAAGTGCTTGGGCGACTCACCTCAAATCTTTGATTGTTTCCTTTACCAATGCATCGATAATGGTAAACTTCCCATATTCCCCATTGGAGTGTATGTATCTAGAGTCAAGTAAATTGTCTATGGTGTCTTTTACCTTTCTATCATTAACAGGCCGCCTTTTCTTTACATTAATAGCAGTTTTAATATCAGACCATTTAGCACCAATAACACAAGCTTTGAGCACTTGAATGTACGCAATCTTGTCCTTCCCTTTTAGAAAGTGGTTTAGTTCTGACCTGATAATTTTGGTGGCTTGTTTTTTTGTTTCTAACAAAGCTTTCTGATGCGATAATCGCCTCACGGCAACAAAGTTTCCGTACATAGTTAACCATCCGGGTACATTGCCCAAAGCATTGACAGCTTCCTCGATCTTAGAATCGTCTACGGGCAGATTATATTTTCTAAACCCTGTTTGAAGAAATTTTACAGAATCCGCATGCTCAAATGGTAAAATCTCAACTTTGGCGGGGGGCCTGCCATACATGGGGGATTCTCCTTTTGGCTCCAATAACGAACGAACTACGCCTACCATTGAACCCGTGAATACAAAAGTTATGTTTTTGTACGTGCTAAAAATATTTGCCAAAAGCGCCAGTGTCTGGCCCGACATTGGATAAATTTCTTGTACTTCATCAAGGATCAGTACAGTATTATGTTTGAGAGTCCCCATTGCAGCCATTATATCCCATATCTGAGTCATGGGTTCTCTCGCTATTTTAATAGAAAACGAATCGGGGCCAACAGAAAATTCTTCCGTGCGTTTTAGTTTATTCTTTATTTTTTCATACAGAGTTCTTGACTCATTGATGCTGTGAGCTAACGCCTCTAAGAAGGAACGTGCGGATTTAACCCCCCACAGGTTCAAATACACATGACTATACCCTCGTGGTAAGTTGTTGCATGCAACTTTTATTACGCTAGTTTTGCCAACCATACGCGGCCCTAAAACAACGAGCCAGCTGCCATGTTTCAACAGTCTAACTATTTCATCGATCGTGTCTTGTCTGCCGTAAAAGTCTTCACGAGAATCCTTAGGTTTTAGGTCAAAAAGCAACATGTCGGTACCCCAAGTACTTGGGGTACCCAAGTATTAAAGTTTTTCTATGCATTGAATTTGTTGACCGTCCAAAGCCCAGTTTCTTCCGGATGAACCTGTTTCTGTCGAACCCGCCCACCTCCGAGCCAGATCCCGTCCGGCCCGTAACTACGCGGGGCGCACCATTGAGCGTTCCTAAAGGTGGGCGACCCCACCTCCCCAGGATTGACTTCCAAATTCGGGAGATTGGAAATTCGGCAAATCTGAGAAGAATACACATACGCGAGCTGAATCAACAGGACTTCTTGGACAGCTTTTCTAGGTCCGTCAAGAGCTTTAGCACAGATGGTTCAGCGAGTCGATACATCTTCTTTTTGCCATCTCGCCGGAATTTCACGAGTTTGCACCTCCAGAGTGCTTGGAGGTGGTGGGATAGAAGGGACTGCTCTTTATTTAGATTTCTCATGATTTCGCACACGCAAAGTTCGCCATTTTTTAAAGTGTCAAGTATTTGGAGCCTTGTGTCATCAGCCAAGCATTTGAGCAGCTGTAGTCGCTCGTCAGTGGTCATTTAACTTCCTACAAACCAGCTTCTTTTAACGCGCCTATGAGGGTCTTTTCACTCGGGCAGACACCCATTATCTTGACAAATCCATCCACGACGACTGCGGGGGCCGCCGTCAGATTGTATTTTTTGAACCCCTCTGTCCTGCCTCTGTAAATCACAACTTCAATGCCCTTGTGCCTTTTCTGTATTTTTTCGATGCGTTTCAACAGCATTTTCCCGCCCGAACAAGGTGGGACTGAAAGGAACACTTCAACCTTCATAGCCCTGCCTCCCTGAGCATGGCTTCAACCGTTTCCATGCTTGGGCACATGCCGATGACTCTTATTTTTTCGTTTACTACAATAGTGGGAACCATGTCAAGTTTGTACGATTCAAATTTTTTTACTCCCCCCTCGCCAACGTATCTGTAGACGTCGACTTTTCCCCTGTATTTTTTCTCGATCCAATCTGCGATCTTTAACAGCGCCTCGCAACCCGGGCACGGTGGATCTCCGCTGAATATCTCCACTTTTACTTTCTCCATCGGTTCTACCTCCTTTTCATTTCACATTTTTCTGGACAGCCTTTTTCAACTCTTCTTTTGTAGGTACCTTGCCCGCGAATATAACTTTTTCTCCCAAGACCACTGTTGGAGGTATCATCACTCCATATTTGTCTGCTTCCTCCGAGAGAATGTCTAATTTTTCCACTTCCAAGTTACCCAGCTCAGACGCAACTTCACGGGCTATTTGCTCGGTTTTTTTGCATCTCGCGCACGGCGGCGTTGGTCCAAATATTTTAATCTTGTTCATTTCTTCACCTTATTGCTGTTCATATGAATATGCATTAATATGTTTAAAAGCTTTTGCTTAATAAGATACTGCGTATGTGTTGGCCCAAGGGCATTGGCGTCACAGGTGTGACACGCGAACGTTGTTTTTCCAAAGAATCAACGCACCAGAACCGCCTCCGCCATGACGGCGGCTAATACATGCGTTCTCGCCACGCCGACAATAACGTTTATATATGTAACTATGTTACATATATCTAGGATATGTATGTGCCAACATAGACACGGATTCTGCCATTATCCGGGGAGAGGACTGATTCAACTGCTGATCCTGCGAATTCTGCACGAAAAACCGTCACATGGGTATCAGATAATGGATGAGTTGGAGCGGATAACCTCTCAGAAGTACATCCCTGAGCCAGGGGCGGCATACACCATGCTGAGAAGAATGGAGGCGGGGGGTCTTCTAGTTTCAAAGTGGGAGAAAAAGGAGTCTGGCGCTGATCGTAGAGTTTACACGCTTACCAAGGCCGGAGTGAAAGCTCTCCAAGAAGGGCTTGAAATGGTGAAGAAAAGAAGGCAGTTGATGGATAATTTAGTCCATTTTTACGACACACATTTTACTGAAAAAAAGAAGCGAGGTGAAAAATAGATGTGTTGCGAATGCGGGTGCGAGCTTGGGTATCACCATCACGGGGGCCAGCATCGTTCGTACATGGATTTCCCGCCGTTAATCTCGGTTGAAGAAGAGGTCAAAACGCTGGAAGAGCTTAAGGAAATACTCGAGGACAGACTGGACAAAGTGAACAAGCGACTGGAGACTGAGGCGTTAAAGGCTGTGGAATTATGGAGTACGCGATAGAAGCTTTAGACTTAACAAAATATTATGGCGGTTTTCTGGCAGTAGATTACATAAACTTCGGAGTCAAAAAAGGCGAAATTTTCGGGTTCCTGGGGCCGAACGGCGCTGGAAAAACAACCACCATTCGAATGCTTACGGGTTTAACTCCACCCAGCGATGGCACGGCAAAGATTTTTGGGCACGACATTCAAACCGAGACTTTTCTTGCCAAGAAGGATATGGGGATTGTGCCCGAGTACTCTAACGTCTACGACGATTTATCCGCTTGGGACAACCTCATGTTTACCGGTGAACTCTACCGGGTGCCGAAGGCGAAAAGGGAAAAGAGGGGGAAGGAATTACTCGAGCTTTTTGGTTTATACGGCAGGAAGAAAGAAAAGGTCAAGGGTTTCTCCAAAGGCATGAAGCGTCGGCTAACAATAGCGATGGGACTGATAAACGACCCCAAAATATTATTCTTAGACGAACCAACCTCAGGACTTGATGTCCAGAGCGCTTTGTTGATAAAGGGGGTGATCAGGGAACTCATCGGCAGAGGCGTAACGATTTTCTTGACCACCCATAACATAGAAGAAGCCAACATTTGGTGCGACAGAGTGGCAATAATCCAAAAGGGGCACATATTGGCTACAGATACGCCTGAGGTGCTGAAAAAGACAACGCAAAGCGTTCAGTCAGTAGAGGTCTCCTTTGCCACTTCGTTGAAGAATGGAACTGGGAAGCTTTTGAAAGACTTGGAAAAAATCGCCGCCGTCGACAAAGTAACCAAAGAGGGCCACAAGTTCAAGCTTTACACCGCCGAGCCCTCTGCGGTTCTGCCGAGTCTGTACGAGTTCTCAAGGGCCAAGAGGTTGAAAATCCTGAGCGTCAACACACTTGGCCCAAGCTTGGAAGACGTGTTTGTCAAACTCACCGGCATAAAGATAAAACCCGAGGATGGCAACCTTGAGTAGAATAAAAATTGATTTCGGAGAATTGAGAAGCAATCTCAGCGCTGCTTGGGTGATAGCAAAGAAAGACGCCCGCATCTACTACCTGAGAGCGCCCACCCTGATGTTTGGGATAATGTTCCCGTTCGTCATGTTCCTTTCGTTTGCGATTGGGAGAAGTTCTCCCATCGATATATTAATTCCCGGGTTGGTCGCCATGACGATCTTCTTCAGCGCATCCTCAATAGGTCCAGTTTCAATTCCTCTGGAGCGGAGGGTCAAGACTTTCGAGAGATTGCTCTCTGCCCCCATCTCTTTCTATGCTGTTTTTCTGGGGAAGGTGTTAGCTGGATTATTTTTTAGCCTCGCCATAGGAGCAATCCCCATCGTCGTAGGAATAACCTTCTTTGGCAGCCAAATCGTCAACGTGGTGCCACTAATTATCGGGTTTGTTCTGCCAGCGTTTTGCTTCTCAACCCTGGGGATAATGTTCGCCTCATACCCAACCGAAAACCCAGGCGATGTGATGATGCTACTCAATTTTGTTCGTCTTCCATTAATATTCATCAGCGGCCTTTTCATATCTGTCGAAAGCCTGCCGGGATGGGGCCAAGTCGCAGCCACATTTTCACCGCTTACCTATGCCAACGACTTGGTCGGGTATGCACTTGAGGGAAAAACGACTTACGGGCCCGTGCTGGACTCGATTGTTTTACTTCTCTTTACGGGTATTTTCCTGTTAATCGGCATGAGACTCGAAAAAAAGTTCAGAAAGTGACGATGAAGGAGGTGAGATAGTTGAAATTAGATGTATGGGATTTAACTAAACTAGCGGGATTTTCAAAGACTCAAAGAATTAAGAAAGACATTTTCAAGACAAAGATGTTCAACATTGTCCTTGTTTGCCTTGAGACGGGCCAAGAGATCCCGCCCCGCAAAGAACCCTACGATGTTTGCTTTTACGTCATAGATGGTCAGGGCATTTTTACGGTGGGGGACAAAACAGCGGAGCTGACGGCGGGTTCAATTATTTTTGCTCCAGCCAACGTTGCACGTGGGATAAAAAGCAATCGACGGTTAAGTATACTTGGAATTCAGGAAGCCCACTAATATGCGGATTTTACCAAGTTCGTAAAGAGAATTCAATGTACAGTCGAAAGTTTTACTCTCTCTTCTGAAGCGCGCCCCACGCCTGTTTTGAACGTGAAGCGGGAATTGCCCTCTTGGCGAGATTCCTCAGATTTTCAACAATGGAGGGGAGAATGGACGCCGGAAAACCAAGAACTGCCTCACTCGTCATGATATCCGTGGCGTCCCTGCACCCATAACACCCTAAAGAAAGATTCAAGCGATTTTCAAGATATGGGATGACTGTAGCGTCTCCGCATGCGGCTTGAAGTACTGCCGTAGAAGCTTGGACGCGTTCGCCACCTCTTGCATGCAGGTACGACAAGACGATCCACATAAGTTTTTCCACTTCATCCTCCACAACAACAACCTCTGGCTTGTAGTCAAACCGATTCAACGGAAAAAGATGTATCTGACAAATCAGCCCTGCTTTCAGCTTAGGCATGCCAAAGAGCATTTTTTGTCCTACTTTCTCATCGGATACAATGCCAAAGCCGACAAGAGTTTTGCCCGACCTGAGTTTTTCCGATAACTCCTCAAAACCGAAGGCCGATGATGCAGCCGGGCATGAAAGCTCCTCCTTTTTGAGGAGCACGCTATGTCCTTTTCTAGCTCTCATCACCGCTTGGCAATAGCGGTGTTTGACCAGTATCTCGGCGTTCGGAACTTCCTCGGTAGACATCAATCGGACTCCGACGGGCGACCACCTCAGGCCAAGGATGTCTTTCATCTCCGCGCCCAATTTTCTAAACTCTACATCCGGCGTATCGCTCTTACAAATCCCGTTTTTCATCATATTCCTCAGTTATCGCTTTCACAATCAACTCTTTCGCCTTTCTAACTTCTTCTTCGGAGATGTATTCCATAAGTGATTTTAGATCCTTGGTGCCGATGTCCTCGTGAAGCGCCTTCTTTTTCATGCCGATGTCTCTTGTGAGCATAATGCTCTTCGCCACTTTGAAGCCTGCGGCCTCCACCACCTTTTTGCTACATTCAAATGGGCATCCGTCCACAGTCACAACCTTCCCTGCTGCCTTGGTTTTTCCATAAACTGGACCCACTTTTGTCGGGAGTCCACCAAGACAACCGATTGCTACCCTTTTCAATCCCAGTTCCTTAACAGCCTCCATACTAGCAAGAGCAGCCGTGATTCCTGTGTTTGACATACCTCCAAAGCAGACGTAGATGACGTTCTCATGCGTGTTCTTTCCAGCTTTCCATTCCATTCCCTTCTCCTCAGCCATCATATCACCTCCTTTTTAGTTTTGATTTGTTTTCAATTTTACCAGAAATTAATGCCCCAGAATCTCACCGCCATGATTAATCCAATGATGAGGATTATGATTCCAAATGCTTTCTGAGTCCATCTGCCAGCGTTTACATATTTATTTCCAAGTTTTCCACGTATGGTACTCGTAACGGTGCACAGCGGTATGATTGGTATTCCATGGCCTAAACCAAATACGAACAAGAGTGCCCCACCCATTAGAATAGAAATCCCCTGCGTGAGGGTCAGGACAAAGACAGGCATCATCAAAGACATGGCACACGGTGCCCATCCTATGGAAAATAGAATACCTAGAAAGAGTGCACCGAGATAAAGAGATTTACCACTGATTTTTAGAAACATCATCTGCCCCTTTTCCATGATTTTTGAGCTTGATTCTTTTTTGGATCTTATTCTAAGTATCTCTTTTATTGGTTTGAAGACATTTATTCCAAGAACAATAAGAATAACCCCTGCTACAAGATAAAAAATGGCGGATGTCTCCACGAACAAACCAATCGACGAAATGAACATTCCGAAAACAAAAAACATCGCCGACATTCCTAACGTGAAAAATATTCCAATCCAGAATCCTTGACTTGCGAGATTCTTAGATTTATCCGTTGAATCTTTCTGCATTGAGCCAACATAAGAGATCGTTGCGACCAATAACGCAATCGAACAAGGCGATAACGCGGTGAGGATACCTAATGCAAAAATACCTACAAATGTTATACTGCTGCCAGAAATCTCTCCTTTAAATCCTTGCCACCTTCCTTCTGCGATATCTTGAATATCTTGAGCTAATGATCCCGCGGTTTGCACGTCATCAAGTTTTCCTTGCCCCATACAATATACGTGATAGACCCCTACCACGTTTTGATTGTCGTCGATTAAAACAAGTGTTGGGTTGGAAAATGCACCGTTAACTGTCCAATAATCTTGATAGAGCTTTGCTATCGGATACGGACTAGAGTCTTCAACCCAATGCCAACTTACATTTATTCCATAATCCTGCTTGGCAATATCTCTGCCACTAATTGAATAGGGATTATTCCTGATGTTAACGGTTATAATTTTAACATTATCAACCGATTGAGCGAGATTTTCTATTTCTACTAGCTGCCCTTTCATCTCCTCCTCACATTCGATACACAACGGTGACTCCAATCCTGTAAAATGGAGGATAATAACGTGTCCTCTATAATCACTCAGTGAAAACTCAACCCCATTTTCATCAACAGCGGTAAAGTCAGATGCAGGTGTTACCTCGTACTGGTTCATTCTAACCACGGGTGAAAAAAAAGAAAACCCGACAAAAACAAAAATAGCAAGAAAAATTACATAAAAAACTTTTTTCATGTTACTCACCGCTGTTTACGTGATAATAGTAAATCCCATCTTTTACCCATCCTTCCAAATCAGATTCATCCATATCCCCCTCCCAACCATGCCAACAATATTCGGCACTGCCGTTGTTGTCTATTGGAGTGATAATAACAGTTAAGGCGATATAATGTGGATAACCATCCGGATCATACGCAATCGCGTCATAGCCTTTATTTTCAATGTCCCCCCCAAGCGTCAAATCCAAATCATAAAATGTTAGGTTATTTTCGTATTTATCCCCAAGTTCAATCACTCTATCTGCCTGAGCCTGACACCAATAGCAACCTGTACGATGGAGCACTAGTAAAACACATTTATTTTCCAATGAATCCAGTACCCACTGGGGATGACTAACAGATTGACCACTCTGTGGATGACTGGATGGATAAGATATCCAGAAATCATCTGTTCCATTGCCGAGAGAGTGCACCGGTACATAATTGTCCAACCATGATGAACCACTAGAACCATTTCCAGAATTTTCGGTATTAAAGCCAGTTACCCACACTATGAGAAAAATAGCGGACGCCAATATCAAAATAACTTTAAGGTTCATTTGGGCTTCCCACACATCCTTTTTTTATAATCGCAGCTCCCCATTTACCTCAGCCACTTCTCAATCTCATCTCTAGTTGGGATTATTCCCTCGGATTTCACACTGCCATCTACAACTACCGCAGGCGTTGCCATTATGCCAGATTCTATTATCTTGCCCATGTCTGTGACTTCCTCGACCTTCGCGTCTATCCCGAGTTCTTCAATAGTTTCCCTCACTCTTTTTTCCACAAACTTGCACTTCTGGCACCCCACACCCAGTATTTCAACCTTCTTCATTTCAGCACCTCCTCTTAGAGTATCATTCCAAACACTACCCCAAGTATTGTTGAAAATGCAATGACTAACAGAACATATGCCGCAGTCTTCTTCGCCCCGATAATCCGCCACAGTGTCAGCATGCTTGGTAGGCTAACGGCTGGCCCGGAAAGAAGCAAAGATAACGCGG
>Ga0315282_10017506_pt1 | contig 10343 bp, 6 predicted proteins | sample YL17G07_20_MG_FD_203693 | JGI IMG/M metagenome (GOLD analysis project Ga0315282, IMG submission 203693) | Sediment microbial communities from Yellowstone Lake, YNP, Wyoming, USA - YL17G07_20 | ecosystem: Environmental > Aquatic > Freshwater > Lake > Sediment | place: USA: Wyoming | collected... | reverse complement strand
AATCTTCATAAATCCTTTGGGGAGAAAGAAGTTCTTCGTGGCGTCCATTTGGAGGTGCGGCAAGGGGAAAGCATGGTGGTCATTGGCGGAAGTGGATCTGGAAAGACGGTCCTGATCAAGTGCATCATCGGCCTCATGCGACCGGATCAAGGAGAGATTCATGTGGATGGCTTGGAGATCGCCTCTCTAACTGAAAAGAGGATGAACGAAGTTCGAAAAAAATTTGGGATGCTCTTTCAGGGAGGGGCCCTCTTTGATTCGATGAGGGTTTGGGAGAATGTGGGATTTGGACTTCGGCGCCAAACTCACCTGAGGGAGGAAGAGATAAGAAAGATTGCTTCTGAGAAATTGGCGCTTGTGGGGCTAAAAAATGTTGAGGACCTGATGCCTGCGGAGTTGAGTGGAGGGATGAGAAAACGGGTGAGTTTAGCCAGGGCGATTGCAATAGAACCAGAGATTCTTCTTTATGACGAGCCGACGACAGGAATTGATCCCATCATGGCAGATGCCATTAACGATTTGATTGTGGAGATGAAAGAGAAGTTGAATGTCACCTCCATTGCGATCACCCATGATATGAAGAGCGCCTATAAGATCGCAGATCGAATTGCCATGCTCTATCAAGGCAAAATCATTGAAGTGGGGACTCCGGAGGAAATCAGGAACTCCTCCAACCCAATGGTCCAGCAATTTATTGAGGGAAGATCGGAGGGGCCAATCAAAATATTGTAATGATTCTTTCACTCCTTACCCTCTCCGAATATATCAATGAAATTGGTAGATATCGGATGGGGGAGGGAAATTGTATCAGGAGGTGCTCAGAGATGGCTAAAAAAAGTTCTGAGGCATTGGTCGGGATTTTCGTCGTGATCGGAATTTTTCTATTGGTTTTGATGACATTGAAGATCGAAAAATTCCAGATCGGAAAAGAGGCAGGGTATCTGCTTGGCATCTATTTCGACTCGGCCGCTGGTTTGGCTCGAAATGCACCCGTCAGGGTGGCTGGAGTCCGTGTGGGGAATGTCGAAAAAGTAGGATTGGAGCAGGGGAAGGCCAAAGTTATTTTCCATGTTCCGCACCGTATTACGATTTATAAAGATGCAAAGGCCTATTTAAAATCGGAAGGGTTTTTAGGAGAGAAATATATTGAGATTGTCCCTGGAACACCGGGGAGTCCAAAAGTGGAGCCGAACGGGATGATCGAACAAGGATCGCCTCCAGCCGATGTCGAGCAGTTTCTATCCAATATGAGCGCTGTTCGGGAAGACCTCAAAGAAGTCATCAAACCCTTGGGGGATGTATTGAAGTCTATAGATCCTAAAAAAGTGGAGAAGATCGTTAACAACGTCGATAAGTTTTCGGGCCAATTGACAAGTCTTGCCAAAGATTCGAAGGAAACGATTGAAAAAGCGAAGAATGCTTTTTCCCAGATGGAAGATATTGGAGAAAAGGTAAATAAGGGAGAGGGGACCTTAGGGAAATTAATCACCGATGAGACCATCTACCGGGATGCCAAAGAGGTGGTGGAGAAAGTAAAGGAGACAGCCGAGACATTGAAGAATGTTTCAGATAAGATCGAGCGGGGAGAGGGGACCTTGGGAAAACTCATCCAGGATGAATCTCTTTACAAAGACGCCAAGGAGACTCTTCAATCCATGAAAGGGATCGCAGAGAAGGTGGAGAAGGGCGAGGGGACGCTTGGAAAATTAATCAATGATGACACCCTCGTGAAGGAAACAGAAAAGACGATGAAAAAGGTTCAAAAAGCCGCTGAAGGGATTCAGGAGCAAACGCCCGTTACCGTATTAGGAACCATCATCGGACTTTTCTTTTAATGACTTAGTGACGGTGATCGTGGTTCGTGACAGTCTATATAATGGTTAATGTTTTATGATAACGATTCACCAACACCATAACAGATTTTGAATGACAAATGGCAATCCGAAAGATATTTTTTCTATTGGCTATTTTTGTATCCCTCTGTTTCATCCCCTCCTTTTCCGCGGCGGAAGAAAGACCGTTCTCCCTCAATTTCTGGCCGCTCTTTCAATATTTCTCTGATCCGATAGAAGGGACGAAAGAGATTGAGGGATTGGGTCCCTTCTTTCTATGGAAAAAAGATCCCCAACGAAAGCAATGGGGTATTCGACCCCTTCTTTACTGGACAGGAGAGGAGAAAGAGTCTCTTTGGAGATTGGAAGTCATCTACCCTTTTGGAAAATATCAGGTCAAAGAGGGCGACAAAAAAGGTTACTTAGCTCCCCTTTCTCTTTTCAGAGAAGAAACCTTCGATGGAAAAAAGAAATGGGATTTCCAATTTTTCCCTTTCTTTATTGGAGAGACAGAAAAAGGGCAAGACTATTTTGGCCTCTTTCCCATTTATGGAACGCTTTTTGAGCGCTATGGCAAGGAGGAAATTCGTTTCTATTTCTGGCCCCTCTACAGCAGATCAACATTAGAAGGAGTTCATACCACAAACCTGCTTTGGCCCTTTTTCTCCTTCATTGAAGGAGAGAAGAAGAGAGGGTATCGCTTTTGGCCTTTTTATGGGCAACGGGAGGAATTTGGAATCTCAAGATCGGAATTCTTCTTATGGCCTATCTTTTTAAAGCAGACGAAGGGAATGGATACAGAGGATCCGGTTGATGAGAGGATGATCTTTCCATTCTATATTTCAAAAGAGTCAAGGCATTTCGAGAGCAACACTTTTCTCTGGCCTTTTTTCTCCCATGCCAGGGATCAACTCACGGGTTTTGAACAGTGGGATCTTCCTTGGCCGTTCTTTCAATCCTTGAAGGGGGAAAACCTTTACGGAATAAAATTTTTCCCTTTCTATGGATACAAAGAGAAAGAAGGGGAGTTGAGAAGGATCTTCGTCCTCTATCCTCTCTATCAATTGGAGGAGGACCGGATGAGAGATGTCCAGGAAAAAACCCATCGCATTCTCCTCCTCAGTCGAATTCGGACCGGGGAGGATCGTCAAGGTATCCAAAAAGAGAATTCCCTTCGAATTTGGCCTTTTTTCGATTATGAGAGGGAGGAAACAGGCCATACGACATTCTCCTTTCTCTATCTTTTTCCATTTAAAGAGGAAGGTTTTGAAAGGAACTTATTCCCGCTGTTTCGGATTTTCCGTTGGGAGAAAGATCCTCGGGGAGGGAAGTCAACGAATCTCTTTTGGGGATTTTATAAAAGGATAGAAAAAGAGGAATTGGACTTCTGGGAGGTCGCCCACCTGATCGGGGTCAAAAGAGGAAAGGGGTGGAAAACGGTCTCCCTTCTCAAAGGCCTGGTTTATTATAAAAGTGATGGGGAGGCCGCGAATCTCAGGATTTTTTACCTCCCCTTTCATCTTCGTTGGTCTCGCCCTAATCCCCCCAACCCCCTCAAACGACCAATGGGCAATGAACAATGATCATTGATCATTGATCATTGAGGATTTAGAAGAAGGGGCGAAAGGGTAAGACATAATCTTAAATCTTTGTGAAGGAGTTTGCTGATGGATGGCAGGAGGATCGGGATATTGGGGACCGGCTCGTTTCTTCCGGAGAGAGTCCTTACCAATTTTGATCTGGAAAAGATCTTAAACACCAATGACGAATGGATTTACAAAAGGACCGGAATTAAGGAACGAAGGATTACGGCGCCGAATGTCAACGCCTCAGACCTTGCCAAAGAGGCTTCGCTTCGTGCCATGGAAATGGCAGGGATTTCGATCGAGGAGGTGGACCTCATCATCATGACCACGATGACTCCGGATACCGCTTGTCCTTCTGGAGCCAACTGGTTGGAGGCAAAGTTGGGAGCGCAAAGGGCGGTCTCCTTTGATGTGACCGCAGCGTGCAGTGGATTTGTCTTTGGTCTTTCCGTTGCCGAGCAGTATCTCAAAACCGGCGCTTACCAAACGGCTCTGGTTGCTTCTGTAGAAATCATGAGCCGGACCCTTGATTGGACAGATCGGGAGAGTTGTATCCTCTGGGGAGACGGGGCAGGGGCGGTGGTCATTCGTGCATTTCATTCTTCTTCGAAGGGCCAACCCCACCCAGAGAAAGGACAAGAGATCAGCGAAGTCCTTTCCGTCCATATTCACACAGATGGTGCGAACGGTGAAAACTTACTTCTTCCTGGAGGTGGGTCGAGAACCACTCCGATCTCTTATGAAAGTGTGGACAGGAAACTCCATACCCTTAGAATGATTAAGGCCAATGAATCCGTTCGCGTGGCAGTGAAGCGATTCGCAGAGGCTGCTGAAGAGGCGGCTGCTTTTAACGGTGTCCAGATTTCCGATGTAAAGTGGATCATCCCCCATCAGGCCAATCTACGCATGCTTCAGCAGGTGGCCAAGCGACTGAATGTCCCCATTGAAAAAGTCTATCTCACCATTGAGAAGTATGGAAACATTTCTTCTGCAACCATTCCCATCACCTTGGACGAAGCGGTCCGGAATGGATCCGTCAAAAAAGGGGATTTGATCGTCCTCACCGCATTTGGTGGAGGTCTCACCTGGGCCAGCAGCCTCATCCGGTGGTAATAGAAGGTATTCAGTTAAGATTATAGAGTTAAGAATTTAGAATTGAGAATCTCGAAATCTAAACCCCACGGACTACAAGCTACGGACGTGTTATATGGATGAATTGATCGACCAAGCCCTGAAAATTCTCAAGAGGAAGTCCATAGACGGGCATGAAATTTATTTCAATCAATCTTCCCATTTTGATATTGAATCGAAAGAGGGAAAGATTGAAACCCTCGAGACCTCTCGATATTTAGGGATGGCCTTTCGCATTTTAAATCATCAACGAATGGGTTTTTCATATGCCACCTTTTCGAACCCATCTCCTTCTGCCAGACTGGATTTTTCAGGCGAGTTGGATCGATTGATAGAGGATGCGATAAGGGGCGCCGAGGCGATCTCCGCAGATCCCTGTTTCGACTTCGCGCCTGTTCTCGAAGCCTCCCCTCCGAAGCTGCCCATTTTTGATGAAACATTGGAGAGGATTTCAGAAAAGACGAAGATCGAGAAAGCAAAAGGTTTAGAGGAGTCAGCGAGGTCTGTGGATTCAGAGAGAATTAAAAAGGTGAGGAAGGCTTCTTACCAGGAGGTTCTCTCCAGGACAACCCTGATCAATTCTAATGGGCTCCAGTTTTCCTATGACCACACTCTTTCCTCTGTGAGCGTGACCGCTATTGCCCAGGAATCGGGAGAATCAGAGGTGGGATGGGATTTCGATGTCAGTCATTTTTTCAATGATCTCGATGTGGAGAAAGTTGGGCGATCAGCCGGGAGGAAGGCATTGGGAAGGCTGGGCGGAAAGAGAATTCCTACAGGTGTGTATCCGGTCCTCATTCGCAATCACGTGGCTTCAGAATTTTTATCACTCCTTGCCCATTCCTTTTTAGCTGATCAGGTCCAGAAAGGGAAATCTCCTCTGAAAGGAAGGCAGGGAGAAAGATTTTTTTCTCCCCTCCTCACGGTGGTGGATGATGGACTTTACCCAAAAGGAATCTCAACTGCCCCCATCGATGGAGATGGGATGCCGAGTCAACGAACCTCTTTAGTTGCTCAGGGAGAACTTACCGGTTATTTATACGACAGATATTGGGCAAATCGGGAAAATCTGTTCTCATTTAGGTCGCGAGTCGGGTCGACAGGAAACAGCCGACGCCATGGCATCAAATCCCCTCCTGGGGTAGGGATCTCAAACTTTTTCATTGAGCCAGGAGATCTCGATTTTTCCAAACTTATGGAAAACCTTTTTCAGGGGATCGAGGTGGAGGAGGTGATGGGTCTCCATACTGTAGACCCCATCTCAGGGGACTTCTCTTTAGGCTGTTCAGGCGACTGGATCGATAGAGGAGAGAAAGTCCATCCAGTGAAATCGATCGCCATCGCAGGGAACCTTTTCGACCTTTTCCGAAAGGTGATCGGGGTAGGGGAGGACCTAAGATTTTTTGGAGGGGTTGGGTCGCCGAGTCTATTAGTGAAAGAGTTATTAATTAGCGGAAATTAAAATGATATCTGATTCCACAGATAATGGAGCGATACCAAAGATGATAATCTCGTAAAAAGTCTATTAATCTGTCACTCCTGCCCCGATTTGCATCGGGATAAACTCCAGCAGGAGTTCAGACTTGTCCCTGCGAAAGCAGGGAACCATACAAAGAAACTGGATTCCCGTTCCCCGATTTATACCTTCGAGGACAAGTTTCACGGGAATGACAATAACCGGCTGAATCGGACTTTTTACGAAACCATCAAAGATTAGTAACCCTTTGAAATTTAAAGAAAAATTAGTGTAATCTTTTTTAAAATCTGTGTAATTGTCATGGCCATTTGGCCTCCCGCAAGAGAGCGTAAAGTCATTTTCCAGCGCTCTCTAAAAAAAACCTAAAAAAAGCCTTGACAGGGGAATCCTTGGTTTGGTATTAAAATGGGGTTTTCAAAAGTCGGCATACCTGATAAATCAATAAAACAAGGAGGTTATTTTGGAAAAAGATTATTTTAATATTCTTATCTTTGGCCAAAAGACTTCTAAGACAAGGCACCTGAGGATACATAAAAAGACCTTTAAGATTGCGCTTTATCTTGCGGGTTTTGGCCTCCTTTCCACCATTTTTTTCTTTTGTGACTATATTCAAGTCAGAAAAAAATCTTTTGAACTGAATCAATTGCGCCAGGAAACTCAGGAGCAGAGATCCAAAATTCATTTTTTTTCATCGAAGATTGAAGATCTGGAGAAACAACTCTCCAAATTGAAGGATTTCGATAAGAAAATTCGTATCATTGCCAATCTGGAGAAGGGGCAGGGAACGGCCTCTTTTATGGGAATGGGCGGCCCATCCCCCTCTGATGTTCGGGAGAAATTGAGGGCGGAGAAAGACGAGAAGGGACTGGTTCAGCAGATGAGGGCCGATATCGAGCGCCTCAAGTCAGAGGCAACGTCCCGAGAAGAGAGTCTTTCTGAACTCGAAAAACTTTTACAAACCAAAAGAGAGGTGTTAGTTCACACCCCTTCGATATGGCCAGTGCAGGGTTGGGTGACATCGGGTTTTGGTTTTCGAACCAACCCCTTTACAGGATTGACCCAGATGCATGAAGGGATGGACATTTCGAATCGGATGGGAAGCCCTATCACTGCCCCAGCCGATGGGATTATTTCAGACATTGGAAGTGATTGGGCCCATGGAAAGATCTTAGTCATCTCCCATGGATTTGAGATGACCACTCGTTATAGCCACCTCAATAAAGTTTTGGTTCAAGTGGGACAAAAGGTTAAACGAGGCGATAAAATTGCTGAAGTTGGGATGAGCGGGAAGACAACGGGTCCCCATCTCCATTATGAAGTAAGGCTGAACGGCATCCCAGTCAACCCAATGAGATATATTTTAAACTGATAATCCCTCCCCACCCCCCTTTAGTCTCCGACCCGGCCTCCGGCTCAGAAGAGCCTCTGGCTCGGAGAGAGCGGTCTCTCTCCGAGCTGGAGGGCTCTACGAGCCGGAAGCTGACCCGGAGGGCAAAGGAGGGAGAGGGGGGATTTAGAAAAGAGAAGGTCCGACAAAGAATCACTTTGTCGGACCTTTTTTGTTTTGGATGTTGAAACCTTACCCTATCCGTTATATAATTTTTTGAAATTACAAAAGAACCCAGAGGAGAAGGGCATTTTATGATTGGGTCATTGATCAAGAAGATAGTAGGGAGTAAGAACGAAAGGGAGTTGAGAAGGATTCAGCCCCTCGTCGATAAAATCAACCAAATGGAGCCGAAAATCAGTCCACTGAGTGATGATCAGCTCCGGGCCCAAACCCCTGAATTTAAAGAGCGGATTGAGCGAGGGGAATCCATAGAGGAGATCCTTCCTGAAGCCTTTGCCGTCGTCCGTGAGACAGCGAAACGGACCCTTGGCGAAAGACATTATGATGTCCAGTTGATTGGAGGAATTGTTCTTCACGAAGGCAAGATCGCTGAGATGGCAACCGGCGAAGGAAAGACTTTGGTGGCCACCTTGCCCGCCTATTTAAATGCCCTCGAAGGGAAAGGCGTCCATATTGTGACGGTCAATGACTATCTGGCGAAGAGAGATAGTGAATGGATGGGGGTGATCTACCGGTTCTTGGGCCTTTCCGTGGGGGTCATCCTCCATGAGCTAAACGACCAGGAAAGAAAGAATGCCTATCACTGTGACATCGCTTATGGAACCAATAATGAATTCGGGTTTGATTACCTCAGGGACAATATGAAATTTACTCTTGAAGATTATGTCCAACGGGATCTGAACTACGCTATTGTCGATGAGGTGGATAGTATTCTGATTGACGAAGCCAGAACCCCGCTCATCATCTCCGGTCCTGCAGAAGAGTCCACAGATAAATATTATAAGATCAACCGCATCATCCCCTCTCTGAAGCAAGGGGAAGATTATCAGTTGGAAGAGAAGAGCCACGCCGCCTTTTTGACAGAAGAGGGAGTGGCCCATGTGGAGAAATTAATCCATGTCGAAAACCTTTACGACCCAAGAAACATTGAAACGCTTCATCATGTCAATCAGGCCTTAAGAGCCCACACCCTTTTCAAAAGAGATGTGGACTATATGGTGAAAGATGGACAGGTCATCATCGTCGATGAATTTACCGGAAGGCTGATGCCAGGGCGCCGATGGAGCGATGGTCTCCATCAGGCTGTGGAAGCCAAGGAGAGCGTAAAGATTGAAAACGAAAACCAAACCCTGGCGACAGTCACTTTTCAAAATTATTTTCGAATGTATAAAAAGTTAGGTGGGATGACGGGTACAGCGGACACGGAGGCAGCAGAATTCCGTAAGATTTATAATCTGGAGGTAATGGTCATCCCTACCAATATGGTCCTGATGCGGACCAATTACCCAGATGTCATTTACAAAACCGAGGATGAGAAGTTTCGCGCCGTGGTCAAGGAGATTAAAGAACTCTATCAATCTGGACGTCCGGTTCTGGTAGGGACGATCTCTATTGAGAAGTCTGAAAGATTGAGTCAACTTCTAAAGAAACAGGGGGTCCCGCATAATGTCCTCAACGCCAAACATCATGAAAGGGAGGCCGAAATCATTGCTCAGGCGGGAAGAGTGGGAGCAGTCACCATCTCTACGAACATGGCTGGAAGAGGAACAGACATCCTGCTGGGTGGAAATCCCAAATTCTTAGCCAAGACCTTGGTGAAAGAGGAACCCACAGAGGAGACAATGCAGAAAGCCTACCAAAAGGGCTTAGCCATTGTCCAGAAAGAGAAGGAGAAGGTTATCCAGGTGGGGGGTCTCCACGTATTGGGAACGGAGCGGCATGAGGCTCGGCGCATTGACAATCAATTGAGAGGAAGATCGGGTAGGCAGGGCGATCCCGGTTCCTCCCGATTCTATCTTTCTCTGGAGGATGACCTCTTGAGAATTTTTGGCTCGGAGAGAATTTCTAACATGATGGGCAGGTTAGGAATTGAAGAAGATCAGCCCATCGAACACGGACTTGTTACCAAAGCCATTGAGAGCGCTCAGAGGAAAGTGGAGGCCCATAATTTCGAAATCCGGAAGCATCTGTTGGAATACGATAATGTCATGAACAAACAGAGAGAAGTGATCTATTCCCAACGGAGAGAAGTCCTGGCCAGTGAAGACCTGAAAGACACTGTGGCGGAGATGATTGAGGAGCAGAGTGAAGGGCTCGTTGATTTTTATACGGATGAAAAAGAACATCCAGAAGACTGGGATCTCAAAGCTCTTCAGGACGCTGTTTATAAACAATTTTCTTTCAAGTGGTCTGTCCCCTCGGTGGAAGAAAATGGAATCAAGAGAGACCAGTTGGAAGAAATGATTGTTGAGAATGCGAAGGATTTTTACCAGAAGAAGGAAGAAGAGTTTGGAGCGCCCATGCTTCGATACCTGGAGAAGGTGATCATGCTCCAATCCATTGATTACCATTGGAAGGACCATCTCCTTGCCATTGATCAATTGAAGGAGGGAATTGGATTAAGAGGGTATGGTCAGAAAGACCCTCTCATTGAATATCAGAAAGAAGCCTATCAAATGTTTCTTGAGATGTTGGACAGGATAAAAAAGGATACCGTTGAAAAACTCTTCGCCATTCAGATCGCCAGGGAACAAGAAGCCAAAGAAATGAAGATGGAACGGAAACAGACTTTTGTTATGAGCAGAGGGGAGACAGCGCAAGGCGGGGGTGGAAAGACAGAAGACGGAAAAGGCGTCACCATTCGACGGGAAGGGAAGAAAGTGGGGCGCAATGACCCCTGTCCATGCGGGAGCGGAAAGAAGTACAAACGATGCTGCTTGCCCAAAGAGGAAGAAGCAAGAGCGTAA
>Ga0315282_10017505_pt1 | contig 10344 bp, 18 predicted proteins | sample YL17G07_20_MG_FD_203693 | JGI IMG/M metagenome (GOLD analysis project Ga0315282, IMG submission 203693) | Sediment microbial communities from Yellowstone Lake, YNP, Wyoming, USA - YL17G07_20 | ecosystem: Environmental > Aquatic > Freshwater > Lake > Sediment | place: USA: Wyoming | collected... | reverse complement strand
TTTCAAAATATCAGAAGTAGTCAGATATTTTATTTTCATAATTTAATTGCAAGCAAAACAATTAATTATGGAAAAGGCACTCTGTCTAGTGGTTGCAATTGTTTTTCTGAGCGGATGCACAACTACAAATATGCATCAAAATCAAACAACAAATATGGAAAAAATTAATTTCACCACTTCTGACGGATGGACGATTGTTGCTAATTATTATCCTGCTCCTGGAAACGCAGTGATTCTTCTTCACAAATTTGCAAGCGATAAGAGTGAATGGACTTCCTTTGCAAACGAGCTTAACCAGAAAGGATACTCGGTTGTTGCTCTTGATTTTCGCGGGCACGGCGAGAGCACTAGCAGAAACGGAAAAACTATTGCGTGGCAGAGCTTTACTAATGCTGATTTCAATGACATGACAAAGGATGTTGCGGCTGCTAGGGACTGGCTGACCAACAAGGGATACGACGAGTTTGCAATCATCGGAGCCAGCGTAGGAGCTAATACTGCGCTGAATTATGCTGCGAACGATTCTGCTGTCAAGACCGTTGTCCTTCTTTCTGCCGGGCTTGAATACAAAGGAGTTGTGACCAATCAGACTATCAGGAATTTCACAAAGCCGATTTTCATTGTGGCGAGCAATGAGGATACGTATTCTGCAAGAAGCTCGACTATTCTTTACGAAAGCGTCCAGGGAAAGAAAGAGATAAAGTTGTTTGACGGGGCTGGGCACGGGACTGCGATGTTTGACGAAACTGACTTGGACAGGCTGATTCTGAACTGGCTGAAGGACAATTATTCCTAAATTTTTTGTGACATTAAGGTATTTGTTCTGGACTTTAATCTTCTTAGATGTTGGAATGCCAGCATTGAAAATGCGAGTACAAACACCCCCAATGGCAACGAGCCTAAAACGTCACTGAGCCAATGGACGTTAAGATAAATTCTGTCAAATCCTACGACAATCACTATCACAACAAAAAACAGGCTGGACAATATTTTTGCATCTGCAGATTTCCAATGTTTCCATATGAAATAAGTTAACAAACCGAAAAGAACTATGGTGCTTGTCACGTGGCCGCTTGGAAACGAAAATCCGCTTTCATTCACAATGCCATTCAAAGGTCTGGGGAAACGGACCAGCATTTTAACTATCTCGATTATTGCAACGTCCGCAAGGATCGTCACTCCCAACAGCAAAGCATCGCTCCTGTATTTTTTATAAAAAAGATATGCGGCTATCACCATCGAGATTGCAAACAAAGAAGTTGTATCGAAACCGTAATGAATTACCTTAGCTATCTGTGTCAATGCATCAGAATGGATTGATACTGACCAGGAATTGACATTTGCATCCATTGCAGCAAAACTGCTCTTTAGGAGAACTATGATCAAAAAAACGATTAGGGATGTTAATGAGATAAAAATCGTTGTTCGTTGATTTCGCGACGGATTTTTACCGAGCTTTCCCATAAATATTTTTTGATTTCCTTAATTATAAAAATGAAGATTGAGCGAATCAGAACCCCAATTTCTCTTTCACAAAAATCAATTTCATTCTGTTTGGAATAGACTCGCGATTGATAATCAAAATCTTGCTGATGTTACTTGGAATTCCATAAATTTTTTTCAAGCGCTCGCTTTCAAGCGGAAGACTGTGCTCTTCAATTCTTTTGAGAGCTTGGTCGAGATTTTTCACAATCTTTTGCGTCCCGACAACCAAAATTACATGCGCAGCACTCGATGAAATGGGAGATAGCTGGCTTCCTGTATTTGAAGCAATCAACAGCTGACCGTCCTCTGTGACCGCATGCACGCTGCCCACATCATAATCCGCAGTCGCCGACATTCTTCTAAATTCATGTCTCTGCTTTTCATCGTTCATGTTAATTATTTTTTTCCTGACAGAGACGTATCTTCCGCTGTCTGTTATTTCTTTTGAAACTCCGATCGCATCCAAAGTCGCTGAACTGTTGTTCATCACTTCAGCCCCCTCGGGAATCAGTTCAAAAACTTTCTTCTTCGCATCCTCGCCATTTACCGCAATAAAAACCTCTATTCCATTCTTTCCCAGATTCTCCGCCGTCTTCTGCAGCGTTTTCTCCGCAGCCAATTCTGTCCATTTCATCCCATCACCAAAGAAAATATAGAGATCACTTGCCCTTTTCCAGTTCTTTGATTCTTTCGGCAACCCCTTTTGTTTCTTCTTCAAGATTCTTTTTGTATTCCTTGAGCATCTCTAGCTGCTCTTCCTTTGTGAAGAAGCTTCTGCCTCCGAATCCGCAATTGCATCCGTACATTCTATCACCTCTTTTTGTTATAGGATGTCCTATACTTGTGAGAGCTAATATTTAAATATATCGGATGTCCTATATTACTAATGAGAATGAAAGACTGCGGTTGCGACATGAGGGGGATGCTGTCGTTCCAGATTTTGTATTTGCTGTCGAAAAAACCCATGCACGGCGAGGAAATTGCCAAGGAGTTGGAAAAAAGAAGGGGCGAGAAGCCGAAAGCCGGAACCATCTATCCGTGCCTCAAGGAGCTGAAAAGGAAGAAGCTGATAAGCGGGGAGGAAAAAGGCAAGACGATAATATATTCGCTTACCCCTCAGGGAAAGAGTTCGGCCAAACAGGCAAGAGAGTATTTCATCCGCTGCTTCGGTGACATACTCGGAAGCGGAAAATAAAATTTATACTCCCAAAACAAATATTTTATTGCTATTTTAAAAAGAGGTGTTGGTGATGAAAAAAATCCAAGTTGTTTATACAAAGACGTGCATTTTCTGCGCTCCCACAAAGCAGATTTGGAGGGATCTTCAGAAAAAGCACAAGTTCGACTACGAGGAGATAGACGCCGAAAGCCTGAAAGGGCAGCAGGTTGTCAGAAAGTTCAACATCATGTCTGTGCCCACTACGATTGTCGACGGAAAAATCCAATTCGTCGGAATGCCGAATAAAGCAAAGGCCGAAGAAGCGGTGACAGGGTGATGAAAAAGTTCGACGTCCTGATTATCGGCGCCGGCGCAGCTGGGCTGACTGCTGCAATCTACACTCGAAGAAAGGAGCTGACTGCTGGAATTGTTTCCGTTGACATAGGCGGGCAGAATCTTCTGACAGAGCAGGAGGAAAACTATCCGGGATTCACTGGAAAGAGCGGCCCTAAATTGATGGAAACATTTTTTTCTCAGGCAGTAAAATTCGGCGCAGAATACATTCCTGGAAAGGCGAACAAAGTTGAAAAGACAAAAGACGGATTCAAACTGACTCTGACCAATGGTGAACAGTATGAGTCGCAAGTTATGATTCTTGCTCACGGAAAAATTCCAAAAAACTTGGGGATTTCTGGCGAGGAGAAATTTATCGGGCGCGGCATCTCGATGTGCGCAACGTGCGATGCTCCTGTGTACAGAAAGAAAAACGTCGCTGTGATCGGCGGCGGGAATTCTGCGCTTGAGACCGCCGAGTTGCTGACAAAGTTTGCAACAAAAATTTACCTGATTCACCGAAGAGACACATTTCGAGGAGACGAAATAACGCAGAAGAAAGTGAAGGCTGCGAAGAACGTTGAAATTCTTTTCAACCACGTTCCTGTTGAAGTGAAAGGAAAAAGCAAACTTGAATCGCTTGTTGTCGAAGATGCGAACACAAAGAGAAGAAAAGAGCTGAAAGTCGACGGAATTTTCGTCGAAATAGGGCACATACTCGACACAGAATTTGTCAAGCATCTTGTTGACAGAAACGAGCTGAACGAAATAAAAGTCAACAGAAACATGGAAACCAAGACTCCCGGACTTTTTGCTGCCGGCGATGTCACCGACGGTCCGTTCAAGCAGACTGTGACTGCTGCTGGAGACGGCGCTGTTGCCGGTCTTTCTGCATACAATTATTTAATGAAGAAGCAGGGAAAGGCTGCGATTAAGGCTGATTGGAGTTAAATTTTATTTTATTATTTTGTAATGAATTTGTATTTCGTTTTTAGAGAGTTTTTTACTTCCGAGTAATTTTAATTTAGCTTCAAAATCTGCATCTACAAAAACTTTGATTCCTCTACCAAGTAAAGTGGGTTCAACATCAAGAAAGATTTCATCTATAAGATTTTCTTTCATGAAGCTAGTGTTGAGCCCTCCACCACCAGAGATGCAAACTTTTTTTATTCCCTCGCACTCAAGAGATTTCAAAACTAATTTTGGATTTTCATTTGTAAATCTAACGGTTGGGCTTTTCTTTTTCATTTTTTTATTGTGAGTAAGAACAATGTATAAAGCTCCTTTGACAAACTCGGTAGTCGACATAACTTCATAAGTTCTTCGTCCTATTATGGCACATCCGGCTTTCTTAACATTTTTTAGATAGCCTCTCCACGAAATCTTAGAGACAAAGCTAACATCATCATTTTCCTTAGCAATCAATCCATTGGGAGTTATTGCCATGTAAAGAATTACTTTCATAATACAATCTATGGATTCAATATTAAAATTTGAGGTGTTTAACACTATTTCACAAAGCTTATCATTAATAACAAACAAATAGAACACTAAAACAGGGGATAGTATGCATGTAGCAAAATTCGGGGACGAATGGGGTCCGGAAAAAATAATTGAAGTTTACGAGCCATCAGTAGGATTGAAAGCAGTAGTAGTGCTAGACAATTTAGAACTTGGTCCAGCAAAAGGAGGAATAAGAATGACTCCGACTGTGGATGTAGAAGAAGTGTTCAGGCTAGCAAGAACTATGACATGGAAAACATCAATTGCAGGACTTCCGTTCGGAGGTGGAAAGAGCGGAATAGTTTTCGATCCCAAAGCGCACCCTGAAAAGAAAAAACAATTAATGACTGCGTTCGGAAAGGCGCTGAAAAACATTGCGCCAAAGATGTACATCGCCGCTCCTGATGTGAACACTGCTGAAGAGGAGATGAGGTGGTTTGTAGAAGGAAACGGAAATCCGAAAAGCACGACAGGAAAGCCAAAGGACTTGGGAGGACTTCCGCACGAACTCGGTTCCACTGGGTTCGGCGTTGCGCACTCGACTGTTGTTGCAGTTCATTTCAAAAAAATGGACTTATCTGAAACTAAGTTTGCAATTGAGGGATTTGGGAATGTGGGAATGTTTGCCGCAAAATTTTTGACCGAATGGGGCGCAACTCTCGTTGCTGCTAGCGACAGCAAAGGAACGATTTACAATCCTCAAGGAATTGATTTTCAAAAACTTGGTGAAGTGAAGAAAAACTCCGGTTCTGTCATCAATTATGCTGGGGAGAAGTTTCCAAACGAAAAAATTTTCGAGCTTCCAGTTGATGTTCTGATTCCAGCTGCGCTTCCCGATGTCATCACTCCGAATAATGTGAACAGCGTGAATGCGCGAATTGTTGTTGAAGGCGGAAATATTGTGATGAAGGAAGCGGAAGAGAAGAGGCTGCATGAGAGAGGTATTCTAGTTGTTCCTGATTTTGTTGCAAATGCCGGCGGAGTCATTTCCAGCTACTGTGAATACAGAGGCTATGATGAAAAAAGGATGTTTGCTCTTGTTGAAAAGAAGATAAAGAAAAACACAAGGCAGGTTCTGAAAGAGGCGAAGAACAAAAACCAAATGCCAAGGGATGCTGCGATGGAAATTGCAAAGAGAAGAATAAAGGAAAGCGAAATTAATAAATAATTGAAAGTTCCTACATTAATCGAGAAAATGGAAATAGCGAAAACGCGTTCATACGCAATATTTATTCATGACAAGAAAACTCTTTTAGGTGTCAAAACAAATTACAATCCTCTTTTCAGAAGAGGCAACTATTGGTTTATTGGAGGGGGAGCAAAAGAAAACGAAGAACCTGAAATCGCTTTGAAAAGAGAAGTCGCGGAAGAACTGGGAGTAGGAATTCTTGCATATAGATTAATTGGCTTTCATGCAAGTCAAAATAACGGAAATTGTGTTTATTATTTGTTTTACGATTGCGTTCCAGGTAGTTTCGACTTCAATCCTAGAAGTAATCCCAAAAATGATATCATTGACGCGGTGTGGGTTCCAGTAAATGATGTTTTAAGATATTTAAGAGGAAGTTATATTCCTCCATATTTGAGACAACATTTCAGAAATCAAACTAAATGGAGAAGAGCAAGGTTGCCTGTATAAAATTGAAATAGAATCAAGTAGATTCCGACCAAAATCAAAATTATTGCATTAACTGTTTCCATATAAGGAAGTATTTTTTTGAAGAATTTCATGACTGCTTCCTTTGAAGTTGCAACAAAAAACATCAGAATTATTGTGGCGATTCCCGAAGCAAGACCGTAAGCGAAGAAAGAAAGAATCCCATCGTAAATTGTCCCAAACGAGACGGCGCCAAAAATTACTGTAAGAAACAGCGGAAGCTCGCAGCCGAACGATGCAAGAGAATACATCACTCCGTATTTGAAAAATCCGAAGTTGCTGCTCAAGTCAACTGTGGATTTAATGTGAATGCTGAAAAAGAAATTTTTGTGCAACAAAATTGAAATTCCCACAAAAACCAGCAGCGCACCCATTATAACAACAAAGTATGGAATGTATGCAGCCAGCTCCCTGCCGAAAATTGTGAAAGCTGAGCCGAGAAATATGAAGACAGAAAGAATACCAAGTGTCAGAAAAACCCCACCGACCATTGCCGAACAAATTCTTTTTTCCGCGTTTTTTTGCTTTTCTCTTTTTGAAAAAAATCCGACCAAGTAGGAAATCAGAATAGCAGTTCCGCATGGGTTGAAAAAACTGATTAGACCGACAAAAAATGCGAATGTGAGAAAGCCGATATTAATCATAATTATCAATTTGCTTTCAGGAAGAAATAGCATGGTTGAAAAGATTTATCCAGTATTGTTTTGAAACTTCGCCCGCTCCGGAAAAAAGAATCGTGCCGTTTCTTGCAATGACATATTTAGTTGAAGTGTCGTAAATTTTGTAATCCTGCAAAAGAGGAACGCTTGCGAGAGTGAAATTTCCGAGATAGCCGCGGGAATTCACATCCTTGGCAATAGTTCCGGCATCCTCCTCAATGTCGACATCGACTGCAACAAAATTCACCTTGTCCTTGTACTGCGGATAAATTGATTTCAAATTTGTGAGCTCGTCCCTGCAGAAAGGACACCAAGTAGCCCAGAAATAAAGAACCGTAGGCTTTCCAGTGTTTTTCAAATCAGAAAGAGTAATGTTTTCTCCGGCAGAGCCAGAAGAAAGATCGACTGTGGTTGCAGTGAAATTAGGCGCAAGGTCTCCGATTTTGTTTGGAACGCTGCCTATTACCTGCTGTCCACCGAGCGAGGAGGCGTTTGGCATTGGATTTTGCGTGAAATAGTAAGCCGCAAGTGATCCGACCAAAATCAGAATGCTGTAAAGCGCGAACTGTTTTCCAGAAATTTTCAACCTCATAGCAACCTTTACATATAGTGTAAAACTAGAGGATTTAAACTTTTCTTCAGCTTCTCATTCCGTGGTTGTGCGCCATGTGCTCATCGTATTCGAGCTGGGAAATAAATTCCATGCCGCAGTATTTGCACACGTGCTTCTGAACCATTGGCATAATTTTAATCTGGTTTTCCAAAGTATATAGTTTTTTATTCTTCTGACACTCTGGGAGCTACGACAAAAGAAAGAGATACTTTGTCCCCAGACTTGAAGCTCATTTTCATCGGATAATCCTGACCCCATTGAAGTGTTACTACATCAGCCAGCTTTGCAGCCTTTATCATTTTTTTCAGATAGTCCAACGGATATCTGGCTTTCACTTCTTCGTCGGATTTCAGATTGATCAGCGAAGAATTCCCCTTTTCCAGTTCCAGTTGCGCAGAGGAAATATCGCCTTCTGCCCTCATTCCAAATTTGCTTCCAGCTTCAAAAAGAACAGAATCAGAGACAACATCTGCGTCGGCAATTCCATACTGCAGAACCTCAGGCTTCAGTTCTGCGATCGCCTTGAATTCAAGCTGGTCAATGGGCGGAACCTCCTCCTGCCCCAGATCCAAAAGAGGAAGGCTGAATCTTCTTTTGCTATCGCCTTCCAAAACAATTTCCAATTTGGAATCCACGAGACTGAGGCTGAGTCTGTCGTCTGCGCTCGCCCTTTTCATAACTGACAAAAGGTTTGTTATGTTCAGACCTATTTGCGTATCCTTGTCCAGATCATATTTTTCAAAAGCGGACGAGGAAATCTTGAAGTCGACGACTGCAACAAGCGCTCTGTCAGCAGCAACAAGAGTGATTCCGTCTTTGGATATTTTGAAAACTCCCTCGTCAATAAGCTCCCCTATTGTTGAAATGGAATCTGTCAGCAAATGCGCTTCAGCCAAAGTCGCTTTGAACATCTCTCTCACCTTTTATTTACTAGTTAAAGTTTATAAAATAAATCTTGAAGAAAGAATTTATGCTTGATTTTTAAAGGAATTTCCTGAAAAAATCATGCGACTTTCTGAACAATTCGTCGTCAAAATTGACGCTCTGAATTATGTCCGCTTTCAGCTGCTGGTCCAAAACAGAGCAAAAGACTCTAACTTTCTTTCCTTTTTCAGGAATATTTTCTGCAGCAATTTCTATTTTTTCACCGTCATTCAGCACAAAGGAATTCTCCAAAATATTTTCAACGGTCCCCACAACAGAAACTTTAAGATCGGTTTTCAAATCCAGTTCAGAAATTTTCTTTGGTTTATAGTAGTCAGTCATCAATTAAACGATTAGACTGCAAAATTCTTATCCTTTCATCTAGCCGTAACTTCTCCAACTGTAACTACATTTAGTGCATCTGTAGAAAAGTGTTGGTGGTTCATCTGCCGCGCGGGTTTGCTGCATCCACCAAAACGCCTCCATGTTCTCGCACTGCGGGCACATTATCTTTGTCTTCGGAAGTTCTGCGAATCCCTCGTCCTTGCCTATGACAACTATCTCTTTTTTCGGCTCGAGGTTCTTTTCGGAAAATTCGAGCTTCTCCTTTCCTTTGTAGACCTTGTGGCATTTCCTGCACACGAGCGCAACGCTTCTCGCCCTTTTTTCCACAATCAGCAGGTTTCCGCATCTGTCGCAAAACTTCATTTACACTCTTCCTCCGGACAAAATATCAGTAAGTATAACCTTAAAATAACCGAGTTTTGGGATAATAAAGATTACCCTTCCGTGCACCCAGCTAGGTTGTATGGAGTATTCCGAATAATTGGTGTTTGGGAAGACGATGGGCTTGTCGTTGTGATCGCCTTTTGTGTTAAAGGATCCGTCAGCATTTATCTTGACTATTCTGTGGATTATCGGAACCGACTGGCCTGGAACTGTGTAGACTACAACATCTCCGACATTGTACGAGCTTGACTTCTGAACTATGGGCATGTCTCCTTTTTTGAATCCGTCGCTGTACGGAAATGTTTTGAATGTCTGCTCTGAAATGTTAATGCTGGAATAATAATCGCTGCAGATATTCCACCAGTTGTCAAAAGTTTCTGTATAGTTGGCAACATACCTTCCGCACGGAGGTCCGTTTTCGTTTATTCCATGATCCATGGAGCCGCTGACAACTGCAACAACCGGGAGATCCGTGTTCAATGCGTATGCCAGCCCCTGGTTCAAAAGAAAAGCGATCAAAACTCCGAGCGCTGCGTAAACAACGTAGCCTAAAGGCCCTTCGGTGAGCTTGTCAAATTTCTGCATCAGACTTTTCTTTTTGTTTTTTTCAAACTTTTCAGGCTCTGCCATAGCTTTCTCCCCTTACAACAGCAGTAGCAAGCAAATGCGCTACTCTGAGCGGTTCTGGGATATACCCTCTTGTCGTGCTAAGATTAATAACTTCTTCTGTTTCATCGTTATCTATTCCGATGTTCTGATAATAAATTTTTTTTCCGTCCTTTATTTCGCACTCTTTTATTTTTCCGGCACGCAAAATAATCCTCCATCTTTCGTCTCCGTCTTCAAAATTTTTCAAAGCCTTCTTCACCCTTGCCAGATTCGGATGCTTTCTGTTTATCACTATCACAGGAATCCCTGTCTGCCTGCGGATTTTTTTTATGTCAAGCACATTGAATCCTCCCAAAGTTATGCCATCGAACATGATTACTTTCAACTGCTGTTTATGTCTGGACTGATTAATAAGCTTAAATATTTTTTCGGTCGCATCCATTCCGTCAACTGTCACTGTTGTAGTCAGCGCTCCGTCGAGAATCTTTCCTCCCCTGTAAATCACTCCGATTACAAAAACAGGGTTTTTGGAACGAGGAACGAACGCTCCATCATCAAATCCGAGTATTCTTATCTCAGATTTCAACATTGTTTTCAGAAAAGGAGATAATTTCCTGAGTATTTAAGACTTAGGACTTGGCCTTCTTAAAATAAGAAAGCGTTTTGCGGAGTA
>Ga0315282_10017504_pt1 | contig 10344 bp, 10 predicted proteins | sample YL17G07_20_MG_FD_203693 | JGI IMG/M metagenome (GOLD analysis project Ga0315282, IMG submission 203693) | Sediment microbial communities from Yellowstone Lake, YNP, Wyoming, USA - YL17G07_20 | ecosystem: Environmental > Aquatic > Freshwater > Lake > Sediment | place: USA: Wyoming | collected... | reverse complement strand
GTCGTGCACCTCCGTCGTGCACCCTCGTCGTGCACCTTCGTCGTGCACCCCCGTCGTGCACCTTCGTCGTGCACGGTCATGTCGTGCCTTCTGGATTCTGGCTCCTGGATTCTGTAAAGTGGGCGCGTGCTGATCACGGACCTTTCGACGCCCCAGGTCCTGGTGGACCGCTCCCGCCTGGTCGCGAACATCGCCCGCACGCAGTCGGCCGTCACCTCAGTCCATCTGCGGCTGCGCCCGCATGCCAAGACGCACAAGAGCCCGGTCATCGCCCAGTGGCAGATGAACCAGGGCGGGGTCGGCATCTGCTGCGCCAAGGTCGGCGAGGCGGAGATCTTCGCCGACTTCGGCATTCCCGACATTCGGCTCGCCTATCCCGTCAGCCCGGCGAACGCCGACCGGCTGCTACGCTTGATGGACCGCGCGCGGGTCTCGATCGCGGTCGATCACCTCGCGATCGCGCGGCAGTGGTCCGACCTGATGCAGCACGCGGGGCGGCGACTGGACGTGCTCGTGAAGGTCGATGTCGGCTTCCACCGCTGCGGCATCGACCCGAAACCGCCCGGCTCGACGCGGTTCATCCGCCAGGTGGCGGCGCTTCCCGGCCTGAAGGTGAAGGGCCTGATGAGCTACACCGGCCAGGCGTACAGCGCGACGTCCGACAGCGACCTGGCGCAGATGGTCGAGGCCGAGGCGCGGACGCTGCGGATCATCACCGAGAACGCGCAGGAAGCCGGCGTCGCCATCGAGGAGGTGAGCGTCGGCTCCACGCCGACGTTCCGGTTCAATCTCCAGCAGCGCGGCGTCACCGAGCTCAGGGCGGGCAGCTACATCTACGGCGACCGCACCCAGGTTGCGTTCGGCGCCATGTCGCTCGAAGACTGCGCGCTGACGGTGGTGGCGACGGTGGTCAGCATGCCGGCCAAGGATCGGCTCGTCCTCGATTGCGGGAGCAAGACGCTCGGCCTGGACCCGGTGCGGGGCTTCGGCGTCAACCGTGGCTACGGGATCATCTGCGCGACGATGGAAACCGAGAGGCCGGACGAGAACCTGCTGATCGACCAGTTGTCAGAAGAGTACGCGGTGGTCAAGGTGGTGGGACGGCCGACAGACCTCGGGCCCGGCGACAAGGTGCGGATCCTGCCGAATCACGCGTGCGTCGTCTCGAACCTCACCGACTGCATCCACCTGGTCGAAGGGCAGGACGTCGTGGAGACGCTGCCGGTCGCGGCCAGGGGCAAGGTCACGTAGCCTGCGCCCTGTCAGTCCGTGGTCCTTGGTTCTCAGCCCTTGGTGCGGTTCTTGGTTCGTGGTCATGGCGTGGCGGGCCTCACCCGCCACTTCCGGTGCCTGGCCGCTGGTCTACCCCCTATGCCTCGCGGCGGGGCCCGCGTCGCGCGGTGCCCGGCCGCGCTGGAGATCATTCCGAGGGTCTGTTACGATTCCGAGTAGAAGTGGGCTCGCAAGTCGCTCTCGGCCATGAATCGGGCTGCCTGCCGGTAGACGGCACGCACGGTCCCCGTTGCGAGTGTGTCGTGCAGGGGCACGGTTAGCGTCTCGCGCCGGCCCTCCGGACGTTCGCGACGAAGCTTCGCGTGACTCCCGCGAATTGCAACGACGGAGAAGCCAAAGCCACCGAGAATCCGGACCAGGTCGCGACCTGAGAGGTTCCTAAGCCGCGGCATCGGCGGGTCGGACTTCGATGGTGACGACCAGCTTCGGTGCCGCGACGATTCCCAGCGTCGTTGCTTCCTCGCCTTCCAGGTGAAGCGCGACCGCCTCGCGAAGGTTCGCGATGGTTTCGTCGACCGTGCGCCCTTGAGTCACCACGGCGATTTCTGCGCAATCGGCAACGTACCAGTCTCCGTCCTTCGCAACGAAGGCATGCACTGTGTCGCGCACCTCGGCTTCGCCGCGGGTTCCCCCACCTCGATTCATCGCTGCGTTGGAAGACGATTGTCGCGTCGCAGGGCGACTGCCCCGGGGTGCCACGGGTCGCGGGCGAAACTGAGGAAGCAGCGTGTACACGCCGCGACTGACCCGACGGAAGTAGCCCCACCGGTGCGCGTGGTGCGCGGGCGCGTTTACGCAGCAACGGCTCACGACGTGCGTGCGAACCGTGCTCGGGTTCAGGCCGGGCAGGGCCCGAACGATTTCGTCGGGGCTGAAGGTCCAGCCGCCCCGTTCCCTGCACAGCCGCCGGGCCGTTTCCAGCACTTCCTGTTGAACGCTCATGCCGTCAAATTACACGTGATATTTCAAAATGTCAAGTCCATCCCACTCGCGGAAGCGGCCGTTCTTGGTCTGCCAACTCATACTCGAGCCGGCGCGCGCGGATAGGCCGTATGAGGGGGGTTCGCCGGGCGCCGGTCGGCCGGCGCGACCTGGCCGCCGACCACCAGCCTGTTGCGGTTCTCCATCAACACATGCCCCAGATACAACAGCTCTGGTGACGAATGCGGCGCGTGAGTCATCGAGAGGCAAGGAGCGATTTCCGACAGCGCTGTGGCTATCGCGCAAGCAGGATCGCGAGCAGCGCCCAGAAGATGACGACGTCGGCGACGCAACAGACAAGCCACAACGTCAGCATGTCGTTGCGAATCGATCTCCTCTGGCCGGCAAGCCAGTCCGTGTCGGGTTGCATCACCTTCTCGACTACCTCCTCGACGATGATGCCATCGTCTACCGTCGATAGCAAGCTCGCCCGAGCGTCGCGTCGCGGCCCTCTACGAACAGGGGCGCGTCTATCGCCAGGGCGTCGGACACAGGTGAGGGCCGGGGGGTCAGGTACCACGAGCTGGGGGCCGACGCCCTTGTGGAGCAGGCCAATACCGTCGTAGGGGCCGGGCTTCAGCCCGGCGCTGACCTGGCCGGAGCGCACGAAGGGCCCGGGCCGAGCGAAGGACTGGCCCTCAAAGAGTCGGACCGGCGCCGGGCTACCGGGCCCGGGGCTCCTCAGCGGTTGTGGCCCTCGGTTGCCGCAAGCACCTGCTTAATGATCTTCGGATGGAGGATCTCGCCCGAATGGAAGGGAACCACGATGCGGGTAGCGCGGCGAAGATAGATGCGATGACCGCCTTTGGTTCGGATCAGCGTGAAGCCGGCAGCGAGCAAGAGCGCCTCTGCCTCCTCCGCCGTGAGCCGAGGCAGCCTAGGCAACTCGGACCTCGATGGTTGTCGTCATGATTTCCTTGCTGATGTACGAACGCCGTTCCTCCTCGCTCAGCGTCTCCAGGTACAGCTCGATGGCTTCGCGCATCCGCTCGACCGCCTGGTCGACGCTCGCAGCCTGTGTCTGGCAACCGGGCAGCTCCGGACTATAGGCATAGTACCCGTGCTCGTCTTTCTCGATGACGATGCTGACCTTTCCCGACATGCGAATCACTCCTTCGCGGCACGCTGTCCAGGCGAGGGGATCGCGGCTGACCAGCTCGCGGTGCCCGCCAACACAAGGAGCAGAGTATAGGACCGACGAGCTACCGATCGGTGACCTTCTTCTCCGGTTCCGGTTTCCCCGCGTCCAGGTGGTTCCAGTTCAGGATCGCGTTGAAGCCCAGGAAGAAGCTGCCGTGCGTCTCCCACCGCCAGTACGGGCGGTTGGCGAACATCACGACGTGCCCCTTCCCGACCGGCGCGTCGACAATCACGGCGCGGCCGCTCAGCGCCTGGCCGCCCACCAGCCCGCCGCTGAGCAGCAGGTCGTTCGGGTCGTTCGGGAAGCGCATGATCACGCGCGGGAGTGCCTGATCGACGCTGATCCCGAACTGGCGCGCCATCTGCCTGAAGGCCGCCGCCTCATCCACCTGCGGCCGCTCCGGCCTCCGGACCTCGCTCCTGTCGAGCGCCGTCAGACGCTCGGGGACGGCGTTCGGCGTCAGGTTCATGCCGACGCCCGGGATCTCCGGACCCCCGCGGCCGCGGAACTCCGACGGCACGCCGCCGACGCTCAGCACCGGGGCCTGGCTGAAGTACACGGCCATCGCGTCCGAGTCGTACCCGTAGGCAATCGGGCTCTTCCGGTCGGCGAACAAGGCCTTCAGTACCGTGCCACGCGCGAACAGGGAGGTCGGCTCCTCGACGGCAATCCCGATCGTGATGCCGTACTGCGGGAAGATCGTGCTGGTCGATCCCTCGACGATGAGCGTGCCGCCGTCCTGGACGAACTTCGCCAGGTTGGCCAGGCCTTCCAGCCCCATCCCGCCCCGGATGTCATCCGCCGAGTCCTGGACGCCCAGGTTGGGCGTCAGGTCGCTCTTCTTGTACGGGATCGGGTCGCCCGCCTTCGGGAGACCGTTCACCTGCGACTGCGCCGTGCCGCCCACGTGCGGGAACACGATCACGTCGTACTTCTGCCGCAGGTTTCCTTCGCGCAGCTTGATGTCGCCGAAGTAGGTGTACGGAACCTTGAACTGGTCGAACGTGAGGCGGACCCAGCCCTCGTCCTGCGTGCGCGACCACGCGTGGACGTACCCGATGCGCGGCACCTCCAGGTCGTGCGCCTTCACGGACGGCTGCGACGCGACGGCGTAGGCCGTGAGGCCGAGCTCCTTGAGCGACGGCTCGAGCTTCGCCCGGTCGGCCGACGGGATGATGAAGCTGCCGGCGGGGAACTTCCGGCCCGCCGCTTCGAACTCCCCTTCGGCCGCCAGCATCTTCACGTCCTTGTTGGCGAAGCGGAACGTCACGAGCGTGTTGTCGCCGTTGTGCTCCACGATCAGCACGCTCCCGCTGCCGTTGATGGTGCCCGGCAGCGTGACGTCTGAGGTGAGCAGCGTCATCTTCTGGTCGTTCTGCTGATCGAGGATCGCCTTGTCCTCGACCTTCAGCACCTTGACGTTCCAGAGGAGCGGCACGCTCCAGCCGGTATCGTCGTAGGGGCTCGGATTGCCCGGCGCGAAGAACTGCGTGTCGAGCAGCGTCTTGACCAGCGTGCTGTACGGCTGGTCCATGCGCACCACGTAGTCGCCCGCGGCCACCTGCAGCTTGCCGGCCGCGAAGGCGCCCGTGGCCCGCTGGACTTCCGCGCCCTGTCGCCGCAGCATGTTCACCAGGTCGGCGGCCTCGCCGCGGTGAAACTGGTTGGCGGGGATGACCCAGGCATAGGGCGCGTCCGTCTTGCCGCGCTCGACGGCCCGCTTGCCCTTCAGGTAGTAGTTCTCGAGGAACAGCTCGCGGTTCTTCGCCACGTACTGCAGGGCGAACAGCAGCGCGCTCTCCTGCATGTTGGTGTTGTTGCGCGGGCCCCACTTGATCTTCGCGAGCGGCGGGTTCGGCCGGTACCACTCGCGGCTGGTCTGCGTCGGCCCGAGCGTCACCTCCTGGTTCTGCGGGCCGTAGCTCTGGGTCTCGTAGAAGCGGCCGATCGAGTTGCGGGTGTTCGCGATGAAGAACAGATAGTTCGGCACCCAGCCGTCGTAGAAGCCGCCTGTCCACACGCCGGGCACGCCGCGCTTGGTCATCTCGCTGACCTCGAACTTCGAGAGCAGCCACCACTCGTCGATCACCAGCGGATCCAGCGAGGTGTTGTACGGGCCGGCGCCCGTCGAGGTGTAGAGGTACGGCACCGACTCGTGCAGGTCGTGCAGCACGGTCGGGTGCCATTCGAGGAAGGCCCGCAGGATGTTCTGCGTCAGCTTCAGCCCGACGCCGATGCCGTCGCGGTTGTTGTCGTGCGCGACGTAGTTGCCCCAGTAGACCAGCGGGATTCTCTTGCCGGTCTTCTTGAAGTAATACAGGTTGTCGACCACCTTCTCGCGCCCGTCCACCTCGACGACCGGCGTCAGCGCCACAATCACGTTGTTGCGGATGTTCTGGATGAAGGGTGTCTCCTCGACGGCGAGCCGGTAGGCCAGCTCCATCTGCATCTCGGCGCTTCCGGTCTCGCCCGAGTGGAGGTTGCCGGTCGCCCAGTAGATCGGCTTGCCGGTGGCGATGAGCTCCTTGACCCGCGCCTCGGTCAGCTTGGGACTTCGTGGATCGGTCAGCTCCGCGGTGATCGTCTTGTACTTATCGAGCGACTTGATCGTGGCCTCGTCCGCGACGAAGACCATGATCATGTCCCGTCCCTCGTCGCTCTTCCCGATCCTGAACAGCTTCACCCGGGGCGACGCCTTCTCCAGCGCCTCCATGTACCGGACGATGTCCTTGTAGTAGGTGAGCTCGTCGGGCGTCCCCGGGATGCGCCCGAAGAACTTCAGCGGCGAGGGGACCGTCGCCGACGCCGGCATGTGATCCACCAGCTCGGTGATGACGCGCGGATCCTGCGTGTACTCCTTGATCTTCGCGGTGTACTCCGCATCGATCTTCTGCGGCGCGGCCAGTCGCTTCTGAGCGGGCGCCTGCCCGGCCGAAACCAGGCTCGCCGACACGAGACCGGCGGCCATCGTGCCCGCCAGGATCACGCGGAACACCTTCTTCCCGAACTCCACTTTCATGCTGGTCCTCCTCCTGCACGCCGAACCACCCTCGCGGCCGGACCCGCCGTCCGAGCGCCGACCGACCGCGACACGAAAGCCCGGCTGAGGCGCGCGTTATAGCACATCGGCCTCGGCCGGACAAATCCACTCTTTACGTGGATTCGGTGATGGCTTGGCGATGTGGCCGGCGCCGCCTGGTCCTGATTCGCGACTTCAGTTCCCGCAACGCGCCCTCCTCGCCGAGGACCAGCAGCGGCTGCTCCGGGTCGCGGAGCAGGTTGAAGAACTGGCCGGCCGCCGTGCGCGCGTAGATCTCGCCGCCGTCGGTGAACAGGGTGACCTCGCCGCCGCCGATCGCCTCGAAGAGGCGGATGCCGAACCGCTCGCCGAGCGTCGCGAGCAGGCGGCGGAGCTTGCCGACCGAGAAGCCGCGGCGCCGCAGGTCGGCCAGCGCCAGTAGCTCGTAGAGATCCACCGGCGAGTAGCGCCGCTCGGTGAAGCCGCCGGCCTCGGTCCGGTGCGAGGCGACGGCGGGCGAGACCAGGTCGTGCGTGTCCCACCACTGGAGCTGCCGCGCGCTCAGCCCGGTCAGCGCCGCTACCTCGCGCGAGCTGTATGTCTTCTTCAGGCGCATCGATCCGCCATCCGGGCACCTTCGAAGTCCTTGCCCGTCAGTCCGCCCTCGCTGTGCGTGGAGTAGGTGAGCGTGACCCGCCGGTAGTTGATGAGGATGTCGGGGTGATGGTCGGCCGACTCGGCGCCCGGCACCAGACGGGTCACGAAGGCGACGCCATCGGGAAACGACGCGAAGGTGAACTGTTTCTTGATCGCGTTCCCCTGCAGCGTCCAGCCGTCGAGGGTTCCGAGCTGCCGCGCGATTTCGTCGGGAGACAACAGGGGCATGTCAATTCTCGGGCGCGCGGAGGGCGCAGGGGCCGCAGAGTCCTATCTTCCGGTTCTCTGCGTGCTCGGCGTGCTCTGCGCTGAAAGGTGCTCGTCGTCACTCCGGCTTCCGCTGCCGGACCTCGTCCAGGCGCAGGCGCGCCTCCTCGAGCCGCGCCAGCGCCTCCTTCTGCAACTCGGCGGTCTGCCATCTGCCTATGACAAGAATCGATCGGGTGCCACCAGTCGCAGCGCCGGATCCTCGCGTCCCTCGATGACGAGATCACCCACGAGGCGGGCCGTCAGCGGCGCGAGCAGGACACCGTTGCGGTAGTGCCCGGTAGCATAAACCAACGCCGGGCTCCGAGCCGATCGCCCGACGACCGGCAGGGCGTCGGGAGTCGCCGGCCGCAGGCCCACCCGGACCTCGGCGAATCCCGCTCGCCACGCCTCGGGCAGCAGCCCGCAGGCCGCGTCCAGTAGATCGCGGACGCCGGCCGCCGTCGCCCGCTCGTCGAACCCGGCCTCTTCCATGGTGGCGCCGACGAGCACCGACGAGGGAGCCGTGCCGTCAGCCTTCCACGGCACCACGTAGCAGTCGGGTCCCCAGACGATGTGGGCAAGCCGGCGATCAGGCCACTCGAGTTGCAGCAACTGCCCACGGACGGGCCGAACCGGAAGCGAGGCCGCCTCCCGGCCGCCGCCCTTGCCGATGGCGATGGGGATTCGCCCCGACCAGCTGCCGGCCGCCAGCACGACGGTCCCGGCCGCGAACGTCGTTCCCGTGCTCGTCTCGACGCGGACGGCCGCACCCTCGGTCACGATGCGCGTGACATACGCAGCCTCCAGCGCCGCTCCCCGACCGACCGCGGATTTCATCAGCGCACCGACCAGATCCCGAACGACGACATAGCCGTGATCCGGAACGAGGATGCCGGCGAAGACGTCGGCGGCAAGCTGCGGCTCGTGTTCGCGGACCGCCTGCCGATCCAGGAACTGCGCGCCAACGCCGCCCGACGCCAGGTGCGCGACGCTTGCCTTCATGCGTCCTGCGGACTCTTCGTCCACGGCGACCTCGAGCGACCCGCGCCGCTCGTATTCGATCGGCTGCCCGGCCTCCTCAACGAGCTCGGAGACGAAACCGTCGTAGAGGCGGAGGCTGCACACGCCGAGCTCGCGCAGGGGCCCGGAGGGGTGGCCCTCCAGGTAGGGTACGAGCATGCCCGCAGAAGCCCTGGTGGCTCCCTGGCCGGCGCTGCCGCGCGGATCGATGACATGCACGCGCGCCCCACGGCGCGCCAGCTCGCACGCGACCGCGCTGCCGATGATCCCTGCGCCGATGACGATGACGTCGCTGATCCGAGGCATTCTTTCACAGGAGGGAAGAAGGGAAGGAGGGGAGCTTCCCTTCTCCCCTTCTTCCCTTCTTCTTCGCCCTACCCCGCCTGCCGGGGCCGAACGCTGACGGGCACGGTGTCCCCGTGGTCGGACAGCACGCGCGTGAACTTCTTCAAGCCCGACATCACCAGGAACACGATCGCTGTGACGACGAAGACCCACGTCCAGAACGGGTCCAGGCGGAACGGGCTCCGCGCGAGCAGTTGTTCCGACACATCGAGGACGAAAAACCCGGCGCCAATCACGAAGAGCGCATGGAACTCGCGCCGCAGCACCTTCTTCCATCCGAAGCCCAACGACGAGCGCTGGTAGCGCCGGACGGCGGGCAGCACGGCAGGCACCCGGTTTGCCCATTCCCGGAACTCGTCGCCGAACTTCGCTTCCAGGAACTGCTCCTCGCGCGCCCCGATCCGCTCGTAGTACAGGAGACCAAAGAGGAGCACGATGAGGGGCAGATACCAGGTGCCGGAGAACAACGCGAGGCCGAGCGCGATGAGGGTGTTCGCGACGTAAAGCGGATGACGGACGATCGAGTAGAGACCCGACGTGCGCAAGGCCGTGGCCCTGGGATCGCGCGTGCTCCGTTCGGAGGTGCCGCCGGGCGCGGTGGCCACGGCGACAATGCGGATTCCCAGGCCCACCAGCGCGACCGCAAGGCAGATGACGCCCCACAGCAGGTTCCGCCCTGCACCGTCGATCGCGCGGTGACCGAGGCTGAGCGCAACGAGCGGCAGCAACAGCAACGGAAGATAGCTGCGCCGGCGGAACAGCCAGTCTCCCGAGCTCGCAAAATGGTCGAGCAGCCTCATCCCCGGGTGGCGCCCCTCGTCCGTGCGCTCATGAGGCACAGGGACGTTCTGCGTTCTCCGTTCTCCGTTCAGGCCGCCGAGCTTCCTCAGCGGCCTGTTCAGCCCTGCGAACGGCGGTACGTCATCGCCCCGGTCGCCGATGGCCCGCGGCGGACCCGCTCCTCCCCTCGACCGCCGAGCGCCCTGGCGTGGCGGGCGCGACGGGAGGACCGGAGACGAAGCCGTCGTTGAGGAACCGGTTGAAGCCATCGTTGATGAAGCGATCGAACCCGTCGTTGATGAAGCGGCCGAAGCCCTGATGCGAGCCGAGCAGAGGCCCGGCCGCGCGCGACCCTCCTCCGTGCGGCACGACGAACGGCACCAGGACCGGGAATGGGGCGACGATCACGAACGCCGGCGGCTGGGGCTCGGGACGCTGGTCCCCGCCGATCACCAGCAGCCCCTCGGTGGCTGCCGACGGCATCCCAGGCGGCGATGTCCCGGGCGGCGGCGAGGTGACTGGCGGTGGAGCTTCGGCCGGGGCCTCCGTACGGCCGGCAGGCGCCGTCTCGCGTCCGTTCTTCAGCATGGCCATCAGCACCCGGTCGCTGAGCCCCGCCCGCTTGAGCTCGATCAGCCGGCTCGCGTCCAGACTGAAGATCGTCCCGTCGGTCTCGATGAGCGCAACCAGCACATCGTCGCTCAACCCCGCCCGCGACAGTTGGACGAGGTCACCGATGCTCACCGCAAGGGCGGGACGCGGCACAGCGAGCACGACGAGGAGCGCACCGGCAGCCAGCCACGCGAGCCGCGTGGCCCGCCTGGTTGGTGTTCTCGGTCGGCCGGCAATGTGGGACATA
>Ga0315282_10017503_pt1 | contig 10344 bp, 12 predicted proteins | sample YL17G07_20_MG_FD_203693 | JGI IMG/M metagenome (GOLD analysis project Ga0315282, IMG submission 203693) | Sediment microbial communities from Yellowstone Lake, YNP, Wyoming, USA - YL17G07_20 | ecosystem: Environmental > Aquatic > Freshwater > Lake > Sediment | place: USA: Wyoming | collected... | reverse complement strand
CCGAATTAAAGCGAACTATGGCCGAGATTCTAGGCAAGAAGACAGGTTACTGCAAAGGCAAAGGCGGTTCCATGCACATCGCAGACTTCAAAATAGGCATGCTAGGCGCAACAGCAGTCGTCGGAGCCGGACTGCCAATAGCTGTTGGCGCAGGCTTATCCGCAAAACTTAGAAAAACAGACCAAGCAGTGGCATGCTTCTTCGGAGAAGGAGCCTCAAACCAAGGAACCTTTCATGAAAGCATAAACATGGCATCCACCTGGAAGCTACCGGTAATCTTTGTCTGCGAAAACAATCTTTACGCCATGGGAACACGTCAATCAAGGGTTATGGCGATAGAAAATGTTGCTGACAGAGCCGTAGCCTACCGAATTCCAGGCGTGATTGTGGATGGAAACGATGTTTTAGCAGTTTATGAAGCTACGGAAAAGGCTGTTGAAAGAGCCAGAAAAGGCGAAGGACCAACACTTATTGAATGTAAAACTTATAGACTTAAGGGGCATTCACGAGTCGATCCAGCCAAATATAGGCCTAAGGAAGAAGTTGAAGAGTGGCTGGCTAAGGACCCGATCAAACGCTTTAAGGAAAAGCTCCTGCAAACAAACACTCTGACGGAATCCGAAATTCAGCAAATTGAAAAAGAAGTTTCGGACGAAATTGAGGAAGCAGTCAAATTTGCCATGGGAAGTCCGTATCCAGCTCCAGAAGAGGCTTTAGAGGATGTTTACGCCTAAATTTGGGAGGATTAAATGTGCGGAAAATAACCTATAAGGGAGCCTTGAGAGAAGCCTTAAGAGAAGAAATGCAACGGGACTCCACAGTCTTTCTTTTAGGCGAGGATATTGGCAGATATTGGGGAGGAGCCTTCAAAGTAACAGAAGGCTTGGCAGAAGAATTTGGAGACGAAAGGGTTAGGGATACGCCCATATCGGAATCAGCCATAATTGGAACGGCGGTAGGCGCCGCAATAACTGGAATGCGTCCAGTAGCGGAAATAATGTTTGGAGATCTAACAGCCCTAGCCATGGACCAGATTGCAAACCAAGCAGCAAAGATACGCTACATGTTCGGCGGTCAAGCAAGTTGTCCCCTTGTGGTTAGAACACCTTTCGGAGCTGGAGTAAACATAGCTTCGCATCACTCTCAAAGCCTGGAAGCATGGTTCATGCATGTTCCAGGATTGTATGTGGCTGTGCCTTCTACGCCCTACGATGCTAAAGGGCTTTTGAAAACAGCCATAAGAGGCAACAACCCTGTCTTCTTTTGCGAACATAAGCTGTTGTATCCAGTTGAAGATGAGGTTCCAGAAGAAGAATATACTATTCCCTTTGGAGTGGCGGATATAAAAAGGGAAGGAGCAGACGTGACGATCGTAGCCACTTTATACATGGTGCACAAAGCACTCAACGCGGCTAAACAACTTGAAAAGGAAGGGATAGATGCTGAAGTTGTTGACCCAAGAACTCTAGCACCATTAGATAAGCAAGCGGTAATAAGATCTGTCAAAAAAACTGGAAGATTAGTTATTGTAAGCGAGGACTGTAAAACCGCTGGCGTAAGTGCCGAAATCGCCGCAATGGTGGCTGAGGAAGCCGTAGACTATTTAGATGCGCCGATAAAACGTGTAGCCGAGCCAGACACTCCCATACCGTTTAGCCCGCCGTTGGAACAATACGTGATTCCAGATGAAAAAGCCATAATGAAAGCAGTTAAAAAAGTGGTTTAAAATGGTAACAAAAGTTGTTATGCCAAAACTTAGCCTAACAATGAAGGAGGGCACGGTTGGCAAATGGTACAAAAAGGAAGGCGAAGCTGTTGAGAAGAGCGAACCAATAGTGGAGATAATCTCAGAAAAAGCCACATACGACTTGGAAGCGCCAAGTTCTGGAATACTTCGAAAAATTCTGGTAAAAGAAGGCGTTGACGCTTCGGTCAACGCAGTTTTAGCCGTCATAACATCTCCCGACGAAGCATTTTCAGAGACTGAAATACTTGCTGAAGTTCCTCAAGCAGTTGAGGAAACAGAAAAGAGAGTTTTGGCTTCGCCATCTGCAAAGCGTTTGGCAAGAGAGTATGAAATAGATTTGTCACTTGTTAAGGGCAGTGGACCTGAAGGAAGAATAGTTGAAGAAGATGTTAGAAGATTCATGGAAGAAGCCCGTGGGACTCTGCCAAAAATCAAGGAAATTATTGCTTTGACTGGTTTTAAAAAGACGTCTGCCGAGCGAGTCTCTGCGAGCTTTAGAACAGCTCCACACAGCACGATAATGATGGAAGTCGACGTTTCTAAAGCTGGAGGATTACACGAGAAACTCCAAGTTTCATATACAGCTATTCTTGTCGAGGCTGTTGCAAAGGCTCTACTTGAACAGCCCATAATAAACTCAACGTTGGATGCAAACCAGATAAAAATTTTTGAAGATGTAAATATAGGGTTGGCTGTTGCTACAGAATACGGCTTAGTTGTTCCAGTCATACATAATGCTGACAGAAAATCCTTGAAGGAAATTGATACCGCAATTAAGGAGTTGACGGAAAAAGCAAGGCAGGGAAAGCTGACCAAGGAAGAATTGACTGGTGGAACTTTCACAGTTACAAACTTAGGTATGTATGGGGTTGAATTTTTTACGCCGATAATTAATCCGCCGGAAGCAGCAATTCTCGGTGTTGGAAAAATTGTTGAAAAACCAGTCGTCGTCGATGGGAAGGTTGAAGTTAAGCCTCTTATGACGTTAAGCCTTTCCTACGACCATAGAATCGTTGACGGAGCTCCAGCTGCAAAGTTCCTTCAAAAAATAAAGCATTACATGGAATCTCCAGACGCCTTTGAAGCTTAGTCTTTTGGGCTTTGAGAAGTAAATTCTATGGCTTGAAGCAGTCCCCTAGCCATGGCTAAAAGGTTTATGGTAATCATAAGCGCCAGTAAGGGTATAAATTCGACGGTGAAAGTGAAATCTTCAATTTTGACGGTGAGAACACCGTAGTTTGTGGTATAGGCAACATACACTATGAGGAAGAAAGCGCGTGCAATAATGAGGATGTGCTTGTAAATTGTGCCTTCGCTTACTTTTATGGTGAATATGAAGAAAAGCAAAGCCCAAGCTAGAACCGCAAAACGTGTCAAATACTCTGGAAAGTTTGCCAGAAACGATGAGATTAAAAGCCATAGGACAAGCCAGAAAATTCCTGCAACAACTGTCATAAGCGTTGCTTTGGCAATTCTCCGGAAAAGCTTCCGAAAGGCTGGCTTAGTTTCATTTTCACTCATGGAAGTTTGTCCACTCCTCCTCTAAGATTTGCGCGCCCACAAAATATATGCGGATAACACCATTATGCGTCATTGTTGTAGGGTCAGCTATTTTTATTGCAAAAGATGTTTGAAACGACTCTTGTGGGAGAATATGCACATTTTGTGTAGCGTTACCGATAAGCGCGTTTGTGGAGTTGTATAGCTCCACTTTAAGTGGCCCGCTTATTTGGTTGGATATGTGATTGTCAAAGCTTACGGAAAACGTAACATGGGTCATGTTATAGGTGAGGTTATAAATGGTTAAGTTGTGGAACGGTGCACGCCAAAATGTTGTAAATTCCACCGAGGTTCCAAAGGCTATTGCATAGGCTACTCGCAAACTCAATGAAGCGTTCACATCCAGCTCCGTGTCATTTGTTAAGAGTTCGCTATCCTTCAAAACCAGTTCTTCCAAGCTGACTGAAAAGTTAAAGCTGGAATCAGCCTTTGTGCCTGCTGAAACATTCGGCAAATGCACCGAGGAAGATGAAATTGTCTTGTTTTTTCTGCTTATCTGTATGTTAATGTCTATGTCTGAAAGGTCATAAAAACCAGTGTTGTTTATGTAAAAAGGCATATGCAAAGAAAAGTTTCCGTTTGAGAAGGAGATTGTTGTTTCTTGGATGCCAATGTTTTTTGCTTCAAGAAGTTTCATAAGTGAAAAAGCCACGGTAACTGGCAATAGTAATGTGGTAATCCATAGAATTGCAATTATCCATCCCAATGCCCTAATTGTCTGCCGCAAACTAAACTCCTCGTTTGCTTGTCGGTTTTAGGCTTTTTCAGATTTTTCAGGCGTTTTTTCCTCAGTTTTTGGCTGCACAGCCGGTTTCGATTCTTTGTAGAGCTGTATTCCCCTCATTGTTGCAATGGAGCCGGTCCAACCCATTATTCCAAGAAACATAACCTTTACCACGGCTTCAGCTATTGGTCCAAGAATTTCTCCAAGGGCTTTTGAAAGGTCTGGGGATGTTGAAGGGCTTGCAACTGATGTCAATATTAAATATGCCATGACAAACGTGAGGATTAGCAATACCACGCCTACTCCTATTAGGATGTACGCAACCAACTCAGACTTTTCAACTTTCATATTCCCACTAGTCCTACTTTAAGGCTCATTTCTTTTTAGAACTTGTATAAAAATCATGTGTTTTGGCTGTGAAAAGTTTTAAGTGTTTGGTGATAGAGAAACCCTTTTGAACCAATATGAAAGTCGCCATGTATTACAGCCAAAATGACATAAGAGTAGACGATATGCCAATTCCAAAAATAAGCCAAGACGAAGTTTTGGTGGAAATGAGGGCTTGTGGAATATGCGGTTCAGATTTAATGGACTGGTACTTGAAAAACCGTGCGCCTCTTGTTCTTGGACATGAACCTTCTGGAATAATTGCTGAAAAAGGAGAGGATGTTAAAGGCTTCGATGTTGGAGACAGAGTTTTTGTCCACCATCACGTTGCATGTTTAAAATGTCATTACTGTCTACATGGAGACTACACCCTATGCGAACAATTCCACAAAACAAACATTATCCCAGGCGGATTTGCAGAATACTTCAAAGTTCCAGCCCCAAACCTCCAAATAGACACTCTAAAAATTCCAGAAACCATGTCTTTCGAAGAAGCCACTTTTATTGAGCCAGTCGGCTGCTGCCTGAGAGCACTAAAAAAATGCAACATCCAAGCAGGCGATTCATTGGCAATTATTGGTGTTGGAGCAATTGGAATAATTCACGTAGCCTTGTCAAAAATCTTTGGAGCTGAAAAAACGTTTGTGAGCGACCCAATTGATTACCGGTTGAATGTGGCGAAACAGTTTGGGGCTGATGTGGCGATTAATCCTGTAAAGGAAGATTTGACTGCTATTGTTAAGGCTGAAACTGACGGCAGAGGCGTAGACATTGCAGTTGTCACTGCGCCAAATTTAGAGGCGTATAAAGCTGGGTTAAGTGTTTGCCGCAAAGGCGGAAAACTCTGCGTTTTCGCACCCATTGAGCCTAGCAAATATTTGCAGATAAGTCCAAAAGAACTGTTTTTCTCGGAAATTCAAATAATCCCATCTTACTCAACCTCACATTTAGAAACCAGAACTGCATTAAAACTCATAAAATCGGGCAGAATAAATGTGAAGAAATTGATAACCCATCGTTTTAGGCTTGTGGAAGCGGCAAAAGCATTCAAAACAGCTTCAGAAAGCAAGGAAAGCTTGAAAGTTATAGTTTTAAACGAGTGATAGGAAATGAAGGCAGCCATGCTTTACGGCGTAAAAAACCTAAGACTCGAAGACATTCCAGTGCCAACGGTTGGGGCCGGCGAGGTTCTTGTTAAGGTTAAAGCAGCCACAACATGTGGCACAGACTTGAAGATTTTCCAGAGAGGCTACGTTGAAAAGGTCATAAAACTTCCAACAATCTTCGGGCATGAATGGGCAGGCGAAGTTGTTGAAGTCGGGGAAGGTTTAGAGTGGCCGGAAAAGGGCATGCGTGTCCGTGCTGGAAACAGTGCTCCATGCTTGCATTGTACAATGTGCCAGAAAGGCAAGTACAACCTTTGCGAAAACATGATTTGGCTTTGGGGAGCCTACGCAGAATATATAAAGGTTCCAGCCCGCATGGTTCTGGTCAACATGCAAGAAATTCCGCAGCATGTTTCTTATGAGGAAGCTGCAATCACAGAACCTTTGGCATGCGTGTTACATGGAGTTGAAGAGGCAAAAGTGAAACTAGGCGATACTGTGGCAATAATCGGTGCTGGACCAATAGGATTACTACATCTATTAACCGTCAAAAAAATGGGCGCCGAAAAAGTGATAGTCATAGACCTTGTGGAGGAAAGACTAGACTTTGCGGAAAAGCTCGGGGCAGATGAAACAGTTAACGCTGGAAAAGTAGATGCTGTAGAAAAGGTTAGGCAACTTACAAGCGGTTACGGTGCAGACGTTGCCATTGAAGCCATAGGATTACCCTCTACATGGGAGCAAGCCCTAAAACTTGTCAGGAAAGGCGGAACAGTCCTAGAATTTGGCGGATGCCCACCCGGAACAGAAATCAAACTCAGCACAGAACAGCTTCATTATGGAGAGGTAACAGTTTTAGGCACTTTTCACACGACACCGTTACATTTTCGAAAAGCTCTAAACCTAATAGCGTCAAGAACAATCGATGTTAAGCCACTTATAACAAGAAAAATGAGATTGGAAGACATAAACGAAGCTTTTGAGATACTTTCTACATCAAAAAGCGAAATTAAAATAGCCATAAACCCATAAATAGTAACAATAGGGACTACTTTAATGGTTGAAGCTGACGGTTACATTCTAAGAATAGCCACAAAAGAGTGGGTTGACCAAGTTTTCAACCTCGCAATTTACTACACCAGTACCCGTAGAAAATGGAATACGGGACAAACCATAATATTTGTGCACAAGACCAGTATAGGCGACGCCATCATAGGCTATGGTGAGATAGGAAACATCTACGCTTCAGATGAACTCTCCGAAGAGGAAAGACGCGAATGTGAAAAATGGAGATGGAAAAAGGCCATAGAATTCAAATATGTCATAAGATTTGACAAACCCTTACCAATAAAGGAAACATTTCTTAAAAGTTCAAAACTTCGCGGCAGATCTCTCCAAGGTTTCCCGCTCAACAAGGAGCAATTAAATTTGATCATAAGTCAAGCTGAACACTTGCAGTCTCAGAAACCTTAGATGACGTCTCACCAAAAGTCTTAAGAACATTATACGTGAAATGTAATGCGGAGAGAACATAGAATGGTCTATTGTGTCAAATGTGGTGCCAAGAATCCAGACGACGCTAAAGTATGCTCTCAATGTGGAGCGCCCTTATACTCAATGGAAGAAGGCGAACAACCTAGAAAAGTAGAAAAGGAATGCTTCGGAACTCGCAGACGCGAGGAACCTTATAAGCGAGTTGAAGAGGAATGCTTTGGAATTCCCAGAGGCGGCGCAATTGCTGGCATAGTTTTTGGCTTAATAATAATCCTTTTTGGGGTCAGTCTATTTCTGCAAGCATTGTATCCTAGTCTACCGCCCATACCATGGTGGTCCTTCATAATAATAATCTTCGGCATATTAATGGTTATAGGCGCTCTCTACGGGTTACGCCGTAGATATTAACACCCCACTTTATTTTAGTTCACAGGAAAGCTTGCATGTATGGCAAATTCTCCAATGATCCCGTTGCGAAATTAAGATTCTCGTTAAAAGCCAAAAAGTGATTAGAGCAATCATGTATAAGTTGATGAATATGCTTTCCGCAAGTTTGTCAATTCCAACTAAAGTCAGGAGGCAAGCGAACACAAAGAATACGTTAAGGGTTAATCGAGCATAGCCTTTGAATTTAAATTGAACGAAACCCAAAAGAATCCCTATTTGCCCAACCAAAACAGCTGATAAGCCAACCTCTACAATGTTCCACTCAACGAAGAAGTAAAGAGCAGTTCCGGTAAGGGCAATAAGCGCCCCCAGAAGCAAGCCTGTGCATGCTACGCAAAAAACATGCCCATCTATATGTGCTACATGGGCGGAAAATCTTCCACAGTCGGGATGATGCCCTTTGAAATTGATGGAAATTTCGTGAAAATCGGGATTTTCAGTCTCAGAAATTGTTGGTTTTTCTGTTTGATGTAAGTAAATTTCTGAACATTTTTTGGGAAAGAAAACAGCTACAATTCCAAATACACAAATCAACGTGAAAAGTAAACCAGTTAGTGGTTTTCGCCAGAAAAAATTTTCTTGAACGGCTGGCGGATACATGGCAAGTATCAATGTTGTGAACAATCCGAAGAGGGAAACACCTATAGCAAATGGCAAAATGAAATTTAGTCGTATATTTAGAGGCATGCAACACTCGCCTAAAATAGCGTTTTAAGTTGCCCCAGTATGCCTCGGCTAGCCATGTACCAGTAAACCCTTCTTCTCAATTCGTTTCTAGAAAATATTCCTTGGAACCTTCTTTTCCAAGAACCATAAAAGCTTCTATAGCATATGTAGAGTTCTTCCTGAACCTCCTTCCTTGATAATGTTTCTGTCGGCATTATGGCATGAACCATGTCGTAATGTGACCAGCTGAAATCTTCAATCCATCCATTCCGTTTCGCTTCTTCAAAAATCTCGGTTCTGGGAAACGGCGTAAGTATAGCGAATATAGCGAAGTCTGGATCCAATTCGTTTACAAACTCTCTCAAACTTGCGATTGACTCAGCTGTATCTTTTCTGTCACCTATAATGAACATCGTGTGCGCAGCAATGTCATTCTCCTTTAGCAACGCTACAGCCTTCTTTGCATCTTCCGCAGTTATGCCCTTCTTGAAACTTTCAAGGGTCGATTGCTTGGGGGTCTCAACTCCGAGAAGAACCCAGCGGAGTCCAGATTTTCGCAGTTTAGGCAGAGACTTTTCATTTCTAACAATGTCGTCGCATCTTGCCTGCACAAACCACATTAAATCATCTGCCATTTTACGTTGAAGAATTTCATCAGCGACTTCGCTTACACGCTCGCCAGAGCCAAGATTATCGTCTGTCAGCCAAATGAATCTGCTTCCGTAATTTTGGTAGCAGAACTCCATTTCGTCAGCAATACGTTTAGGCGATTTTACTCGCCATTTACCAAGCCAATGCCGCCACTGCGTGCAAAATGTACACGTGTGTGTGCATCCCCTCGAACCCTCAATTAGTGCATAGGGGGCATTGAAGCCAGCCATTGCGGCAAAATGATATTTATGAACAATATCCTTAACGAAATGGTATCCGGGATAGGGAAGGTCATTCAAATTTTCAATTAACGGTCCAGCTTGATTATGAAAGATTTTTCCCTTATGCTTGAAAGATAGTCCCTTTATTTTGGGAAAGAATGATTTTTTATTTGCGTTTCTAACAAGTTCTACAAGAGTTTGTTCTCCCTCTCCTCGTACGATAACATCAACTTCAGGATACGTTTCTAGGCTTTCTTGGGCTGTGGCTGTAAAATGTTGACCACCAGTAACTGTGAGAATATTTGGGTTTATCCTTTTAGCAGTTTCAAGAGTTCTGGCAACTACGTAAGCGTTACACGTGGCTAATGCGCTTGAGGCCACCACGTCGGGATTAAAAGATTCAATCCGCCTTTCCAGTCCCTTCCAATCCACCTGCTGGGCGTTGCAGTCTAACACTTCAATTTCAACATCTTTAACTTCCTTTTCAAGATACGCCGCTAACTGAATAATACCGTATGGGGGTGGCAAATACTCTCCCATAACAAACCATATGTCTTTTGGCGGTTCCACGAAGAGAACTTTCATTTCATTGCTTCTCCGTCAAAACACCTTATGTGTCTTCATCTTTTAAGAGTGCTGATTGATTTGTATGGCAATTGTTTTAAGAAGGAAGCGCAACTTCATATTCAGATTGGGTGTAAACAATGGCTGAGAATGTGAAAAAGCGTTCAGAAGGAACAAACTGGCTGAGTCTTCTTTCTTTCGGGTTATTTCTCATGCTATTAGGCACGATTTGGACGGCAACACCCAACCTGACAGAGGATGTCAGAGCTTTTGTTGATCCCAAAAATTGGCATCTTGAAAATGTAACTGAAAATATAGCTTTTCCAGAGCCAAAAGATAGCCACCCAATTCTCTATACGGCAGCCATGCAATTCTGCCTCATCTTTGGTGTTTTGCAAATCGTCATATTAGTTCTGAGGTTCGCATTTCACGAGTCGCTAAATAGAAAGGCTGAAACCGTTTCTGGCATGGCTTTTTGGTTTAGCTTTGGCTGTTTCTTATACATGTTAGTAAGTGAATCCATACCCTGGTTCGGCCTTATCGGCGGAATTATAATCTCTGCAGGACTGGCACTTCTCACTAGCAGCGTTGTGAAGCTGTTCAGATAACGTTCTAAGACCATAGCCGCCCTGCTTGTTTCTTCAAAGATTCTTTTAGAATAAATTTAAATGCTGATTCAAGTTTATGGTTTTGTTATTGCAGAGGCTAAACCACATGGTTAAGTATGTTTTTGTTACGGGTGGCGTGTTAAGCTCTGTTGGGAAGGGTATTGTAACT
>Ga0315282_10017502_pt1 | contig 10345 bp, 8 predicted proteins | sample YL17G07_20_MG_FD_203693 | JGI IMG/M metagenome (GOLD analysis project Ga0315282, IMG submission 203693) | Sediment microbial communities from Yellowstone Lake, YNP, Wyoming, USA - YL17G07_20 | ecosystem: Environmental > Aquatic > Freshwater > Lake > Sediment | place: USA: Wyoming | collected... | reverse complement strand
AATTCGACGGCACGCAAGCGCCGTCGTTCGAGCTCCTCTGGAGTTCCGGCCGGGCGCATGACTCGCCTCCCAGTCGGAGTATAGGACATTTATTATGCAGGAATCAATAGCGCCTTTCGCTCGGAACTCAAGGCGGTCCCGCATGGCGGGACCGCACTCCAAGGCGGTTCGCGCATTTTCATGCACAGTGGTGAGCCGAAGGATCATGAAATCTACGCTCGGAATGACACGGCCTGTGAGGAGGAGAGCAGCACGACGGGCCCGAAAATGGCATGAATGACGCATCTGAATTCCTGCTGCTTGAGGCGGCTGGCCCACGCCCCGGCGCGCTCCTGCTCTCTTTCAGTTCTTTGAGCGCACTTCTGGCCCTGGCCATCGTTCTGGCTCGTCCAATGGGGGCGACGGCTCGTCCCCGCGCGGAGATGGGTTCGGAGATCGTTCTCCTGCGCGGGAACCTTTGGCTGCCCACAACTTCGGTACGCCCGAATTCCCGCCAGGATGGAGCGACTTTTTTCAAGCCGGACCCGACAGTGCGGGAGCCGCCTTCGCTGTTAATTCCCAGCCTGACGGCGGAATCCGCCGTCCGGACCGATCCGCCGGCAGTGGAGTTACCGAGGTTGCGATTGAGCTTCTTGCCGCTCGCCTCGAGTGATGTTCTCTTATCTGCCCTGAAGCTGCCGCCGCCCCCCGTAGGCGCAACCCAGGTTGCAGCCCGCGATGCCCGCAAACCCGCTCCGGCCGCCCTCGGCGCCCTGCCCTTACCGCAATTGATCGAGCGCGAAGCCGTTCTCGCCGCAGGGCTTGCCGCACTGCCGCCTGCCCGGCGCTCGGCTTTGCCGCGTCTCTCGATTCGCGTGGATGCGGATTGGCTCGAAGCCCTGCCACAGACGAAAGAAGAACTCTATTTCTCTGCAACGAACCCGCAAGAGGATTCCGAAGTTCTCGCTTACTTGCCCGCCACCCGCCGCTTCACCTTGAAGCGCCCGCCGCGACCTCTTTGGCAGGTCCGCGAGGGCGAGCGAGTGCCCGCGCTCGCCGCATTGCGCGATGCCGCCGCCCGACAGTTGGGTGTCTCCCCCGAGTTGGTGGGCCTATACACCTGGCATCCGCCCGTCCTCGAGAACGCCTTGCGCATGTTTGTCCTGGCACGCATGGAGCACCTGGGGGTGCAGTTGGGCCCCAGCGACGTGGTCACCGTGCGCTTCGCCTCGGGACCCGACGGCTGCCTCATGAGCCTCGAACCCATTCGCGCCTCAGGGTCTCCGTGAACCGCCCGCGCCGCCGCGTGCTCAGCGGGATACCGCTACGGGGGGTAGCGCGGAATCTCGCTTTCCAGAGACTCCGGGGCTTATAAGGACATCGAGGTACAGCGGCCGCGACGAAGGCCACAAAGGACGATCAGCGATTTGGTTCTCCGTCGCCGGCGCGCCCCGGCCGCCTAAGCTGTGAGACCAAGCTCAGAAGAACGACGATACCCCAGCTCAAGACCGCCAGCATTAGGAACAAGCAAATTGCCGAGAGCTGTGCCTGGTTCTTGCCGACCAGATAAGCCCGGTCAGCAATAATCGCCTCATAGCTTTCGTCACAACTGCGGTAGCTCACCGACAGGAATCCCGCTAGCGCCGGCAGCAACAGGCCGGCAGGGAAGAGCTTCCTGATAACGGAGGCAAGATTCCTGTTGGGGAAGGCGCGGACAAGCCCCGCGAGTGGACGCCGCAGACAGGCATAAGCCGCCATGCCGATCACGATCGACAGCCCGCCCACAAAGAAGTACGAGACGATAAGGTACTGTTCATTGCTCATGCTTGGCTCGCAGAACGGCCACCAGGATGGTGACCAGAACGAGGTAGCCCAGCAATAATCCCAAACAGAGCTCGCAGGCTTCATGCAGGCCTGCCGCCACTTTCCAAACGTACTCCATGAAGGGATCGCTCGGCTTGAAGTTGAAGGTCGTTCCGAGGGCACCCGCGAAGGCGGCCAGCAATAGGCCGATGAGAAAGCTTCGCAGGTAGAACGTAGTGCCGTCGGGCAGCTTCAAGGCCTGGTTCAGCAGGCCTTGGAGGCTCTTCGACACGAGGGCCCAGATTGTAAACGTCAGGATGAGCGATAGTGCCAGCAGAATGACGAATCCAGTCAGGTTGTGAGCACTCATACCAGTTCTCCATATTTAAACCAGCATATGTCCTGTCCTACTTAACTCCTTACAATGTTAGGACCCCCATCCCCTAGCCCTTCTCCCCCAAGAGGGCGAGCGGAGAGAGGGTCTGGAAAACGGGTAAGCTCGAATAACTCCCCCCTCTCCCCCTTGAGGGAGGGGCCGGGGGTGGGGGGCGAACACGATCGGGTTGTCAACGATCAAGCTTGAGAGGCCACTAGGCGCGGCCCACCGCCTGGGTCATGTACAACCATTTCTCGACGACTTTGGCCATGGCTTGCATCGCCACCGCCTGCGCCATGGGGGTCCAGAGATTCTTTCCTGTGCTCCATTGCTCGAGCAGCGATTGGCGCACGGCGGCGATGGCTTCCGTCGCCACATTCACCTTGGCAATCCCCAACGATATGGCTCGGCGCAAATCGGCCTCGGGTGTCCCTGAGCCGCCGTGCAGAACCAGCGGAATGCGGGTCGCCGCCTTGAGTTTCGCCAGTCGCTCGAAGTCCAGGCGTGGTAGCTTGGTGTAGAAGCCGTGGGCGTTGCCAATGGAGACAGCCAGAGCGTCTATCCCGGTCTTGTCCACAAAGGCAGCAGCCATCTCCGGGTCGGTGAGGGTGGATTCCGATTCACCTTCGACCGTCGCTTGATCCGCTCGACCGATCACGCCCAACTCGCCCTCGACCGTCACACCCTGAGGGTGGGCCAGCGCCACCACTTGCCGCAGAGCTTCGGCATTCTCCGCCCACGACCGAGTGGAATAATCCAGCATCACCGAAGTGTACTTCGCCGCCAGGCAGTCTTCGACCACAGCCATGGAGTTACCGTGATCCAGGTGCAACGCCGCCGGGACGTCGAAGCGTTCCGCCAACGCGTGCGCCACCGCGCCAAGGTCGCGTGGAGCCAGCAGCCCGAACTCCCCGGGCCCGTTCATCAGAATCACCGGAGCCTTCAACTTCGCGGCCGCCCCCAACACCACTTCGATGCTCTCGGCATTCCAGACACAGAACGCCGGAACTCCGTAGCCTTCCGGCACTGCCCGCTGCAACAGTTGCAGCATGGGAACGAACTTCATGCTCTTTTGCCTTGTGCCGCCAGAGCCTCGACTTCCGAGCGCGTGGGCAGGGAAGGCTGGGCGCCCAATCTGCTCGCCGCCAAAGCGCCGGCATAATTGGCGAAGCAAATGGCATGTTCGAGGTCGCGGCCGGAGGCCAGCTCGACTGTTAGAGCTCCGGTAAATGCGTCGCCGGCCGCCGTGGGATCAATGGCGTCAACCTTGCAGGCGGGAAAGTGTTTTGACTTCTTGTTGGTCACCAGCATTGCGCCGTCGCTGCCCAGCTTTAGGACCACCGTCTTCACACCCCAGGAGAGGAGTTTTTCAGCCGCCTCGCGCGCCGAAACTCGTCCGCGAACTTCCTCGCCGGTCAATTGCGCGAGTTCCGTCTCATTGGGCGAGACGACGTCCGCCAGGGTCAAAATCTCGAGAGGGCAGTAGCGGGGCGGGCCTGCATCGAGCACCGTCAACTTGCCGGCCTTCCGAGCCAGGCGCAATGCCGCTTCCACGGCCTCCAAGGGGATTTCCAACACGGTCGAAAGCGCATCCGCCCGCTCGATAACTTCCTTGGCTCGTTCGACGTCGGCGGGCGTCAGGTTGAAGTTGGCGGCGGGGTCAACCGCAATACAATTGTTCCCATTGGGGAAAAGCATGATGAAAGCGCTGCCGGTGGCGCGCCCTGGGTCGCGTCGCACCCTGGCAGTGTCAATCCCCTCCGCCACCAACCCCTGAAGCAGGAAGTCTCCGATGATGTCGGCGCCCACGGAGCCCACAAGCGCGGTCCGGGCGCCCATGCGTGCCACCGCCACAGCCTGGTTCGCTCCCTTGCCGCCGGGAAAAAACTTGAGATTCGAAACCAGCAGGGATTCGCCCTCTTTGGGCAGCCGCTCCGCCTTGACCACCATGTCGAAGTTCGTGCTGCCCACAACCACGACCTGAAGATCTGCCGCCTGCCGCATCATAGGACCCTCTCGGGGTGCTTGATCCCCGAAGAAACTGCTTCCGTGCGGGGGTGGCGCTGCCCCCCCCTTTACATACTGAAAAGGTAGGAGTATTTTATCATCACTGGCAAGAGTGGTCTTCCGGAGGTTACTGCGACGGACAAGATGGCGCTGCGTGAAAGCGCGGACGGCTTGATTTTTCCGTCCCTTGCCGTCGCTAAGACGCATTTTACAAATCGAGTTTGAATCACATGCATGGCTCGAGGGGGCGGGTTTTGCTTCCCTTGAGCCACACTACGGGGAGGGGATTTCATCATGCCAAAAGCAAAACAAGTCACCGCGTGGGTGGAAAACAAGCCCGGAGAAATTGGCCGAATCGCGGAAGCCCTGGGCAAGGCGAAAGTCAACATCACTGCATTCTCCGGCTGGAGCGCAGGCGGGGAGAGTCCCGTTCACCTTCTGGTGAGCAGTCCCGCAAAGGCGAAAAAGGCGCTGGAGGGCCTCGGCATACGCTGCACCGAAGAGGAGGTCCTGCGCATTACGCTTCCCGACACGCCCGGAAAGCTCGGGGAGGTCGGCGCGCGTCTCGGCGCTGCCAACATTAATGTGGATTATGGCTATGGAAGCAGCGCCGAAGGCAGTAAGAAGGCGGATGTCGTGCTGGCCGTCTCGGACCTCGCGGGGGCCGCAAAGGTTCTGCGCGGTTTGTAATTGAGGCAATACGAGCCTCACGCAAACGGGTAGCGATTGAGTTCCAGCGCCCGGTCCGCCACTTGCCGGCGTAACTCGATGGTATCGGGTGGGGTGCGCCGCAAGAAGCGCCTCAGCACGGCGAGTTGGGTGCGGAGTGTGTCGCCCCGGGCGATTCGCGCCAGAGCCCGTCGCGCCTCAACTTCCATGCGGTCGCAGGCATGGTAGAGAAACACTTGCGTGGCCGCGACCTCCGCGGCGCAGGTTTCGGGAGCGCCGGCGGAGAGTTTCTTCATGGTTCGAAGCAGCGCGCTTTCCATGGCGTAAACTTCCATCACCAGGTTGCTGAGCGCGCCGATCATCTCCTGCTCTTTCTCAAGCGCCATCATGAAACGCTCGACGGCGCTGCCGGCCACCAGCAGGGCCGCTTTCCTGGCGCCTTCGACCAGCTTGATTTCTTCCGCAAGCGGCTGATCATCGAGCAACTCCTCCCCCGGCCCCATCCCCAGAATATCGTCGAGCAGTTTCCGGGCAGCGGGAAGCAGGGCAAGCCGGCCCTTCAGCGCCCGCTTCACGAGCATATCAATGATCAGCAGCCGGTTGATTTCGTTGGTGCCTTCGAAGATGCGGTTCACGCGCTGGTCACGGTAGGTGCGCTCCGCTTCATAATCGCTCGAGAAGCCATAGCCGCCGAAGATTTGCACGGTCTCGTCGGCAACATAGTCGAGCGTCTCTGTCCCCAGCACCTTCAGGATCGAGCATTCCACCGCGTACTCCTGCAAGGCTTCCATGATCTGCTTGGGCGCCGTGGGCGCCCCTTGGTCGATTCCCTCGAGCAGGGAATCGATCATCCCCGTGGTGCGGTAGGAAACGCTTTCAGCGGCGAAGGTGCGCGCCACCATTTCGCCCAGCTTTTCCTTGATCAGGCCGAAGTCCGAGATTCTCTGGCCGAAAGCCTCGCGCTCTTTGGCCCACTTCAGAGCTTCCGGCAACAGGTACTTGCATCCTCCCACGCAACCCGCCCCGAGTTTCAGCCGCCCCATGTTCAGGATGTTGAAAGCGATCAAGTGGCCCTTGCCGATCTCACCCAGGATGTTCTCCACCGGCACCGGTACGTTTTCGAGATTCAGGGGTGTGGTGGAAGAACCGCGAATACCCATCTTGTGCTCTTCCGCGCCCGCCGAGACCCCTTCGAATCCCCGCTCCACGATGAAGGCCGTGAACTTCTCTCCATCCACTTTCGCAAACACCACGTACACGTCGGCGATGCCGCCATTGGTTACCCACATCTTGGTCCCATTCAAGATGTAGTGTTTCCCATCAGGGCCGAGCACCGCACGGGTCTTGACATTCAAGGCGTCCGACGCTGAGCCGGCTTCACTCAAGGAGTAGGCGCCCACCCATTCGGCGCTGGCGAGCTTGGGGAGGTACTTGGCTTTCTGCTCATCCGTCCCAAAGTAGGCAATGGGAAGAATCCCAATGCCCGCTTGCGCCCCCACCGTGGCCGCCCATGAACCGTTGCGCGCCATCTTCTCCGAGACGATGATGGAAGAAATCTTGTCCAACCCCAGCCCGCCGAATTCTTGAGGGACGTCCGTAGCGGAGAGGCCAACCTCGGCGGCTTTCCTCAAAAGCTCCCTCAGTATTCCCGGCTTCTTTTCCTCAATCTCCTGCCTGCGCGGGACAATTTCCTTTTCCACGAACTCCTGGGCTGTTTGGGCGATCAGTTTGTGCTGGTCGGTAGTGTCTTCCGGCGTGAACACATCCCCAGGCGAACGGGACTCGATCAAGAAGCTCCCGCCCTGGGGCGTAACTTTGCTGGACGCTGCGCTGGTAACCATTTTAGGCCCCACTCTTGGATGCACTGGCAACTGGATGTAGAGGAGTCAGGAACCAGGAGTCAAAAGGGCACGGGCTGGAGAAAAGCAGTGAGCAACGGGCAGCCCCTGCAGGCAAAAGGCAACAAAACCAAAAATAGGAAATTGCGAATCACTAACTCCCATCCTCCAACGCCCAGTCCCCAGCCCCAACTTTCTCCTGACTCCTGACTTCTGATTTCTAGTTTCTGCTTTCTGATTTCAAATTTTCAAAGATTCCTGCTGCGCCCATGCCGCCGCCGACGCACATCGTGACCATGCCGTACCCGGAGCTTCGCCGCTTCAACTCGTTGAGCAGGGTGGCCGTGAGTTTGGCGCCCGTGCAGCCCAAAGGATGTCCCAAAGCAATGGCCCCGCCGTTGACGTTCACTCGCTCGAGGTCCAACCCCGCCAACTCGATCACCGAAAGCGCCTGGGCCGCGAACGCTTCATTCAATTCAATTACGGCGATGTCCGCAAGCTTCAGGCCTGCCAGCTTCAGCGCCTTGGGGATAGCGTAAACTGGGCCGATGCCCATCTCCTCCGGTAGGCATCCAGCGGTCGCAAAGCTCACGAACCTAGCCATCGGCTCGAGTCCCAGCGCCTTCGCCTTCTCCGCCGACATCACCACCGCCGCAGCGGCGCCGTCACTCATCTGCGAAGCGTTCCCCGCCGTCACCGTGCCGTGGGCGTGGAAGGCAGGCTTCAAATTGGCGAGCGCATCCAGGGAAGTGTCAGCCCGCGGTCCTTCGTCCCTGTCAAACCGCACTTTGTGGGTCTGCGGCTTGTCCTTGCCGTTCGCGTTGACCTCCACCACCTCGAGCGGAACGATCTCCTCTTGAAACCTGCCCTCTGCAATCGCTGCCAGCGCCCGCTGATGACTGCGAAGGGCGAACTCATCCTGCCGCTCCCGCGTGATGCCGTATTTTCGCGCCAGGTTTTCAGCCGTCAACCCCATGCTGAGGTAGATATCGGGATAATGCTCAATCAAGTAGGGGTTGGGTGCGAAATGATATCCGCCCATGGGAATCATGCTCATGGTTTCCGTGCCGCCGGCAATGACCACCTCGGCAAACCCCGCCATGATGCGCTCGGAAGCGATGGCGATGGCCTGAAGACCCGAGGAGCAGAAGCGGTTGATGGTCATGGCCGAACAGCTTACCGGCAGCCCGGCTCGGAGCGAAGCGACGCGCGCCACGTTGTTTCCTTGTTCAGCCTCGGGCATCGCGCAGCCGAGGATAACGTCTTCAACCTCGGCGGGATCGAGCCCCGGGGCCCGCCGCAGGACCTCCCGAATGGCCGCCGCGGCCATCTCATCCGGCCGCGTGTTGCGCAGCGTGCCGCGCGGCGCCTTGCCCACCGCCGTCCGCGCCATGGAGACGATTACAGCTTCCGTCATGCAAACCTCCCAGTGACGAGTGATGAGTGACAAGTGACGAGCCGGCCAAGCCATCAGCTACCAGCCGTCAGCTTTCAGCAAACCGCAAAGTTGCCAGCGGTTGAGTGTTGACCTCCGGCGCCTTTCCATAGCTTGTCACTAGTCACCGTTCTTCCGGCTCGTCACTTGTCACTCGTCGCTGCTCTCCTAGTTTCTCAGCGGCTTTCCGTGTTTCAACATATATTGGATGCGTTCGACGGTCTTCTTCTGGCCGCAGAGACTTACAAAAGCCTCCCGTTCCAAATCCAGCAGGTACTGCTCGGAAACGAGCTGTGGCGAAGTGAACTCACCTCCACCGCAGAGAACCTTGGCCAGTTGAGTCGCGACCACCACGTCGTAGTCGGAGATGTACTCGGCGCGGCGCATCAGGTGCAATCCCAGTTTTATTTTGGCGAAACCTGCCTGGCCGAGAACTCGAACGTCCTCGCGCAGCTTTCCGGGACGGTACCCCAAGCGCGCCAAGTCGAGCGCCAGCTCTTTGGCCTCCGCGATCTGCCGGTCCTGGTTCATGCTGATGGAGTCCTTCGCGGAAAGGTAGCGCAACTTGCGCGCTTCCTCGGCGCTGCTCGAGACCTTGGCCATGCCGATATTCGTAAAGACTTCCTTGACGACGGTAAACACGTCGCCCTCCAGATCGGCGGGCACGCCCTCCATGGCGCGCACCAGCATCTCTTTCGTCCCGCCCCCCGCCGGGATCAGCCCCACTCCGGCTTCCACCAGACCCAGATAAGTCTCCGCCGCCGCGCGCACGCGCGTGGCGTGCAGAATCAGCTCCGTTCCTCCTCCCAGCGTCAGGCCAAAGGGGGCGGCCACCACGGGCTTGGGCGCATACTTGAGCGCCATGTTGGCGTTCTGGAAGGCGCGTACCGCCCGGTGAAGGTCGTCCCATTCGCCTTCCTGAATCGTCGTCAGGATCATCATCAAGTTCGCGCCGACGCAGAAATTCGCCGCCTGGTTCCCGATCACCATGGCTTCAAAGCCGTCGTTCAAGCTCCGCAGCCCGGCGTGAATCATCTGCACCGTGTCAGCCCCAATGGTGTTCATCTTGGAATGGAACTCGAGGCAGACCACACCGTCGCCCAGGTCAATAAGGCTCGCGCCGGCATTCCTCTTGCTTTCCTTTTTGCGGGCTTTGAGCGATGGCAGCAGCAGGACGCCCGGCTTTTCCGCGATATCGCGGTATGCGCCGCTCGCGAAATCGAAGTAGCATCGAGCGCCGTCGCGTGCGCCGTAGAAGGTTTCCTTCCCCTCGGCGAGCAGCTTTTCGACCAGCAGCGGCGTGGACCGGCCCGCTTTCCCCCAGGCCTCGGCGACCTTCCGAATCCCCACCGCATCCCAAAGCTCGAAGACGCCGCACTCCCAGTTGAAACCCCACTTCATGGAATTATCAATGGAGACGATATCGTCTGAAATCTCCGGCACGCGCATCGCGGCGTAGTGAAATGTATCGAAGAGAACTTTCTGATAGAACTGCCCGGCGCGGTCGGGTGACTGGCAGAGCGTCCTCACCCGCTCTCGCGCGTCTTCGATATTGCGGGCCATCTCGAGCGAAGCGAACTTCGGCTTCTGGCGCTCGCGATAATCGAAGGCAGCGAGATCCAGCGTCAGGATTTCGCTCTCGTCCCCGCTGCTCTTGCCCTTAACTTTCTTATAAAAGCCTTTCCCGGTCTTATCTCCCAGCAGCCGGCGCTCCACCATCTGCTGGATAAAACCGGGAAGCTGGAAGAGGCCGCGCTCTTCGTCATGGGGCAGGGCCTCCCAAAAGTTCTTGACGACGTGCGCCAGAACATCCAGCCCGATGATATCGAGCAACCGGAAAGTGGCGGACTTCGGCAAGCCCATGACTGGGCCAGTGAGGGCATCGATTTCTTCGATCGTGTAGCTATCCTCCTGCATGACGCGCAGGGTCTTCAGGGTTATGAACGTCCCGATGCGGTTGGCGATGAAGTTGGGCGTGTCCTTCGCGACGACGATCCCTTTGCCCAGCACTACCTCGCCGAAGCGTGAGACCGCCTCGACAACCTCCGGCAGCGTCTCAGGAGTGGGAATAATCTCCAACAACCTCAGGTAGCGAGGAGGATTGAAGAAGTGCGTGCCAAGGAAATGCTGCCGCATTTCCGCACTGAAGCCCTCGATAAGGCTGCCGATGCTGAGGCCTGAGGTGTTGGAACTCACCACCGACCCTGTTACGCGCACCGTCAGCACCTTTTCGAGCAA
>Ga0315282_10017501_pt1 | contig 10346 bp, 13 predicted proteins | sample YL17G07_20_MG_FD_203693 | JGI IMG/M metagenome (GOLD analysis project Ga0315282, IMG submission 203693) | Sediment microbial communities from Yellowstone Lake, YNP, Wyoming, USA - YL17G07_20 | ecosystem: Environmental > Aquatic > Freshwater > Lake > Sediment | place: USA: Wyoming | collected... | reverse complement strand
GTTTCGGCAGCCCTTCGGCAAGCTCAGGACAAGCAAGCTGCCGAAACACCAACGGCATATCGCCGCCCTTCGATGAACTCAGGACAGGCGAGGCGCGGCTCCTACACCGGCATGCAACATCAGGCGATGTTGCACTCCATAGAAGGATGCCTGTTGCGGACAGGACACTATCTTAGGCGCGCAGGTCACAGACGGCCCACTCTGGAGTGCAAAATCCCCCGATTTTGCGCCGTTATGCGCAGTGCAGACCACCCGATTCGGCAGGGGCTGCGGAACGTGCGGCCCCCTCAAGCGGCCTATGGCCGCGGAAAGCGGAAGTACGTGGCACTCCATAAACGACGTCAGATGCCCGCTAGCAGCGCGGCCAGGCGTGCTTCCCAGACCGCGCCGCGCAGCTTCTGGGAGAGCAGGTGCAGCTCCAGGTCCAGCTTGGCCCAGGTGGCCGCGTCGGACTCGCCTTGGCAGGCCTTCTCAAGATTCGCCGGCCGCGCGTCGAGCCCTGCCACGCCCTCTCGCAATGGCTGGTGGCTCACGCGCAAAGGGCCAAGGGCCTTCCAGGCGCCGCAGGGCACGCCGGTTGCCTTGACAGGGGCCCAGTGCTTCTGTACAATCGTGCCAGCGCAGGCGGCCTGACCTGCTGTTGGGCAGGCCAGTGGCTGGCCCCATCGTCTAGAGGCCCAGGACGTCGGGTTCTCAGCCCGAAAACCGGGGTTCGACTCCCCGTGGGGCTACCATCTGGCTGACTGCCGGCACCAGGATTCCCTCCCCGGAAGAGACGGCTTATGGTCTCGGCCAAGGTCGGGCCCCTCACAATCGAGGCCACGCGCGGCGATATCACGGAGTTTGGGGCCGACGCCATCGTCAACGCGGCCAACAACGCCCTGTGGATGGGCGCGGGGGTTGCCGGCGCCATCAAACGCAAGGGCGGAGAGCAGATCGAGCGCGAGGCTGTGGCCAAGGGACCCATCCAGGTCGGCAGCGCGGTGCACACCTCGGCCGGCTCGTTGCCGGCCCAGTACGTCATCCACGGGGCCGTCATGGGCCAGGACCTGGTCACGGATGCTGAGAAGATAAGGGCCGCAACCTGGAGCTGCCTGTGCGTGGCAGAGGAGCTGGGCGTGCACAGCATCGCCTTCCCGGCCTTCGGCACCGGCGTGGGCGGGTTCCCGCCAGAGCAAGCCGCCCAGGCCATGGTCGAGACGGTGGCCCGCTTCGCCCACCAGGCCGCGAGTCTGCGGCGGGTCACGTTCGTGCTGTTCAGCGAGGACATCGAGCGGGCTTTCGCGCAGCGCGTCGAGTCCTTGAGCGACAAGCCGGCCTAGAGGATGCCAGAGGTGGGCCCGCGAGCGACAAACGGCGTAGTCGTGGGTCTCATCGCAGCGCTGCTGTTGCCTGCGCTGGCGTCGGCGGCCCCAACCGCAACACCAGCCCGCGCTGCGGCCGTCAAGGCAGCAGCGCCACCCTCGGCCGGGCGTACGCTGGCGCCCACGGCTCAGCGCTACATCGCGGTGCGCGTCGAGACCAAGGCGGTCGTTGACCTGAGCCTGGACGACCTCAAGGCTCGCCTGTCCAGCCTCGGTGGGCAGGTGGTCGAGCTGTGCGGCACCATCACCGGCGTGCTCTCCCGCAGCGGCGCGTCAGTCGAGGGCAAGAAGCCAGTCACCTTCATGCTCAAGTGCGGGGAGCGCGGCGGCAGCGTCTTTGTGGACTGCACCGAGGGCCTGCCGGAGGTGCGCGGGCACAACCAGGTGCGCATCCTCACGCGCCTGGATGCCGAGCAGCCCACGCTGAGCCGCGTGCCACTGCTGGCTATCGTTCTGGAGAGCGACTTGCCGGCCTCGTGGCAGAAGTCGAAGCAGACTCCCACCCCGACCCCCACCGGCACCGGCCCGGCTTCGCCGCAGGGAGGCGGCCCTGCCAGGCCCGGCGTCGTGGGGCCGGAGAGCGTCAGCCTCGATGGTGTGCCGCAGGGGGCAACCACCCCATCGCCACCGCCGCCCGGCGACTGGTTCCAGCGGGCTTTGATCGCTTACAAGGACTTCGTGGCCAGCTTCAACGACAAGCTCAGCGAGCAGGAGCAGGAGCTGATCGTGCGCTCGGTGCTCAAGTACAGCGCCGACTCTGGCCTGGACCACCGGCTGGTCTTTGCCCTGCTGGCTTGGGAGTCGTCGTTCCACCCGCGGTCCACATCGTACAAGGGGGCCATGGGCCTGGGGCAGCTCATGCCGGGCACGGCCAAGGCCTTGGGTGTGAGCAACCCCTACGACATCGAGCAGAACATCCGGGGCTCGGTGCAGTATCTGGCCGACCAGGTGCGGCGCTACCAGGACCGCTCCAACCGCGATCAGTTCATGCTGGCCATCGCCTGCTACAACGCGGGTCCGGCGCGCGTGGCTGCGGCGGGGCACCAGGTGCCCAACATCGCCGAGACCATTCGCCACATAAACCGCGTCGGCCATACCTGGCTGGAACTGCACCGGCTGGGCTACCCCTAGCCGATTCCGCCCACGGGTGACCGGCCTCCAGGGCCGGGGCCACGGCCGGTGGCGCCTGGCCGTCGCGCGCGACGACATTGCCGAGGTGAGACTCATGCCAGAAGCGCAATGGGAGTATAAGATCGTCCAGGGGTCGAAGGACACGGCGGAGCGTCACGTCAACGAGGCCGCCGCCGAGGGCTGGGAGCCCTTCTTGATGGGCGTGACCAGCGGCCCTCCCGGGATGCTGGCCGCAGTGACCATCATGCTCCGCCGACCCAAGCGACCAGCTTGAGTTCAGCAGGCTCCCCGTAGTGCCGGGCGCCGCAGGCAAGCCTGCCTGCGGCAGCAAAGCCAGTCTCTTCCCCCTATTCGCGGGACGACCTGCCTGCTTGCTGAGGCACCGCCGGCCGTGAGGTGCCGCCGCGCAGAGCGGAGGCGAAAGCCCCGAGAGCGGTAAGCGCCGCCGCCACCAGCAGGGCGTTGTGGAAGCCGTGAACCAGCACGTGTGGGGAGCCGGCCGCGGACAGGATGTCCTGGGTGCGGCCGGGCAGATGCCCCGGCACGACGCTGGCGGCTAGCACGGCGCCACCCACGGCGATGCCCACTACTTGCCCCACCACGCGGGCGAGGGCCACCAGGCCCGAGGCAGTGCCGAGCCTGTCTCTGGGCACAGCTCCCATCATGGCGCTGTTGTTGGGGCTGCCGAACATGCCGAAGCCCAGGCCAAAGAGCATGAGCCGGGAGACCACCTGCCACGGCTGGGCCTCGGCGCCCAGGCCGCTGAGCCAGGCAAACGCTAGACAGGCCAGGCTCAGCCCTGCTGCGGTCGGCGCGCGGGTGCCAATGCGGTCGGAGAGGGCTCCACTGGCCGGCGCCGTCAGCGAGGTGCAGACCGGCACAGTCATCAGGATGAGACCGGCCATGCGCGTCTGAATCAGCAGCACCCTCTCCAGGTAGAAGGGCATCAGGAACGCCAGGGACATGCCGGCCATGGCAGCCAACAGGGCGGCAATGCTGGCAAAGGAGAACAGCCGGTTGTGAAACAGGGCGAAATCCAACAGCGGCTCCGCCTGCACGACCTCCAGGATCATGAACACGACCAGGCTCAGGCCAAAACCGGCGAGCAGGCTCAGGATGAGGGGACTGGTCCAGCCTCGCTCCTCCCCCAGGCTCAGCCCCAGCAGCAGGCAGCCCAAGCTCACTAGCAGCAGCACCGCGCCGCCGAAGTCGAAGCGGCCCTGCGCCTCCGCCTGGGGCAACCCGCGCAGCGCCACGACGGACACCAACACAGCGACTATGCCGATGGGCACGTTGATGAGGAAAATCCAAGGCCAGCCCAGGCTCGGCGAGCCGGCGATGAGGCCACCCAGGGGCGGGCCGCTGACCAAGCCCGCCGACACCACGGTCCCCAGCATGCCCAGGCCCAGGCCGCGCTGGCTGCTGGGGAAGACGGCGGTGATGATGGCCGTCCCATTGGCCGTCACCAGCGCGCCGCCGATGGCCTGAAGCACGCGCGAGCCGATGAGCTGGCCAGGGCTCCGAGAGAGCCCACAGCACAGCGAACCAACCGTGAACAGCGCCATGCCGGTCACGTAGACGGCACGACGCCCGAGCACATCGGCCAGCCGCCCGGCGGCCAGCAGCAGGCCGGCGATGGTTAGCAGGTAGCCCATCACCACCCACTGGATGACAGAGAACGAGCTGTGGAACTGCTCCTGAATGGTGGGCAGGGAGATGTTGACGATGCTGCCGTCCAGGGTGGACATGAACACCCCGAGGGCCACCGCCAGCATGGCTCCCCACTTACCGGGGCCGGGCAGGGAAGACTGTGTTTCCCAAGCGGGCGCCGAGATTCCGGTGCCTCCTCGTTGGCGCGCCTACAGCAACGAGCGCACCAGGTCCGGGTGGGGCGCCGGCAGGACCGTGTAGTGGGTCAACAGGCCCTGGCTCTTGGCCGGCTCGATGGCGACGGCCATGGCCGCTTCTACGGCGGCCACGTTGCCGGTGAAGATGGCGAAGGCCTTGCCGCCCAGGCCCCGGGCGATGCGTATCTCGATCAGCTCGATCTCGGCCGCCTTGGCCGCGGCGTCCCCGGCCAGAATGGCGGTGGCCACGCTGAATGTCTCCACCACCCCAACGGCGTCCACGGCCTCGATTCCCGTGGTAGCAGTGATAGCGGGCAGCACCGAGGGATGCACACTGGCCAGCACGAACTCGCCCACCACAAACGGCTCACCCACGCTGCGGCCAGCCTCCAGGCTGCTGCGCACCGCGCTGACCTCGCCAGCGATGATGGTCACGTACTTGCCAGGGCACACAGCCGAGGAGAAGAGCAGCTCCACCTGCGCCGTCTTCAGCATGGCGTCGGTGGCCTGGATGCCGGCCGCTACCGACTTGAACTCGAGCAGCCCCAGAGCGCTGGGCATTTCGGCGTCAGGCCTCGATCTCGATGTGTCCGTCCAGGGCGACAACGCGCCCGGCGATGCTGGCGTGCACCGGCGCCCCCAGCTCCCCTTTGGCGACGTCCGCGATCAGGTCGCCGCGCTTCACCCGCTGGCCCACCCGTACCACCGGCGTGGCCGGCACGCCCGCGTGCTGCTGGAGTGGAATGCACACCCGCTCCACGTCCACCTCGCGCTCGTCCATCTCGGCGGGCGCCTCCAGTTGCGACACGCCGAGCTTGGCCATGAGACGCGAAATGGGCGCCCGGCGGTACTCAAAGGCTGGTCTCGGCCGATCCGGCCTCTGGCGGTGGGGGTTCTTCACGTTCTGAGCCGCCAGCATTGGCTTCAAGGCCCGGTAGACAGCTCGTGGCGAGAGGTCCATGACGCAAGCAAAGGCTCCGGTACATAGGCCGCATTCGCAGCACAGGAACGCCTGGCTGGCCAGGCGCACATCGGGCTGCAAGCCGTAGCCCAGCGCGCGCATCAAGCGATGAGGCTCCAGGTCATGGCCCAGCAGGTTGCGCGGGCAGATCTCGGTGCACTCCAGGCACTGGCAGCAGGCCGCCCGCGCACGCCGCACCACGCTGCTGAGGCTCTGCCGCAGCTCCGACGTGCCGTAGTGGCTAGCCGGCACCACGATGAGGCCCTTAGTGACCTTGGTAACGGGCTCCGCTAGGTCCGCCACCTGCTTGCCCATCATGGGCCCGCCGTCGAGCACCACGAAGTCCCGAATGGTAGGTCCGCCCGCCTCGGCCAGAGCCGACGCCATGCTCATGCCCACCGGCAGGCGCAGCGTGCTGGGCCGCTGCACGCACCCGCCCACGGTGAGCCAGGTGTGCGTCACGGGCCGGCCCTCCAGCGCCTGGGCCACGTTCACCAGCGTCTCCACGTTCTGCACCAGCACGCCTACGTCGAGCGGCAAGCCCCCCTCCGGCACCACGCGGCCGGTCACGTCGTAGGTCAGAATCTGCTCGTCGCCGGACGGGTAGACGTCGGCCAGGCGGAAGACCTCGATATCGTCCCCGGCAGCGCGCCGCTCCAGCATGTCGCCAATAGCCGCGTTCTTCGCCTTGAGGGCTATGGTGCCGCGGCGCGCGCCGGTGGCCCGCATGGCCGCCTTCAGGCCGGCCAGTAGCATGTCAGCCTGGCGGGCCATGAGTTGCTGATCCACCTTGAGCAGCGGCTCGCACTCGGCGCCGTTGGCGATGACGTGCTCGACTCTGGCCGACAGCTTCACGTGGGTCGGGAAGCCGCCGCCCCCGGCGCCAACGACGCCGGCCTTGCGCACCAGGTTGGGGATCGCCTCAGCCATTCCAATCGCGACCGGTTGGCGGTTCACAGCGAACGAACCGCCGACCGTCAACCGCCAACCGTAAACCGCAAACCGCTCACCACCACATGCCGCCGTCGCGTGAAGTGCCTGGCCCTGGTTATGCCCTCGCCGGTGGGGCCGGCGATGGTCATGCTCAGATAGCCTTCGCCCTCGACGCCGATCCAGGCGTACGAGGGGGCGTTGACCACGAAGATGGTGCAGCCGATGGCGCGGCCGAAGCGCGTGATGCGGTTCAGGTCGCTGCTGTGGATGACCGCGGTGTGGCGGAAGCCGTGCTCGGTGCGCACAGCCAGCTCCACCGCCTGCTCGAAGCTACGTACCCGCAGCAGCGGGATCACCGGCATGAGCTGCTCATGCTGGACGAGCTGGTGGCCCTCCTCGACCTCGCACAGCAGCAGCCGCACCGACTCGTCGCCATCGCTGCCGATGAGGTTCAGGATCACGTGGGCGTCGCGTCCCACCAGCTCCCGGTTCAGACGCCCCTGCTCATCCAGGAAGAGCCGGTCGAACTTGGCACCTTCGCTGGCGCTCAGCTCGTAGGCGCCCTGCCGCTTCAGCTCGCGCACCAGGTCGTCGGCGATGCTGTGCAGGGCGATGATCTGCTTCTCGTCCGTGCAGATGATGTTGTTGTCCAGGCCGGCGCCCTCGATGATGTCCCGGGCCGCCTTGGCCAGGTCGGCAGCCTCGTCCACGATAACCGGCGGGTTGCCGGGGCCGGCAGCAATGGCCTTCTTGCCGCTTTCCAGCGCCGCCCGCACCACGCCCGCGCCCCCCGTGGCGCAGATCATGTCAATGCCCTCGTCCTTCATGGCCTCCGCCACGCTACGCAACGAGGGCTCGGCCACCGAAGTCAACAGGTTGGGCGGGCCGCCGGCGCCCGCGATGGCTCGGTTGAGAATCTGCATCTGCTTGAGGCTGCAGTCCTTGGCGCCGGGGTGCGGCGCAAAGACGACCGCGTTCCCGGCACTAACCATGCTGATCGCGTTGCTGATGACCGTGGACGTGGGGTTGGTGCTGGGCGTGATGGCCAGGATCACGCCGAAGGGGGCCAGCTCGTACAGGGTGATGCCGTGCTCGCCGCTGGCGACCGCCGCCTCCAGGTCCTCCGGGCCGGGGGTGCGGTCGGCGGCGACCTCGTTCTTCAGGGTCTTGTGCTCGAGGCGGCCCATCTGCGTCTCCGCCAGGGCCAGGCGCGCCATGTCCTCGGCCCGCCCACGCGCGGCCACGCGCATGGCGGCGACTATCTCTCCCCGCTTGGCGAAGCCCAGCCGTCTCAGCTCGTCGAAGGCTGCGCCGCCGGCGGCAATGGCCTCCGGCATGGTCTCGAATACACCGTCGGTCCCGGCCGCGGCCGCTCGGGCAGCCGCCGCTGGCGGCTCGCCGCGCAGGTTGCGCACTACCTCCTCGACGATCTGCTGGAGGCGCTGCTCGTTGATGTCCATGCAGCCAGGTGCCTCCCGTCGTCAATCGCCCGGTTCGACGATGCGCACGCCTCGGCGTAGGGCCGCATCTCGCGCCGCCGGCGTGATGATGGTTCCGCGCGAGAGCACTATATCCCGGCCCGCCTCCGCCGCCTCCATCACGTCCCGCTCAGTGATGAGGCGCCTGTCGCCGGAAGCCCTGGCGGCGCTGGCGCTCAGCCGGCGCAGGACCTCGGCGGCCAGATCGTTGGCGTCCACCAGCGTGACGCCGTAGGAGGCCAGCGCGTCCAGGTGCGCGAGCAGCTCGCGACGCAGCGCCGTGGGCATGGTGGGCAGCCCCGAGCAGAAGCACTCCGGGTCGTCGGGGTCGGCGCCGTTGCGCGCCGCGACCACGGGCTTGCCCTGGGCCAGGGCGTACATGATGGCGCTGGCGGCCACGGTGTCGGTGATGCCCGCAGCCAGCTTGGCGGCCGTGTTCCGGCTCAGCACCGGAACCACTGCGGCCTCGGCCGCCGCCGACAGCTTCATCAGATCAGCCTCAGCGCCCGCCCGCACCACGCCGGCCAGCTCCACCGCGCTGCGGATGGTGCCCTCGCCCACCACCGCCCCTGCCGCCGGCGACAACACCGCGGTGATAGTGAAGCCCGCGCCGGCAAGCTGCCTGGTCTGCGCCAGGGCAGTGGGCAGCGCCGCCTTCGCCCCGCAGAACACCGCCAGCAGCAGCCGCCCGCTGGCGGCCACCTCGCGTCCGCTCGGGGCTGGCTCGGGCGCGCCCTGCCGCAGCAGCTTGCGCACCTCAGCTTCGATCAGTTGGCGAATGCGAGCCTCGTCCATCGCTCATGGGCACAGCGTGACGTGCGCGTCGCAGCCGGCACAACAGGGGTTACGCCTGGGCTCCTCGACACTCGAGGTGCGTGCCGTCCTCCAGATCCACGTAGTCCACGATGCCCACGATGATGCTGCGCACGGGCTGGAGGGAATCGTGCCCCAGGGCCTGGGCCGCGCCGCGCCCCTCGTCGCACACCACGACGACCTCGCCCCGTCCGCAGCCAACCGTGTCCACCGCCAGCCAGGAGCGCCCGGCCGCTTTCAGCTTCAGGTCCAGCGGCTGCACCACCATGATCTTGCAGCCCGCGTACACGGGATGCTTGATGGTGGATACCGTGCTGCCCAGGACCCGCGCGAGCTGCATCAGAGGTCCACCCGCTCCACTACCGCGAGAATGGCCGCGTCGGCCGGCACGATCCGGTCAGGAAAGGCCACCGTGGCCTCGCGAGACCGCTCGAAGAAGACGTGCTCGCCATAGCCGACGCCAATGGCGTCCACTGCCACCAGCCGCTCGCCTGCTGGCTTGAGGTCGTGGCTCAGCGGCTCGATAATGAGCAGCTTGGCACCCTTGAGGGCCTCGTCCTTGATGGTAGAAACGACGGTGCCAACCACTCTGGCCAGGTGCATGGCTAACCTTCAGACTTGCGGTACACGATCTTCCCGTCGGCCTCGACCGTGTCAACGATGCCCACGATGGTGGCGTCCACCGGGCAATCCTGGGTGAGCTTGGTCATGCGGGCGGAGCTGCCGGCCACGGTCAGCACCGTCTCCCCCACGCCGGCGCCCACCGAGTCCACCGCTATGCTGAAGCTGTCGGTGGGCTTGCCGTCCATGCGCAGGTCCCGCACCACCAGCAGCTTGGTGCCCAGCAGGCGCTCGCTTTTCTGCGTGGCCACTACGGTGCCCACGACTCGCCCCAGCTTCATGGGCGCGCCTCCTGCTCCAGGAGCAGCTCTACCTGCTCCTCGCACATCAGGCCGACGGCATTGGCCTCGTCGGTGTCCAGGTGCAGCTCCAGTCGGGCGCGGGGCTGCACGCGGATGATGACCTTCTCCAGGATCGCCGCCCGCACGCCCTCCACCCGCACGCGCACACGGTCACCGTCGCTTAGCCCCCACTTGGCGGCCAGGTCCGGCGGCGTGTGAATATGCCGGTGCGCGCAGATAGCCGCCTGCCTGGCATCCACGTACCCCTCGGGGCCGGCCAGGATGACGCGCTCGCCCCGGCCGTGCGCCACCGATTGCAGCACGGGCGGGCGGATGCCAAGCAGGATGGCGTCGCTGCGCGAGACCTCCACTTGCGTCCGCTCGCGCACGGGCCCCAGCACCCGCACGTTGCGCAGGCTGTTGTGCGGGCCCGCCAGGTGTACCTGCTGCGCGCTGGCGAACTCCCCCGGCTGGTACAGCTCACGCAGCGGCTGCAACTGAAAGCCGGCTCCGAACAGCGTCTCCCCGTCGGCTTGGCAGAGGTGGACGTGGCGCACCGAGATGCCCACAGGCACCAGGAGGCGCCCCGCCTCCGGCTGGCCCTCCTGCTCCAGAGCGGCCATGACGGCTCTGGTCACTTGCTGGATGAGCTGCGCCTCGTCCAAGCTGGCACCTACGGAGCAGCGCCCAAAGCGAGGACGCTTCTGTCAGCAAGAGAAGGCGTGGGTCGGGCCTTTGCCTAGGCCCCGACCTGTAGTGCGAGTCGGGGCCGGCATCCCGGCCGCTGCGCGGCCTAGTGCTGTTTTGCATAGGTCAGTGTCACTTTTGGGGGTGGAATTTGAGCAAGTTGGTTTCGACGGCTCTGCGCAGCTGCGATGGGTCCGGCCGGTTGTGCCCAAAGAGGGTGCGGCGCTTGT
>Ga0315282_10017500_pt1 | contig 10346 bp, 10 predicted proteins | sample YL17G07_20_MG_FD_203693 | JGI IMG/M metagenome (GOLD analysis project Ga0315282, IMG submission 203693) | Sediment microbial communities from Yellowstone Lake, YNP, Wyoming, USA - YL17G07_20 | ecosystem: Environmental > Aquatic > Freshwater > Lake > Sediment | place: USA: Wyoming | collected... | reverse complement strand
AATTGGGCCGTGAGACCTTCTCCTCTCTTTTTTGGGCGAGGAGATTTTCCCGAAGCGGCGAAGGGAGGTTCTCGGCGATGTCCGTCCAGTCCCGGACAAGCACGGCCCCCTTCTGGATGAGCCAGTTCGTCCCCTGGCTGAGTTCGGAGGTGATATTCCCGGGCACGGCCATCACTTCGCGGTTCTGCTCGAGCGCGAAATGAGCCGTGATCAGGGAGCCGCTCAGGCGCGTGGCCTCGACCACGACGGTCGCCAGGGCCAGTCCGCTCAGGATCCGGTTTCGCAAAGGAAAATGAAACCCCAGCGGGGGAGACGAAAGGGAGTATTCGGAGACCACAGCTCCCTGGGCGGTGATCTTCTCGAAGAGCTGGCGGTTCTCTTTGGGATACAAATTCTCCAATCCTGAGCCCAACACGGCGACCGTTTTTCCTCCTTTGACCGCCCCCCAATGGGCGATCGAATCGATTCCCCTCGCCAGCCCGCTCACCACGACCAGGCCGCGCGAGGCCAGTTCAAAGGCCAGTTTTTCGGCCACGGCCGAGCCATAGGGCGTAGGTTTCCTGGCCCCAACCATGGCTACGGCCAACTCACTCAGAACTTCCACCTTCCCCGCACAGTAAAGGACGAAGGGGGGGTCGAAGATTTCTCTCAAATACTCCGGATATTCTTTGTCCTCCAGAGTCAAGACAGCATAGTTTTTTTTCTCCGCCTTCTCAAGCTCTTTCCGGGCCTCGTCCAGGGCCCAGGATGAAGTGATCTTCTGGGCGCTCTTTTCGTCCAGCCCCAGCCGCATCAGGTCCCCGGCCCCAACCCCAAAAACCTCGGCCAGCGGATGATATCGCTCGACAACCCTCTTGAAGGGTTGCGGGTATTCAGCCAGAACGCAATTCAGCGCAACCCAAGGCAGGCGCTGATCATCCACATCTAATCAGCCTGGCGGCTCGGAGGTATGGCAAACACGGGGAGGTTCGTGTAGGAGATGACCTTCTCTGTTGTGCTCCCCAGAAAGAACCTCTCCAACTTATGAATATACGTGGACATGACGATCAGGTCAAATTGATGGGTCTCGGCATAATCGACGATTCCCGCCGAGGCGTTGTGCGCTCTATAAACGTCCTCGTCGATCTGAACATCGCATGTCTCCCGGCGGCTCTTTTTCTTCAGCCTGGCCAGGACGTCTTTGAACAGCTCGTCGACCAGCCGAAGGTCGTGTCCAAAGAGCTCCAGGACATAGAGAAGCGTCATCGAAGCGCAGAATCCGCCCGACAGCCGAATGCCCAGGTCCTGTTCGACCTCTTCCTGCTTCGAAAAATCCGTCGGGACAAGGATCTTCTTGATCCCAATCTCGCCTCGCTTTTTCTTGGTCACCAGGACTGGCACGGGTGAGCTCCTAAGGACTTGGTTGGCGACCGAACCGATAAAAAGCTTCTCCAGCCCCGACAGTCCCTTTCTCCCCACGACGATGAGGTCCGCTTTCACTTCCGAAGCCGTCTCGATGATCTTCTTCGAAGCCGAGCCCTCCTTGACGATCACTTTGTCAAGGCTGATTCCTTTCCCCTTGGCGATCGACTCGAGCTTCGAGGCCGCGTTATTCTTGACCAATTCGATCTTGCTGATCAGTTCGGCCCCGACCGCCGGGGAGCTCTCGTAGAGCGCGGACGAAAAATCGGACACGACGTGGAGGGCCGATAAACGCGACTTGAAGCCTTTGGCGAAATAGTCCGCGTAGAGGAGGGCTTCCTGTCCCTCGTCTGAAAAATCGGTGGCCCAGAGAATATGTTTCAAGAATTCGCTCATTGCACACTCCTTTCTTTTGCTCCAGGGGACGGCCCTTTCAGAGGAGACATCTATTTTAGCAAGAAAAAATAAAAACACAAGATTGATTGACGCCTTTCCGAATAATAGACGCTGGAAAAAGCCTCAGACTCTCAAGCTCCTATTTGCCCAGAAGGATCGAGCCGTGGGTATAAAAAGTCCCGGCGACGGCCGCGGTTTGAAGGCAGGCCAGCGTCGCCGCCAGGAGCGCTCTGAACCCTAAGCGGGACAGGTCCTTCAGCCGGGTTGGAGCCAGCGCTCCTGTCCCTCCCACAAAAATGGCCAGAGAGGCGACGTGAGCGAAGCCGCACAGCGCATAAGCCGCGACGAGCGCGGAGCGGGGGTTGGCGATCGCCCCTTGAGACATCAGTTGCGCGAGGTGCTGGTAGGCGACGGCCTCGGTCACGACCGTGCGTTCTCCGACAAGCTTGGCGATGGCCATTGCGTCATGAGGCGGAACTCCAACGACCAGGGTGAAGGGATAGAACACAAATCCCAGTATGCTTTTCAGCGTCCAGTCGAAATGGAGGCCGAACCAGTGGTTGAGGTAGCCGCCGAACCATCCCAAGACGAGGTCGAGGAGGGCCAGCAGTCCGAGGAAGGCCAGGCGGCCGAAAAGGAACTTTGTCCCGGCGGTGGCACTGTCCAGGACTTTGACGACGATATTATTAATGACCAGAAAGAACGTGGAACCGATCGGGATGACAAAAATAAACAGGGCAAAGAACAGCTGGAGAGCTATTCCCCAGCCGATCACCCTCCAGTTGAGGACCTTCCTATCGGAAGAGCAGAGCCAGGCGAATCCCGCCAGGACAAAGATGCCCAAAAAGCTGATCAGATTATAGATGTCCATCGGTCCCCCCTCATAATAGGATTATTCCAGGGAGATCAGTTTTTGACGAGACTTCAAACCCCCGACGATTTTCAGCCTGGAGGGCGGGACTTCGAGGTAGTCGGCCAGGAGACGGAGGAGTTCTCGATTGGCTTCTCCCTTCTCTGGTGGAGAAAGCACGCGGACCTTGTATTCGCCGGGACCGATCTCTTCGACGCTCTGCATTCGAGCGCGCGGTTGGACCTTGACCGAAATTGCAGTTTTCAATCCAAAATGTTCTTATATTTGGCAAAGAGCTCTTTCAGCTCTTTTTTAGTGACGACATAGCCGCTGAGATACAGTGAGATCGTGGAGCGGACCGGATCGTTCGAATGAAGCAGCACGTATTCCCTGATCAGCCCGGTCCTGTTCTGAGCAGGCATCCGGAGCTGGACCTCGACGCTCTTCCCGGAGGCGAGCTTCAGGGGAAACGAAAGCGGTTTTCCCGCCCGGAAGAAGGACGTTTTATCCCTGGCTGAGTCAACCGACAATTCCAATTCACCCGTGTTCCTGATGATCACTTTGGCCTGGAGGTCCTCCCCTTCCAGAAGCAACCCCAGGTCGAGGTTATAGGGCTCGACTTCTATCTTCGGCTGAGGAGGAACCTCGATCTCGGCGCTGATTGAAAGCTCAAGGTTCGACCGGTTCGGGTCATCGCTGGCCACATAAATCTCTTTGACGATCTTGTCGGAATAGCCGCCGCTGTTGAAGGTGATTTTGATGCGGCCCTCTTTGCCGGGCTCGACCTTCTTATCTGAAACAAGAGCCGCCGTGCAGCCGCAGGACGTCCTGACCCGGAGGATCGACAGGGGAGATTCTCCCACATTCTTGAAAACAAACTCGTGGGTCAAGATTTCACCCTGCTTTACCTTGCCAAAATCCCATTTCTCCTCTCTGAACTGGATCAGGGGTTGCTTGGCCGCCAGGGCGAGGCCACTCGAGCACAGAACCCCGGCCAAGACGAGGAATGAAACCGGGCTTTTTTTGTTTATCCAGATGGCCATCATTTCCTCCGTTGTTTTTTATCTTGGCACTTTTTGAGTCGAATTTCAAGCCCGGAGCGGGTTCAAGATCATCTTCTAGGTCTTTTCCAGGAGCACTATCTTCTGGGCATGAATTCCCCAGAGCAGGGGAAATATCTTGAGAACCCTGAAGCCTGCCTTTTCGAGCTCCTGCTTGAATTCGGCTTTCGTGACCATTCTAATTCGGGTCTTGCTCCGTTTGAGCCCCCTCCGGATTTTTCTCTGGAGGCGGTGAAGCCGGTTGAGCTCGTAATAAGATAGGATAGCCCATCTTGATGAAACCCTCGCAAACTCCCGCAGAACATCCTCCCGCTCTTGTGATTTATGAACGTGATGGAAAAACCGGATGGACAAGACGGCCGCGAACGACGCGGTCTTGAAGGGAAGGCCTTTTTTAAGATCGGCAACAACCCCGACAGACTGAGGATGATGCCCGTCCCGGACCCTGGCCCGGTCCACCATATGAAAAGACAAGTCGCTGCTTACGAGACGAAGGCCCAGATCCTGGACGAGGGCGGAGAACCGGCCATAGCCGCAGGGTGCGTCCAAAACGAGGTCAGATCCCTCGCCGGCTCCATTCCCCCGAGCTGTTTCCAGAAATCTCCTGACGATTCGCTGTTCCCGGGCATCCACGAGTTTCTGGTCAAGACCGCGATAACGTCGTCTCTCATAATCCTCGACCTCGTGCTTTTGAAATGGCCGGTTATCCAAAGAAGACATATTTAGGGCTCCTCTCGATCCGTATGCACTCCGCAGGCCGGCTCATCTCCTCCCCGTCCCGGCTCACCACTTTTTTCACCGGGCGAGAGAATGAATAGTCCAATGGCTGGCCCGGGGTCCAGCAGAGCGCCCAGGATTCGTTCTCCCGGGAGAAAAAAAAGATTCTCCCCTCCCCGGCCCTGGAGCTGCCCACAAAAAGCGATCGGTCGAGCAGGCGGACGATCGTTTGAAACGCGCGGTAGCTCGGCCTCCTCCTCCAGCCCGGTTCCCGGCTATCGACCAGCCCATATCCGGGAGCGACAAGCTGCCACCAGTAAACGCGTTCGATAAGCCCGCTGGCCAGGGTGAGGATAAAATAACGAACCAGGTAATCGGCCTGCTCCTCTTCGGTCACGTTGGGCTTGCCGGAAGCGGGCGAGTATTTTCCCGTGCCCTGGATCGGCCAGTTGACTTCGGTGATCCAGACATCGCGCGACTTCCGAGCGCTGGCGTCGACGACGGCCTTCAAAAGGGCGATCTTCCGTGACGTGTCCCAGCCGAACTGACTATTTTCGGGGGCACCCATCCTGTCCACGTACAGAAGCGAGGTCACTTTATCAAACGGAAGGACGCGAAGAAGGGGTGGATAAAGATGAAATTCAAAATCGATCACGGCCGGACCGGCGAGCTTCACACCGTACTTTTGGGCCAGCTCGACCGCCGGGAGCGCGAGTCGAAGATATTCGGTGTAATCCCAAACCCCCCATTTGGTTCTGTTCCAGGCGTGGCCGATCTCAAAGTAGGAACTCAGGGTTCGGAAGCGATCAAAGGCTCCCTCCAGAAAAATACGCCAGGAAGGGGGATTGACGACATCGGCCCTCCGCTGGAGAAGGGACAGGGTCACCTCGAAGCCCTCATTCCGGAGCTGATCCAGGAAGCGCTCATAAGTGGAGAAATTCTGTATGTCCCAGGACGCCAGGCGGACGAGGGTCTGGCGGGAGCCTGTATCTTTCAGATTCTGAATGATTTCCTCGGCCCGGCCGGCGGCCGGGGTGACGGCCACCGCGAACGGCGTGCCCAGGTTCACCGGCCTTTTATAAATGTTCCTCCAGTACCTATGGTAGCCCGACAAAATGGGGACCGCCCGCTTAAGGTTCGCGCCGGCCAAGGAGAAGTAGCTCCCGGCGTGCATCAGGTGATGCTTGAGACGCTCCCGCCGCGGGGCCACATTGTGCGGCTGGTCGGCAAACTCGTTCCACTCGAATTTGAAGGTCATCTCACTGGATCTTCAATCTTCTCGCCAGCTTTCTCAGCCTGAGCTTTTTCTTGAAAGAGATGGACCGGGCAAAGCCTGCTTTGTTGATCCTATACCAAAGGAAGAGAACCCGGCCAGGGCTCTTGCCATTAAGATAGCTTTTAAGGAAAAAGTCCTGGAGATGAGGTGGGATGCCCAATCTGACCAGGTTTTTTACCGCCTTCCCGAGACCGATTCTTCTCTTGATTCGGATGCGATTTGTATCCAGAAGCCAAAATTTCCAAATTCCCCCGTTTTCCTTTTTCACCAGAATGTTGCCGTCGGAAAGGTCGCGGTGAAGAATTCCCTTCCGATGACAGGAAGACAGGAAGCCGGCCAACGCTGCGAGAAGCCTCCGGAGCTCGTCCTCGGGGAGTTTCCGGAAGAGGCCACGGATCTCGCTCGCATCGGAAACTTCTTCGGACAGAAAACAATTTCCGGCGACGAAGCCCTTCTTCCGGCGCTCCAGGTAGGCCACGGGAAGAGGGGTGGGGATACCGCGCTCGACAAGACCGACGGCACCCAGCCAAGCCCGCCTCGCCTTGGAGGAAATGAAGAGGCTCTTCAATTCGTCAACGCCCACCTGGCGATACTCTTTGACAAAGATATTCCTCCGGCCTCCATTCGTGGTGGGGAGGGGCACAACCCCAACCCTGTTCCGGCTCTGGAGCACGACCTTCGCTGCCGGAGACTCCAGGAGGCGACAATCAGAGATCGCCTTCCGAAATAAAGGATGGTTGTAATGACTATCGATCCTTCCCCTGAAAGGGGGAAGGTCTAACGGTTCTCCGGAAACTTCTTTAGTCAAACTGCTCCTCTCGCCTCAAAGGAGATTGTTCTCCAGGATCGTTTTCAGGATCAGGCCGATCGGCCTGGTCGAATATTTGGCCCTGACAAGATCGTAGCCGCGGGCTGCGATTCCGCGCCTTAAAGACTCGTCCTTCCGGAGCTCCAGGATCGCCTTCGCCAGGCACTCCGGATCGGGTGATGAACAAAGATAGATGTTCTCCCGGTGGCGAAAGAATTCCCTCGCCGCGGGAGTCTGGAGGGTGACGACGGGCTTTTTCATTCCCATAGCCTGGAAAACCTTGTGGGGAACAACTCGGCGTGCTTTTTCCGTGCGTCCGAAAATGCCGAGGCAGATATCGGACGAGGCGATCTCCCGCACGAGATCAGGCTGGGGCAGCCAGCCTTTGAATTCAATATTCTGGAGGCCGAGCTCAGAGGCCAAGGATCTGGCCCGAGGCATGGTCTGCCCCGAACCGATGAGCCTGAACCTCAGAGACGGATCTTGCCGGAAGATGAGTGCGGCCGCCTGAACGACGGTTTCCACCCCATGGAGTGGAACAAAGGAGCCAAAAAAAAGAACAGTCGCGGGGAAATTCGCTCCCTCCTGTGCCGGACCAGATGAGGGTGCATAGATAGTCTCATCATATCCCACGGGGAGGACGGCGACTTTCCCTTCCGGGAGGCCGTAGCTCCGGCAAAAATACTCCTTATGGGCTTGGGTATCGGCAAGAATAAGATGAGAAAGCCGGAAAGCCCAGCTGTCTATCTTGTAGTTCCACCAAGCCGGCAGCGACCCCTCGGGTTTCCGCTGCCAATCGAGGATCTTCGTCTCAAAACGAGTCGCCAGGGGATCAAAGACGACTCTGTTCCCGAATCCCCAGGAAAGAAACCTGGCCAAGGGGACATCCTTCTGGCAGAATTCGGGGACAAAGACGACCTTCCGGCGGACCTTGAAGCCCTGCGCCGCCAAGAGGGGATACCGGATCCAGGACTTGGCCCCGGGTTTGACCCTGCACTCCGATAATTCAATTCCGTTGGCCATGAGGCCTTTTCTGATGACCTCGTGGCGGGGATAGGAGGCCTCATAGGCGCCGAAAAAGCTCACTTTCATCTTCGCGGGTTAAAAATAACACCTGGCCCCAGACCTGTCAATGAAAACGTCTGTCTCGTCCACCGTCCACCGTCCCCCGTGTCCCGTCCGGAAGACCTTGAACAGTGGGCACAGAGCAGTGAGTAGCAAAACCCTCATCGCTCAAACAATCAGTCGCTCGTTAAAAGTAATCGTCGGGACCAAGCGCGGGTTGGAGAGAAAGAGGTCAAGGCCGGAAAAAATGCAGCGTGCCTTCAAACCATCCACCCCGTGGGAGATGGGGGGCAGGCGTGGGGGCCCCATCTCCCTCGAACGTGGTTGGCCTGGAGCCTTGGCCCGGAAGAGCCGAGAAAGAAGGGCTCTCGGGCCGCCGATCGGAGCTTTGGGAGTAAAGCCCTCTCCAAAGCCCCTTTATCACAGAAAAAGAAATGCTTCCACCCCGAGCCCTTCGGTTGACGGGTCAACGGCTTCTGGTATACTATAGCCAGCGAGGAGAGGAATATGGCCCTTGACCCTCGACTTCTCGAAATCCTCGCCTGCCCGCTCTGCAAAACGGACGTGAGATTGACGGCAGACGGCAAAGGCCTTAAGTGTGTCCGGTGCCGCCGCGTTTACCCCATCCAAGATGATATCCCGGTCATGATCATCGAAGAGGCGACTATTGAGCCGGATAAGACAGCTTGAGGTTCCTCCCTCCGAAATCCACAAAATATTGCTCATCAGGCTAAGACGCATCGGTGATATCATCATGACGACCCCGGCCGTGACCGCCTTAAAGAAAGCCATGCCTGAATCTCAGATCACCTATGTCGTCGAAGAGCCTTACCGTTGCCTTGTCGAGGGACACCCCAGCGTCGACCGCGTGATCGCCCTGGGCAAAAAATCAAAACTCCCCGAATTCTTGAGACTCCTCAGGACGCTCCGGAAAGAGCCCTACGACGTGGTTCTCGATTTTCACGGCGGGCCGAGAGCCTGGTGGATAGCCCTGGCCGCAAAGGCGAATTTCAAGGTCGGTTACGAGATCAAATACAGGGGTTTCGTTTACGATGTCGCCATCCCCCGCGGCGTCAAGAACGGCTTCGTTCACAGCGTCGAGAACCATCTCAACCTGGTCAGAGCTCTGGGGGTCAGGGTGGACCCTCCTCCACTATCCCTCCCTCCTGCCCAAGAGGCCGAAATCCGGAAGGTCGATCGCCTCTTTGCCGAGAACGGGCTCGAAGGGAACAAGTTGGTCATTCTTCACATCAGCGCCGGAAACCAATTCAGGGACTGGGGCGTGGACAATTGGGCCGGGTTGGTCGACCGGCTCGCCCAGGAGCCGAGTGTCAGAGTCGTCCTCGTCGGAGGGGAGCCTGACCACGCGGCCGAACAGGGGATTCTGTCGCTCTCGTCCTCTCACCCTGTTTCCTTCGTGGGAACGCTCAACCTCCTCGAGCTCAAGGAAATGATGGCCCGGTCCTCTCTGTTTGTTGGACCGGACAGCGGCCCGATGCATATCGCCGCCGCAACAGGAACTCCGATCGTCGCCCTCTTCGGTCCGACCCTGCCGGTTCACTTTTCACCCTGGCAGGCAAAGGCCTACGTCGTCGCCAAAGAGTTGAGTTGCCGGCCCTGCCGACAGAAGAAATGCCTGACCGGCGACTTCCGATGCCTGCGCTCCATCACTCCCGAAGAGGTCCTCAGCGCCTGCCGGCGGTTTATTTAAAATGAAGAACCTCGATCTGCTCAAGGGAAGAAATCCTTGGGAGTATTTGCTGGGGCTCACGTTGCCCCTGGGCCTTCTTTTTTCCCTTGTTTCGATCAGCCTGGAACAGATCTTTATCGCCTTGTCCATCGTTATCTGGGCGATAAAGCTCCGGCGCAACAAGGAGAGATTCGCGGCCCCGTCGTTCTTCTTCCCCCTTCTTGCCTACGCCGTCCTCTCCATCTTCTCCAGTATTTTCTCGGTTAACCCCGGAGTCAGCCTCAAAGACTCCCGGGAGCTTCTCCTGTTCTTGATCATCCCTTTGGTCTATACTTCCTTCAGTAAGACCAAGGATCTCGATCGGACGACCTGGGCTCTTCTCGGCTCGGGCTATTTGGCGGCCGGCTATTCCCTGATCTATTATTTTTCCAAAGCCCTGCCTGGAGAACGGATAAAAGGTTTTATGGGGCACTACATGACCCAGGCCGGCGTTCTTCTCCTCTTTTGCTCGTTGGCCCTGAGCGTAGTCGTTTTTGAGCGGAGAAAAATCCGCTGGCTCTGGGGGATCTCTCTTCTCCTTGCCCTTTTTTCCCTTGCTCTGACCCTGACCCGAAGCGCCTGGATCGGGTTTTTCGTGGTGGTCTGCTTTATGCTTTTCCTCTACAAACCCATCACCCTGCTCCTCGTCCCTGTCCTGGCCGGCCTCGTTTTTCTGGCCAGCCCCCAGCCGATGAAAAAAAGGGCCTTGAGCGTCTTCAACATGGACTATTTTTCCAACCGGCAGCGGCTCGAATATCTCCGGGTGGGAATAAAGATTATCAAGGAATATCCTTTCTTGGGCACCGGCCCGGACACGGTGGATATGGTCTTCCAAAACCCCAAGTACGGACTCTCCGATGAGGCCAAGCGGAACGTCCATCTCCATGACAACCTTGTTCAGATCGCAGCCGAGCGGGGGATCCTGACGCTCATCGCCTGGCTAGTTTTTATCGTCTGGGCCTTCCTGACACTCCTGAAGCTTCTGAGGAATAAGAGCCCCGGCCTTTCCCCAATCACGGCCGGAGCACTCGCCGCCATTCTTG
>Ga0315282_10017499_pt1 | contig 10346 bp, 6 predicted proteins | sample YL17G07_20_MG_FD_203693 | JGI IMG/M metagenome (GOLD analysis project Ga0315282, IMG submission 203693) | Sediment microbial communities from Yellowstone Lake, YNP, Wyoming, USA - YL17G07_20 | ecosystem: Environmental > Aquatic > Freshwater > Lake > Sediment | place: USA: Wyoming | collected... | reverse complement strand
AGCTGGCGGATTCTCTTCTCCTTCTTCAATTCGAGCGCCCAAGGATAATAATTTCTCTTTTAAATAAGAATAGCCGCGTTCAATCATTTCAATATTTTTTAATTTCGAAGTACCTTCGGCGGCTAAAGCAGCTAAGATATAAGAAAAACCAGCGCGTAAATCTGGCACCACTACTTCAGCGGCTTTTAATTTAGTTGGTCCTAAAATCACGGCGCTATGAAAATACTCCTGATGAGCAAAACGACAAGGCCGGCTGCCTAAACAATCGGTATATAATTGAATCTGGCTGCCCATTTTATTTAATTCTTTAGTATAACCCAAGCGATCTTCATAAACCGTTTCATGAACCACGGAAATTCCTTTGGCTTGAGTCAGCAATAAAACAAAAGGCGCCTGCCAATCAGTCATAAAACCGGGATGAACATCAGTTTCTACAGCTACTGCTTTTAAATCTTTAGTCCCGCCGTAAAAACGAATGCATTCGTCAAAAATTTCAAATTTACCACCCGCCTTTCTTAAATAATTAAGAAAAGTCATCATATCACCCTGATTAGCGCCTTTGATATAAATATCGCCATTAGTCACAATCGCGGCAATCCCAAAAGAAGCAGCTTCAATCCGATCGCCCATCACCCGGTAATTAGCCGGGTGCAATTGATCTACACCTTCCACCATCCAAGTGCGATTAATATCTTGAAAAATAATAGCGCCCATAGCTTGCAAAAATACTGCCAAATCTTCAATTTCCGGTTCAATAGCGGCATTTTTTATCACGGTTTTACCTTGAGCTAAAACCGCGTTCATTAAAATATTTTCAGTCGCACCCACGCTCGGATAAGGCAATTCAATTAACGCGCCTTTTAAGTTTTCCGCTTTGGCATTATAGAATTTTTCTGAATATTCAATTTCCGCGCCTAAGGCTTTTAACCCTTCTATATGAAAATCAACCGGCCGCTTGCCAATCTGACAACCGCCGGGCGAAGGAATATGCGCTTCTTTAAAACGATGAAGCAATGGACCAAAAAATAAAATCGGCACCCTCAATTTATCCCGATATTCCAAAGGAATAGTATTATTATTTAAATGAGATGAATCAATGGCTAAAATATCCTCGCCTAACCACTCATATTGGCAACCCAAAATCTGACACATTTCCAAAGTAATTTCTACATCCCGGATACGCGGAATATTACTTAAAACACATTTGCCGCCGGATAAAAGCGAGGCAATAATTATTTTAAGCGCTGAATTTTTGGCGCCGGAAATTGTAATTTCTCCTTGTAAAGGCCTACCGCCAGTAATTTGATAATATTTCATAAATTTTAATTATTTCGCTTTTAATAATTTTTAATTATTCTGTTTTTATTTTTACTTTTGTTTTTTAATTAAAGTAATTAAATTTTTAAATAACATTACCACACTGATGGGTCCTAAACCATGAGGCACCGGCGTGACTAATTTTGCTTTATTTTTCACGCTTTCTAAATCACAATCCCCTTTTAACTGACCGTTTTCACTCACCACACTGGCGTCAAAAATTATCACTCCTTCTTTTATGATATCACCTTTAATTAAATTTGGCTGACCAGCGCCAGAAACAATAATATCCGCATTTTCTATTAAATTATTTAAATTTTGCGTTTGACTATTGGCTACTATCACGGTGGCGCCTTGATTGAGAAAATAAACGGCTGAGGGTTTGCCTACCAAAACGCCTCGACCAATAATTAAAACATTTTTCCCTCGCGTTTCTATTTCATATTTTCTCAAAAGATAATCAATAGCGAAAACAACTGGTGGTAAAATATCTAAACGATTCACATAAAAAGACCCTAAATTTCTTTCAGTTAAAACATCCGGGTCTTTCTGGGGTAAAATAGCATTTAACACCGCCTGGCTATTAAGATGATTGGGCAAAGGCAATTGAACCACCACTCCCCGATTATAAGTTACCCGACTAATTTCCCCTACCTTCTTTCTTAATTCTTTGGTCTTAATCGTTATGGGATATTGATATAAACGAAAACCAATATCCAATTTTTGGGCTGTTTTTTCTTTTTGTTTAATAAAAGATAAATTAGCCGGATGATCGCCGACTAAAACTACAGCCAGCCTGATTTCTTTTTTAATCTTTAATCGCTCTTCTTTTAAGCCGGCAATAATTTCCTCACTAATTTTTTTACCATCAATAATCATTATTAGAAAATTAACATTCAAATACTTCGCCTTTTTCCATTAATTTTATTTTACTTGATTCGTATATTTCTTTAAATTCCTCGGCTTTTTCCGTATGAATAGGAATAAGCAACTCGGGCTTAATTTTATCAAGAAAATTTTCTAATTCTTTGCCGCTAATATGACCGGAGATATGAGCGCGGTCAAAAACAAAATTGTTCTTTTCATCTTTTACTAATCCTTGCATCTTAAAATGACAAATCCAATTAATAAAACGCTGTTCGGAAATTTCCATTTCTTCGCTGTGAGGTTCAGTAATGGCCCGAAGATAATAGCTTTCTTCATTTACGCCCCAATCAATTAATTCTGTCACCTGATAATAATTTAAAGCCACCATAAATTTTTGAGGATGTTTTTTAATTTCTGAAGATAGGCAAACTTCGTTATTTTTAATCAATTCTTTTTCCCATTTTTTTAAACTCGCTTTTTGTTTGGCATATAAAACAATATGGTTCAAATCGCCTACCGGCAAACCTTTTTCTTTTAAAACCGCCAAATAGTTAAAATAAGCATAGGGCAAGGCAAACCGCCGGTTAATTTCTTGAGCAATTTTGGATAAGGTCTTGAAACGAACAATATCCGCCAAAGAATAATCCACCACGATTAATCCTTTAACCTGAGCCACTTTCTCTTTAGCGCTCACATAAACTTCTTTTTCCCGCAAAACCGTTTTTTCTGAAATACGCGTCCCTTCACAGAGCATTACATCGATTCCCTCTTGAAACAAAGTTTTCTCTATCGCCTGTTTTTTTTCTTCCGGAATTTCTGACAACCGAAAATCACCAGAATAAAGGATATTTTTATTTTTTGTTTTAATCAAAAACATCAGGGCGCCGGGAATAGAATGATCTACGCAAAAAGGAATAATTTCCAAATTTTTAATTTTAAATGGTTTTTGGTCTTCAATAACAACGAATTTTCTTTTGGTTTTTTTACCGCTTTTTAAACCGGGTTTAGAGCGGTCTTTGATTTGAATAATCTCATTCTCTAAAGAAGCTGGCCGGGAAATATTAAAGGCTTCTAAGGTAGCCATCGTTTCATAACTTAAATAAACCGGAATTTTAGGATCTAAAAAAGAAAGATAACCACTATGATCTAAATGGCCATGGGACAATAATACGCCATCAATTATTGGTTTTTGATATTTGAAAAAATCACGGCCTTCTAAATTTAATAATTTAATTAAATCAGGCCGATACACGCCTTCCAAATAAGGAATCAAATCCATCTCTAAATAATCCTTAAGGCCGTGAACTGTTCGGGGATTTAAATATTCTTCAAAATATTTGGCTGATTCTTTATAGCTTTTGCCAAAATCCAAAAACAAACGGCTACCATCCGCCTCCAGCAAAATTTTATTTCCGCCAATTTCATTTAAGCCGCCAAAAAAACTAATTTTCATTTTCCAAAATTATTTTAATAATTTTTTAATTTCTTCCTCTTTTTTCAAAATTTCCTGATCATTGGGATTTATCATCAATAATTTCTGATAAACCTTTAATACTTTATCATAAGCTTTTACTTCTTCAAAATATACTAAAGTGGCTCTTAAAACAGTGGCATCTAAATAAACCTCTGGCTCTAGCATCTCGCTTAATGTTTCTATCGCTTCTTCTTTTTGGTTTAATTGATATAAGGCCTTAGCTTTAAAATAATAAAATTCCGCTATTTTAGGCGTCATTTTAATGCTTTCATCAGCAATCATTAACACTTCCTTATATTTTTGGTTAGCTAAAAGGGTTTTTAAATAATAAGAGCGGCTATAATTAAAATTTTTAAAAAGAGCAAACATCTTTTCTCCGGTTTTTTCCGCTTCTTGTAAATGATTTAAGTCATTATTAAAAGCAAAATTAATTTGGATCTTGGAAAAATACATTTTTAAACGATAAGGGTCGCGCTTTAAAATTTCATCCGCTTCTTTATTTAAAAGCTCAAAAAACTTTGTTTTTAAATCAGGCGGTATTTTTGCCTGCTGATTTAATAATGAGCCGCCTAAAGCAGAAATTGCTTCTTCATTTACCAAAGTTTTTTCTTGAAATAATTGATTAGCGGCTTGATAAGCCTCTTCGTATTGACCGAGATTAAAATCAATAACAGCGGAAACTAATTTCTGACTGGCGCGATAAGGTTTAATATTTAATTGATAAATAGCGATTAAAGCGATAAAAATAAAAACCGAATAAAAAATATAAAAGGGAGGGCGGGCTTTTGATTCAGATTGTATTTCTTTTTGTTTTTTTATCTCCTTCTTTTCCGGCTCAGTGATGGTTAAATAATTTAGAAAACCTAAAATCAGAAAAAAAGTTAAATAACTGTCATGAACATCAAAAAGAAAAATATTTTGGATAAAATAACCGCCTAACCCGGCGATGAGGGCGGCAAAAGGCAAGGCGGAAATTTTTTTCTTAACCGAAATTAAAACAAAAATAATGCTCAGCCAAAGCCAGAAATAAGACAGAAAGCCAAAAAGACCATTGGTGGCCAAAAGTTCCAAGAGTTTATTATGCGGCCGGTCAAACATAAACTCATTGGCGTATTTATTTACCTCGGGATCGTAATATAATGGATAAACTGCGTCAAAATTTTCCTGACCCCAACCAAATAAAGGTTTATCCAGCCATGCTTTAAAACTAATTTTTGCGGCAAATAAGCGGGTTTGAACAGTCGGATCTTTAAGGCCCAGAGATTTCAAACGCGCGATAGTATAATTATTGCCCAAAAAAACAAATAAAACACCGGCGCCTAAAAAGCTGATCAACAAACTGATTAAGATAATCCGCGTCTTTGCTTTCTTTTGTGAAATCAAAGCCCAAAGCCAAATTAAAAATAAACCAAAAAACCAGCCAATGATGACACCCCGACAAGCAGTTAAAAAAATCATTAAACTGCCATAAGCAAAAGCTAAAAGCCACCAGCCGGCTTTACTTCTTTTTTCTTTGAAATATAAAAAGAAGAAATATAAAGCCAAAAAAACATTAAATAACAAATAAACCGCCAAAAAAGAAGGATTGCCGGTTAAACCAGCCAAGCGACCGCCGATATCGCCATATTTCGCTGGCAAAACATTAATTAAAGACAGAAGACCAAAAGTGCCGTTAATTAAGCTGGCTAAAATAGAAGTTTTTAATAATTTGAACCAAACATCTTTTTCTTTAATCACTGAATAAATAATGATAAAGAAGAAAATATAATGCCAGATGCCTAAAATTCCCTCCATTCGTTCGTTATTAGACCAAAAACTGCGAAACCAATCAATGCCAAAAATACCGGAAAGCGTCACCATCAAGCCGAAAACTAAAATGGAAATCATTAACCAATTTAAACGAGGCCGGTATTGAGGATAAAGCCAGGCCAAAGGCAGATATAATAAAATCATTAAGCCAATTAAAATCCGAAACCAAATAATTTTAGTAATAATATAGGGAAAATAAACACTGGCTGGCAAAAGAAAGAATAACGGCGTTAAAACGGCTATAAAAGCTAAAGCAATAATTAATTTTTTCAGAAAAAGGTCAATGGGCATAAATTTTTATTGTGATTCTACTTCAAAAGGAATCCTCAAGGCCTTAAAAATAATTACCAAATCAAACCATAAATTGCCGTATTTTAAATAATATAAATCATATTCTAATTTTTTGATATCGTCTTCTAAAGAAGCGGAATAACGATGATTTAATTGCGCCCAGCCAATAGCGCCCGGTTTAATCAAATGCCTTAAAGCATAATATTTGATTTTTTGATTAAATTCATCAGCCAATTTTTTCTCTACTGGTCTGGGACCAACAAAAGACATCTGCCCTAAAAAAATATTGATTAATTGCGGCAATTCATCTAAATGAAATCTTCTTAAAAATTTGCCTATCCGGGTAATTCTTAAATCACTTTTCAAAGTCCAGGCCGGACCTAATTGATCGGCGTTTTTTACCATCGTTCGGAACTTAAAAATTTTAAATAATTTCAAATTTTTGCCCAAACGCCAAGAAGTGTAAAAAACCGGTCCCGAAGAATCTATTTTTATTAATAAAGCAATCAAAAAGCAAAAAGGAAGGGCAAGAAGAATCAGAAAAGAAGAAAAAAACAAATCAAATAATCTTTTTAATAATTGATAATAAGGATTTTGTTTATTTTCCACATTCTCTATAAACCAATTATCATCAATTAAACTAACGGGCACGCGATAAAAAATTCTTTCATAAAAATCTGATAATTTAATTAATTGGCCGCCGGTTTGGTTTAAAAAAGGATAAATAGTCTCTAAATTTGGCAATTTGATAGCCGTCACCAAAAGATTTCTCTTAAATTTATTAGTCTCAATCATTGACTTAAAATCTGAATCAGAAATAGCTGGAAAATGACCTGATATTTCATAACCCAAGTGGGGATTATTTTTTAAATAAGAAATTAACTCTTCGGTCTCTTGATTTGAACCAAGAAAAACAACATTTAGAGCCGGAATCTTGCCTAAAATTAAATTAAAAATCAGCCGCCAAATTAACAGCAAAAGGAAAGCAATAATAATAACCAAGAAAAGAATAATTTTCGGATTAAAACCAAACCAATTGCCAAAATAAAAGATGGCCGCGGCTAACAAAGCATTAATGGCCACGGCCTTCAGAAAATAAGAAACGAAACGCCAATTGACTTTGGCATTTTCCAACTCGTATAAATGATTGACGCTAAAAACAATCAGCCAAGTAATGAAAACGAAGCTAAAAGGAATTAAACCTAAATAAAAAACCTGTTCTTGAAAATGAAAACTAAAACGAAAGTAAATCGCCAAACAAAAAGCCAAATATAAAAAAGCGATATCGCCTGCTATCAAAATGCTTTTTTTAAGCCATTGTCTCCATTTCATAATCTTAGATTACTTTTTTATTATACCTGTTTATGATAAGATTTAAAAGATGGTAAAAATTTGAGATGGTAAAACTAAAGGGGCTTAATTTTTTGTTTCAAAATCAGAATTTCCGTCAAGTTGTTCTCAAAAATAGTTTTTGGTTATTAACGGCTGAATTAGTCAGCCGCGGTTTTAAATTTATCCTGATAATGTATACGGCCCGCATTTTGGGCGCTTATCAGTATGGTCAATTCGCTTTTCTTTTAAATCTGGCGGCTTTATTAATTATTTTAGCTGAATTTGGTCTGCCCTTATTAGTGACCCGGGAATTTAGCAAAGAAAGAGAAAACAAACAAACTGTCTTTGACGCTTTATTGGGTTTGAAATTGGCGCTTAGTTTCCTTCTTCTTTTAATTATCGGCTTTTTAAGTTTATTTCTTAACCAATTTGAGCTAAAAATCACTCTTTTGGTTTTAGGTTTTTATTTAATAATAGATAATTTTTCCCAAATGTTTGTCGGTTATTTCCGCAGCCAGCAGAAAATGCAGCATGAAGCCATGGTCAGAATAACCGGTATTTGTTTAACCGTTGTTTTTGGCTTTTTCGTCCTTTATTACCGGCCGAGTATTCAAAATTTAAGTTTTGCTTACGCCTTAGGCGCTTTTTTGGCTTTGATTTTAGCCGGATTAATTTATCGCTTCTTTTATCAATCTTTTCGCTTAAAAATTGATTTAACGATTTGGAAAGAATTTATTCGCTTGGCTTGGCCCTTAGTTTTAATCTCTGCTTTTTTAAGTTTATACCAATATTCGGATTCAGTTATGCTTGGTTTATTCCATTTAATCAAAGACAATGGTTTTTACAACGCCGCTTATAAAATTTTAGATTTAGCGGTTTTGCCCATAGCTTTAATCACCAGTGTTTTCTTTCCCATCATTAGCTCTTTAAACCCGCAAAAAAATGAAGAAAATAAAAAACAGCTTAATTATGTCTTTAGCCGTTATTTTGCCTATTCTTTGGGCCTAATGGTTTTTATCACTTTAAGCGTTTTCTTTCTCGCGCCCTTAATTATCTTTGTCGTTTATGGCGTTGCTTATCAACCTTCTCTTTTGGCTTTACAAATTTTATTACTGGCTAATATCGCTATTTATCTTAGCTGGCCCTTTAATAATCTTTTAATCGCTTTTAATTATCAGAAACAACAAATGACCATCTCTAGCATTGGCGCCTTAATTAATATCATCTTGAATTTGATTCTCATTCCTAAATTTAGTTTATATGGCGCCGCTTTGGCTACCGCTTTTACCTATTTTCTGGTTGGTTTAATGTCTTATTTAATGGCCAAAAGTAAATTGAAATTTATTTTGGATAAAAAATTAATTTTAAAAAGTTCAGCCATCGGCTTCATCTTGGCCCTTTTTGTAATGACTCTTGGCTTTTTTATCTACAGTTATACCTAATTGGCGGTAAAGTTTTTGGCGGTTAAAACCATAGTGATATTTTTTAAAATAGTATCTTAATCCCCGCCAATGCTCTTTTAAAATTTTTTTATTCTGATAACTTAAACGTTGGGTATAATGTTTAACGATGGCTTTGGGATAATAAGCTATTTGATAGCCGGTTTGATGAATTCTGACGCAATAATCCACATCTTCTGGCGCGTAAAAAATATTTTCATCAAATAAGCCAACTTTTTCTCTCACTTCTTTTTTCAAAAGCCAGCAGGCAGAAATACAATAATCTACCAGATATAAATTATCCTCTTTTAAAATAAAATTATATCTTTCGTTTTTTTCTGCCCAGCGCCGAAAAAATTTAATCGGCAGGTATTTTAATATTTTGACTCCTAAAGTGGGAAATCTTTTAAAAGAATATTGAAGCGAGCCATCAGCTAAAGTTAATTTGGGCGCGATTAAGCCAATTTCTGGATGATGAACTAATTTTTCTTTTAATAATTTAATACTTTCTTCGCTTACTTCAGTATCAGAATCTAAAATTAAAATATAATCGCCTTTTGCTTCTTTTAAAGCTAAATTTCGGGAATAAGTCGTGCCTTTATTTTCTTTCAAAAGCCAGTATCTTAAATTAAATTGCAAACCAAAAGCGGCTAAAATTTCTGGCGTTCGGTCATCTGAGCCATTATCCACCACTAAAATCTCATAATCCTCGTTATTAAATTGAAGCGCTTTAATCAGGGCCTTTAAACAATGAATAATATATTTTTCTGAATTCCAAGTTAAAATAACAGCGGAAATCATTTTTCTAAAAATAAATTAATAATTTGCTGAGCGATTTTTCGCCGAGCTAATTCCTTTCGCCAATAAGAGGCGATTTCTGGAAATTGATATTTATTTTGATCCCATTTAGCCGCTTCTTTTATGAGCGCTTTTTCTAATGGCTCTGGTTTAAATCCCTCGGCTAAAGTGCCAGAAAAACCGTCTTTAATAAAATAAATAAATGGTTCTAAAGCTGGACCAGCCAAAGTACAGCCAAAAACCAAGGCTTCAGCCGCCGCCAGGCAAAAACTTTCCCAAAAACAAGGCATAAAAATAATATTTGCCGCCTGATAATATCCTTTTAAATCCGGACGAGGAACTTGATTTAAAAACATTACTCTTTCGGAAAAACCTTTTAGCCGAAAATATCTTGGTAAAGACCCGATAATAATGGCTGAATAATCCGGCCTTAAACCTAAAAATTTTTTTAAGGCGCGCCAGCCAGAAGAAAAATTTTTTGCTCGGCTGGACCAGCGGCCAACCATTAAAACAATCTTATTTTTCTGCTTGAAAAGCGGCTGTTTTAAAAAATCATCATCAACCGGATCAGGAATAAATTTAATTTTCTTTAATTCTTTTCCCTGATGCCACCATTTTAAAGTTTTTATTAAATTTTCGCGGGCCAAAGGCGATTCTAAAATAATATAATCAGCTTTTTTAATTTGGCTGATTTTATTAAAACAAAGCCAAGGACCTAAAATAAACCATTCTAAAATTCTTAACCAGTAAATCAAAAAATCAGAAAAACTAATCCAATGGCCAAAACCCCTAAAATAAGTCGGCCAATAAGGAAAGAAAAGATGGCCATCGCTATCTAATTTAAGAATAACAAATTTCTGAGCTGTTTTTAGGGCCTTAATAATTTTTGCCCGTAAAACTGAAAGATAGGAATAAAATAAAATCAAATCAAAATCCTGTTCTTGCCAATAAGAGGCGTCCTCTGCCTGTTTTTTATCAATCACTTTCATCAGCCAAGGCGGCTCTCCCTGCTTTTTAAA
>Ga0315282_10017498_pt1 | contig 10346 bp, 11 predicted proteins | sample YL17G07_20_MG_FD_203693 | JGI IMG/M metagenome (GOLD analysis project Ga0315282, IMG submission 203693) | Sediment microbial communities from Yellowstone Lake, YNP, Wyoming, USA - YL17G07_20 | ecosystem: Environmental > Aquatic > Freshwater > Lake > Sediment | place: USA: Wyoming | collected... | reverse complement strand
GTGCCAATAGTTAAATTACTTATGATTTTTCTCAATTGTAATGTGGGGACACTACCTTCAGCAAAATCTAATCCTCTATAAAACAAAACTTCCGTTCCGACGTAGTAATCTATTACTGGTTGACCTGCGGTAATTACAGAAGCAGCTTGTAATTCTTTAAGAATGCTGTCGCCAGTTTTACCTTCTGCAATGAGATCTCCTACATATCTGAGAAAGGCAGCAGTGATGGAGTATCCTCTTTTTTGTCCTTGCTCTCTAAATGTGTCAAAATATCTCCGCAAAATCTCTCTTGGTGTTTCTTTCCCCGATACCTCTTGGTTTGCTCTTTGCGCTGATTTTAATTCTGCCAATACCACTGCCATATATCAAACGTATTATACACCTGCCTGTCAAAGTCTTGTTCGCGACGACCACGGTCCCTAAGAGCAAAGCTACGTCTCTAAGAATTACATCTTTATCGGTGTTCCAAGCTGGAAAAAGTTGCCGTCGCTGTCGGCAAAAGTGGCCAGCAACTTATTGGAATCATCAGTGCTTTAGCCGGAATTGTCCTGATCGGGAGCTGGGTCTAAGCTGTTTAAAATCTGGAACTTCTTATTAATCAATCAAAGAACTGCTCCTGATGGTTCTGATGGGTAAAAGGCAGAAAAGACAGGGGTTACAGGATGCTTACGATATTGGGATCGCTTTATAAGCTGAATATCAAATTCAGGAGTTACAGTTACGGCAATCGTTCCATTTGGGATTCCGGATAGTGTTTCTTGCGGAACCAGGCCAAGTGGATCAGCAAATATTTTATCAGTGTGTCCCATTATAGAACCCTCCCTATAGTCAAAAACTCCCATTCCTTCTATTATTTCTCTTCTAACGTGTTGAAATCGTGGAGAACAGAAATGGATGCCGATTCCTCCATCGTTATCATCGCCGTGCTTTTTTAATTTTACGATAAAACCGCCATGCCCATCCGTATATCTATCACCGAATTCATAATCATGCGAGTCCGGACCGAAAATAAGTATTCCTACGTTTTGTCTAGGATCGTCAATGGGAGATATAACTACAAAAATACATTTTTGTTTCAGCATCTTCCGGCATCCTTCCGTGGTATATCTTTTTTTTAAACCCGCAATCACACCAGGGAGATATTGCGTGAATTCCTCTGGTAGTTGCTGAGCTAATGGAATAAATTCTGCTCGTTTCGATAATCTGCCCTTTAAAACGGCTAGTTGGGATTCTGGTATCATAGTTTGACAATAGCTTTAAATTATATCATAAGATGTTAAATGGGAATCAACACACTGTTTTGATAGGTATCGGTTTCTACCTAATACAGGAAAATTTTTCAATTTATATGATATATTTAAAACAAATATGCCAGAACCCGGACAACAGGAAGCACCATCTGTTACGGCTGGTCCACCAAAGAGTGATCAGTTACAGCCAACTACTGCCGCAGGGGGATTAACTCGGCAGGCTTTAGATAGAATGGGATTCCAAGGTATTAAAAGTAGCGATGAATACGTAGCGTCATGGATGCAGATAAGAAAGGATGAAGAAGCGAGAATCAATGGATACAGCGGAAAATATAAAGCTAAATACGGAGAGGAGATAGACACCTCTCGTACCACTAGAGGAAATATCATCATGTTGCTAAAGGAAGATATACATAATCCTTTACAGTACGCAATTCAACTATCGGAGGAAGCTAGAAATCCCAGAAATGAAATTATGATAAGAATCGGAGCTGAAAAAACCAGACGGATCATATTTGAAATAATGGATAAATATGGACTTGCTTTAGGTGAAAAATTAGTTGCACAACTTAGAGTATTGATGGACAAGTATTCCGCCTATTTCGATGAAGTTATAAGTGGGAAGTTGGACGATATCGCTACAGAGGGAAACCAATTTATTGCTGAACTGGAACAAAGTCACAATGATCCTAAGGATATAGAAGATAAAGAATATGCTGTGGAAGTACTGAATCAGATTAATAGGATTAGACTAGAAGAAATTAAACCAACAAATATTGCCTGGGGTACGCCGCCACCTAGAAGAACCTACTAATATATCAGATAATAATAAAGCACATCATTTACTATGGAAACGTGCCTCTTGATCTATTGAGATTTCTCCATCCGAATCTACAGAGAATCGGGATGACTTTTTCAAGAGGCAGGCCGATGACATTACTGATAGAACCTTCGATTTTCGTAATGAAGTCCTGGGCCGAGGCGATCGCGTATCCTCCGGCGTAGCGAGTGTAAGTTGTTATCGTTAGATATCTTTTGATATCACTTTTCTCGAGTTTGCGGAAGGTGACGAAAGAGGTGTCGTAATCTTCATAAACTTTTAAGTCGCTTAATTGACTTAAGTAGATAGCCGTGATGAATTCATGTGTTTTGCCTGAGAGAGTAGAGAGGATTCTTACCGCATCGTCATAATCTTTGGGTCTGCCGATAAGCTTTCCATCGAGGATGGCGCCGGAATCGGCTGAGAGAATGATTGCTTTTTTATGAGAAGAAGCCACATCTTCTCCTTTTAGGCGGGCACGAAGCTGGAGAGTCTCAAGAGGGGTTTTCCCGACTATCTTTTCCTCATCGATATTGCTTGGAATAACTTCAAAAGGAATTTTAAGATAGGAAAGCAGTTCTTTTCTGCCTTCTGAGGCTGAAGCAAGTATAAGACGCATAATCTTTGTCGGGGCAGGCGGACTTGAACCGCCGACCTCCGAGTCCCGAACTCGGCGCGCTAGCCAACTGCGCTATGCCCCGAAATTTTTACGGGGGAACCGTGCGTTTATCCTCAAAAATCCATCAGGATTTTTGAGGGCTCTACTCCTGGAAATCGCTGAGGCGATTTCCAGGATAAACAACTGAGCTAGTCCCCGGATTTTTCTTATTTTACCATTCTAATGGTAAAATAAGAATAAGTCATCGTAAAAAATTGCCGGTGTAGCTCAATGGATAGAGCAGTCCCGTCCTAAGGGAAAGGTTGGGAGTTCGACTCTCCCCACTGGCGCAGCGTAATAAATTTTTCGAAAAAATTTACACGCTGCTGTGGTGTTTCCAGCCAAAGTCGGGATTACGCCACGCCAAATCAATGAGAAGGGAAAAAATCAAATTCATCATTCTCCGTACTTTGGGGAATTTTTTTCTTTTATTTTCCCTCTTTGGCATGATAATGACCTTCGGGCCAGCTTTGTATTTCGAGGTTTTATACCGCGTCAGAGAAGTAAGAAACGTCAAATACATTGTCGCCGCTTATCCCACGCCGACTCCTCCCACGCCGACGTTTAAAGATTTTATAACCCCTCAACCGACAGAGGCTCCAAAAACCACCTTATTTGGCCAGCTGACCGGTGGAGACAAAACGGAAATATTATCTCCTGTTTCAGCACAGTTTGGCTTGGTGATTCCCAAAATCGGTGCCAACGTCCAGATTTTTCCCAATGTCGATGCCGGTAAACCTAATGTATATCTGCCGATTCTTCAGAAAGGTGTTGCCCATGCCGCTGGCAGTGTTTTTCCCGGGGTATCCGGAAACATCTATCTTTTTGCCCATTCAACCGATGCTTTCTGGAATGTAGGCCGTTATAACGCTATTTTTTATCTTTTAAAAGAACTTGATAAAAATGATGAAGTGGATGTTTTCTTTCTTGGGGTAAGACATATTTACAAAGTGGTAGATAAACTGATTGTCGATCCGTCACAAGTGCAGTACCTGACGATACCGGTGCCTTATGAGCAGCTTTCGCTTCAGACTTGTTGGCCGCCGGGGACAACGCTTAAAAGACTGATAGTTTTGGCAAGACTGGAGGGAGAAGTAGATTAGTTATTAGTTATTAGTTTTTGGAAAATAAATATCAGAGGATCTATATTCCAATCTCAATTTCTAACGACTAACTACTAATAACTATCTAAGGTCTATCTCATAGAGGTTGGGGAGCGAATCAGATTTATTAAAGTTGGTCAGTATTGCCAATTTTCCTCCTGAAGGCAGAGAAAAGACAGTGCTATCTAAAAATGGTCCGACATAAACAGTCTTTTTATTTGTTCCGTCAAAATCTACGATAGAGATTGTATCCTTTTCTACCATTACGATATGTTTTGAATCAGTGTACCAGAAAAGCGACTGCGGATCGGGAAAATTCTTTTTTTCGGCAATGAAATAATTTTTGTCCTCTTTAATATCGTAAAGATAATACTTGTCTGCCTCCAATTTCCTTACTTGGGCCGTGGGATTGCTGCCGATAAGAGGTGGGGTAATTACTTCTTTCAGCTGAGCAGAGCCAGTAGCAAGATAAAAGATTTTGGTTTCGTCAGGAGAAAAGCGGACGTTAGTAGCAGTATTTTTTACTAAATCGGAAACGTCATTTTTTAAAGGAGCAAGCTGGTTGTTCAGTTTTTCCTGAGTGAGTGCATTCCATTCGGAAAAGACCGTAGAAAGCGTTGTGGTGATATCTGTCGGGAAAATCTGTACGGTATCTGTGGTGAATGATAAAGCTGTCTTGATGGTTTCTTTCTTCTTCTCAACTTTTGAAATGGTCATGATGATTTGTTTTTCATCAGGCGACCAGAAGAGTTTGGCATTTTGCCAGTCATAACTGCCGGTGGTCTGGAATATTTGTTTTGGGTCGTTGCGACCACCTAAAGTTCTGGTTACCAGATCCTGTATCCAGATGCCGGTTTTAGGTGTGAGGGTGGCTCCATTGGAAGCTTGGGAAGAGGGAATGATGAAGGCTACTTTATTGCCGCTTGGCGAAAGGGTGGGATTTTGTATGCCGGTGACAGTGATGGCGCGAAGTGAAGTGGTAGTAGGGATCAAAAGGGCATCGACCTGACTGACGATTTCTGCCTGAATCTGAATATCTTTTTCCCAAGATTGGTAGCCTTCCTTGCTGATGCGGACATGATACCAGCCGGGAGGAAGTGAAATTGAGGCGTTGGTGGCTGAAGTAAGTTTGTTGTCGATGAAAATAGACGATTTTTCAGGATATGAGGAGACGGAAAGGATACCTGTCGGATTAAGTGATTTTTGCTGGAAATTGAAGCGGTAGCCGCGGCCATAAGAAATAAGACCAAAAGTTGCCGTCGAGATTAAACCGATGATTAATATTGAATAGATGAGTCGTTTGATCATTGTTTAATTATACCAATCAGATTGTAATTATAACATAAGAAAGGTAGAATAAAGAGAATCATGTTATTCAAACGTCTTGGAATTGATCTTGGAACAGCAAACTCACTCGTATATCTCACAGGCGAAGGAGTGGTTCTCAATGAGCCGACGGTTGTCGCTGTCGCTATCGAGGATAGCCGGGTTGTCGCTGTCGGTAACGAGGCGAAGGAGATGTTGGGGCGGACACCTGGAAATATTGTGGCACTTAGGCCGATGAAGGACGGAGTAATTGCCGATTACGTGGTGACTGAGGCGATGCTTAGATATTTCATCGATAGAGTCTGCGGTAAGACGCGTTTTTTCAAACCAGAAGTCATGATCTGTGTACCGGCCGGTTGCACTCAGGTGGAAAGACGTGCGGTCATGGATGCGACTCTTTCTGCCGGAGCAAGAAACGTCTACCTTATTGAAGAGCCGCTGGCGGCGGCCATCGGAGCCAAAATTCCTATTGCTTTACCCTCCGGCAATATGATTGTGGATATCGGAGGTGGATCAACCGAAGCGGCCGTAATTTCGCTAGGAGGAGTAGTAGTCCATAATTCCGTGCGGGTAGCCGGTACGAAGCTTGATGAGGCGATTGCTTCTTTTGCCAGAAAAAAATACAACCTGATTATAGGAGAGCGGATGGCAGAGGAAGTCAAAATCCAGATAGGAAGTGCTTTACCCTCCAGCCAATCCACGAAGCATTCTTCCCATGCGCAAAAGATGGAGGTAAGAGGTAGGGATTCCATCTCGGGACTGCCACGGATGATCGAGATGACGGTCGAAGAAGTGGCGCAAGCTCTGCAAAATCCACTAAACAGCATCATTGTCGGTATCAAGGCAGTTTTGGAAAACACACCACCTGAACTTGCCTCAGATATCATTGATAAGGGAATTATGCTTTCAGGTGGGACAGCTTTGCTTCGTCACATTGATAAGTTAATCATGAATACTACAGGAGTGGCGGTGCATATCGCCGAGGATCCTTTACTTTGCGTCGTAAGAGGAACAGGGGTGGCATTGGACAATATAGAACTCTATAAAAGGAGTATTGCAAGAAGATAGTCCTATATTAAGTATAGATGTGCTTTAAAAATTTCATTTGACCAATTTCTTCAATTACTATATTTACATCAAATTAATCTTATAGTAAACTATCGATTTTATCATAGAGTATATCTGATCAATACATACTTTAGCTTGATATAATTGTTTTTCTATTTTAAACAAAAAGTGTTCAAAAATAATATTCCAGCAGAATAATAATTCCTTATATTTTAACCTATATATTTTATTATGGAGTATATGCATGAAAACATTTTAGGGATAGGTTTCACGATAGATAAAAAGGATAACATCCTAGAGGAAATTGAGAAGTACTTAAAGAAAGATCAGAGATCAGAGGTCAGAGATAAAAAAAAGAGGATAAAATCACTGGTGATTTTTACCCCAAACCCGGAAATTGTCATTTTTGCCCAAAAAAATAGTGATTTCAGACGGATTGTCAATTCGGCTCAAATTAAAATTCCTGATGGTTTTGGCATTTCCTGGGCATTGAAAAAACTCCATAACCTTGCTGTTGACAGATTAAGCGGAACAGATCTGATGTTGGACCTGGTCCACCTCTCGGCAGAAGAGGGCTTTACAATAGGACTTATAGGCGGAAGAGGAAAAGTAGCAGTCAGGGCATCTAAGTGCTTACGCGTGAAAAACCCTGGCGTGAAAATAATTGTCTTTCCGGCGCCGGAAATTAGAATTAAGAATCAAGAATTAAGAATTATGAATAATGAAAAAAAAGATAGAGAAAAAATCCTTGATTCGTGCTTCATGATTCTTGATTCAAGCGGGAAAAGGCTAGATAATAAGAGATACTTTAATAACTTGCTGGAAGAGATAAACAAGAAAAAGATAGATATTCTTTTTGTCGCTTTGGGCTTTCCCAAGCAAGAATATTTCATTTCAATTCTCAATTCTCAATTCTCTTGCCTCTCCGGCAAGCAGGCAATTCTCAATTACAAAAGACCTTTAGTCTTGATGTCAGTTGGCGGAGCCTTTGATTATATCTCCGGAGAAGTTTCCAGGGCGCCAGTCTGGATGCGGGAAAGGGGATTGGAGTGGTTGTATCGTCTCTGGGAAGAGCCTTGGAGACTGGGAAGACAATTAAAAGGCGCGGAGTTTTTCCTGAGGGTATTCTTACGGTAACCGCGGTTTCCTTACTTGAAAATTGATCGGTTTGGAATGTATAATTATCTTACGATGAAAGTTACCGAACTGAAAACGAAATATAAAAACAAATGGGTTTTAGCCCAAATTGTTAAAGAAGACAGCAGTCATAATATATTGGATGCTAAACCTTTGAAAATAAGCGATGATAGAGAAGAAATCTACAAACATCTGCAAAAGCTGAAAAAAGGTGCTCATGTAGCGACTCTTTTTACCGGAGAAACTCCACCCAAAGGAATGACATTCACCTTTTATGTCTCAATTTAAGTTTGAGCCCCGTTCTGAAGCGATTATTTTGGATACGGTTTTAGAAGGAAAAATCACACTTCATGCCAGACTGGTCCTTGATACAGGAGCGAGTCTGATAGTTTTACCTTGGTGGATTGCTACGGGTTTAAATTTACAGATAGACCCTGCTCATCTTATTCAAACGACGTCCGCATCAATGGTTGAAACCGTTCCTTTGACAAAAATTCCCAAAGTGACTGTCCTTGGTAAAACAGTAAAAAATGTTTCTTGTCTGATAAAAGATTTGCCTGCCGAAAGCGGTGTTGACGGGCTACTGGGTCTCTCTTTTTTACGTAATTTTAACTTAGAGATCAACTTCAAGAAAGGCATACTTACATTGGAATAAGGATAGGTACTCGCCAGTCCCCAAAAATCTAAAATAATTAGATCTGAACTAATCTGACGGTTAAATCGAAGCTTGCCTTGGTTTCTTACAGTTCCAGATTTTAATGAAGGGGTGCGCCGACAAAAGGAGTCCACATAATTATATCTCCAGTTAGAGGTTCTTGGTCATGCATATTTTTTTTGCCCGTCATGTATCGACCGAAGGTTTCCACCCAATTTATTTGGCTATGTAAATATGGCGGGTAGCCTATTTCAGAAAGACCAGATGCTAATTCCACGAGTTCTCTAGTAGTATTAGTTTTAGTATACAGTTTTTGAATAAAGTGGACTTTTGCAATACTAGGATCAGATTGTTCTGCTTTATAGCTCACACGGTAAATATCTCCGTTGTCCGCATGATGCCAGACTGTGATGTCGCGATCGTCAAGACCGATGAGGTTTCCTCTCGCATCAAATTGGACTCCCATTTCCAAATATTTAAGAGATAAATTAGGATTGTCTTTTCTCCTGAGATCTACTTCCAATAGGCCGGTAGGTAATTGTCTGGTAGTTCCATCTTCGTTTTTGGAGTGATGGACACCATCGATTCCAACATGGACTTCAAAGCTGCCGTTATAAGCTGGATAAGTTGCTATAGCGAAATTTCTCACCCTCTCCAAAACACCAATAGTAGTTTCTGGATATAGTTCTTTTATCGTAGGCATAAAGTCTTTATATTATAAGAGATAAGTCAAGCAATCAATTTTCCTTAAGCTTGTGGAAGCTGGCTGGAATTTATACCTCTTGGACATTGTGGACCTCCGGAGAAAAGGCAAAAACTTTGTGATGGGTGGGCTTCTCTTTTTGAACTTTTAAGATTTAAAACACATCCGACATGTGGCTTTCCATCAAATGTTGACGAAGAAGAAAAATAAAAAGCTTGTCCGCAATCGGGGCGCGAGTTGAGAATATCCGCTAATACTTCAGGATCTCTTTCCAAAAGAGTAGACATAGAATATGCGGCTGATTTTAATTGAAATATCGGATTAATGCAATAGAGGCGGCTGATCTTTTTCTCTGTTGCATTTTTTACTTTCTATCCATTACAATAGCGCCATAATGAGAATTTTGTATTTGCAGACTTTTCCTCTGTGGGGTTCAGGATCAGGTACTTATGCCAGGTACTTGGCGACCACTGTCGGCCGCCATTTTAAAGTCGGCATGGTCGTTCCCGATGGACGATCAATCCCCAACGTCACTTCGTTTCCGCTGAATTTGCCTTTCCCTGTGGCTTTCACCGGCCATCCGGAGTGGCTAAAGTGCAAGTTATATAACGAGATTACCAATAAAGATCTGGTGAAATTATATAAAAACATGCTGGATTCGGTGGTCTCGGCTGTGGAAACTTTCCAACCCAATATCATCCATGTCCATCATGCCTATCCACTCTCTTGGGTGGCCAGGGTCATTAAAGGTATTTACCAGATTCCCTACATTATTACTATCCATGGCTCCGAATTGCCGACGGTGCAAAAGGACAAAAGATATCATGCTTTAACGGCCGATACGCTCAGACATGCCCGGCGGATCCTTCCCAATTCTTTCTGGACCAAGGATTGGCTTTTTAAAATTTTTGGAGATGAGTTTAGAAGCCAGGTGCGGGTGATTCCGGGTGGGGTAGATTTGAAAAAATTCTGTCCTGATCTTTCCACCAATGATATCGATAAAAAATACGGTTTGACCGGAAAAAAAGTTGTCCTTTTTGCCGGAAAACTGACGGTTTACAAAGGCGTCAAGTACCTCATCAAAGCCGCCAGAAAAATTCCTGCCGAAGTGGTGATCTTGGGTGAAGGGCCGGAAAGAAAAGATCTGGAAAAAAGAGTCAAAGATTACCAGCTTTCAAACGTCCACTTCGTCGGCCACTTAGGTATTTCCAATGAGCTGAATAAATTTTACAAAAGAGCTTCGATATTTGTTGCACCCAGTGTCTGGGATGAGCCGTTGGGGCTGGTCATCCTTGAGGCGATGGCGAGCAAAACTCCGGTGGTCGTCACCCGAAAAGGCGGCATCCCCTTGGCTGTCAAAGACGGAGTCAACGGTTACTTTGTCCGTCCGCGAAATGCCAGCGAAATTGCGGATAAAGTAAATCTTCTACTTTCAGATGAAACAAAGCGGTTAAAAATGGCGGAAAATGCGAGAAGAATCGTGGAGGAGAAATTTTCCTGGGAGGCGATTGCGCACAGATTGATCCTCATGTACATGCGCTTTGCCTATTTTCCCAAAAAGAATAACAAAAACAATCGGTAATTAGTCGTTAGTCATTAGTTGTTAGTAGTTGGTCATTGACAAGA
>Ga0315282_10017497_pt1 | contig 10347 bp, 9 predicted proteins | sample YL17G07_20_MG_FD_203693 | JGI IMG/M metagenome (GOLD analysis project Ga0315282, IMG submission 203693) | Sediment microbial communities from Yellowstone Lake, YNP, Wyoming, USA - YL17G07_20 | ecosystem: Environmental > Aquatic > Freshwater > Lake > Sediment | place: USA: Wyoming | collected... | reverse complement strand
CTGGACTGCGATGAGCAATTCCGCTGCCTTCCGGAAATTTATGAAATTGAAGAGTAGGCAAGACATCTCTTAAAGCGCTTTGCCACCAAAAAGATTTACATCCTGAGGCACATTATTTATGAGCACAACCATCCAGATTAACATGCCCTACAGGATACTCCTCAATCATGTGAATGTTATTGCTGAAAATGGCCTCAATCCTGAAATTTACCTTAACAGCGATACCCTCGACAGCTACGCATTGAAAGATATCCGGAAAATAGCAAAGACTTTGCATGATCATAATCTTACTGTAACTATCCATGGCCCTTTTATGGACCTGAGCCCCGGGGGAGTTGACAGCATGGTGAGAAATGTAACGGTGAAACGCTTTTCCCAGACGTTAGAGGCGGCTGCACATTTTCATCCGGGGGCTGTAGTCCTTCATGGCGGTTACAACAGGTGGTACTTCAACGGGAACAGGAAGCTGTGGCTTGAACGGAGTTTTCTGACCTGGGAGCCGATACTGAAAAAGGCCAGTAAGCTGAAAATACCCATTGCCATCGAGAATGTTTTCGAAGAGGAACCCGATACGTTACAAGACCTCATGGAAGGGCTTGCTGACCCCTTCTTTGGCATCTGTTTCGACTCGGGTCATTTTCATCTCTTCTCCAGGGTTTCCATGAAAGAGTGGTTTGACACCCTCGGCAAGTATTTTCTTGAGCTGCATCTCCATGATAACAATAAGTCTAACGATGATCACCTGCCCATGGGAGAAGGGAAGATTAACTTTGACGAATTTTTTCATCTCCTGCAGCAGTATTCCATTAAACCGATTTACACGATTGAGCCGCACCGCATAGAGGATGTGGAGAGGAGCCTTGAGGCCTGCTGCCGGTACCTGGGCATAAGCGGGCAAAAAACCGCTTCCTTCCCACCGGGCATCTCTGAGAGCCTCCTTTAGCTATGGATCACGACTCATTCGAAAAGCTGGTTCTCGAAGCATTAAAAGATATGCCCTCCCTGATCAGGAAAAAACTTGAGAATATCGAGGTGATCATCGAGGACATGCCTGACAGGCAGACCCTGAAAGAAATGAGGATTTCATCGCCCTACAACCTTCTTGGACTCTACCGGGGAGTTCCCTATAGCAAGCGGGGGCACTGGTATGGTAATGTGCTTCCCGACACGATCACCATTTACCAGAAGCCCATTGAGGCAGTCTGCCGGGATGAGGGTGAGATCAAGGCAAAAGTGCAGGAAGTTGTTGCCCATGAGATCGGCCATTACTTCGGTTTCGACGAAAAGAAACTGAGAAAATTGGGATATTAAAACGAGAGGGTAACATGGGTATAAAAAAAGAACAGGTGTACCTGCATATACTTCTCCTGACTTCCCTCGTCATATTCTCTTTACCGAGGAAATGCCTTGCAGTCCCTGCTGCTCCGCTCGCCCATACCTTAACCCAGTCAGATGGCTCAACCTTTCAGGCAACTCAATGGGGCGACGAGTCTCTGCATGGATGGGAAACAATTGATGGATATTCGATTGTATTCGATGACAGCGTGACGAGCTGGAAATATGCAGTACAAGATGTAACGGGAAACCTTACAAGCTCTCATCGAATGGTGAACAGAGATCCCCTCCCGGACAATCTCGTAAAACATCTAAGACCTACCGCTAAGGTGCAGGAGATGATTCCCAGAAAAAGACTTTCAATAGAACGCCAGTTTCCTCTTTCCCAGAAGGTGGTTTCGCCATCCGGAACTGCCAACATACCCGTTATCCTCGTTAACTTCAATAATACGACCACTACGTATTCAACGACAGATTTCAATACCCTTCTCTTCAGTACTGACACTAACAGTATGAAGGATTACTACGAAGAGGTATCCTATGGTGCCTTCAGTGTCTCTGCTGGCCCAGGCGGAGTTGTCGGATGGTATACAGCATTAAATACTCATGATTATTACGGCACTGATGTTGGGGGAGTCTTAGGTAATGACGCCTGGCCTGGTGACCTGGTCTATGAAGCTGTAGAAGCAGCAGATGCTACATTTGATTTTGCTCCTTATGACCAGGACGGTGACGGATACGTGGATGTGGTTGCTATCGTCCATCAAGGTACTGGTCAGGAAGCAAGCCCCATAACAACCGATATCTGGTCTCATCGCTGGGATCTCAATAGCGCATACTATTTTAAAAAAAGCAATTATGTTGAGTATACTACCAATGATTTTGTCAATGGCACACCAGTCAAGATAAACGATTACATTATCCAGCCTGAGATCCTGAATGATGGAGGTGCAAATATCAGTACCATGGGTGTCTTTGCCCACGAATACGGACATTCCTTCGGTCTGCCTGATCTCTATGATACTGATGGTAGCTCGGAAGGAATCGGCGAGTGGAGCCTGATGGCAAGCGGTTCCTGGAACGGTGTAGCAAGAAGCGGGGACAGACCTGCACACATGGATGCCTGGTGCAAGTACTATCTCGGCTGGGTAAACCCAACCCCTGTTTCCGGCACATTAACAAATCAACCGATAAAACAGGCAGAAACATATTCTGATGTCTACCAATTGCTGAGCGGTAGCCCTTCAACCGGAACAGGAGAATACTTTTTAGCAGAGAACAGGCAGAAAGCAGGGTTTGATGCGGGGCTGCCCGGCGCAGGGCTCTTAATCTGGCATATTGATGAGAGTCAGGATTCGAACAATTATGAATGCTATCCGGGTAAACTTCTCTGCCCTTATTTGCATTACCATGTAGCACTTGAACAGGCTGATAATCTATATAATCTGGAATATTATAATAATAACGGGAATAGCGGAGACGGGGGAGACCCCTATCCTGGTTCAACAAACAACAGGTCTTTTACTGCAGCCTCATCACCAAACAGCAACCTCTACAATGGAAGTCCCAGCAATGTAAGCGTTATAAGTATAAGTGATTCCGGCACTACTATGACTGCCACGCTTAGCGCCATTTCTACCTGTACTTATTCAATCTCCCCTGCCAGCCGGTCTTTTGACGCGAGCGGAGGTGCTTCAGGTATTTCCGTGTCAACCACTGCGGGGTGTACCTGGACTGCAACCAGCAATGCATCCTGGGTATTGATAACTTCCGGTAATAGCGGAACAGGCAGTGGTACGGTTAATTACTCTGTATCTGCTAATACTGCCACGAGTCTCCGAACCGGAACAATGACAATAGCGAACCAATTATTTACAGTGACACAGGAAGGGATAGTCGAATGTTCATCCTGGACTGACGTCATTGCCAAGTACAATGCTTATGCGGGCGGCACAGCTACATGGAGCGATGTCATAGGATGCTACAACGAATATGCTTTACCGTGAGTTTCAAACTATTGACCAAGGAGATTCAATAGATTTTCCTTTATGCCTCTCCTCCGTCTGTCTTCCTCCTCCTTTTTAGCATAAACACTGCTAAGGTAGCTATCAGGAGGATGAGTATGATCAAGCCCCATCGTGAAGTGGCTGGGACCGGAATGGTGGAGGTGGTAAGATAGATTTCTTCAGATCCGTCAGCGGTAGAGAAATAGGCGATCCTTGGCCCGTACTGGATATCTCCGCTCTCATAGAGGCCGGTGTAGGAGGCAATAACGGGATTGTCACTACTGTTTGTGTTTACCTGGGTTATTACTCCATTTGCATTCCACACAAAGATTGCCGAGGTCCCGCCTGTGAGGAGGCTTATGCCACCGCTGACGATATCAACATTGGAGGTGAAGGTAACAAACTTCCCGTCCCTGCTGATCTGGGGGTTACGGCATGCTCCCCCGGATACCGAGGTGCTGGTTATCTGGGTATAAGAACCTGTGTTGGTTGAGGTATAACTACCATAGATAGTCCAGAGAAAGATTTCTGGGTTGTTATCAGGATTTTTACCCACCAATAAATCTCTATCAGAACTGAAGGCAATTTTCGTCATCGAAGTCGTTCCTGTAGTCGTTGAAATGGTATAGCTGGTAATCGAAGGCTCAATCGAGCCAATGCCTCCTGAAGAGGAAGCAATCTGGGTGATGCTGCCATCACTCTTATTCCACAGGTAGATCTCCCAGTTCTCATCAGGGTTCTTGCCAGCATAGGATCCGGTAGTGCACATGGTACTGTAAGCGGCTAAGGTGCCATCATAGTTCCCAGAAAGATAGATATCGGGTAAAGTGGCATCGCTCTGTGTGGTATCGATCTTTGTGATCGCACTGGTGTCTTCATCCCAGAGGTAGAGGGCATTGTAATTGTTACCTACTACTTTAAAATCCTCATTTGACCTAAACAAGACTTTCTTCCCATTGCCGCTGATCTTGAGAGGATCGATTCCTGGCCATGTGCATCCGGTTGACACTATCGTAGTCGCACTCCCAACCTCTGATTTCCAGAGCTTAATATCAGTTATGCACCAAATAAACCCTCTGAATTTCTTATAGACAATCCTGTTCCCATCAAAGTTTATTGAAGGGAGGGGAAGCCCATAGCCCAATGTATAAACTGCATCCGATGTGATCTGGGTGATTGTTGATGGGGAGGTCCATAGAAATACCTCAGGGTTTAAATCAGAATTATTACCTGTGAGATTTTCGGTTGACCAGAAGACAATCTTATCCCCTTTCCCACTAATTGAGGGGCCTCGAGTATTCCCCGTGGAAGTGGTCGTAAGCTGTTTGTTATAGTAGTCTCCATACGTATAATCAGCAGCCTGGATGACAGAGCAGGATATAAGAAGGATAAACAGCCATAACCCTACAATGAGTTGCTTTCTCATTTGATCATTCATTGTTTATGCCGCCTGGATATTCTTTTGAAATAATTTATCCATTACTACTGTTCTGTCAAGTCTATAATGAGAGATTAGGAATTGAATTCCAATAAGGTTAAAAATTATGACCTCAGACTCTGCTGTAGGCTTCTTTCTATGATTCCCATTATTTCATCGGTCACGCTTTGGAGGTAACCCTTTTCCCTTCTTCGCAACGGTTCTACGGTGACCGGTGGATGAACCTTTACCACTATTTTACCAGCAGGCCTGGGGAGTTTTTTCCCTTTTGGATAGACAGAAAAGGCCCCGATGATTGTTATTGGCACTATGGGTGCATTGCTTAAGGCAGCCAGCAGGGCGGCACCCTGCTCTGCAGGTCCGGGAAGGCCGGTTCTGGTCAGCCTTCCTTCCGGGAATATCCCGATTACACCTTCGTTCTTGAGAATTGCTCGAGATTTCTTCATGGCCTCTTTATTGATCCCATTTGCTGTAATCGGAATCGCTTTGAGAACACGTATGAACGGCCCTAAAATCCGATGATAGTAAAATTTGTCATAAATGATAAATTGAACCTTTCTCTTCGTACAGAGGCCTACAAGCATGGAGTCAAAATAGCTTGAGTGATTGGCACAAAGAATAACAGGGCCGTCAGCAGGGATATGCTCTTTACCGGTAATTTCCAACGAATGAAAAGCACGAAAGTACCTTGTGAAAATAAACCGGAGAAGCTCGTAAAGCATCTACGCTCCTTCTGCCATGTGAACATCATGCTCAATATACCGCTTGCAGAGAAACGAGAAAAAAGCTGCCATGAGAATAAAGAGCGGCGTAAGCATGAGCGCATTTCTCAAGCCCCAGAGGTCTGAAAGCCATCCGAGTATAGTCGGCGATATAGCATCCCCCAGGGCATGGATGACAAAGATGTTCACAGCAAAGGCCATAGCGCGGATAGCCGGGGAAGTAACGTTCACAATAACCGTGTTGAGCGGACCTGTATTCAGGAAAAGGAAGAACTCGGCAAAAAACATTGCACCAATGCTCTGGATTAGTGATGGCGTCATCAGGCCATAGACTGCAAATGGTATTCCGATCAGGAACCCCCATCCAGAAACAAGCAGGTAACCTCCGGCACTCTTTTTCTGCATGCGGTCACCGAGCCATCCACCGGTCAGCGTGCCGGTGATGCCGGCAACAACGGTTATGATTCCGAATATGGTGTTCGCTTTCGCCACGCCGAGGTTATGCATCCGGCAGAGAAACGTTGGAATCCACTGAGCGAGGCCCCCGAGAGCGAACGTCATGGCAGACATGGCAAGCGTATTGGTGATGAAGGATCTGTTTCTGAATAACGGAGCATATCTTGCTCCAGACTTTCTGCCACTGTATTCAATAACCGTTTTTTCGCCGCTTTCCCGTCCTGCTTCTTGAAGAAGCCATACCGGGAGGACAAGAATCAATCCCGGTATCCCCACCATGAGAAATGCTGCCTGCCATCCAAAGCTCTGCCCGAGTATCCCGCCGAGCAGGTACCCGAGCGCGCTCCCCACAGGGATTGCCAGGTAAAAAATAGATAAAACCCTTCCACGCACATCAACGGGGAAATAATCTGAAAGAAGCCCCGGTGATACGGTGCTAAAACTCGCCTCGCCAACGCCTACAGCGGTCCGCGCTGCGAGGAGCGGGCGGTAGCCGGAAGCAAAGCCGGATAGACCTGTTGCTACACTCCAGAGCATCAAGCCGCAGGAGGCAACCTTTACCCTGCTCAGACGATCTCCCAGCCACCCGCAGAGCGGTGCTGAAGCCATGTAACAAACCATGAAGGCGCTCCCCAGGAGACCGAGTTCAGTGTCTGATAAATGAAAATCACCTTTAATCAGAGGAAATACCGCATAGAGCACCTGACGGTCGACGTAATTGAGCATATTGACTGACAGGAGCAGTGTCAACGCATAGCGCGCGTGTTTTTCAGGCTCTGTCTTGTTCTTCATGTTTAATAATGCGTTAAGTCCTCTATTCAAATTTATTATGATCAAATGCAACTGAGGGTGCGTTGGTCCTTTTTAGTTTAATGATATGGAAGGGGTTGGTAATGACAGTGAGAGGACCGGGGTTCTCGTTCTTCCCGATAACCACGTGCAGAACCCTGGATGGCGCTTCGTATGTGACCTCAAGGACGGTAATGCCCGGCCCACCGCCTGAAGTTTGATATCCGAGGATTGTAACAATCACCATCTCTCTAACAAAATCAATAGCAGGCACGGGCGGCTGAGGTTCTATTCCTGCCGTATGCTTTTCCCAGAACCATGCCCAGGCACGTTCGTCCTTAATAAGCAGATCAGTCCCCATAAACCCGGAGTCACCATAGTTATAATAGCTGATATCTCCCTGAGCGATCGTTTCAAACGATATTAATAAAGAGGAGGGGGTTGCATCTGAAGATACAGGAAAGAAAAAGCAAAAAAGTGAGATTACTCCGATGGCAAGTATCATTTTTGTTTTCATGATTTCTTTCCTTTCTCCATAATCCATAGGTTCGGTTATCTTTCTTTTAGGTACAAACGGAAGGAAAGCTGATCATATGGATCAGGACACAATGCGGTTACGCTATGCTCTGCTCCTGCCCAGACCGGTGTAGCTCCTGATAACAGTGTCTGTATAAACGGATAGAGCTGAGAGTAGAGCAAGCCACAGGCGCCGCCCACATTGAAAGGGTCAACCTCGAATTTCTGTCCTGCTCTATGACCCCAGTAGCATTTGCGGGCAATGTCAAGCACTTCAATAAAAACCCGGTACTTATCAATGGCGGGGAAACCTTTACCTGTCATGTTCCGGTATGGAGTCTTTCTCTTTACGATAACCGGCTTTTCCTGCTCGAACCGTTTAACTTCTACCGCAACACGGCCTATCTCCGGGCAGGAACCGGTAAAGGTATCTGGGTTTTTCTCCCAGAGGATACTCCCTCCGTAATGGAGGGTAACCACGGAGGAGTGAATAGCCTTGTAGAGAGATCCGCAGAGGCCGTCGCTGTTAAGCGCGGTCAATTTAAAATTTTCTCCTTTCTTATGTCCGTAGGGGCATTCTCCATCTACTTTGGTTATGGTCACTTCCTGGTAGTAGCGATTTTCACCTTTTAAAATTTTAGCTACAATATCATTATCTTCATCCCACTCTTTTTTATCTTCGTTCATATAATCTCCTGTTTATACCCTCTTGCCTTTATTGTTTTTGCCACACCCTGGTATCTACTAAATCAGCGTATGGGTGTCAACTGAGAAGTATTGGCTGTGAAGTATTGGCAGAAATGCTACTTTATCTTTTTGACACCATCTTTTCACCTGTATTATGATGGTGATTGATGGAAATATTCTTCTTACATGAACTCCTTATTGTCCTGGCTGTATCTCTTGTTGTTCTTTTCATCAGTCATAAGTTAAAACTCCAGGCAGTTGCGGGTTTTCTCACCACAGGCATCCTTATCGGCCCAAGCGGATTTTCCCTCATCAAGGATACTCAGGTGATCTCAGTCCTTGCCGAAATCGGGGTGGTGATGCTGCTCTTTACCATCGGACTTGAATTTTCACTGGAACGGCTTAAACAGATCAGAAAGATTTTCTTGGTCGGCGGGTGCCTTCAAGTCCTCTCTACCATTGTGGCAGTAGCTGTTATCGCTTCCTTGTTCCACGCTTCCGTTCCTGAAGGCATATTCTTCGGTTTCCTGATCTCTCTCAGCAGTACGGCAATTGTCTTAAAAGTTCTCTCCGACAGGGAAGAAATTAACTCACCCCAGGGGAAGGTTTCTCTCGGTATCCTTCTCTTCCAGGACCTCGGGATAGTCCCCATGATCATGGTAATTCCGCTTCTTGCCGGCGGGGCAGCAACCTCCCTTCTTGCTGTCTTTTCAAAATTTTCCTTTTCTATCATTGCAGTTGGCGGCATCGTACTGCTTGCATGGTTTTTGATCCCCAGGGTCCTTTTTTTAATTGTTCAGACAAAAATCAGAGAGGCATTTTTAATCACCACCCTGTTGTTCTGCCTTGGGATGGCCTTCCTGACCAATTATTTCGGCCTTTCTCTTGCCTTAGGTGCATTTATAGCAGGCATCATCATATCTGAATCTGAGTACAGCCATCAGGTTGTTTCCGACATCATCCCTTTTAAAGACCTTTTTAATAGTATTTTCTTTATCTCTGTCGGGATGCTTTTAAATCTCGATTCAGCGCTTCATAACCTATATCCAATTGCTGTCCTCATCCTTTTAATTATTTTCGGGAAGAGCTTGTTACTGTTCGTCACGGTAAGAATAATGGGTTACATAACACGAATCGCTTTCATCACTGCATTAGGTCTTGCCCAGATAGGAGAATTTTCCTTCGTTGTTGCCAGTGTCGGCAAGGTCCATGGACTTCTCTCTGACGATATCTTTCAGGGTTTCATTGCCGCCTCGATATTCACGATGTTTGCAACACCATTCATCATTCAGGCAGCACCCCATATTGCTGAAATATCACGCAAGGTATTTCGATACAGATCTCAACCTGCTGATCAGGCGGGGGCTGTCTCCCGGTTGATGAAAGACCACGTTATCGTAGCCGGGTATGGATTAAACGGCCAGAACCTTGCAAGGGTTTTAAAAGAAACTACCATACCATTTGTCATCATCGATTTAGACCCTGTAACCGTTAAAGACGCCCTGAAGATGAATGCACCGATTCTGTTCGGTGATGTATCAAGCAAGGAAGTCCTGAATGCATCCGGGATAAAAACGGCAAAGGTGATCGTTTTTGCCATCTCAGATCCCGGGATCATCAAGGCAGCAGTTAAGATTTCGAGAGCCCTTAACCGAGACATCTTCATCATTGTAAGGACAAGGTATGTCGTGGAGATTGACGAACTTTACAAGCTTGGGGCAAACCAGGTTATCCCCGAGGAGTTTGAGACCTCGATTGAAATATTTACCAGAACCCTCGAAGAATACCATATCCCGAGAAATATCATTGATGCTCAAATCAAGATTATCAGAAGTGAAAGGTACGGAATGCTGAGGGGAATCTCCAAGACTGCACGGTCCATGGAGAAGATAATGGATTTCCTTACCGCAGGGACCGTTGAGACCTTCCTCGTTTCAGTTGGATGCGTTGCGGCAGGAAAATCGTTTCAGGAACTTGACCTCGGCAAAGAAACCGGGGCAATTATTATTGCTGTCGTCCGGGGAGAGAAATCCTTTACCACCCCTCCATCTGACTTCATTATCAGGGAAAACGATATCCTCGTTCTCGTTGCCAACCATCGGGATATGGACAGGGCGTTCAAATTTCTCCGTTCCGAAGATATCACTACATGACATACGAGTCCTTGGTTTTCTTTTAAAGGGATACAGATATCTATGGCATGTAACGGACGCACGGCAGTTTCAGATTTAACTCTTACCTGGCGGTGATCCCACCACTTCATTATTTTTCTTAGCAGGCTGCTGAAAAACGTTCATCTGCGGCGTTCCCCTCGTCCTTCGTCGTTGCGACGTACGTCCAAGTACGCCTCACTCCTCAGGATTTCGGGCGCCTTGCATCTGAGCATTTTTGATCAGCC
>Ga0315282_10017496_pt1 | contig 10347 bp, 3 predicted proteins | sample YL17G07_20_MG_FD_203693 | JGI IMG/M metagenome (GOLD analysis project Ga0315282, IMG submission 203693) | Sediment microbial communities from Yellowstone Lake, YNP, Wyoming, USA - YL17G07_20 | ecosystem: Environmental > Aquatic > Freshwater > Lake > Sediment | place: USA: Wyoming | collected... | reverse complement strand
GGTGATGCCGCGCTCAGGCGATTGTTACTTCGTACGCGGCGCCGGATTTGGTGTCGAACTTTATAAGCCCGCCCTCTCGGATGAGCGGCACGGCCTGACCGTCGCGGGTCACGCGCATTGGGGCGGCTTCGAGGATCGCGCAGGGCAGGCCGAGGAGGCTTCGCACCGTCGCCCGGGCGAGCTTGCCGCCGGACCATGCGATGTCCACCTCAAAGCCGCCGCGAGCCCTCAGGCCGGTGACGGCGCCTTGCGGCCAGGCATCCGGCAGCGCCGGCAGCAGGCGGATGAACTCCAAGTGGCTCTGGAGAAGCATCTCGGCCACCGCGGCCGCGGCGCCGAAATTGCCATCAATCTGGAACACGCCCGGCGGATGACCATCGAGCAGGCCGGGATACGTCCAGTTCCGAAGGATGTGCATGATCTGCCGGTGCGCGAGGTCGCCCTCCAGCAGCCTCGCCCAGCAGCAACTGATCCACGAACTGCTCCAGCCGCTCTTGCCGCCGCCGTTGTCTATGCGGCGCTCGAGGGACTTCTTGGCGGCCGCGGCAAGTGCCGGCGTGGCGCCCGGCGTTATCTGCCGGCCGGGGAAGACCGCGAACATGTGCGAGATGTGCCGGTGGCCGACGTCCTGCTCGACGTGGTCGTCCTGCCACTCCAGCAGCCGGCCGTGGGGACCGATCTGCTGCGGCGGGAGCTTCTCTCGCATGGCCGCAACCGTTGCCCGCAGTTCGGCATCCTCGCCGAGCGTCCGCGACGCCTCGTCGAACGCCCCGAACAGGGCGTCGAGGATCTGGCCGTCCATGGCGGGTGCCATGCAGACCGCCAGCGTCGTGCCGTCCGGCAGGACGTATGAGTGCTCCGGCGAGAGCGACGGGCCGGTCAGCAGCCTGCCGCGGTCGTCCTCGTGGAGGTAGTCCGCGAAGAATTCGATGCACTCGGCCAGGACCGGGTAGACGCGCCGGCGGAGGAAGTCCGCGTCGCGGCTGAAGCGGTAGTGCTCCCAGAGGTGCAGCGTCAGCCATGCCCCGCCCATCGGCCAGAGGTAGGCCGCGTCCGGCTCGCCGACGACGGCGGTGTCGGCGAAGCCGTCGAGGTTGTTGTGCGCGACGAATCCGCGGCAGCCGTAAAGCTTGCGGGCCGTCACGCGGCCGTTGACGACCATCTTGTCGATGAAGTCCAGCAGCGGCTGGTGGCACTCGGAGAGGTTGCACACCTCGGCCGGCCAGTAGTTCATCTCGGCGTTGATGTTGATGGTGTATTTGCACTCCCACGGCGGGACGAAATCCTCGTTCCAGAGCCCCTGGAGGTTCGCCGGCAGCGTTCCCGGCCGGCTGGAGGAGATCAGCAGGTACCGCCCGAACTGGAAGTACAGGGCGACGAGGTCGGGGTCGTCGGCGCCGTCGGCGACGAGTTTGAGCCGCTCGTCGGTGGGCAGGGCGGCGGCCTTGGGGTCTTGCGGCAGGCTGATGGTCGTGCGGGCGAACAGGCGGCGGTAGTCGGCGACGTGGTCGCCGCGGAGCTGCTCGTACGTCTTGCGTGACGCGGCGGCGAGATCGGCCTGGCAGCACTCGCGCGGGTCGCGCCCGTCGTAGTCGGTGTTGCCCGCGATGAGCAGCATCGCCTCGTCTGCGCCTCTTGCGAAGACGAAGTCGCCCTTGGTGCCGGAGAGCCCGCCGGAGGCGAGGATTCTCGTTTGGCCGGCGTATCGCACCCCGGCCGGGCCGGCGGCGCCGAATATCTGGATGGTCCTGCCGTCTATCCGCGAGCTTGGCCCGGAGAAGGGCCGGCGCACGAGGTCGGCGTAGAAGCTCACCGCGCCGGGCCTGTCGGCGGTGAAGCGGGCCACGACGACGTTGTCGGCGGCGCTGGCGAAGTATTCGCGGAAGTAGCGTATTCCCTTGTACGTATACGACACGCGTGCCACGGCCGTGTCGAGGTCCAACTCGCGGACGTAGTCCTCAAGCTCGACGCCGCGGTAGTGGTCCTCGAAGACCATCAGGAGCTGCGCCAGCGGGACGTATGGCGGCTGCTCCTTGGGGCAGGAGGTCATCGTCATTCGCACGACCCGCTGGGCCTCCTTCGGCTTGCCCTCCAGCAGCAGCCTGCGGGCCTCGCGGAAGCCCTCGAGCGCGGCGGGGTTGTGGCGGTCGTCGGCCTCGCACCGCCACCACAGCGAATCGACGTTCAGCGACAGCCGATCGTTGTTCTTGGTGTTGTGGTAGACGCCCCCGTAGACCATCGCCCCGAGCCGGCCGTTGCCGATCGGGTAGGCCTCGGTGAACTTCTTCGCCGGCTCGGTGTGCCATATCCGCAGGCCGCGCTGTGAGGGTAGGTCGCTGGTCATGTCCGTTACCTACTCTGAAAAAAGGTCTTAGAACGTGTATGAAAACCGTGGCATGGGCGTCTCGCCCATGAGTTCCACGGGCGTCTCGCCCGTGGAAACCCGCAATCAGCACGGCCGAGACGGCCGTGTGACTCACGGGCAGGATGCCCGTGCTACGGAAAACGGCGGTTTTCATACACGTTCTTAGCTCATAGCTCTTAGGTCTTAGGGGGCAGAGCCCCATCCGTCGCCGTTGGCATCATCGCCGTGCCGCGATTATCAGCGAAAGCTGTCGGTGCGCCCTAGGAGCTAAGACCTAGGACCTAAGACCTTCTTTTGATGTTTCGGGCGGCTACTCCTGAATCGGGGGAAACGCCTGTAGGAGCCCCGGTTCGGTCATCATTTTTTCCGTGTCGTCGAGTTCCAGCGGGGCGGCGGCGGTGAAGTTCTCGATGCCGGTTTCGGTTACCACGATGGTGTCCTCGCATCGGATGTAGAGCCGCTCTTCCGGCACGAGCATCTGCGGGTCCACGGAGAAGACGATGCCCGGCTCCAGCGGCCTCATTCGCGGGCTGCCATCATGCACGCACATGCCCACCGAGTGCGACAGGTGCCAGGGGAACTCGCACATTTTCTCGGCCGCGGCCTTGTAGATCGGCTTGGAGAACTTCCAGCCGTCGATTTTGGCTCGCATGATCTCAGTGGCCTCGGTCTGGATTTCCGCGTAGAGGCGCCCCGGGCGTATGCCGGCCAGCAGGGCCTTGTGGTACTCGACGACGTAGCCGTACAGCTCGCGCTGGGCGGGGGAGTACTTGCCGCCGACCGGCCACATCCGCCCGATGTCGCTGGTGTAGTAGTGGTAGTCCGGCGCGCAGTCGACCAGGACCATGTCGCCGTCCTTGAGCGGGCAGTTGTTTATCTGGTAGTGGCCGTGCCATGCGTTGGGGCCCCCGGCGACGATTGCCGGGTAGCCCTGCCCCCGCGCCCCGCCGGCGATGTAGTGGTACTGCATGACGGCGTCGAGTTGGTACTCGAAGACGCCGGGCCTGGTCGAGCGCAGGGCCTCGCGGACGCCGATGGCGGTGAGTTGCCCGGCCCGGCGGCACAGGGCGACCTCGCGCGGCGACTTGACCAGGCGCATCGACTCGACGATCGGCGTGAGGTCGCGGAACTCCAGGCCGGGGTAGCGGCCGCGGAGCTTGTCGATGAAGTGTGCTTGCCTGCTGAGCCGCCCGTCCCACGGGTCGGCCGTCACGGCGGAGTACCACGACGACAACGTCCCGTACGTCATGTTGAAGCCCTGGCTCTGCCGGAACATGGTGTACACGACGCCGGGGTTCTGGAGCCGCTGCCCGAGCGACTCGACACCCCGCACCTCGTCGACGCCGGTGAGTTTGGTCGCGTACTCGACGTTGTCGGCGCTCGGCACGACGCCGTCGTGCTCCTTGGAGATCTGCGACTCGCGGGGCAGGAACAGCGTGGTCTTGCGGGTCCTGCCGTCCATCACGACGTACGCGTGCGCCACCTCGATGCCGGTGAAGTAGTAGAACTCGTTGTACTGCCTGAACCGGGCCATGGCCGGAGCGTAGTCCGCCCCCTGAAGCACCGCGACGGCCTGATCGCCGATGACGTCGAAAAGCCTGTTGCGCCGCTGCGCGAGTTCCTCAGCCGGGAAAACCCACTGACACATGATTCCATCTCCAAATCGGTCCGCTCTGGCAGAGCCCGGATGGCGGGTCTGCCGCTGCCGACCGCGGCAGCGATGCAGAGGCGCCTGGGCGTGCCTTTACACAGGCGGGGATTGTAACAGCGGCCTGGGCCGGCTGAAAGCCCCGTATCCGCGATATATTGGGCGCAATGCCCGCGTCTCAGGCGGTCGCGGCGACCAGACCGGGCCCCTTGGTGTCCGCGTGGAGTTTCCGCCAGCGGCGGAGTTGGTACCAGTTGAAGATCACCGGGATGAGCAGGTCGATCACTTCGTCGGCCACCAGCAGCCCGCCCAGGACGGGGGCGGCCATGGGCCTGATGACCTCCGATCCGACGCCGGTGGCCCAGAGCATGGGCATCAGGCCGATGATGGCCACGCCCTCGGTCATGAGCTTTGGCCGCAGGCGGTGGACGGCGCCGGCGATTATGGCGTCGGTGAGGCCCTTGGGGGTCTCTATGCCTGCCAGGCCGCCGCGGGTGCGGATGGCGTCGTGCAGGTACACCAGCATTACTATGCCTGTCTGCGTGGCCATGCCGAAGCAGGCTATGTATCCGACCCACACGGCCACGCTGAAGTTGAACTTGAAGAGGCTCTGGAAGATCACGCCGCCGGCCAGAGCGCCCGGCACGGTCAGGATGATCAGCAGGGCGTCGCGCCAGTCGTTGAAGGTCAGCAGCAGGATCACGAAGATCAGCAGGACGACCATCGGGAAGATGACGGACAGGGTCCGGCGTGCGCGGACCTGGTGCTCGAACTGCCCGGACCACTCGATATAGAAGCCCGGCGGACGCTTGACCTTCTCGGCCACGACGCGCTGGGCCTCCTCGACGAAGCCCACGATGTCGCGGTCGCGGACGTTAAGCTGGACATACGCCCGCAGCATGCCGTTCTCGCTCTTGATGACGCTGGGGCCCTCGACCACCTTGATGTCGGCAACGTCGGAGATGGGGATCTGGAAAGTGTCCTGGCCGCCCATGCCCGCCGAGACGGCGGCCGGGTTCATGCCTCCGGCAGGGGCGGCTTGTGGCAACGTGCCGCGCCGACCGGTGACCAGCGTCTTGCGCAGGGCCTCTTCTGTCTGCCAGAAGTCGCGGGCGTAGCGGACGCGGACGGGGAACCGCCGCCGCTGCTCGACGGTTGTGGTGACGGTCTTGCCGCCCATCCCGACCTCGATGGCCTCCTGAATCTCCGAGACGTTTACGCCGTAGCGGTCGGCCTTGGCCCGGTCGATGTCCACCTGGAGGTAGCTGCGGCCGACGATCTGGTCAGGGAATACGTCCACCGCGCCCTTCACGCCGCGCAGGGCCTCGGCGATCTCGTTGGACACCGTCTGGATGCCCTTTTCCTTCACCACGGTCCTCGTCCGGCCGTCTTCCGTCACGGTCTCGGTCGTGTCTTCCTGGTGGGCGCCGAACACCTTCACGCCGATCATCGTGCGGACGCCTGTGGCGAGCATGTCCACGCGGTTGATGATCGGCTGGGTCCAGATGTTCCCCCAGCCGGGCATCTGGAGTTCGCTGTCCATTTCCTTGACCAGGTCGTTCTTGGTCTTGTGCCAGAGGAAGAAGGCCTTCTTGAACTGCCCCTGCCGGCCTTGGCGGATGGCGGCCAGTTCGGCGTCTTGCGGCGCCTTGGCCATCAGGCCGCTCCCGTCGGCATTGTCGCACAGTGCCGAAAGCAGCAGGCCGTCCATCGCGCCGGGGGCGTAGTCCTCCAATTCCCAGTTGAGGACCTTGGTCCGTTCCAGCCAGCCCTCGTGCAGCCGGGCGGTGAAACGATTGAACAGGTCGGTGAAGACGGAAGGCTTGTCCCCGCCGACGACCGCGGACGCCGCGTCCCTGACGTCCGTCCACAACGAAGGCTCGGGCAGCAGGAGATTGGGGTCCTTGTCCACGACGCCCATCTGGGCCAGGCGGTCGGAGGCGCTGGCAATGAGGGCGTTCATTTCCTCCTTCCGCGGCAGTTCCACCAGGAGGATGCCGTGGTCCTTGACCAGCGGCTCGGCGAGTTGGTCGAGCTCGTTTGCCGAAGGTTCCCGTTTCAGCCGGCCCTTATGGCGAAACAGGCCCAGCAGGTCGTTGACGGTGCCCATCATCAGCCGTTTTGCCAGGACGGGCTCGTGCTCGACCTCGCGCCGGCGGGCCAGGTCGCGCATGGCCCGGTCGAAGCCCGACATGGCGAACATGGCGGCGCCGTTGACGAGGGAATCCTTCTGGTCGGCTGAGAGCGAAGGTTTGAGGTGGCCTGCCTTACGGAGAATGTTGACCAGTTCCCCGGCCTCGGCAAGGGCGTCCTCGAATCGCATCTTGCGCTTGGGCCACAGGTCTCCTGGCCGCAGCGTGACGATCGTCTCGACCATGTCCATGCCGGACGGATCGGTGGGCGTTTCGGCCCGCCCGGCCTTGCCGACGACCTGTTCGACCTCCGGGAAGGACGCCATGACCTGGTCGCGGACTTTGACGTCGTCGCCGGCCTCGGCGACGGACACGCGCGGCGTGGTCACCGGCATGTCCATGATGCTGCCCTCGTCCAGCGGCGGCATGAACTCGCGCCCGAGCTTGGGCAGGTGCCAGGCGTACAGTGCCGTCGCCGCCAGGAGCACGAAGGCGACTGCCTGGTTCCACGGCCTGCGGAAGAATGCCGAGCCCATCAGGAGCAGCACGCCAAGAATACCCAGGATGTACCACGGCGCAGAGGGACCCAGCACCCCGGCCAGGCCCAGCCCGATCAGCAGCAGGAACGCCAGGAACCATATGCCCGCGGCCGGGACGTTCATCAGCCACTGAAGCACGGGCTTATAGATGTTGATGAAGCTTCGGACGATCCAGTTCTCCTCCTCACTCCGCAGACGGCCCTTGATGAGGACCGGGATGATCGCCGGCACGAAGGTGATCGCCAGGACCGCCACGCCCACCATGGCGAAGCTCTTGGTGAAGGCCAGCGGGTGGAACATCTTGCCCTCCTGGCCGGTAAGGGCGAAGACCGGGATGAACGAGATCAGCATGATCATCACGGCGAAGAAGATCGGCTTGCCCACCAGCCGGCAGGCGCGGATGACGATCTCGGTGGTGTCGCCGCTAACCTTCCTGTCGCCGTAGTGGAGTTTGAGTTCGTGCGAAGAGTTCTCGACCATGACCACGGCCGCGTCTATCAGGATGCCGATGGAGATGGCGATGCCCGAAAGGCTCATGATGTTGCTGGGGATGCCCAGGTAGTACATCAGGATGAACGACACCAGCACGGCCAGGGGAAGCGTGACGCAGACGACCAGCGCGCTGCGGAAGTGGGTCAGGATGAGCAGGATGGCGATGGAGGCGATGATCATTTCCTCCATCAGCGTCCTGGTCAGCGTGTGAATGGCGCCTTCGATCAGTCGCGTGCGGTCGTAGAAAGGAACGATCCGGACGCCCTTGGGCAGGCCCGGCTGAAGCTGCTCGATGCGGTCCTTGACGGCCTTTGTGACGGATAGCGGGTTCTCGCCGTACCGCATCATTACCACGCCGCCAGTGACCTCGTGGCCGTTCTTCTCCAGCACGCCGCGGCGAAATCCCGGCCCGAACTGCACCTTGGCAAGCTGGGCCACGGTGATGGGCACGTCGCTGCGCTGGGCGACGACGATGTTCTCGATGTCCCGGATGCCCTTGAGCCAGCCGACGCCGCGGATCAGGATCTCAGCCCTGGCCTCCAGGAATACCTTGCCGCCCACGGCGATGTTGGAACGGGCGACGGCGTCGTAGACGGCGCCCAGGGGGATTGCGTATGCCCGGAGCATGTCAGGGTCCACGTCGATCTGGTACTCGCGGACGAAGCCGCCCGCGCTGGCCACCTGGGCCACGCCGGGCACGTAGAGTTGGTAGCGGACGTAGAAATCCTGGATCGCACGCAGTTCGTCCAGGCTCAGGCCGTCGCCCTCGACGGTGTACCAGAATATCTGCCCCAGGGACGTGGCATCCGGCGCCAGGTACGGCACTACGCCGTCCGGCAGGTACGTGCCCGCGGCGCTGAGCCGCTCCTGCACACGCGTGCGGGCGAAGTAAAAATCGGTGCTGTCGTCGAAGATGATCGTGATCATCGAGAAGTTGAACTCGCTCGACGATCGGATCGACTTCACGCCCGCCAGGCCCTGGAGGTCGACCGACAGCGGGTAGGTGATCTGGTCGTCGATCTCCTTGGGCGAGCGCCCCATCCAGTCGGTGAACACGATCACCTGGTTTTCCGACAGGTCCGGGATGGCGTCCACCGGCGTCTTCATGACGCAGTACACGCCCCATACCGCGGCCGCGGCAGTCAGCAGGATGACGATGAACCGCCCTCGGATCGAAAATTCGATGATCTTGGCAATCATGCACTTCTCATGTTCATGTCCAAGGCCGCCAGGCCGTCGAGGAGGCCCGCCCGCCGGTTATCCGTCATGTCAGTGCTGGTGGGCCTCGCCGGCGGGGGGGCCGGAGCTCCGCGGGCCTCCGGCGGCGCCGAAGTACTGGGCGCTGGCGGCCGGGTTGAGCCTGTTCTCGGCATCGACCAGGAACGCCCCGGCCGTGGCAACCTGGTCGCCTTCCTTCAGGCCCGCAAGCACCGGGTAGAACTCGCCCGCCCGCGGACCCAGTTGAACCTCAACCATGTCGAAGACGCCCGGCGCGAACTGCCGGTAGGCCACCTTGCGCGTTCCGGTGTCGATGACGGCGGATTCCGGCACGGCCAGTACCTTCTCGACCCTGGCCAGCTTGAGCGGGAACTTGTCGATCGGGCAGTGCTCGGGCTTGCCGTACAGCCGGTCAGGGTAGATGGGGCAGTAATAGCCCACGACGAAGCGGGCATCCTCCTGGATAGCGGAGGGCTTCAACGGCCCGGTGATGCTGCCGCAGGTCCGCATGTCGGCGCTGTAGGGATTCCGAATTTCCTTGCCGGCGGTGATCCAATCGGCCTGGACCATCGGGCAGTGGGCGATGAAGAGTTCCATCTTCGGGGGGGCCTGCCGGAGCAGCTTTATCGCGGCATCGCTGACGGCCTGGAGGATCTCGCGCTGCGCGTCCAGGGCCTTGCCGTCCATTTCGCGGGCCTTGGCCGCCAGCGCCGCCGCCTGGGGCAGGTGAGCGGCCAGGGCGTCAGCCTCGCCGGCCAGCGATTGGATTGCGGAAGAACTTGGCTTGTCCCGCACGAAGCCGTCCACCACGGCCAGATACGCCTTGGCCAGGGCATCGGTCGAGACGGCGTGTGCTGCCGGCGCCGAGGCCGGCGCCGAGGCCGGCGCGGATTGGGGCCCGCCGGCGGCCGCGGCCGTCGCGGCCACTTGCGTGACCTTTCCCATCGGAAGGCGAATGGCGGCCGAAACGTACATCCCGGGCCTTAGTTTCTCGTCGGGGTTGGCGACCTCGACGCGGGCCGCGATCGTCCGCGTGGATGCCTCCACGGAGTAGGCCACGAAGGTTATCCGCCCGGCGAATATCTCCTGCGGATAAGCGGTGCTTGTCACCTCGACGGCCGTGCCGGGCTGGATCCCCTCGATGTCGCTTTCAAAGATCTTGGCCTGGAGCCACACGTCGGACAGATCGGCAATGGTGTAAAGCTCCTCGCCCTCCGCGACGTACTTGCCCTCCAATGCCTTCCTCTCCGTGACTATGCCGGCGATGGGCGAGGATATGGTGACGTGGGTCTCGACCTTGCCGCGTTTGATGATGTCCTCCACCTGCTGCTCGGAGAGCCCCCAGAGCAGGAGTTTCTTCCTGGCGGAATCCACCAGGCTGCGGTTTATGTCCTCGGCCAGGCCGCCGGCGGCCTTCTGTTCATTGCGGGCCCTCACGGCCGCAAGAAGTTCCTCCTGTGCGACCAGCAGGTCGGGGCTGTACATCAAGGCCAGGGGATCGCCCTTGTTGACCTTCTGGCCGGTGAAGTTCACCAGCAGCTTGTCCAGCCGGCCCTTGACTCGTGCGGTGATGGTGGCTCTGCGGGTCTCGTCGTAATCGACTATTCCCAGGGTGCGCGTTTCTTTCGCCAGCAGGCGGAACTCCACAGGCGAGGTCCCGATTCGCCCCATGTTCATCTTCAGGGGCGTCAGTTGAACCTGCCCCAGTACCCCCGGCGGCAGCGGCTGCCTGGCCGTCTTGGCCCGCTTGACCAGCCCCATGCCGCAGATCGGGCAGTTGCCCGGCTCGCTTGTGATAATGTTTGGGTGCATGGGGCAGTAGTACTCGACGTCCCGCGCCGCTACCTGGTCCGCCGCCTGTGCCGGCCTTCGCCAGCGGTCGTAGCGGTTCATGATGTCTTCCCAGTTGCCGACCACCACGCCGATGATCACCATCAGCAGGATGAAGCGGAG